>Ga0180216_1002121_pt1 | contig 16913 bp, 15 predicted proteins | sample eDN3rd37CBELigMG_FD_128879 | JGI IMG/M metagenome (GOLD analysis project Ga0180216, IMG submission 128879) | Enriched Miracle-Growth compost microbial communities from Emeryville, California, USA - eDNA 3rd pass 37_C BE-Lig MG (version 2)... ... | reverse complement strand
ATCCACGCTCCTCCTTCACCGGTTCCGGCGTCAGCATGGCACGGAAGTCGTTCGCCCGAGCCCGATTCACGGCACGAGAACGGTCCGGCGGGTGGCGCTCACCCACCGGACCGTCGGGTCGTCCGGGTCAGAAGTCCTCGTCGATGCAGGCGAGCCGGTCGCCGGCCTGTCCTGCCTCACCCGGTGCGGTCATGGTGTGCTGGGCGTGGAGCACCACCGAGTTGGCCTCGTCGTCGCGGAACTCCCAATCGACGGTCGTGGACGCCTCGGCGTTGCCCTGCGCGTCGGTGGTGATGTCGAGCCAGATCTCGTTCTGCGGATTGGCGTAGGCGGGATCGGTGGACGGCGAGTCGGGGTTCGCCGCCGGGTCGACCTGATTCTGGTAGTGCGGCCCCGAATCGGGCGGGTTCGGCCCGCACCGCTGCGTGTGGACGTGCGCCCCGAAGTCCCGATCGGGTTGCAGACCCATCACCCTGAGGGTCACGGTGGTCCGGCCGTTCTCCTCTTCGGATTCGACGTCGAAGGTCGCCCCGACCGGCACGGCCGCTTCGTCGTAGGTGAAGGCGTTGTCGTCGTCGCCTCCCTCGTTCGGGAGCCCGAAGGCGTCGCCACTCATTCCGGGCAGCGGCGTGGGCATGGAATCGGTGGTGGTGGTCGTGAGCGAAGTGGGCGGGGTCTCGACGGTGGTCTCGGTATCGGTCGACGAGTCGTCGCTGCTGCACCCGGCGGCCACGAGCGTGGCGACGGAGAAGCCCGCGACGAGACATGCGTGGCGTGTGTTCATGACTTCGACGTACCCCGAGGGGGCCGTCGGCGAACCTGGCCGCAGGAACGTGCCCGCGCCACGGGCGCGCAGGTCCCGCCGGTCCTACGACCCGGTCTTGCCGTCCTCGGCCTGCTGGGCCTCGACGATCGCGGCGAGATCCTCCGCGACCTTCTTCTCCACGGCGCTCTTGTTCACGCCGGCCGCCGAGAGCACGCCGTCGCCGTTCTCGAGTTCGAGGAGCGCGAGGAGGATGTGCTCGGTGCCGATGTAGTTGTGCCCGAGTCGCAGGGCTTCGCGGAAGGTCAGCTCGAGGGCCTTGCGGGCACCCGCGTCGTACGGGACGAGTTCGGGGACGTCGCTCGTCGGTTCGGGGAGCGTCGCCACGGCGGCCGAGCGCAGCGCCGCGAAGTCGACGTCCTGGGCCGCGAGTGCGCGGGCGGCGAGCGACTCGGTGTCGACGAGCAGACCGAGGATCAGATGGACGGGCGTGATCTCGCGGCTTCCCGTGGCACGTGCTTCGTTCATCGACGCCATCACGGTGTTCTGTGCGCGCGGGGTGAATCGCGAGAACCCCTGCTCGGGGTCGAGGTCGTTGTCGCTCTTCGACACGAACCGTTTCTGGGCTGCCTGCTTGGACACGCCCATGCTCTGGCCGATCTCCGACCACGACTTGCCGGAACGTCGGGCCTGGTCGACGAAGTGTCCGATCAGGTGATCGGCGACCTCGCCGAGGTGGTCGGCCGCGATGACGGCATCGGAGAGCTGTTCGAGTGGATCATCGTGGACCTTCTTGATCGCGTCGATGAGGTCGTCGAGCCGGATGGGATGGGAAGGACGAATGGGTTCCATGCGTCAACTCTAAGTTGACGCATGGAACCCGTCAACCCTGGGTTGACGACCGATCGTCAGCCGGGACGTACCGCTGCCCGGAACTCCTTGATCGGCCAGACGTCCTGGTCCTCGCCGTAGACGATGCGGCCGTCCACGTCGAACTCGAGCAACGTGTTGATGCAGATGTTCGTCGATCCCGGCAGGATCAGGCGGCTCCGAGCGCGACCGCTCACGGTGATCTCGGCACCGCTCTCGTCGACCGCGGTCAGATCCAGCGACTCGATCCATCCTCGCTCGGGATCGCGGCCGGCCTTCCGGTGCCCGCCGCGCACCGCGACGACGTCCTCTCCCCGGCGCACATACCCGGAGTGGATGTCGTCGCTGTCGTCGGTGGGTGCCGAATAGGTGAGGAGGGTGAGCTGCGGATCGGCCAGCCATGTGTAACCCACACGGCGGTAGCCACGTTCGGTCCGCGGCCCCCACGAACGGTCGCGCATCGCGTAGCAGTCGACGTCGATGCGTTCGCCGTCGAGCACGACGGTGCCGGTGACGCGTCCGGTCTGGTCGTAGTGCGACGCCGACGGATACGGCGGTGACCCGCTGCGGAGCGGCACCGGCCGCTCGAGCCCGACGAAGTGCAGGTCGGCGGTGATGCGGTCGCGATCGTCGTAGCGGACCGAGTACTCCATCCCCGGCTGCACGACCGTGATCGTCGCTCCCGTGGGGCTCGTCAGCACACCGTCCTCGAACTTCGGTGGCTTGAGATGCGAGAACCCCTCGAAGAAGGGAACATTCCACGGTTCGCTACCGGTGTGGTCCCACAACCACAATCCCCCACCGGTCGTGCCGGCGTTGGCCCGGACGCTCACGTACACCCAGGCACCGATGTTGCGCTCCGGCACGAAGAACGAGAACCAGAAGGTCTCCGTCTCGTAGAAGTTGTCGGAGACGGGATGCAGACCGTCGTCCTCCGCCGTGAATCCACCGTCCGTCGTGAATTCTTCGGCAACAGTGGAATCCGTCATTCCGGAAGTCCTCTCAACGGAGCCGGCCGGCCCTCGCCGCGCACGCGATCGCGCACGGCGATCATCGCGGCGAGTCTGCGCTCCATGTCTTCCCGCGACATCACGATGTCGTCTCCCCCTTCACCTCGGTCGAGCCTCGCGAGACGTTCGCGTTCGGCCTCGATCTCCTCGTCGAGGAGAGATCCCGCCAGATCGCGGGTCAGCAGATCCTGATCGGCCCAGTCGTCCTCCGGGATCTGCGTGATCGGTTCCTCCATGTCGGATTCCCTCTCGTCGGGCCGGATCACGCACGCGGAAAATTGAACAGCCCCCGCGCGTTGAGTTCGACGATCTTATGGACGTCCTCGTCGGGCACCAGGCGCATCTGCTCCTGGACCACCTTGCGACTGTTGGGCCAGTTCGAGTCGGAGTGCGGGTAGTCACCCTCCCAGGTGATGTTGTCGATGCCCACGGCCGCGCGGTTGTCGACACCGAACTGGTCGTCGATGAAGCAGCCGTAGATATGCTTGGCGAACAACTCCGACGGCCGGACGCTCTGATTGATGTTCTGGTAGTAGCGGTGCTTCTGCCAGGTCTGGTCCATCCGCTCGAGCATGTAGGGCACCCAGCCGATGCCACCCTCGGAGAGCATGAACTTCAGGCGCGGATGCTTGTGGAAGACCGGCGAGAACAGCAGGTCGGCGGTCGCGTACATCGAGTTGCAGCCGAAGAGTGCGATCATCACCGCCATCGGTGCTTCGGGAGCGGTGATCGGTGCCTGACCCGACGTGCCGAAGTGCACACACAGCGGCTGGCCGGTCTCCTCCACCGCCGAGAACAGCGGGTCCCAGTGATCGGTGTGGAAGGACGGCAGACCGAGCGGGACGGGGTTCTCCACGAACGAGATGGCGCGCGAACCCTTCGCGGCGGTGCGGTGCACCTCCTTGACGGCCTCCTCCACCGACCACAGCGGCAGGATCGTCAGCGGGACCAGGCGATCGGGTGCGGTGGGGCACCATTCGTCGAGAATGTAGTCGTTCCACGCCTGCACGCAGAGCAGGGCCAAATCCTTGTCCTGCCCCTCGAGGAAGACGGTGCCGGCGAACCGGGGGAAGGACGGGAACGACAGGGTGGCCTGCACACCGTCGATGTCCATGTCCTGCACACGGGCCTTCGGGTCGTAGCAGCCCGGCAGCATCTCGTCGTACCGCGTGGGTTCGACGCCGTACTCCTCGGGCTTCTTGCCCGCCACGGCGTTGAGGCCGATGTACGGGTAGATACGTCCCTCGTACTCCCACACCTGCGCGATCTTGGTCGCGGCGTCGAGCGCGCGGTCGCCGTCGCCGACGTGGATGGCCTTCGGCAGTTCTTTCTCGACGATCTTCGGGCCGGCTTCGAGGAACTTCGACGGCAACCGGTCCGACCACAACGCCGGGTGCTCGATCAGGTGATCGTCGGTGGAGATCAGGTGCATGTGGTCCTGCAATGGCATTACGTCCTCCTGGATGTGCGGGGATCGCCGTGCGGGGAGCTCGCGGCCGGCGAACTCAGGCCCGGTCCCATTCGATCGGCAGCGAGGTGAGACCGAGCTGACCGCCGGTCTCGGTGAGCTCGACACCCGGAACGAGGCGGTACTCCGGAATCCGCTTGTGCCACTCCTCCAGAGCGATACGCAGTTCACGTCGCGCGAGGTGGGAGCCGAGGCAGCGATGCGGACCCGCACCGAAGGCGATGTGGTTGTTCGGTGAACGTTCGATGTCGACCTCCGCAGCGCCGTCGAAGGCCTCCTCGTCGCGGGTCGCGCCGCTCAGCGGAAAGTTCACCATGTCGCCGGCCTTCAGCTGCACACCCTGGAGTTCGGTGTCGTGCATAACCTTCCGGGCCGGAACGACGATCGCGTAGGCGCGGAGGAACTCCTCGACCGCACTGGGGATGATCGACGGATCCTCGACGATGCGCGCACGATCCTCCGGATGCGACGCCAGGTGATAGAACGCCCATCCCAGGGTCGCGGCCACCGTGTCGAGTCCGGCCATGAACATCAGGAGGCAGAAGGAGAGCAGATCCTCGTCCTTGACGGGCTCACCGTCGATCTCGAAGGTCAGTGCCTTGCTGATGATGTCGTCCTTGGGTTCGGCACGCCGCTCGGCGATGATCGAGGCGAACCGTCCCATCACGGCCTGCATGGCCGCGAACTGACGCTCCCCGTGGGCTTCGAGATCGTCCGCGGTGGCGTGCAGGATCGCGTGTTCCCACTCCATGAACTGGTCGAGTTCCTCGACCGGCATGCCCATGAGTTCGAGGAAGATCGTCGCGGGGAAGACCTGCGCGAACTCGCGCATGAAGTCCACCTGGTTGTCCGACCGCGACGCGATCTCGTCGGCCAGTCCCGCTGCACACTCACGGATGTGTGGTTCGAGCGACTCCACCCACTTGGGTGAGAACAGTGGGCCGAGCTGCCGTCGCCACTGGTGGTGCTCGTCGCCGTCGAGCATCTCCGGGATCCACTTGAAGGCCGGGTTCGGGTCGAGCGGGGTGACGACGCTGTTCGAGAAGGTGTCGGGCCGCTGGAGCAGGTCGAGGATGCCCTCGTAATTCACCACCGAGTAGAAACCCGGACCGAATTCGTTCCGGTAGACGGCGGATTCGCTGCGCAGCTCGTCGTACTTCTCGAACCACGTGCCGGCCTTCTGCAGCTCGGTGTAGTTGAAGTTGTGGACGGGGCAACCGGAGGTGGTGGCTCGGTCGGATTCGGCTCGGGTCATGTCAGATCCTTACGAAGAGAAAGTGTGAGGGGGTTCAGCCGCCGCTGGCGGCGCTCCATGTGACGGCCTTGGTTTCCAGGTACTCGTCGAGTCCGGCTGCGCCCCATTCGCGTCCGAGTCCCGACTGCTTGTAGCCACCGAACGGAACGTGCGGGGTCACTCCCCCACCGCCTCCGTTGATCGACACGAAACCGGTGCGGATGCGCTTGGCGATGCCGTAGGCGCGCGCCGGGTCGGCGGCGAATATGCTTCCCCCGAGGCCGAATTCGCTCTCGTTGGCGAGACGGACGGCGTGATCGTCGTCGTCGAACGGGATGATGACACCGACCGGGCCGAAGAACTCCTTCTGCGCGATGTCCATCGAGTTGTCGACGTCGACGAACAGGGTCGGTTCGACGAAGTAACCCTTGTCGAGTCCGGCGGGGCGACCTCCACCGAAAGCGATCTTCGCGCCTTCCTCGACCCCGCGGGCGATGAGCTTCTCGACCTTGGTGCGCTGCGCCTCGCTGATGAGCGGACCCATCATGACACTCGGATCTGCGGGGTCGCCGACCGTGATGGTCCCCAGTCCCGCGGTCACGTAGGCGACGAGTTCGTCGTAGCGGGAACGGTGCACGAGAGTGCGGGTGAACAGCGAGCATCCCTGCCCGGAGTGGGTGACCATGTTGCCGATCACCGATTCGGCGACCTTCGCCAGGTCGGCGTCCTCGCAGATGATGTTGGCCGACTTGCCGCCGAGTTCGAGGACGACCTTCTTCAGGGTGGGGGCGGCCTGTTCGTAGACCGCGCGGCCCACCGTGTCGGAGCCGGTGAAGCTCACCAGGTCGACGTCGCGGCTGGTGGTGAGTTCGCGGCCGGCCTCGGTGTCGCCGGTGACGATGTTGAGCACGCCCGGCGGGAGCCCGGCCTCCTCGGCGATCGTGCCGAGGATCAGCGCCTCGAGAGGCGTCGTGGGTGCCGGCTTGAGGACCGCGGTGCATCCGGCGGCGAGCGCGGGCGCGACCTTCATGATGTTGAGGAAGAGCGGGAAGTTGTACGCCGAGATCAGGGCCGCGACACCGGCGGGTTCGCGCAGCACGACGCCCTGCCCGATGCCCTGTCCGATGGTCGGGAGCACGGGCTTCTCGAAATCGAAGGACGGCAGGATGCGTTCGGCCATGTCGCGGAAGTGCTGCAGTGGAATACCCACCTGCAGGTATTCGGCGAGTGCCCGGGTGGAACCGGCCTCGGCGATGCTCAGGTCGACCAGTTCGGCGCGGCGCTTGTCGAGGGCGTCGGCCATGCGCAGCATCACCTGGGCGCGTTCGTGCGGGGTCATGAGCGGCCATGGTCCCTCGTCGAACGCGCGCCGGGCGGCGGCGATCGCCCGGCGGACGTCGGAGACGGTGGCCTGCGGGGCGCGGCCGACGAGTTCGCCGTTCGCGGGATTGTGGACGTCGAGGATCTCGCCGCCGTCGCTGTCGACCCAGGCACCGTCGATGAACAGCCGGGAAAAGTCGTGTGTCACAGGATTCTCCGTACTGGGCAGGAACTGCGTGCGCAGTTCAGAAGGCCGGGGTGGCGGGACGATTGCGCACGTAGCCGCCGGCATCGACGCGCATCTGCATGCCCGTGATGTACCGCGACTCGTCGGAGAGCAGGAACAGCACCGTGTCGGTGACGTCCTCGGGTTCGACGTAGGGCACGTTCATCACGCTCATGACGGGGAAGACCGGCAGGGCGTCCTCGAGGGTGGGCGACTCGAGATCGGGCCGGAACTGCCGGTACATCACCTCGCTGTTGAGCATGTCGGTGTTGCAGTTCGTGGGGTGTACCGCGTTGACGCGAATCTTCTTCGGTCCCAGCACGACCGACAGGTCGTTGACGAACGACGAGATCATCCGCTTGGCCAGGGAGTAACCGAGTCCGCCCGTGCCGTTGGTGGGATTGTCGGTGGCGCCGGGGAGCAGGGCCGCGAGACTGCCGGTGGCCACGATCGATCCGCCGTCGGCGAGGTGCGGAAGGCCGGCCTCGACCGCGTTGACGACACCGACGAAGTCGACGGTGAAGGCGTCCATGAAGGCCTGCGGATCGTCGGTTCCCAAGGGGCAGATACCCGCCTGGGCCACGACGCCGTCGAGCCGGCCGAACTCCTCGGCACCGCGCTGCACGGCGTCGAACAGGGCCTGGCGGTCGCGGACGTCGGCGACGGTGGTGAGCAGTGTGCCGCCGGCCTCCTCGACGAGGCGGGTGGTCTCGGTGAGATCCTCCGGCGACGCCAGGGGGTAGGCGTTGGTCTTGATGTTGTCGCAGAGGTCGACGCCGATGATCTTCGCGCCTTCGCGAGCCAGACGCACTGCGTGAGTGCGTCCCTGACCGCGGGCGACGCCGGTGACGAAGACGACTTTGTCCTGCAAACGGCCCATGAGGGGTGTCCTTTGCTTCGGATCCGGTGGGAGGGGAGGTGTGAAGAAACGGACGAGATCTGTTGTCGTACAGACTGTTCACACAGGTAACGAGAATTCAGGAGAGCGTGATGGCCCGTTCGGGGCAAGCGGCGACGCCGGCGCGCACCGCGGCATCGACGGGTTCGGAGACCTCGCGGTCGAGCGGCAGGGCGTATCCGTTGTCGTCGATATCGAAGACCTCGGGGGCGGCTTCCCAGCAGCGCGCGTGGCCGGAGCATTTGGCGGTGTCGATCGTAAGTCTCATGAAGCCCTGCTTTCGACGTGGACGAAAGAGACGAAGTACTGACGGTCGCGGCAGAGCGTGAGACCGAATCCCCCGATCGGTCTCACTGCCTGAGACTCATTGGACACACCGTAGCAACATCGGATGCGTAAGTCGAGACCTGGATCACACTTTTTACCAAGTTTACTATGTCGCTGTTTGCGTGCCTCGGACGACGTGCGGTGACCACCGTTAGGGTGAGGTGGTGCCGATGGACGAGTCCGTGACGACCAACGAGATGAGCTTGCGCGAGCGCCTCGTCCGCGCCGCCGACGAGGAGATCCGGCACCGCGGCACCGTGTCCGTGAGTATGACCGCGATCGCTGAACGCGCAGGTGTCTCCCGAGCGACGGCGTTCCGGCAGCTCGGCGGGGCCCAGGAGATGATCGTCCAGGTAGGGCTGCTCCGCGCCGAGCGTCATATCGAGCGCGCACTCGACCGCTCGGCCGGCCACGGCGACATCTTCGCCAAGATGGAAGACACGATGGCCTACAACGCCCGGGAACTCCCCGAGGACCCGGTGATCGTCGCTCTCATGGCTCAGCATTCGGCGTCGGCGCGCCATCCCGACATCCTCGCCGTCACCTCGGCGGTCTCCGAGCCCCTGCTCCGCACCGGACAGGAGGCGGGACTCATCCGCACCGACATCCCGCTGGAGGAATTGCTCGAATACCTCATCGAGCAGACCTTTCTCGCGGCCGAGGACCCCAAGCGCTCCGACGAGGCCGCACGCCTGCGCTTCCGCAGATATGTCGTCCCCGCCCTACGCCCTCAGCCCTCCGAGGACGGTGGCGATGCCGCACTCGAGGACCTCGAGAAGGCCCTCGAGGCGGCCACCGAGGCGCTCGCCGTCGCGAACCGCGCGGCACGCAGGTTGAGGCACGACGCCACCGAATGACGTGACGCTACAGGGTGATCCTGACGTCACGGGATGGTCGTGGACCGTATTACGTGACGGCCCCGGCGATCTTGAGTTCGATGAGCTTGTCGTCGTCGAACCCGAGTTCGCGCAGGATGTCGTCGGTGTGTTCGGCGAACTGGGGTGCCCGCGTCATCTTCACCGGCGCGTTGTCGAACTTCACCGGGCTCGCCACGAGCTTCTGCGGCTTACCGTCGGCGTCGACCACCTCCACGATCCGCCCGTTCGCCACGAGCGCTTCGTCGTGCCCGAGATTCCAACCGTCCTGCACCGGCGCCCACTGCCCGGTCAGGGACGCGAACACCTCGAGCCAGTCGTCGTAGTCGCGTTGCGCGATCGCGTCGGCGAACCAGCCGCCGATCTCCTCGGCGTGCTGGAAGATCGCCTCCATCGACGCGAAGCGCTCGTCGTCGACGAGGTGCTCGAGACCGAGAGCGGTGACGAATTCGTTCCAGTAGCGCGTGGGCTGGAGCATCGAGAACTGCAGCCAGCGTCCGTCGCCAGTGCGGTACGAGCCGCTGAGGGGATTGCCGGGCGCGGCGGTCTTGCGCTGCACCTTCGGCAGCGGACCACCGGTGAACAGCGAGAGGTTGACGGAGAACTGGGTGGCCCAGGCTCCCACCGCGAGCAGCGAGACGTCGACCTCCGACGGCTGGCCCGTGCGTTCCCGGCCGGCGATCGCGGCGGCGATCCCGCCTGCGATGGTCATGCCGCCGATGTTGTCTCCGTACGCGCCGGACGGCATGAACGCCATGTGGTCGGCATCCGGCGGCATGACACCGTCGGCGCTTCCGCCGCGCGCCCAGAATGCCGTGGCGTCGTAGGCACCCTTGTCGGCGTCGGGACCCTCGGTACCGAAACCACTTCCGGTGACGTAGATGATCTTCGGGTTGATGGCGCGGACGTCCTCGAGGGTGATCGAGAGCTTCGCGCGCGGTCCGGGGAGGTAGTTGGTCAGGAAGACGTCGCTGCGCCGGATCAACTCCTCGAGGACCGGTCGCGACTCGGGGTTGGCGAGGTCGATTCCGATGCTTCGCTTGCTGCGGTTGGGTCCTTCCATGATCGGCGCGAACGACGATCCCGCCTTGCTCGCGTCGAGCCCGAGCACACGGACGAGTCCGCGCTGGGCGTCACCGTTCTCGGCGTGCTCGACCTTCACGATGTCGGCTCCCCAGTCGGCGAGCACGGCGCCGGCGGCGGGAACGAAGGTGAACTGTGCGACCTCGAGAATGCGGATGCCCTCCAAGGGACGGTCCATGACGACTCCTGACCTGGTCGGGTACGGGTGGGGTGTTCGGGATGTTCTTCGCTAGCGGGTCCGGAGGAGCATCGCGCCGGACGGCACGCCACCACCGGCGGTCACGACGGCGACCTTCGCGTCGGCGACCTGCACCCCGGGGGCCTGTCCCCTCAGCTGCAGCACCGCCTCGCGGACGAAGCCGTAGCCGTGGGTGCGACCGGCCGACAGCTGACCGCCGTGCGGATTGAGGGGCAGCACACCGTCGACGGAGATGCCCTTGCCGCCGTCGATGAAGTCGGCGGCACCACCGAATTCGCAGAAACCGAGACCTTCGAGCCACGACAGCGCGTTGAACGTGAAGCCGTCGTACAGCAGGGCCACGTCGACGTCGTCGGGTCGCAGATCCGTGCGACTCCACAGGTGTGCGGCCGGGCCGAGCGACTGCGGGAGGTGTGTGAGCGTGCCCTGGTCCCAGGAGAGGTTCTCCGTGATCTGGGTACCGACGGCCTCGACGAGCACGGGTTCGTGCCGCAGATCCGCGGCGGCGTCGATCGCGGAGACGACGACGGCGACGGCCCCGTCGACGGGCACGTCGCAGTCGTACAGCCCGAAGGGGGTCGAGACGACGCGGGCCGAGAGGTAGTCGTCCATCGTGATCGGATCCCGGTACACCGCTTCGGGATTGGCCGATGCGTGGTCGCGGGCCGTGACGGCGATCGCGCCCAGGGCGTCCTTGGCGTCGCCGTAGCGGTGGAAGTAGTGCGAGGCCTGGCACGCGATCCAGTTGGCGGCGGACACCGCGCCGAAGGGGTGCCGGAATTCGAGCATGCCCGAAGCCCTGCCGCCCCCGCCCGACCACTTCCCGGCCTTCACCAGTTCGGAGTGCGTCGACTCCCAGACGGTGCGGAAGCACAGCACGTGGCGGCACAGACCGGATGCGACGGCGAGCATCGCCGCGACGATCGAACCGTTCTGCCCCGGCAGGTCGCCGCCGCCGTTCACCCACACCGGGCGGATGCGGAGAGCCTGTTCGACCGGCATGATGCCGCCCTCGGAGATGCCTCCGGGAGCCGCGCCGGGATAGGTGGACAGGCCGTCGATGTCGGCCGGCGTGAGGCCGGCGTCCTCCACGGCCCGCAGGCACGCGTCGACGGTGAGGGTCAGCGGATCCACCATCAGGCGTCGGCCGACGGCGGACTGGCCGACACCGGTGATCGCGACCCGGTCCTCGAACCTGTCGTTCGAGACCGGGGTCCGGACATGCGCGCGCACGTCCTCGGGTTCCGGCAGCGGGCCGGGCTCGTCGCCGGCCTCGGGGTCGGGTTCGAACAGCGGCAACCAGATGTCGTCGGCGGCCTGTTCGAAGACGACCCGCACACGGTCGCCCACCGCGACCTCGCCCGGTTCACATCCGACGATGTTCGTCGTGAGCCGGACGCTCGGGTCCTCCTCCAGCGCGACGATCGCGATGACGTAGGGCGGTGGGAGATCCGGAAGCCACGGCTGGGCGTTGACGGTCACGCCGACGACGACGGCGCGTCCCGAGACGGGCTGCAGCGAGATCTCGCGCGATGCGCATTCCGAGCACAGCACCGCAGTGGGATGCATGAGCTTTCCGCAGGCATCGCACTGTGCGACCCTCAGGACATCGTCGGCGCCGGAGGCCCAGAACCCCGCTGTGGTCAGGGTGGGTTGAGGCAACGGTCTTCGGGACGCTCCCACAGATATCCTCCGTGTCCGATCACCAAGTTAGACAACTTGGGGACGGATGCTAGCACCGACCATGACCCACGTCACCATCCATTCCGAAGCTCGTGGAAAAGCGTGCCGAACACTACCCAGACCGCATCGAGATATATAACCTAGTGCACAACCATCGGGTGACAGCGCACGAAGGAGCAGGGCACGCACATGACCGAGAACCGAGGCGCACTCGAACCGGCCCTCCTGGAGTGGGTGTCCGAGACGGCCGGCGGAACCATCGTGGAGATCGACCGGCGACCGGGCGGCGGCCGTCGCGAGGCGTGGATCGTGGACGTCGAGACCGGCGACGGCACGATCCTTCCGCTCTTCCTGCGCTACGACCGGCTCGATCCGGCACAACGCGGAGATCCGTTCACCCTGCACCGCGAAGCGCACTTCTACCGCGCCTTCGCCGATTCCCCGGTTCCGGTGCCCCGCATCGTCGGAGTCCACCCCACCGAACAGGCCATCCTGTCCGAGCGAGTTCCCGGGCAGGCCTGGTTCTCCCGGATCCGCGACGAGGACGAACGCGTGTCGGTGGCCTCCGATTTCATGCGCATCCTGGCCGAGATGCACCGCGTCGATCCGCACCGTTTGCAGCTGCCCGACCAGCATCCGGAGACGGGACTGCGACAGCTGGTCGCGCAGGAGATCGACACCTGGGAGACCGTCTACCGCGACGCCGGCGGGAAGGCCGATCCGCTGATCGAACTCGCACTGACCTGGGTGAAGCGGAACATCCCGGAGGTCGACGGCCCCGTCGTCATCGTCCAGGGCGACACCGGTCCGGGGAACTTCCTCTACGAGAACGGTAGGGTCACCGCGGTTCTCGATCTCGAACTCGGTCATCTCGGCGACCCGCACGACGACCTCGCCTGGGTCACGACCCGCGCGGTCCAGGAGCCGTTCACCGACATCCACGATCGCTTCGCCGACTACGAACGCGCATCCGGGACCACGGTCGACCTCGATCGGGTGCGCTACTACCGGGTGCTCGCGGAATTGCGCATCGTGATCCTCGGGCAGGGGAACGCCGCCCATCCGGATCTGTTGGCCGAGGTGGGAAATGCCTTGCCGTACGGGCTCCTGCACCGCCGCCTGCTCGTCGAGGCCCTCGCGGACGTCCTCCGCATCGACCTCGACACGCCGAACGACGTCGAGGCGGAATCGACCGAGCGCGAATGGCTCTACGACGCTGCCCTCGAACAGATCCGGCACATCATCGTGCCGCGCAGCGAGGACGCCTTCGTCATCCAGCGCAGCAAGGGACTCGCCCGCATCCTGAAGTATCTCCGCGACGCGGACCGGTACGCAGATCGCATCACCGAGCGCGATCTGGACGATCTCGAAACCGCGCTCGGGTCGCGACCCGACACCGTCGTCGACGGCACCACCGTGCTGGTCGAACGGCACCTCGCCGGTGAGATCCCCATCGACGACGTCCTGACGGTGTTCGCCCGCCAGATCGCCGGGCGCACCCAGCAGTTGCGTTCGGCCATGGGCGTTCTCGCCGAACGTCACTTCGACGTCCTGTAGTCACCGTGGAGACCCGAGCGATCCGCAGCCCGAAGGCCGCGGAAGTGGTGGCGCGGACCCTGCGCCGGATGATCGTCGAGGGAGCCCTCGTCGACGGCGATCATCTGCCGCACGAGGCAGAACTCATGGAGCACTTCGCGATCAGCCGGCCCACCCTGCGCGAGGCCGTCCGGGTGCTCGAGGCCGAACGTCTCGTCGAGGTGCGGCGAGGTTCCCGGGCCGGAGCGCGGGTCCGGGTTCCGGGTTCGGAGGTCGTCGCGCGACCGGCATCGTTGTTGCTCGAATTGTCCGGTGCCACAGTCGCCGACGTGTTCGATGCTCTCGAGGCGGTGGAACCTCCTGCCGCACGTCTCCTCGCGATCACCGGGACCGAGGTGGCGTTCGACGAACTCGAGCGCTTCGTCGACGAGGAGATCCCCGCAGCGTTCACGACCCGCGATCTCGGTGTGGCGGCCGCGCGGTTCCATCTGCGGATGGTGCAACTGTCCGGGAACGCGACGCTGGCGCTCATCGCGGGAATGCTCCACGAGATCTTCGCCCGGCACACCGGCGAGGTGGCACGCGAACGCATGTCGCTCGCGAATCCGGATACCGCGGAGAACTTCATGCTGCTCGTGCGATCGCTGCGGCGTCTGATCCGGTTGCTGCGCCTACGCGACGGCGACGGTGCGTTCGAGCACTGGCAGCGGCACATGCACGCGTCCCGGCTGCTCACGCTCGAGGGGGATGCCGGCACACCGGTGCGCGATCTCCTCGACTGATCAGGGGTGCGAGACCGCCGTTGCGGACAGCGTGGTCTCGATGCGCGTGCCCTCGCCTCCCACCGCGAGCACCTCACCGAAGCCCTCGGCCAGCGACTCGACGAGGACGGGCAGGTCGGGGACGGCGGCGGAGTCGGCGTTGATTCCGATGCAGCAGTGGTTCGTGTGCGACATCAGGGTGATGTTGACGGCCGAGCCGACGGTGGGAGCGAACGGGTAGTACCTCAGCACCTCCGCCCCGGCCATGTACAGCGGGATCGGGGAACCCGGGACGTTCGACGCGAGAAAGTCGATGTGCTCGAGGATTCCACCCAGCACACCGGCCGGGAGCACGTTCAGCACACCCGCGATGGCGGACGAGAGCGGCACGGCCGGTTCGTCCCGCCACGACCGGACGATCCGGTCCACCCGGTGCATCGATGCGACCGGATCGGCGATGTCGAGGGGAAGCGCGAACCGCGCCAGGGTGATCCGGTTGCCTCCGATCGCGTCGCCCTCGCGCCGGAGACTGATCGGCAGCGTCGTCCTAAGTTCGGCGACCTGCGCACCGTGCCGGGAATGGTAGTGCCTCAGCCCCAGCAGGATTCCGGCCAGGAAGGCGTCGTTGAGCGAGGAGTCCGCTGCCCGTCCGGCCCGCCGCAGCGCGTCGAGCGGCAGATCAAGGGCCGCGACCTCCCGAACCGTGCTGCGGCCGACCATCACCGGAGACAGCGTCGTGAACACCGGCTGCACGAACCGGGCCGTCGAACGGGCCGTGTCCACGACGCTGCGCAGCGCCGCGACCGGATTCGTCACCGACCGCAGACCGGAACGCACGAGCCATGGCACACCCCTCCCCACCATCTCGCCGGCCGTCGAGAGGTACCAGCCCACGGAATCGGCGAGGTCCGATGCCGGAGCCGAGGCCGGCGAATCCTCGGGCAGTGGCCCGCGGTCGGTACCGTCGCGCTCGAAGTCGACCATCTCGTTCGCGATCTGGATGCCGCCGATACCGTCGGTGAGCGAGTGGTGCACCTTGAGGACGATCGCGGCGCGACCGTCGTCGAGGCCGTCGACGATCGTCGCCTCCCAGAGGGGACGGTCCTTGTCGAAGGCCGACATCGCCGCGGCACGCACGAGCGGGAGCACGGTGTCCAGTCCCCCGGGATGCGGGAGCGCGATGCGCCGCAGATGCCAGGACAGATCGAAGTCGGGGTCGTCCACCCACCGTGGTGGGGTCCGCCCGAACGGGGATTCGACGAGCTTGCGACGGAAGCTCGGCACCGCACGTGTTCCGCGCTCCATCATCCGGACGAAGCGCTCCTGGTCGGGTGACCGGTCGAGCAGCGCCACCGCGACGATCGTGGACCGCAGGACGGGGTCCTTCTCCATCCGCCAGGACATCAGATCCGGCTGTGACATGTGCCGATCGTCCGCACCCATGCGCGCCACCTCCCCCGCCTCCGGTTCTCCCTCGCACGGTAACCGCCGCGATGCGCGGATACCCGCGATATCGGCCCTCGAACAGCACCGATGGGCCGGATCGAGGACCTTTCGCTCACGCTGACGCAAACCCTGGTCCCCCGCCGACGGATCGCACAGGATCGGTGACGACTTCGACGCCGTCGAAGATCGCTCCCCATCGCCAGAACCGTGAGGAAGTCCATGCCCCGTCTACGTCGTGCCGGATCGACGGCCATCATCGCGCTCCTTCTGACCGCGGTCGCGGCATGTAGCTCCGGTTCCTCGGGCGACGGCGGCCTCGGTTCCGACAGCGCGCTGCCCACCGAGATCCCCGCGGGCACCAAGCTCGTCATCGCCGACCAGGGTGAGCGGCAGCTGTCCCTCCTCACCGGTTCCGGACAGCTCGACGCGCTGCCGTTCGAGTACGAGTTCGCGACCTTCCAGGGCGCGCCCGCGATCCTCGAGGCGTTCCGCGCCGACGCGGTCGACGTCGCGTGGGCCGGCGAGATCATGACCGTCCAGTCGCTGGTCGCCGGTGACGACGTGCAGGTCGTCGCGGCCATGCAGACGAACAACAGCCTCAACATGGGCATCGCTCCGAACGCTTCGGACATCGAGACGCTCGCGGATCTGAAGGGCAAGCGCATCGGCTACGCCGAGGGCACCTCGCAGCAGGCCTTCGTGCTCCGTGGCCTCGACAAGGCCGGCCTGTCGGTCGACGACGTCGAGCTCGTGTCGATGTCGCTGCCGGACTTCCCGGACGCGCTGCGCTCCAACCAGATCGACGCCGCCCCGATGAGCGAGCCGGTCTTCTCCCGCTACATGCAGACACCAGGCGCGACGTCGCTGCCGCGCCCCGAGATCGAGGACCTCAGCGAAGGCATCTCGTACCTCTACTCGAGCAAGAAGGCCCTGTCGGACCCGGCGACCGCCGCGGCGGTCCGCGCCTACGTCACCGCGTACATCACGTCCGTCGACTGGGCCAACAACAACCCCGACGCGTACATCGACACCTACTTCGTGAAGAGCCAGGGCCTGACGGCCGAGGACGGCGAGCGCATCCTCGACACCTCCGGGATCACCACCTTCCCGCATCTCGACGAGGAGCTCATCGAGATCCAGCAGCACACCATCGACGTGATCGATGCCGCCGGTGAACTGCCCAAGCCCGTCGACGCCGCCGACGCCTTCGACCT
>Ga0180216_1002120_pt1 | contig 16917 bp, 13 predicted proteins | sample eDN3rd37CBELigMG_FD_128879 | JGI IMG/M metagenome (GOLD analysis project Ga0180216, IMG submission 128879) | Enriched Miracle-Growth compost microbial communities from Emeryville, California, USA - eDNA 3rd pass 37_C BE-Lig MG (version 2)... ... | reverse complement strand
TGCCGTTCAGGCGCTCGGAAACGCGGCCAGCCATCGCCAAAGGATCGAGTGTGCCATGACTGCACATCTCGAGATGCTCCTGGAGGACAGCGACTACTACGGGGTGGCATGCCGACTGATTACGCAAGCGCCGGAGCCTCTGGCATCTCGTCACCGGGACTTTCGTCTGCAATACGGCAGGCTTTGGGATGGCTTCCTGAGAGATGCGCAAGAGGCCGGTGAAATCAGGAAAGACATCAAAATCGTTCCGCTTCGCATGTTGATCATCGGCGCGTTGAATTGGACCCTGGAATGGTTCGATATCGAGAGCCACCCGATCGAGGAGTTCGTTCGACAAGTGTCGATGACCGTATTCGATGGTGCCGCCGTTGCGACGACGGAGGCGGAGCCTCAGCGAGCGCGGGCGGGCGCTGCTCGGCGCAACGGGATGTCGTAGGCTTCCCGTGAAAACTCGGTTGGTGCTTCCGATGAGGCTCATCGGTGAGCTTGTTGGCGCTTGGCGGATCAGAAACGTCGGGAAAATAGCGGGCGCCGGTCCATTATGATTCCCGATTCGATGAGACGTTTCTCGAACTTTTTTTTGCGCGCCGTGCTAAATTGGCCCCCAAGCTTTGCCATTCCGGATGAGCCGCGCATCCGGATGCAGATGCACGCGTCTTTGATCCGCCGAGTGAAGAGATTGACATTCTTCACATGAGAATGAATTCGGAGCGCCCGCGCATCGACTGCGACAACATTGCTCGCGGGGGTGGGGGCTTGTCAGGATGATGATTTGCTGTTCTCTTTAGTTTGCATCCCGCAGAGCTTTGGTGCGGGTTTGATAATCGGCCCGAGTGCGGTGATCACTGCGGAAGGCCCACGAAGAACAACAAGTGTCTGTAGTTCACCTAGCCGATGAGGAAACACATGAAGGTGACGCGCCGCAAGGCACTCACAGGCGGTGCTGCGGTTGCAGCGGCCGCTGCTACAGGTGTCTTCAAGCCTGCAATCGCAGACTCCGGGCCGATCCAAGTCGGCTATCTCCCGGCATTCACCGGACCCAGCTCGTCGACGGGCATCGGTATCGGCCGGGGAACCGAGCTGGCGGTCAAGGAAATCAACGACGCCGGCGGCATCAAGGGTCGCAAGATCGAACTCGTGATGCGGGATACACAGAGCGACCCCACCAAGGCGGTCAATGCTGCGGCGGAACTTACGCGCCGGCATAAGGTCAGCGTCATCTGGGGGCCGCTCAACTCCGGCGAAACCGCGGCCGTCATGGCGAATATTGCGCGCGACAAGGTTGCACACCTGCATCCGTGCTGGGTGGACACGCTGATCGACGTCAAGAAATACCCGTTGGCGTTCCGCAGCGCGCCCAGCAACCAGCAGATCGGCCACGCTGCCAATCATTATGTCGTCAACGTCGTGAAGGCGAAGAAGGTGGCGGTCATCAGCGACGCCAGCGGCTACGGCACGGCATCGCTCGATGCCTACGTGCCCATGCTGAAGGCGATGGGTGGCGAGGTCGTCTACTCGAGCAGCGTTGACGCCAACAATCCGGACCTCAAGCCGGAGCTGCTGCGCATGCAGAGCGGCGGCGCGCAGGCGATCATGCCGTGGAGCGTCAACGCCGGCTTCCTCGCACGTATCATCAACACGCGTGCCGATCTCAATTGGGATGTGCCGATTGTCGGGCAAACGACCTTGGGCTCGGGCCAGACCAAGGCTCTGCTGGCCAAGCCCGAATATTGGGAAAAGGTCTATCCGAACAACTTCCGGAACCTCTGCTACGACGCGAGCGGAAAGCTTCCGGCCCATACGGCGGCGTTCGTCGAGCGCCTGAAGAAGGCCAATGTCGAGACGTCCGATACGCTATTGTGGTGGATCGCCTGCGGCTACGACGGTGCGAAGCTGGTTGCCGAGGCTCTTACTGAGGCCGGACCGTCCTCCAAGGACATCGCGGCCTACTGGAGCACCAAAGTCAAAGACTGGAAGGGCGTCTACGGTACCGTCACGTTCTCGCCCGAAAATCACAACGGTTTCGCCGATACGGACGTTATCATGTGCGAGGCGAATTCGTTGAAGGATGGCGCTTTCAAGCTGGCTCCTGGCTACGCATGATCGAGTCCATTCTGTCCTACGGGATTGCGTTGGGCGCGGTCTACGCGCTCATCGGCATCACCTATAACGTCATGTACTCATCATCCCGTGTCTTCAGCTTCACCGCGGGAACGATGGGTATGCTCGGTGGAGTTCTGGGCTCGGTCTTCATCAGCACGATGGGGATGCCGGTCATCGTCGGCTTCCTGCTGACGGTCGTCGCGGGTGCCGTGCTCGGACTCCTCATCGAACTTATTGCGGCGAGGCCGGTGCTCAAGAGTCTCGACCAACACCTCTACGTGCTGTCGACGCTCGCGGTTTCGCTGGCCATGCTGCAACTCACGGCGATCTACTTCAGCACGGATGCAGTGCCGTTTCCGCGAGTTGTGCCGTTCGATACGGAATTCTTCGATCAGAAGTTCTGGCTGCCGATCCTCGCCTGCGCGGTGACCGTGATCGGCCTCGAATACCTCTCGCGCCGAACGCTGATCGGGCGTGCATTCCTGGCGACTGCGGAAGACAACTATGCCGCGCGCGCACTCGGGCTTCCCGAGCAGGGCCTGCGCATGCTGAGCTTTGCGCTTGCCGGCGTCATCGGGGTCGTTGCCGGCTTTGCGGCGGGGCAGATGATGTTCGCTTCGCTCGCAAACGGGCCATTGCTCAACTTCTATGGCTTCGTTCCAGTCGCGCTCGGCGGAATGGGTTCGAACCGGGGTGCGCTCATCGGTGGGCTCCTGCTCGGCCTTTTTCAGCAGATGGCAAACTACTTCTTCGGAGGCATTTTCGCCTCGGTTGCGGTGTTCGTCGTGTTCATCGTCGTGCTCCTCGCGAGACCCGAGGGCCTTGCCGGCGCCGCAACTCCCCGGCGCGTATGAGGGGCTAGACAAACGTGAGCATCGAATCTTTGCCGGCCAGCAAAAGCCATAGCTGGCTCGAGAAGTGGCTGCCCATCATTGTGCTGGCAGTCGTCGGTGGCAGTCTGCCGCTCTGGGGTGACGAATTCTTCGGCACCGTCGGAACGCGCATTTGCGTCTACTGGATGCTTTGCGCAGGGCTGAACCTGGTCGTCGGCTATGCCGGCCAGATCGCGATCGGATGGGTGTCGCTGCTGACCGTCGGCGCCTACACGGCGAGCGCGCTCGTGGCCGGAAGGATCACACCCGAGATCCATCCTTATCTCGCGTTGATCGTCGCCGCGATTTTCGGAGCGGTATCCGGGCTCATCGTTGGCTTGCCGGCGTTACGGCTGCGGACGTTCTACTTTGCGATGACGACGCTCGGATTCTCGACCATCGTTACGCAGATCGCGCTGGCATGGCGATCGGCCACCGGAGGAGGCGTCGGCATTCCCGGCCCCTTGCTGCCGGAGCCCTTCGATACGCCGTGGGGTCTTTATTTCTTCTGTCTCGCGATCGCGATCATCTGCACCTGGATTACATGCAATATCGCGTCGAGTCGCTATGGACGCTCGCTCATTGCGGTGCGTGATGCGGAGGTGGCGGCAGAAGCGGTCGGCATCTACAAGCCGGGCCTGCTCGTCAACGTGTTCCTATTGAGTGGCGCACTGGCCGGTATTGCAGGCGGTTTGTTCGCTTCGCTGCAGTCCTACATCACGCCGGAGGCGTTTTCGTTCGACTTGTCGGTGCTGTTCTTCATCGCCATCCTGATTGGCGGGCGGGGGTCGATCCTCGGGCCATTGATCGGCACGGCGGTGCTGACGGTCCTTCCGGATTTCGCCGCGCCGCTGGTACAATGGTCGACATTCGTCTACGCCGTGCTTCTGCTTGCGATCGTGCTGCTGGTTCCCGGCGGTATCGCCGATCTCCTCGATTTCAAGAACCGCAGGCCGCTCGACCAGCATCGCGAGATCCGTCCCCGCCCTGAATTGCTCCCGGAGATCATGGGAACGGAACCGTCGAAGTCGCTGATGACGCTCAAAGGGATCGTCCTGGCGTTTGGCGGGGTGCGCGCAGTCGATGGCGTCGATATTGAAATTCGCGGCGGCGAAGTGCATGGGCTGATCGGCCCCAACGGCAGCGGCAAGACGACGACGCTCAATGCCATCTCGGGCTACTACGCGCCCCAGGAAGGTGAGGTGATCGTCGATGGGACGAATATCACCCGCCTCGGAGCACACCAGCGCGCGAACTTCCGCATCGCGCGCACTTTCCAGACGCCGAGAATTGTCGGCGAGGAATCGGTCCTCGAGAATGTGATGATCGGCGGAACCAACGATGGGCAAGGGACCTTCGTCGAGGCGATGCTGGCGTTGCCACGGCATCGGCGTGATGAAGCGCGTCTGCATCGCGATGCCATGACGGCATTGGCGCTCGTGGGTCTGGAACGCCTTGCGGACGTCAGGGCGGATCGCCTGCAGCACAGCGAGTTGCGGTTCGTCGAGATCGCGCGCGCGGTGATGCTGCGGCCGCGCTTTTTGCTTCTCGACGAGCCTGCTGCTGGACTCTCGGTCGACGAGATCCGGCGCCTGGGGGCTCTCATCTCGGCAATCAAGGCGCAAGGAACCGGTGTGCTTCTCGTCGAGCATCATGCCGACTTGATCTTCGAAATCTGCGATCGCGTCACTGTGCTCAATCTCGGGAAGGTTCTCGCGTCCGGCGAACCCGAGGAGGTGCGGACGCATAGGGAGGTGGTCAATGCCTACCTCGGCGCCTGAACCGTTGCTGCAGGTGAAGGGTCTCTCCGCGGGATACGGCAAGATCGGCGTTTTGAAGGGCGTCGATCTGGCGGTTGGTCCGGGCGAGATCGTTGCGCTCCTCGGCCCCAACGGAGCCGGGAAATCGACGCTGCTCAAATCGATCTCGGGCCTGCTGCCCTGGTCGGGCGAGATCCGGTTCGCCGGGCGCGACATGTCGGGCACGCAACCGCGCGACTGCGTGGAGGCTGGGCTGGTCCACGTCGTCGAAGGGCCCCGCGTCTTCACGCAGTTGAGCGTCGAGGACAACGTCCTGCTGGCGGGCTACGGTATGCCAGCCGGGCTGCGGAAGACACAGGTGGAAGAAGCGCTCGACTTCTTTCCGGAGATCAAGGCCAAGCGCCGTGACAAGGCCGCCACGCTTTCCGGCGGGCAGCAGCAAATGCTGGCCGTAGCGCAGGGCCTCGTGCGCAAGCCGAAGCTGCTCATGCTTGACGAGCCTTCGGCCGGCCTCTCGCCTGTGCTGGTGGATCGCGTGCTTGCCGCGGCATCGCAATTGCGCGCCGCGGGAACGGCCGTGCTTCTCGTCGAGCAACTGATCGAGAAGTCGTTGGCGGTGGCCGATCGTGCCTATGCCATGGTGCGAGGAACGGTGGTTCTGCAGGCAGCAGCCGACGAGCCGGATCTGCCTGAGCGGCTCGAACGGATCTACTTCGGCCTCGAAGGGTAGGAGACGCCGCGCGCTTCCGCATGGCCCGACAACCAACCCGAGATCGGTCGGTTATCGGGCGCGCTCACAATCCTCGTACCTGTGTACGATCGAAGAGATGTCAGACTGCGTCAGGATTTCTGATCTCGAAGCGGTCGAGGGGGATTTTCAGGTACGAGCGACCGTTGCTTTCCGTAGCGGGCTTGCAGCCCCCGCGCATGTTGATCTGCAAGGCGGCAAGCATCAGCTTCGGCAATGGCAACGTCGCGTCGCGCGCGTTGCGCATCTTCCTGAATTCCGCTTCGGAGACATTACCGCCGACGTGGATGTTGGAGCGCTTCTGCTCGGCGACCGTTGCGACGCACATCGGTTCGCGCCCATTCGGCGTGTAGTCGTGTCCCACGAACAGTCGTGTCTCGTCGGGGAGCGCCAATATGGCCGAGATGCTGCGGAACAGGGTGCTCGAATCCCCACCCGGAAAGTCGGCCCGGCTGCTGCCGCTATCCGGCATCATCAGGGTGTCGTGCACGAAAGCGGCATCGCCTGCCACATATGTTACGGAGGCGAGTGTGTGGCCCGGTGAGTACATGACGCGGACCTCGATAGTGCCCACCATGAACGTTTCGCTGTCGCGAAACAGCCGATCCCACTGGCTTCCGTCGGCGGGGACGTCGTCGCCCAGATTGTAGATGTCCTTCCATAGCTGCTGCACGCGGACCACGTGCTCGCCGATCCCTGTGGGCGCGCCCAGCCGCTCTTTCAACCAACGCGCTGCCGAGAAGTGGTCGGCATGCGGATGCGTGTCCAGAATCCAGACGATCTCGATGCCGGTGGCGCGGACGTAGCGTAGTATTTCCTCGGCGCTGCGCGTCGTCGTCGAGCCCGACAAAGGATCGAAATTCCAGACCGGATCGACGATTGCGCCTTTCATGGTGGCGGGGTCGTGGAATACGTACTGCCAGCTCCCGGTCGCGGCATCCCAGAATGATTCAACTGCCACTCTTGCGCTCACCGGAGCCTCCATTTTTCTCGTAACCGCAGCCGATCGGCGCTGGACGGGCGTCGTGTGCGTTGTCGCGACGACATCACATTTCGGGTTGCGACGTTTCCCGGTGTAGGGAGCGCCGACGTTGATCTGCATCAACAGTCAAAAATTCTCATATCACGGCGATATTGCAAATAGAATGATCGGCAATAGCCGCTCATTGGGCGAGTTCGTACCAATCTATGGGGGAGTTGAGGGAGGCTATTTCTCTTCAGACAAGAGCAGGAGCGCACCCAATGCTGCCAGGCTGAAGCCGGCCGATACGCAGAGCGTCCATACGCCGATGGTATCGATCAGTATCCCGAACAAGAGAGGCGCTGTGGCCTGCAGAATGCGTGCGGGGGCACCGAGCAGCCCAAGCCGATATCCGTAGTTCTTTGGACCGAACAGAGCGAGCGGCACCGTGCCACGCGCAATGGTGAGAATGCCGTTACCGGCACCGTGCACGATGGCGAACGGTGCGCCCGCAATAGGGCCGAAACAGGCGAGCAGGGCCGCTGCGATCGGATGCGCGAGCGTGGCAAGGCGCGCGCTGAAAAGCGGGTGAAGCCTTCGGAGCACGCTGGCCTCGAGAATTCTCGCCATCACCTGCGCCGGGCCGATGAGAACGCCGGCGGCTATCGCCTGGGAGCTGGTTGCGCCCGCGACCTGGAGCAGCCGCGGAAGATGGGCTGCCATGGCAGCGGTGACCATCCATGCGGCGGCCATCGCAAATGCGATCAGGAGCATCGGGCGGTCCCAAGCGACGGAAGCGCGTGAGGTTCCCTCATCTATAGTGGTCGCTGTAGCTGTGGCGGCCGGAAGCAGGCTGTTGATCGGCAGCCCGATCAGAATGTGAGCCGCGGCCCAGGCCAGGCAGGTTTCCCGCCAACCGATCGTCGCGATCCCCCATTGCGACAGCGGCCAGCCGATCGTGCTCGCGAAGCCGGCAATCAATGTAATGGCCGTGATCGATGATCGCGCATCCGATCCATAGATGCGCCCGAGCGTTGCGAAAGCCGCATCGTAAAGTCCGAGACCCATGCCGACGCCGAGCAGAAGCCATGCGAACCACAGCACGGCCGAAGCGTGCGTGAAGGCCAGTGTAACGAGCCCGGCCGAAATGAAGATGTTCGACAGGAGGAGGACCCGGCGTCCGCCGAGACTGTCTATCGTTCGTCCCACCTTCGGGCCAATCGCCGCGGAAACGAGAAGCGAAGCCGAGAACGCAGCAAAAAACATGGTCGAAGTGATGCCAAGCTCTCGAGACACCGCATCGGCCATGACGGCCGGCAAGTAGTAGCTCGAGGCCCAGGCCAAGGTTTGCGTCGTGCCGAGTGCAAGCGTTACCGGCAGCCGCCGCGGCGGTAGCGTCATCGGGCCGTTTCCGAGCGGCCGATGGATTGAGCCACAGTGAGCGAAATGGCTGCCGCTGCGCTCATCGCATGTCCTCGTTCGGTGCGACCGTCAGGGGCAATGTCGAATCTCCGGCGGCCAGCGGTCGCTGCATGATAACGGAATCGACCCATCGGCCGTGCTTGAAACCGACCGACAGAAGCGAGCCCGCCGGCCGGAAGCCAAGCCGGCTGTGCAACGCGATCGAGCCGGCGTTCGCGCTGTCGCCGATGACGGCCAGCATCTGGCGCCAAATTCCGCCTTCGCATCGATCGATCAGTGTCTTCAGGAGCGCGCTGCCGATGCCGTTTCCGCGCGCCGCATTGTCCACGTAGACGGAGTTCTCCACCGTGAATCTATATGCGGGCCGCGGCCGATAGGCCGACGCGTACGCATAGCCGACAATCCGCCCATCGAGCTCAGCGACGAGATAGGGATAGCCCTTGGTCGCAATGGCTTGGTAGCGAGCCAGCATTTCCTCTCCAGACGGAGCGCGCTCTTCGAACGATGCAAGACCGTTGAGCACATGGTGCGCGTAAATGCGCGTCACTTCCGGAATGTCGCGTGCAACCGCATCCCTGACAACAACCGCTTGTCCTGCCACCTCTCGGAACCTTTCTCCGGTCTCCTTGGCGTTTGGCATCCCGCCACCGCAAGTATCAGCTTGAGGTAGTCCTTCGCCAAATCGGTACAACAGGCAATTTGACGGTGCTTTTCCTATAAGTGAAGTCTATAGTTGTCATACTTTTCATAAGGAAAAATTCGAGATGGCGGATCGGCTGAGCCTCGATCATCTGATGATGTTCCGAAGCGTGATTGAGCAGGGCAGCTTCTCGGGCGCCGCGCAGCGTGCCGGCATCAGCCAGCCCGCGGTGAGCCTTCAAATCCAGCAACTCGAGCGGCAGCTGCGTGCGAAGCTGATCGAGCGCATCGGTCGTAGGGCCACGCCCACGGCGGCCGGCGCCGAGCTTCTGCAATATCTCGGCCGCATCGAAACGGCGGTCGCCGATATGCGCGACGCGATGGCGCGCTTCGCTACAGGGGGTGCAGGCCGAATGAGGATTGGTACGGGTGCAACGGCCTGCACCTATCTGCTGCCGCCGATCCTTCGCCGAGTCCGCCTCGAATTTCCCGAGGTCGAGATCGTGGTCACGACGGGCAACACGTCGGACATCGTGCGTGCGATCGAGGAGAACCGCATCGATGTCGGTTTCGTCACCTTGCCGGCCTCCGGTCGGACTCTCGAGGTCCAGCCCTTGATGCGCGACGAGTTCGTTGCGATTGCGCCCTGTGACTTCCCGCTGCCGAAGCGCATCACGCCCGCATCGCTTGCCAATCTTCCGGTGCTGTTGTTCGAGCCGGGCGGCCATACGCGCCGTATTGTGGACGAGTGGCTTGCAAAGGCGGGCAACGCATTGAAGCCGATCATGTCGCTTGGGAGCGTGGAGGGTATCAAGGCCTTGGTCGGCGCGGGTCTCGGCTGCGCCATCGTTCCTCACATGGCGCTGCAAAATGCGGGCACGTCGCTCGCGGTTCGTTCGTTGTCGCCGCGGCTCTATCGTGAACTTGCCATTGTCATGCGGCGGGACCGCCCCCAACAGCGGGCGCTCAAGGAATTGATCGCGTCGCTGCGGCAGGCGGCTCATGCGCTTCCGGATTGCTAAGCACGGTCGGTTGCGCGCTGGCCATGTGCCCTTCGGATATGCGACGACAGCCTGCCGGCGATGCGGTAGATGAGCGCTTCGGCCATCCCGTCGCTTGCGCCCGAAACAATCTTTACCTATGCGGTATTGTTTGTTGACCTTTCATTTCATGGAGTTGCGGCTCCACGCGGAGCCCTACTGGGGAGGATGTCTTGAGCAGAAGAAGCGTCCTGGCGGCTCGAATTGTCGGCGTTGCCGGCCTGTGCGCCGTTCTCGCGGGGGCCACCCCGGCCGGTGCCGTGACGAACCGTGAGGCAATCGACAACTACGCGAACATCGCGCAGGCGAGCTACGAGGACGCCCTGGTGGCTGCGCGCAAGCTCAAGGCCAGCGTTGCAGCCTTGATCGCCAAGCCAAGCGCCGAAACCCTGGCCGCAGCGCGGGAAACCTGGAAAGCGGCTCGCGTGCCGTACATGCAGACGGAAGCCTTCCGGTTCGGCAACAACATCGTGGACGAGTGGGAAGGCAAGGTGAATGCGTGGCCGCTCGACGAAGGCCTCATCGACTACGTCGACGAAAGCTACGGGACGGCATCGGATACCAACCCGCTCTATGCGGCAAATGTCATCGCCAACCGGAAGCTCAAGATCGGCGGGCGTAGCGTCGATGCGAGCCGCATTACGAAGAAGCTTCTCGCCGACACGCTGCAGGAAGCCGAGAAGATCGAGGCGAACGTTGCGACAGGCTATCACGCCATTGAATTCCTGCTTTGGGGGCAGGACCTCAACGGAACGGGGCCGGGCGCCGGAAACCGGCCATTCACGGACTACGCCAAGGGGAAATCCTGCACCGGCGGGAACTGCGATCGGCGTGCAACCTACCTGTCGGTGGTGACCGACCTGCTGGTGGACGATCTTGCCGACATGGCTGCGCAATGGAAGCCGGAGGGGGCAGCGCGCGCGGCTCTCAACACGTCCGAAAGCGATGCGTTGACGGCAATCTTCACCGGCATCGCCAGTCTTTCGTACGGCGAGATGGCCGGAGAGCGCATGAAGCTGGGCTTGCTCCTCAACGATCCCGAGGAGGAGCACGACTGCTTTTCGGACAACACCCACAATTCGCACTACTACGACGTGGTCGGCATCGAGAATGTCTACCTGGGTCGCTACAAGCGTACCGATGGCACGGTTGTCTCGGGTGCGAGCGTTTCGGATCTCGTCAGGGCCAAGTCGCCGGAGATCGATGAACGCGTGCGCAAGGCGCTGGCGGAGACGGTCGCCAGGATGGGGGCGCTGAAGAAGCGCGCCGAGACCACGGAAGCCTATGATCAGATGATCGGCGAGGGCAATGCCGAGGGGAACGCGGTGGTCGAAGCCGCAATCGGCGCACTGATCGCCCAAACGAAGGAGTTCGAGAGAGCAATTTCCGCGCTCGACCTCAAGGACGTGAAGATCGAAGGTTCGGACAGCCTGGACGATCCCGGCAAAGCGCTGTCGAAGAAGAGATGACTTCATGACGTGGATCGCGCGGCTTCGCCATTCTCTACCCTACACCTGGGGTGGAGTGGCAGGTCTTATCATGCTCCTGGCGGGCGTGGCATTCGGTGAAGGCGGCTCCGCTCCTGCCAGCACCGGTGCGAACGGTCCTGATGGAATGGCCGCGTTGGAGCCAGGTGAAGAAAACCCGGGCGGTCAGGCGACGGCGAAGGTCGGTACCGCGACGGCGGATGCCTTTTCACAGCTTTCCGCCAATATGCACTTTGCGAAGGAGCTGGACTTCAAGATCGGCAACGGGATCTTCCGTAAGAACTGGGTTTCGTCTCCCTCCTCGACGAAATCCTCGGATGGGCTCGGTCCGCTTTACAACGCACGCGCCTGCCAGGCTTGTCATCTGAAGGATGGACGTGGCCATCCCCCGCTGGGCCCCGGCCCCGACGGCCGGTCCATCTCGATGTTCCTGCGATTGTCCATTCCGCCACAAACGGACGCGGAGCGAGAGCTTATTGCGTCGGGACGGGCGGGGGTCATCCGCGAGCCGACCTACGGAGGCCAGCTTCAGGAACTGGCCGTGCAGGGACTGGCCAGCGAAGGGCATATGGAGGTGACGTACACCGATGTGCCGGTCGTTCTCGCCGGTGGCGAAAGGATCGTGCTGCGGAAGCCGAGCTACAAGATTCGCGATCTCGGATATGGCCCGATGCATCCGCAAACAATGATTTCGCCGCGAATGACGCCGCAGATGATCGGTTTGGGGCTGCTCGAGGCTATTCCAGAAACCGACATTCTGGCTCACGAGGATCCCGACGACAAAGATGGCGACGGTATTTCCGGGCGAGCCAACCGAATCTGGTCGGTGGAAGATCGAGCGATGAGGCTCGGCCGTTTCGGCTGGAAAGCGGGACAACCCACGGTCAAGCAACAGGCCGCGGAAGCATTCGCAGGCGATATCGGCATCGGGAACTGGATCACGCCGCTTCCTTACGGCGATTGCATGCCTGCACAGAAGGCGTGCCGCGATGCGCCACACGGCGGCAGCGCGGCCAAGCCCGCCGAGGAGATCAATGCCAAGCTGCTCGATCTGGTGGCCTTCTACGCCCGCAATCTCGCGGTGCCGATGCGGCGCACTCCCGACGCCCCGGATGTCCTTCGAGGGAAGAAGATCTTTCATGACGTGGGATGCGCGAGCTGCCACGTTCCATCCTTCCGGACCGGCCAGGCATCGCCCGACGAGCATCTGCGGGGGCAGACGATCTGGCCCTACACCGACCTCTTGCTTCACGATATGGGCGAGGGGCTTGCCGATGGGCGACCGGAGGCCAAGGCCGACGGAAACGAGTGGCGCACGGCTCCCCTTTGGGGGATCGGCTTGACCGAGATCGTCAACGGGCACACGTTCTTTCTGCACGACGGACGTGCGCGCACCCTGACGGAGGCCATTCTGTGGCACGGCGGCGAGGCTCAGCGGGCGCGCGATGCGTTTGCCGCATTGACCGCCGAGGACCGTCAACGCCTGCTCGCGTTTGTCGGATCCCTCTAGTGTCCCGATTCCGAAGTTCGTCATTCCTTGCGGCAGGCTCCGAACGAACTTCGGAATCGATCAGGACACTAGCAAGCTAATGTTTCTAGTGTGGTTTTCGGATTTGAAGTTCGCTGCCGAGCCTGCTCTAAGTGATGTAGCGAACTTCAAATCCACCACACTCGGAGAGTTTTGCGATGCGCGCATGGGCGCCCCTTATCTACGCTGGCGCAATCCTCTCGATCGCCCTTGGAGGTGACTCCACGCTCGCTGCCGACGGAAAGACGGCGTTCGATCATGCGCGTCTCTCGCAGCAGTCGCTCGACGGCTATATTCGGCCCGGGTACCAACGCTTTGCAAAGGCGACGAAGGCGCTCGACGGGGCAATTTCTGCTCATTGCGATCGTTTCGAGAGCGGCGGACGCCGGAAGATCGAGGTGGCCTTCGACGCAGTCGTCACCGCATGGGGACGCATCGAATTCGTCACGTTCGGTCCGGTCACGGTGGAGCAACGCCTCGAGCGGATCATGTTCTGGCCGGACAGGCGCGGCATCGGCGCGAGGCAGGTCGCAACAGCTTTACGCGACCGGTCGCCGGACGTGCTCGATGCAGATCGGCTCTCGAAAAAAAGCGTGGCCATGCAAGGGCTGCCAGCTCTCGAGACGATCCTGTTCGGTAGCGCCCCCGGCAAGAAGACAAGCGATGAGGCGTCGCAGTTCCGATGTGGGTTTGCCAAGGCCATCGCCGTCAATCTCGCCAACATGGCGCAATCGATCGAGAAGGATTGGTCGACGCCAGACGGCTTCGCACAGAGCTGGTTGACACCAGGGCATGACAATCCGAATTTCATCAAGCCTTCGGAAACCACGCTCGCCATCGCCAAGGCATTCGATCAGGGACTGGAGAAGGTGAGGGATCAGCGATTGGCGGGGCCGCTCGGGCTCACTGCGCAGCAGCGCAAGATCGCGCCTGCGCTAGGAAAGAGCGGCCGGTCCATGCGCCTGATCGCTGCGAACATTGCGGGGCTGCGCGAGCTTTACGTGCAAGGCGGCATGGAGCAAGCGCTGATCGACGCCAATACCGATGACCGGGAGAATGCGACGGCGCTCGCGAAGCTGGTATCGAAGGAACTCGCGACGGCCGGTCAGACGGCGGTCGAGCTCATGAGCGTGAAGACACCGTTCCAGGGGCCTTCGGCGCAACGCATCATCGCGCTTGGTTTTCCGCTGAAGAATGCCCGCACGACCGCAGCAGGGCTTCTCGATGCGGTGACGGATCTGCCAATGGGGTTCAATGCCTCCGATGGAGATTGATCGCAGAGCCATGCTCGCAGCCATGGTGGCCGGTGCCGCGACTGCCGTTTGGCCGCCGCTGGCGCGAGCGAACGCGGGGCCGTTCTTCGCCGCTGCCCGGCGCAACCCGGATGGACGCTATTCGGCTGCCATCTTTTCGACGGATGGCAAGGATGTGACGTCGGTCGTCCTGCCCGGACGGGGGCACGATGTTGCGGTCTGTCCGGTTTCGCGCCGTTGCGTCGCATTCGCACGTCGACCCGGGAATTTCGCTGTTGTTTTTTCTGCCGATCGAGCTGAGGAGCCGATCGTTTTCACGACGCCGGACGACAGGCACTTTTACGGTCACGGGGTGTTCTCGCCCGACGGACGGCTGCTTTATACGACGGAGAATGACTTCGAAGCCGCTCGCGGGGTAATCGGCGTCTATGACGCTACCGCGCGCTTCGGCCGGATCGGTGAGTTCGCATCACATGGTATCGGGCCCCACGACCTCGCATTCCTGTCAAACCCGAATGTGCTCGTCATTGCGAACGGCGGGCTTCGCGAGCATCCGGACATCGGTCGCGGGCGTCGCGTGCTTAATCTCGACGCGATCGAAACGTCACTCGTCTATGTCGACGTCGCGTCCGGGGCGCTCCTGGAGAAGCATGTAATCCCCGCGGGAGGATCGCTTTCGCTTCGGCACCTGGAAGTCGGCAGCAATGACACGGTGGTGCTGGGTGCGCAGATCGTGAAAGGCGTGCCGGACGGCAAGCCTCTTACCGAGGGGCTGATCTACCGCCATCGCAGACAACAATCCCTCGCGGCGACGCCATTGCCATCGGACGCGAGTGCCGCGCTTTCGGGGTATGTCAGCTCGGTTGCGGTCGACAGCGAGGGGGCGGTCGCTGCCGCGACCTCGTCGAAGGGTGGCGCCGTCGTGATGCTCGACGTTGCGACGGGCAAAGTGCTGCGCGTCGCAACGATGGCGGATGTCTCCGGAATCGCGAGGCATGGGCATCCGGGTGATTTTCTATTGACGAGCGGAACGGGGGCCATTGCGGACGTTGTGGCGGCCGAGGGGAGGATCACCGCTTTGGGTGAGGCGGCTTGCAACTGGGACAACCACGCCGTGCTTCTCGGCGTCTGAGCGGAAAGTCTTCCAACACTATTGTGGTGGTGCGTCGGAGAATGCGCGTTTATGGCCAGACGTCGGATGGTCGTCGCCGCCATGGAATGTGAAGCGGGGTGCCCTATTCAAACAAATAAGGGCACCCGCGTTGCCGCGAGTGCTCCTTTGGTCGTCGTATGCCATCACCGCTGCGTTCCCGCACGCAGCTCCGTTCCTCAGGGGAACTCCTCCTTCTTGCGGATCTCGAGGTCGGCAACGAGGATTTTCCCTTTGGTTTCCGGTCCCAAGTAGACGCCGACGATCAGGAAGAGCAGCGATCCGATCGTCGCGTACATCATCGGAAGCGCAAATCCCATGCCCCTATCAATGGCGAAGTACGTGAGCACCGGCGCGACGAAGCCGCCCCAGATTGCACCCTGGTGATAGCAGAACCCTGCCGCAGACGCCCGGATCTCCGTCGGGAACCGCTCCGAAAGCCAAGCAGGATTAAGCGTGTCCTTTCCGCCTACAATCAAGCCCATCAGAATGAAGCCTGAAATAATCCAGAACGGATCCTTCGACAGCAGATAGATGGGAGATATGAAGAGAGCGATGGTGCAAGGAATCATCAGCGCAGGGCGGCGACCTATCCGATCTGAGACTGCTCCCCAGAAGGCGCTGGAGAAAAACACCATGATATTCGCCCAGAAGAGAGGCACGGCAACGTGCGCCGGATCCCAGTGCAGCTCCTTCTGCAGATAAGTTCCGAACAGTGCCCAGATTGAGTAGTAGACGACGAAATTGGCGGCCATCCATATGCAAGCCGTGATGGTGTTCCAGAGGTATTGAGGCTTGAAAATGGCGAATAGAGGCAGCGTGACGTTCTGATTCGTCTCAGTCTGGATTTTCTTGTTTTCAGCCCAGACCTCGGGCTCCTTCACATAATAGCGGATCCACACGCAAGCGAGCGCCGGAAGAACGCCGAGAATGAGCAGTCCGCGCCAGCCGTAGCCCGGATGGATATTTTCGAGTGGCGTATAAAGCAGCCCATAGGCGAGGGATGAAAGCGCGAAGCCAAGTCCCCACGAGCCTTGGAGAACGCCCGACATGAGGCCGCGCGACCGAGCCGGCCACGATTCCATCGCCAATGCCGCTCCGGCAGGCCATTCGGCCCCCATGCCGATGCCGAGCAGGGCGCGGAAGAAGAACAGCACCGCGAAGGTCGGAGAAAGGCCCGCGAGCAAATTGCAGATGGAGTACCAGAAGATGGAGATCATCAGTGGAGCCTTGCGCCCCATGCGATCCGCCATCCAGCCAGCAGCGGTGGCGCCGATCAGGCGTAGCCAGAGAGTGACGGCGAATACTGCGGTGACGGCAGTCAACGGCACGCCGAATTCCTGCGAAATCGGCACCATGATCAACAGAAAGATCGTGAAGTCGAACGCATCCAGCGTCCAACCCAGCCATGCGGCAAAGTAAGCGTACCATTGATCCTTGGTGGGTTCGCGCCACCATGGCACAGCTTTTCCCTGGACTTCCCCTGCGACGGTCATAAAGCATTCCTCCAGCACGATTTTTTTATCGTTTTCGTGCGCCTTTAGCGGCGTTCTCACTGGCTCGATGATCAATATCTGTAATTCGACCTATCGATTAAAGCTGCGCGGGATTTCTACGTTTTGCAAGTCAATTGAATCAACCAATTTGAGCAGTAGGCATGCAATTGTGCTGCAAATGGCAAGTAGGTGCTTGATGACCAGCAATTTATATTGGGTATTCAGTCCGCTTCGTCTCCAGCGGGATCATTCTGCTTCGCATATCTCCGGTTCGCCGTGCGGGGTAGCCGACGACATCGAGGCTCGCTACCCTCGCCGCTGACACACGCGCCACCTTCAGGGAAATGCTCTCAACATGTTCAACGGCAAACTGCTTGTCGCCAATCGGGGCGAAATCGCTACACGCGTCTTTCGCGCGGCTGCCGAGCTCGGACTCGAAACCGTTGCTGTCCATCCGG
>Ga0180216_1002119_pt1 | contig 16920 bp, 13 predicted proteins | sample eDN3rd37CBELigMG_FD_128879 | JGI IMG/M metagenome (GOLD analysis project Ga0180216, IMG submission 128879) | Enriched Miracle-Growth compost microbial communities from Emeryville, California, USA - eDNA 3rd pass 37_C BE-Lig MG (version 2)... ... | reverse complement strand
GTCGCGCTCGCGGCCGATCACGGCCATCGAGGGGGGCGGGGGCCCTTCCGCCTCCGTCGGCTCGCCGTCGAAATGGATCGAGGCGGAGCGCTCCAGGTAGTACAGCCGGACGGCCAGATCATGGGGAATCGGGCCGAAGGGCGTCGGATAAGGCTGGCGGTCCCAATCATCGTGAAGCAGGACCAGAGGCTCATCGCTCGGGACGATCGCGCCGACCCGCTCGTAAAAGGCCCACTCCTCCCCCTTGCGATCGAACCGGGGGCCGAGCATCCAGTACCCCAATCCGCAGGCCGCCGCCAGGGCCGTGAACGACGCGATCGCCAACCGCCGAGTTTGGAGGGCCGTCCACCCCCGGCGCTCCAACCGCTCGCCCAGCCGAACCAGCGCCAGCGCCGCCCAGATCGACCACGGGGGCATGGCGTGAATCGCGTAGTGGGCGTTCCGCCCGCCCGGAACCGAAACCAAAAGCAGCGGCAAAATCGTCCAGGCCCAGAGCAGTCGGTCCCCCGCCGTCGCCTCGCCGCGACGGAGCGCGCCGAGCGCCCGGCAGGCCCCGGCCACCGCCAGGGGGGTCCAGGGAAGGCCTTGACCCAGAACCTCGATCAGATAGCCCAGCGGCTCCTCGCCCGCGAAGTTCCCGTGCCCCACCCGGGGGCCCACCCGGTCGGTGATGTGCATCAACCAGAGCGAGCCGACGCCCCAGCCGTGCTGGCGGATCATCGCCAGCGGCCAGGCCAAGGTTAGCAAACCCGCGACCGCCCAACCCGCCGGGAAAAACAGCCGGCGCCACGTAACGGGCCGTCGATCCCAGATCAGGACCGCCCCCACAACCGACCCGGCCAGCACCGCGCCGAAGGCGATTCCCTTGGCCCACGACGTCAGCCCCAACAGCGCGAAGAAGGCCCAGCGCCATCCCTTCGCGTCGTCGTCCCGCAACCGGTCAAAGGCGGCGAGGGTCCAGACGACCAGGCAGGCCAACAGGATGTCGGCCTCGGCCAGCCGCCCCCGATAGACGCTCCAAAACGTCGTCGCCTGAACCGCGCCGGCCAACAGGCCGACGGCCGTTCCGTATCGTCGATGGGCCAGGAAGGCGACCCCCAGCACCAGGCCGGTCGCCGCCAGGGCCGACGGCAACCGAGCCGCCAACGGCGAAACTCCGCCGACCACCCAGCCGACGGCCGCGACCGCCTGAAAGGGCAGGGGAGGCTTCTCCAGCCAGGGCCGGCCGCCGATGGTCGGATATCCCCACGACCCCGAAGCGAGGATCTCCCGGCCCCCAAGCGCCACAAAAGCCTCGTGATACGTCAGGCTCGAAGCGGCTCCCAGAGCCAGGCCGAGAGTCAAAAGGCAAAGCCCCAATAGCCAGGCCGTCCCCAGCCACCGGGCGCGTTTGGTCGACATCGCGCGCGCATTCCCCTCCGTGCCCCAATCCACCCCCGGAAGCCGGAAACATCGCCGGGATCATCAAGAATCCCCACATCCTCGTCAAGCCGGGACGCGGAATCGAGAGAATGGGATGGATGTGGTGATTGGGCGGCTATTGCGGATTCGGCGTCAAAAAAATTCGCGATTCATGAGCCTCGAAGTGCCTTTAATGGCGTATTGTTGTAGGATGGGATAATCCGTCCCGACCGCTCTTTCTCAATTCGGCGTCTTGTCTTGAGGTCGCGTCGGGCAAGCGCGCCGGCCGAAGGCGGCCGACCATCTTTGGCGAGCGGGGGGCGTGAGCCCCCTGTCCGGACCAAGGGATGTTGAGAGAAGGCGGGGGGCTCACGCCCTCCGCTCGCCTCAATCGATCCGTGAATCCCTCGACGGGGCCGGCTACAAAAAAATGCGCGAACGAACCCAATCGCGGGGCGTCATTGTAGCCGGGTGTTGGGGTCCCGGGACGCGCGCCTCCGCGATCCGGCGCCGGTCCCAGCCTCATGGAGGCCGGCTCCAGAAGAGAGATAAATCGCGAAAAAGTGCGCGAACGAACCCAATTTCCGGCCTCATGGAGGCCGGCCACAGATCCCCGGGGGGCGGACACTCCCGTCCGCCCTGACCCAAGCTGGGCGGACGGGAGTGTCCGCCCCCCGTACTCAAAGCAACACGGGTGGGGGCACACCTCGGGCCGCGAAGCAGGCGCATGGCGCGCGTCTAGGCCGCGCGGAGGCCGGCTACAAAAATGCGCCGAACGAACCCAATTTCGGCCGCCAAATGGTACGGTGGGGTGTCGCGGTTGGTTGCGGTCGACGGGGCTTGCGGGGCGGGAGGCGATGAACCCTTGACGTGGCGATACTGGAATGCGATCCCGCGCAAGCGGGAGTTTCTGGCCTCCGTCTTGGCCGCGACCGGGGGGACGCGGGCGCTTGAGGCCGTCCGGACGACGCGGGGACGCTCGGTTGTGGTTCTGACGTACCACCGGATCGCTCGTCCCGGCTTGGAGTCGAACCCCTACTATGATCCGGTCGTCTCGGCGACGCCCGAGGGGTTCCGCGACCAGATGAGCATGGTCCGCCGCCGCTTCCGCGTCGTCCGTCCGGCCGACCTAAACGCGACCGCGGCCTCAGCCGACGACCGAAGGCCCATCGCCTTGGTGACTTTCGACGACGGCTACCGCGACAACCACGACGCGGCCCTGCCCATCCTCCAGGAGTTGGGCATCCCCGCGACCTTCTTCATCCCCACCAACTTCCTTGAACATCCCTGCTTGCCGTGGTGGGACCATGTCGCCTATGTGCTTAAGAAGACTCGGGTTCCGCGCGTCGAGTTGAGGCGGTGGCCGGGCGACAATTGGCCGGCGACGCTGGAGCTCGGTTCGGACCCCTCGCCGGCGGATCGCGAGGCGGCCATCATGGGCGTGATCAGGCTCTTCCTGGATGGGGAGGTTCGCGACGAGTCGTGGTTCTTGTCGCAATTGGAGGAACGGGCGGAGGTTGCGGTGGATTCGCCGGCGTTGGGCCGCGCGTTGTTCATGAGCTGGGAGCATTTGCGGCGGCTGGCGAGCCTCGGCCACGAGATCGGCTCGCACGGCCACGCCCATGTCGCGCTGGGGACCCTGGCCGAGGCCGATCAGCGTCGGGATTTGGCGCTCTCGCGGACGATTCTGGAGATGGCCGTCGGCCGCGAGGTTCGGGCGGTCGCCTACCCGTATGGTTGGCCGAGCGCGTTCGGGGCCCGGACGATCGAACTGGCCGGGGAGGTCGGCTACGCCCTCGGCTTCACGGCCGTCGAGGGGATCAATCGGCCGGACGATTCGGACTTCAATTCCCTGGCCCTTCGCCGGCTCAACGTCGGCTCGGGCGACTCCCCGGCCTTGCTCCGCGGCCGCGCGGCGCTTCATGGAGCGGTCGGCCGGTCGCCCCTCTGACGCGGCGCGCGGCTTGAGGGGATCATCCGGAAGCTCTACAATCCTTGATGCGGGGGCGAGGAAGGTCGAATTCTCTTAATTATCCTCGGAGGTGCGTGGTGAGCGTTGTCCCCGACATGGACGCGGCTTTGGACCTTGAGGGCCGGCGCGAGGCTCTGCTTGAAACCATCCGAGGTTACGGCCGGGTCGCCGTCGCCTATTCCGGAGGGGTGGACAGCGTCGTGGTGGCGAAGGCGGCCCAGGTCGCGCTGGGGGACGCGGCGATCGCCGTGACGGCCGTTTCCCAGAGCCTCGCCGGCGGCGAGTTGGAGGAGGCCGAGGCGCTGGCCCGGGAGATCGGAATCCGGCATCGGGTGATCCACACCGAGGAATTCGACGATCCGAACTACCTCCGCAACAACGCCGACCGCTGCTATTTCTGCAAGAGCGAGCTTTACGGGCGGCTGACCCGGATGATGGACGAGTTGGAGGTCGACGTGCTCGCCTCCGGGATCAACGCCGACGACCAGGGAGACTACCGCCCCGGCCTCAAGGCCGCCGAGGAGCGAGGGGTGCGCCACCCGCTTCAGGAGTGCGGGATCGGCAAGGCCGGCGTCCGAGAGCTGGCCCGGGAATGGGGGCTCTCGGTCTGGGACAAGCCGGCGACGCCCTGCTTGTCGAGCCGGATCGCGTACGGCGAGCCGGTCACTCCCGAGCGGGTCCAGATGATCGACAAGGCCGAGAAATGGCTCCGCGCCCAGGGACTGCGACAGCTCCGCGTCCGCTACCACAAGAACGACATGGCCCGCGTTGAGGTCCCGCTCGACACGCTACCCATGCTCGCGACCGAGCCGATCCGATCGGGACTGGTCCGGGCCTTCCGCGAGGCCGGATTCAAATACGTGACGCTCGACCTGGAGGGGTTCCGATCCGGCAGCCTCAACGCCATGATCGCCAGCGAAAACATTAAACTTATCTCCAGGTCTTGACGTAATAAGTGGGTCGTGACGACGGTGGATTTCGGGAGGGCAAGACCGTGGCGACGAGCCGGCGCTGGGCGTGGGGCTCGGCGGGAGCTCGCCCTCCCGGGGATATAAATAAACACGCCTGGATTATTGTATGGCCCAAGTTCGATGTCGCTGCGGCGAGGTTCTTGAAGTGGCCGACGGCGATGAGCGGGTTGTCTGCTCGCGCTGCGGCGCGCGCATCCGGATTCGCCGGCGTCCGCCCGGGGCCGAATCCGGGGCTCGCCCCGATGCGCCCCCGAGCGACGGCTACGTTCGGTTCGCCTGCCCGTGCGGTCGTCGCTTGAAGGTTCGGGCGGCCAACCGGCCCAAGGCCGGGCGATGCCCCGATTGCGGCCGGACCGTCCCCGTCCCCGTCGGGGCCCTCGCCGCGGCGCTTGAGGACCCCGAAACCCGAACCGAAGAGCTTGACCAAAACGACATCGCCCGCCTCCAGCGCTGGGCCGCCCGCCACGGGGTGATGATCAGCGGCGTCCGGCCCCCGAGCCCCGCCGCCGCCGAGCCGTACTCGCCGCCGCAAGCCGTCCAGGTGGAGGCGGGTCTGCGAACTTGTCCCAAGTGCGCCCAACCCCTGCACATGAACGCCGTCGCCTGCCCGTCCTGCGGCGCCTACGCGCCGAAGACGTAGTGAGGGCGGCGCTTCCGCCGAGCCGTCGGCGGGCGCGGGGATCGGCGGGAGCCTCGCCCCGTCGAATCCAATCCTTCGAGGCCTTGCTTGATTTGAGCAAACGAGTGCTGGACCGCGACCTTTAGAGTCGACGGCGCGAAGGACCGTGACCCATGGAATTCGTCAGCACGTTCGACATGTTCAAGATCGGTCTGGGGCCGTCGAGCTCGCACACGATGGGGCCTTGGAAGGCGGCGCGGTTGTTTCTGGGGAGGCTTCGGGAGCTGGGCGTCCTGGGCCGGGTGACGCGGGTCCGAACCGAGTTGTTCGGGTCGCTGGCCAAGACGGGCAAGGGGCACGGGACCGACCTGGCCGTCGTTCAGGGGCTTTCCGACCTCGACCCCGTCACCTGCGATCCGGCCGAGATTCACGGTCGATTCAACATCGCCAAGACCGGGCATCGACTTTCGCTGGCGGGGGAGCGGGATATCGAGTTTGATTATCCTCACGACATCATATTCAAGGGCGATGTGGCCTTGCCGTTCCATCCCAACGCCCTGCGGTTCACCGCTCGACTCGACGACGGATCGACGCATGAGGAGACCTACTATTCCGTCGGCGGCGGGTTCGTGGTCCAGGAGGAGAACGCGCCGGGCGCCGCGGCGGGCGACGACGACGGCCCCGCGATCCCCTTTCCCATCGGTTCGGCCGACGATTTGATTCGACATTGCGCGGAGAGCGGGCTAACGATCCCCGAAGTGGTCCTCCGCAACGAACTGGCGATTCGAGGCGAAGAGGAGATCCACCAGAAGTTGAAGCGGATCTGGGACGCGATGGTCGACTCGGCCTTTCGGGGCGCCCACGCGGGGGGAACGCTGCCGGGGGGCTTGAACGTGGTTCGCCGGGGCGCCTTGCTGAATCAATCACTGCTGGGGAGCGAGACGGCCGCGGCGACGGCGGCGAGCGCCGGGGATTGGATCGCGGCGATTCGGCGGGCGACGGCCGACCACGATTTCGCCAAGGTGCTGAAGTGGGTTTCCTGCTTCGCCCTGGCGGTCAACGAGGAGAACGCGGCGTTCGGCCGGGTCGTCACCGCCCCCACCAACGGCGCGGCGGGGGTGATTCCGGCGGTGCTTTTGTACCGGCTTTGCTTCCACGAGGAGGGGGCGGCGGCGGTCGAGCCGTTCCTGCTCACCGCCGGCGTCATCGGCGCGGTCTTCAAGAAGCGGGCGACGATCTCCGCGGCCCTGGGGGGTTGTCAGGCCGAGATCGGCGTCTCAAGCGCGATGGCCGCCGCGGGCTTGACCCAGACTTTGGGCGGCTCGACCGGCCAGGCGCTGATGGCCGCCGAGATCGCCATGGAGCATCACCTGGGGCTCACCTGCGACCCGGTCGGCGGCCTGGTTCAAATTCCCTGCATCGAGCGCAACACGATGGGGGCGGTCAAGGCCATCACCGCGACGCTTTTGGCCCTGGAGGGAGACCCCTCGCGGGCGAGAGTGAGCCTCGACGCCGTCATCCGGGCCATGTGGGAGACGGCCAAGGACATGCGGACCAAGTACAAGGAGACGTCCGAGGGGGGCCTGGCCGTCCAGGTCCCCGTCAACGTCATCGAGTGCTGATCCGCCGCCTTGATTACTTGCTCAGCCGCTCGACGATCACCTTGCGGTCCTCTTCCCTGAGATCCGGCTCCTTCTGGAGAAGCTCGGCGGCCTTGGCCACGGCCTCCCTCCGAGAGAGTCCCTTGACCGAGCCGAGTCTGCGATCCAGGGCGTCGAGGATGTTGTCGAGCGTCTGCGTCTCGGCGAGCATCTGTCTTTTGGCCTCGGCCCCCTTGCGGGAGGCCTTCAACCCGGCGTCGACCTCGGGGAGCTTGGCCTGGGCCTCCGCCGCCTTGAGGGCTCTTTCCCTCTGCTTGGCGTTGGCCTGGTCGGGCAAGTTTTTGTACCGAATCATGAACTCTTCAACCAGCGATTCGGGCGTGTGCGCCACCGCCTGGTCGAATTCGGGGTTCCCGCCACAACCGGGCAGGGCGGCCATCGCGACGATCGTGAGGCATCCCGAAAGCGCCGCGGCGACCAAGCCTTGAATGGCTCTTGATCCAGACATATATGCGATCCAATAAGGAGGGCGCGATCCTCGGCGTTGAGATCGCGGAGGAGCCTTGGATGACCCCGGGCCTCGGAGGTTCGAAGCCCGGAGGGAACCAGCCGCGGCCTCGCTCAAACGAGCCGACCGCGGCCTTTCAACTCGGCGTTTCGTCAATAGGAGTCGGAGGAGACCACCTCGCCGCCGTTGCGGGTGCCAAGCGCCCACCAGGTCGGCAGGCTGACCGAGTTTTTGACGAATCGGACCGAGCCGTCCATGAAGGCGACGTTGACGCCGCCGGGATGGTTGCTCGAGGGGTTGGCCCCGGTGTCCCCCTCGAAGCAGCGGAGCGTGTTGTCATGATAAACGTGATACGTCGGGGCGTTGGGCGGGAAGAGGTGGGCGTAGAGGTGTCCCTCCCAGGCGTCGGTGAAGGCCCAACTCGCCCCCTTGTAGGTTGTCCAGAAGGCCCAGTTGAGGGCGGGGCCGGCCATGCCGTCGCGGATGACCGCCATGATGTCGACGTCGATCGCCTCGATGATGGCCGAGTTGGTGTAGTTGAACCGCCGCCTCGGGTCGGGAGAGTCTCCCGAGCCGTCGTTCTTCAGGAACTCGGCGGCCGCGGCCGTGTTGGAGAGGCCGTCGGTGATCGACGCCACCGTGACGTTGACGTTGGTGTTGGTCGCCCGGGCGGCCGGCGAGCAGGGGCCGGGCGAGGTGTTGTACATCCGGGAGGTCGAGATCACCCCCTGATGGGGAGGAAAGGCGCCGCCGTTGGGGGCCTGGCCGGGCAGCAGAATGTTGCGGGGCCGACCCGAGTTGCCCGCGTAGTTGTTGTTTCCCAACTTCCCGCCCGGCACGGCGTTGACGACGCCGTCGATCGGCGTGCACTCGACGCCGTCGGACGGGCAAAGGAACGTCGCGACCGTCGACCGTTGCGCGGTGGCGTTGACGCCGGTGACGATGTTGTTGTTGCCGTAGAACCCATCGGAGTACGCGAAGTTCATCGAGTCGTAGAGCGGCTTCTGCTCGATGAACGGCAGGATCATGCAGTGCCAGCCGCGGTTGCCCGCCGTGCCGCCGGTGCCGCCGTACTCGTCGGCCCGCCGGTATTCGTGAACCGGGGTCGAGCCGAAGGAGGACATGTAGTTATGGATGCCGAGACCAATTTGCTTCAGGTTGTTGACGCACTGCATCCGCCGGGCCGCCTCGCGGGCCGACTGCACCGCCGGCAGCAACAGGGCGATCAGCACGGCGATGATCGCGATCACGACCAAAAGTTCAATCAACGTGAAGCCGGACCTGGAACGGGAGGAACGCATAAGAGACCTCCTTCATGACCGGATCGCCGGGCCGGATCGCCCGGCGGGGACTGGAAAAAACCGAAAGAATTAAGACAATCACGCCTCCATCATCCGAACGTCCCATGATTTTGTACGCCTCCCGCCGCGTTTTCAATATGAATTTATGATTCTTTTTGGGCGCGCCTTGAGCGCGGCTGGTCCCCTCTTGGCGCGGAATGGCGCGGCCCGGAGAAGAGTGGGCTTGGGGCGCGTCGGGCGAGCGGGAAACGACCACCACGGCGTTTCCGTAAACGCGACGACCCTCATCGGGCCGGAGCGGCCGGATGAGGGTCGGGCTTTATGAGGGGAGACGTGAGTTCAGCGGGCGGCTTCGGCCATTTCCTTGAGCTTGGCCGAGAGGGTCTGGCGGTCGGTTTCGTCGAGGGCTTGATCCCGGGCGATCGCCTCGGCCATCTTGTGGAAGACTTCGGCGGAGGGGACGCCGGGGATCGTCCGGGCCTTCAAGGCGATTTCGTCGAGCACGTCGTCGCCGGTCTCGGCCTGGGCCGTCTTGGCGGCCGCCTTCGTTTTCGACTGGGCCTTGGTTTGGGCCTCGCGCTCGGCGGCGGCCGCCGCCTTGTTTTTCGTCTCGCCGCGGTTCTTGACCACCTTCTTGGCCGCGGGGGAGAGGCTTCGGTAACGGAAGGCCAGTTCCTGGGCCAGCGACTCGGGCGAGTACTCAACCGCCGCGTCGTGCTCGGTCGTGGAGCCGCAGCCGGCCGCGGTCCAGGCCATCGCCAGGACCAGGGCGGCGCGAACGAATCGGTTCATGATGATGTCCTTGGACGGCCTCGCGACCGGCCTCTAGCGGGCCGGCCGCGGGGGAAGGGGGATCAATAGGCGTCGGACGAGATGATCTCGCCCTTGTTTCGGGTGCCCAGGGCCCACCAGGTCGGCAGACTGACCGTGTTCTTGATGAACCGGACCGAGCCGTCCATCATGGCGAGGTTTACGCCGCCGGGGTGGTTGCTGGAGGGGTTCATGGCGCTGTCGCCCTCCTGGCACTGGATCGTCGCCGTGTTGTAGGTGTGGACGTTGGGGAGGTTCGGCGGCAGGACGTGGGCGTAGACGTGTCGCTCCCAACCGTCGGAATAGGCCCAGGTCAGGCCCTTGTAGTAGCTCCATTCCGGCCAGTTGATCACGCCAGCCTTGGCGTCCTGAACCACCAAGAGGACCGGGACGTCGGTTTGCTGCACCAGCGCGGCGTTGGTGTAGTTGAGGTTCCGCCGGGGGTCGTTGGAGTTGCCCGAGCCGTCGTTGACCAGCGACTCGCTCAGCGCCGCGGTGTTGGAGGTGCCATCCGTGACGCTCGCCAGGGGCACGCTGATGTTGGCCGTCGCGGCCGAGGCGGCCGACGCGCACGGACCCTGGGCGGTGTACATCCGGGACATCGAGATGATTCCGCTCAGCGGCGGAAGGTTGCCGCCGTTGGGGGCGTCGCCGGGCATCAGGATGTTTCGCGGGTGCCCCGAGTTGGCCACATAGTTGAAGTTGCCCGGTTGAAACGCGATGTTGCCCGCGCCCGACCCGGTGTTGATCATGCCGTCGGAGGGGCAAAGGAACGTTGAGACGCTGGCGCGGATCACCGTGTTCTCGGTCGGGTTCGGACCCATCAAGGGGCCAGAGTAAACCCATTGCTCGGTGTAGAGATGATTCAGGTTGTTGTACATGGCCGTCTGCTCGACGAAGGGGAGCAGGGCGCTGTACCAGGAGTGGCAGCCGGCGAAGCCGTTGCCCCCCTCGGCGGCGTGGCGGTACTGATGCAGCGGGGTCGTGTTGTTGATGTCCATGTAGTTGGCGAACCCAAGCGCGAGCTGCTTCAGGTTGTTGGTGCACTGGGCGCGGCGGGCCGCCTCGCGGGCCGACTGCACGGCGGGAAGCAAGAGCGCGATCAGCACCGCGATGATCGCGATCACCACCAGCAACTCGATCAGCGTGAAGCCTGAGCGGGAACGGAAACGGGGGGGACGCACGGACGGTCTCCTACTTGGCCGGGCCGCCTGCTGGCCGCCCGAAGGGGGGACGTATCGAAGGAATGAAACCAATCGCGCTGTCGGCGCGCGGATGTCTTAATATTTTCGTTGCCCGCCCCCGCGCGTGCAATGGCATTTGGATTTGAAGCGGTGGGCGAGTTTGAGCGCGAACTCGCCTCGCCGGGAACGCCGATCTTTTGGGCGGCGTCCCAGTCCGGCGGACTTCGGTCAGGCGGGCCGGCGCCCGAATTAGACCTTCCAATCCCAGTTGGCGACTTCGGGGAGGAGGTCGTGGCGGGTCATGTCGAACCGCAGGGGGGTGACGGCGACGTAGCCTTCGATCAGGGCGGTGACGTCGGTCTCCGGACCCAGGATCTCGCTGGGAGGGGTGTAGGTCATCCAGTAATAGGTGCGGCCTCGGGGGTCTCGCCGGCGTTCGAAGCCCTCGCCGTAGCGGCCCAGACCCATCGGGACGACCCGAATCCCCTTGGGTTCGCCGCGCGAGTAGGCCGGGATGTTGACGTTAAACAACGAACCGGGGGCGGGCTTGTGCTCGAGGATGTTTTCGATCACGCGGCGGGCCTGTTCGGCGGCGCGGGCGAATTCGAAGTGCTCGGAGAGTTCCAGCGAGACGGCGATGCTGGTGATCTTGAAGAAGGCCCCCTCGATCGCCGCGGCGACCGTCCCGGAGTACAGAACGTTGATCCCGGCGTTAGCGCCCGCGTTGATCCCCGAGACGATCAGGTCGGGAGGGCGGTCCATCAGCTCGCAGACGGCCAATTTGACGCTGTCGGCCGGCGACCCTTCGATCGCCCAGCCCAGATTCGTCCCGTCGACGTCGTCAACCTGCTTGGCGACCAGGGGGTTGAGCAGCGTGATCGTGTGCGCCACGCCGCTTTGCTCCAGGGCCGGCGCGGCCAGGGTCACGTCCCCCAGCTTCATCAACTCCTTGCGAAGGGCGCGAATCCCGGGGGCGAACACCCCGTCGTCGTTCGTCAGAAGAATGTGCATCGAGCCAATCCGCGTTCCAATATAAGGTGGCGGGCCGGGCGCGACCGCCCCGTCCATCCGACGCGGCCGCGAACCCCCCGGTCGATCCTACCGGCCGCCGCGCCGGGGCGTCAACCGGAGCGGAGCGGCGAGGACGTCGAGGCGGAACACCCGAAGGGGGGGCTCCGCCCGCTCGGCTTCTTATAACCGCCTTGGCGGGCTCGGCGGTTGGTGTTTGTTCGGGGAGCGTCCCGGCGATCGGCCCGATGGCGTTCCCCCCCCCAAGCGAGCCGCGCGTCCGCATCGGCGCCAGCGTCGAGTATGCGGCCGCTTAACACGGCCCGTCCGGCCGCTCCAAAAGGTTCCTGAATTTCTCAATCCCGACGCGCCCCAACTCCAGACGCTTCAAGTCCGCGGCGCGTTCGTCGGAACGCTCTTGCCGCCGCGTCTGGATGACGCCGCCGCCAGGCCCGCCCAGCCATTTCGAGAATGATAAAGCTCGCCTCGGCATCCCAGCCCAGACCGGCCGCCGACCAACCGCGCCGGGCGACCATGAGTGTGCAAGAATGGGTTCAATACGGACGGCTTCGGTTTGGAAACATGGATTTAGGCGTCCACGATAAATAAAGCGCGCCGATTCTATAGTATGTGCTTGACATCGTGGCGCGGCGCCGCGATAACGCGAGAATCCCATTTTCACCGATCTTCGTTTCGCCTCCCAAATTCTAGGGAAGGAGTAGAGATGATGAGTTCTCGTCGCGGCTTCACTCTGATCGAATTGTTGGTGGTGATCGCCATCATCGCGGTCTTGATCGCGCTTTTGCTTCCGGCGGTGCAGTCGGCCCGCGAGGCGGCCCGCCGCGCCCAGTGCGTCAACAACCTGAAGCAATTGGGCTTGGCCGTTCACAACTACAGCGACGCCATGGGCTCGTTCCCGGCGAACCTGTACCTCCACCCCAACTACGCGCGGGCCGATTACAACTGGAACAACGCCAGTTGGCTCGTGATGATGCTGCCCCAGATGGAGCAGCAGTCGCTCTACAACGCGGTGAACTTCGCCATCATGTGGGGCCCCAACCCCCTGGGCAGTTGGAACGCCGCCTATCTGGGCCAGCAGAACAGCACGGTGCGCGAGACGATCGTCAACACGCTGGTTTGCCCGTCGGACTCCAGCCCGCCCATTGACAACTTCAACGCCGACGAGATCGGCACGAACAACCGCGCGGCGGGAACCTCGTACGTTGGCAACGTCGGCGACAACTGCCTCGCGTGCAACACTCCGAACAGCGCGCCGACCGTGATGTTCTGCCCCGATCAGGGCTACAATTGCCGAGGGGCGCAGTTGGGCGACCCGGCAACGCTGACGTTCCCGGCGAGCCCGGGCACCGGCAGCGGGATTTTCTGGCGGCAGTGCGACGGGGTGAAACTCAGCCAGATCACCGACGGCACGTCGAATACGTTTCTCGCCGGCGAACAACTGATGAGGGTGACTCTGTGGAACGCCTGGGTCCACGCCAACCAGAGCGTCGGCTCGACGGCGATCCCCCTGAACTACCTGGCGCCGGGGTTGGCGATCAGCGGCTCGGGGAGCGTCAACGTCTCGGACGGATCGAGCGCCCAGTCGAACTGGCCGGCCTGGTACAGCTTCCGGAGCCAGCATCCCGGCGGCGCCAACTTCGCGATGTGCGACGGCTCGGTGAAGTTCATCAAGAACTCCATCAGCATGCCCGTTTACCAGGGCCTGAGCACCCGAAACTCCGCCGAGGTGATCTCCTCCGACGCCTACTGATGTAAGGTGCGGACACGGCATCCAGACCAGAGGAATCCCCCTGGGAGCCGTCTCGCGCCGCGCCCTCGTCGGCTCGCGCGGGGCGGTCCGCTCTCATTTCCGTATCCCGGAGAATTTGATCGTGACTCGATTCGACCGACGGATCGGCCTTCATCGGCTGATCTTCACCTTCGCCTCGTCCATCGCGGCCCTCGCGATCCTCTCGGGCTGTGGTTCCTCCGGGCCCGAGATGGCCTGGGTGGGCGGCAAGGTCACCTACAAGGGCCAGCCGGTCCCCAGAGGGCTGGTCTCTTTCCAGACCACCGCCGCCGACGGCCGCAACGCCACCGGAATGATCCAGCCCGACGGCTCCTACGAGCTGCAAACCGAGAAGCCGGGCGACGGCGCGCTTCTGGGCAATTATCGCGTGAGCATCAGCGCGCGCGAGGAGGAGGAAATCCTCATGTACATCCCCAAGAAGCCGGTCAAGCCCAAGCGGCTGATCCCCGAGAAGTACGAAAACCCCGCAACCTCCAACCTGACCGCCGCGGTCGTCAGCGGCTCGAACACGCATAACTTCGAGCTGACGGATTGATGACGGCGAAGCGCTAAAATCCCGTGGCCGGAGTCTGTGACCCCGGGACGCTGGGCGCGGCGATCCCACGCCGGGGCCGGCCTCATGGAGGCCGGCTACAAAAAAAGCCGCGTCCAACGGCGCGCGGCCCGGCTTCACGAAACCTTCGACCAGGTCATCGGAACTAGGTCGAGCCGATATATGTTTATGTTGGCCTCATAGGTTTCCTCCCCATCGGCGAACCCGGAAACCTTTCCGCCGGTCACTTCGATCGCGTCGCCGATCAACCGGGCCTCGTGCCCGCTGATCCATCCCGGCGACGCGCCGAGGGGCTCCACTCGCTCGATCGCCAGGGTGTTGACGTTCAGGCGATGGACGGGCGTAAAGCCGAAGCGCCGCTCGCCCATGTAGCCGAGGCTCCCGATGATGTAAATATGAACGCCGACCAACGTGGCGGTGTGGAAGTCGGTGGGGGGGAAGACCTCCCTGGGGTAGCCGTAAATATCGAATCCGCCGTCGCCGTGGTGGACGATCAGGTCGTTATAGATGCAAAAATCCGGGTCGTAATAGTCCTCGTGTTCTCCCCCAATCTCGATCACCCGGCCGTCGGGCAACTCGGTGAACGACCGGCCGAATCGGCGATAAGACCAGACCGCCTCGCCTTCGAGCCGGCCCTCGTCGAAGCGTGCTCGGGCGCTGTAAGCGGATTCGCCGGACGCCACCATCGCCCACCAGAACGGGAAGTTCATGAGCTGGGGATTGGCGTTGCCGAAGACGCGACGCCTCGCGGCCTGGTAGTCCTCCAATGAGCATTCGATCGACTCGGTTCGAATCCTTCCCGTCAATTCGTCGCGAACCTCGTCGTTGATTTCCGCGAGGTTTCCGCCCGCCGCCGCGAGCATCCTCGCGATCTCCAAGGTCGCCGCCGTTTTCATGGGGGATTCGGTCGGCACCTCGTCCACGTCCATATCCGTCATCAAGCTCGCAAAATCGGGGTCGTTGGCGAGCGACGCGGGAAGCCTGAAGCGTTTGGCGAGGTTGGGATCGGCCCTCGCGTCGAGCAGCACCCGAACGCACCGCGCGGCCCCACTCCCAGCCGCCTCGATGAGGGGCGTGTCGCCGAAGTCGTTGGTCTCGTTTGGGTCGGCGCCGCATTCCAGCAGCCAACGGAGCGTCGTAGGGTCGTCGTTGCCGATCGGGTACGCTAGCGGGGACATGCCGCAACGGCCCCGTTCCGCGAGGCTCGCGCCCCCGGCGACGAGCAATTCGGCCTTGTCGATATCGCCGACCTGGAGGCTCAAGAGCAGGGGCGTTCGATCCCAGCGGTCGCGCGCGGTCGGGTCGTCGCCCGCGTCGAGCCGTTGCCTCACGTCGGCGACCGTCCCCAGGGCCACCGCCCGGTGCAGGGGAGTCCAGCCCAGGGGCGCGGGGTCCGCCCCGGCGTCGAGCAGCAGCTTCACCGCGTCGAACCGGCCGACGTTCGACGCAACGCTGAGCGCTGATTCTCCGTAGTCGCTCACCGCGTCGATGTCCGCCCCTCGATCAATCAAAAGATTGAGGAGTGGCAATAAGCTGGGGTCTTTCAGAATGTCGCGCCCGTGCATCGCGTCGATCATCACCGTGTAGCCGCTGGGACGGACGTAGCGGATATCGGCGCCCGCGTCGAGCAGCGCCTCGACGGCCTTCAAGTCCCCCGCGCCCACGGCTTCTCGCAGATCCGGCTTCGTCATGCCACGGCCTCCAATCGAGTCTCGTTCGAAAATGACGCGATTCGCGGAGCGAATGTTCGCGTCAAATCCATCGACGATGGCGCGGGGCCAGAGCAATTGCCCCCGAATAGCGCCCTCTTTTTCCGTCTCGGTCGCTCGGCGCCCAGCATTCAACGGACGCCGACGACCGCGATTTTCGATTATCGCGCCGGTGGCGTCCGGGCGTTGAGCCGGTTCCGACTCGGACCCGAGCGAGAACGGCCCCAAGGCTCAGTCAGCCCAACGGTCGCGCGCGATCCCGCTCCGTGGATTTCCCTCCCGACGCTGGCGACGCTCCGATCAGCCGAATATCCTGGATCGGCGAATCGATAGTCTATTGGGAAGTCCATTCAGCCGGGGAGCTTGTCGAATGCGAAGCGTGATCGGCCGCGTGTTGGGTTTGGGGTGCTGCCTGGGAATCGCGGCCGCGGCCTTCGGGCAAGAGGGGGAGCGATCCGCGCCGCCGCGTCCGCATCCCGATTCCCAGTACCGGCTGGGGCCCGATTCGCTGCCGCAAGAGGGGGTGCCGAAGGGGGAGATTCGGGGGCCCTTCACGCTCCCCAGCGAGGCGTATCCGGGCACCCAGCACACCTACTGGGTTTACGTCCCCGCGCAGTACGACGCGGCCGAGCCCGCGGCGCTCATGGTCTTTCAGGACGGCCAGGCGTTCAAGGATGAACATGGCGACATGCGAGCCCAAAACGTGATGGACAATCTGATCTACCGGCGCGAGATCCCGGTCATGATCGGCGTGTTCATCAACCCCGGCCGACGCCCCGACCAGCCCGAGCCCACCCCCCGCGACTGGGGCGACCGAAACACCAACCGACCCACCGAATACAACTCGCTCGACGACCGCTACGCCCGCGTCATCACCGAGGAATTGCTGCCGGCCCTGGCGAAGGATTACAACATCTCGGATGATCCCGAGATGCGCGGGATCGGCGGCTCAAGCTCGGGCGCGATCGCGGCGTTCACGGTCGCCTGGGAGCGGCCCGACCACTTCCGCAAGGTTCTCAGCAACGTCGGCAGTTTCGTGAACCTCCGCGGCGGCCACGTCTACCCGGAAAAGGTCCTGGCGGCCGAGAAGAAGCCGATCCGTGTCTACCTGTGCGACGGCCGCAACGACAATCGGGGCCTCCGCAACGGCAAGTACGACGAGACCCGCGACTGGTTCCTCCAGAACGTCCGCCTGATGAAGGCCCTCACCCAAAAGGGCTACGACGTGAACTATACGTGGGGCATGAACGCCCACGGCCAAAAGTTCGGCGGCGCCATCCTCCCCGACATGATGCGCTGGCTTTGGCGCGACGGCCCCGTCTCCACCGATCCGCATGACGAGGTCGAGCGAAGCTTCCGCCAACCGGCGGCGGGCGGCGGGGAGTAAGCCGAGCGCCACGGGCGGCCGTCCCAACGACTCCGGAGGAGGTCCTCCATGCTCAAGGTGTTCGCGCTCGCCCTGGCGGCCTCCGT
>Ga0180216_1002116_pt1 | contig 16928 bp, 10 predicted proteins | sample eDN3rd37CBELigMG_FD_128879 | JGI IMG/M metagenome (GOLD analysis project Ga0180216, IMG submission 128879) | Enriched Miracle-Growth compost microbial communities from Emeryville, California, USA - eDNA 3rd pass 37_C BE-Lig MG (version 2)... ... | reverse complement strand
TGCGTAATCTTTATTGATTTTTCGAATGATTGTGTTGACGGTCATAATTAAAGCAAAGCCAAAGATGGATTGATATACACCAGCAGCCGTTGCCATCCCCATATCAAACGTAACACGCAGTGATCGGTAAACATACGTATCCAAAATATCTGTCGTGCTGAATAGAAGCCCGTTGTTGCCGACCATTTGATAGAACAGATCGAATTGCCCCTTCATAATGCCGCCTAGCGCAAACAGCAGCAGAATGACAAACGTATTTTTTAGCATCGGCAACGTAATGTGCCAAGATCTTTGAAAAATATTCGCACCATCGATTTTGGCGGCTTCATAGTATTCCTCGCTTATCCCAGTAATCGAGGCCAAGTAAATCACCATACTGTAACCAAAATTTTTCCATAAGAAAAAGATAATAATGAGAAATATCCACGCTGTTGGCTTAGCATATAAATTGATCGGCTCAGCACCGAGCTTCTCCAGCACCGTGTTCAACACACCTTGATCGTAGTTGAACAGGTTGAACACGATAACACTTAAAATAACGAAGGATACAAAGTAAGGTAAAAACAATATCGATTGTGTTATCTTTTTGAACCATTTCCCCCTAAGCTCACTGAGCAGCACCGCTACCGATATCGCCAGCCCATTGACGAGGACGATAAAGGCGATATTATAGCCGATTGTGTTGATCGTTAATTGAATGAGCTTGCCAGATTTCCATAGAAACTCAAAGTTTTTAAGTCCAATAAAAGCCATCTGAAACATATTCGTAGAATGAAAATCAAACTGGACAAACGCATAATAAATACCAATCATCGGCACATAATTATTGATCAAAAAATAAAGCAGAGTGGGCAGCAGCATAAGGAATAAAATTTTATTTTTATTCAGCTCATGCAGCAGACCCTTTTTCTTATGCACCATCGTTTTAGACATAGAAAGCTCCTTTCCACAGATTAAATTGTTGCTGCTTGTTTTCGTAAATTTGTGCGCTTGATTTAGCTAGCTCAAACTATAATTCAGCAGCATAGCCATTAAAAGTGAAATTCCAGTTCACTATTGAATTATTCAGCAGTTGTGTAGTGAACGATTGTGATATTACTGTACAAAAGCGTTAATTTGCCGACATTAATCCTGCACATTTCCTTGAATATCTGAGCACAGACTGTTCAAACAACAAAAAACAGACTACCTATTATCGATAGTCTGTCGGGTTATTGCTGAAATTGAATATATTATTGAACCTGTATACAGAAGTGGTACGTCCTGTGAATTAGTAATTTTCAACATTTTTTATTCTACTACATTTAATTAGTGCACATTGTTCACGATGCCTTTAAAGTTCACCATGCAGATGCTCGCAGCTTTTCACTACTGTGAGTCCTTCTCCCGCTTCCTCCATGAGATACAGCTTGCAGCGCGATTGCGGCATATCGAATGGCTGGTGAAGGATAAGCATCAGCTCCCCCTCCAACGTATGAAACAGCATGCCGTGTCCGCTGTCTCCGTGAACGAGCGGCTCTAGCTGCTTCCAAGGGCCTTGCAGCTTTCCTGATTCCGAGCGGGCAATCGTCTGCACATACTGCCCGTTGTCATAGCTGGACCACAGCATAAGGAGACTGCCGTCCTGCTTTCTATACAGCTGGCAGCCATCCGTTACATAAACCTTTCCGTCATATCCTTCAGCTGGTCCACCCGTATCCCATGTTGCCTCTGAAGCGTTGAACAATCGAATAGGCTCCCCTATCGCTTCTCTTAGATCATCACTGAGTGGAGCTGCATCAATCGTACCGTCGATCGTCTGAATCCACTCATGACAATAGACCATCCACGGCTTTTTCTGCTCATCCACAAAAAGTGTTCCGTCAAGCGTCATCCTTGACGGATCGATGACAGGAGCATCCTCTCGTATCAGCTCAAACGGACCTTCAGGAGAATCGCTAACAGCAATCGCCGTCCCGCGCCAATGCTTAGCAATTGGAATCGTGTTGTTATCTTCTAGCGGACGCATGCGGTTATGCAGCGTTACAAACAAATAAAACCGTCCTTCGTAAGCATGCACCTCAGGAGCCCAGGTACCATGCATCGGATGTGCCCATACGTTATCTGGAACAGTAAACACAACATACGGACCTTCCCACTCTAATAAATCATTGCTGCGATATGTTAGTACACCATAGCGCTCCATGCACGTGAATTTAGGGATACCACTTGTATATAAGTAGTAAACACCAGCTTGCATATCGACCCATACATAAGGGTCATGCGCAGGGATGTCGCTCAGCCTTAAGCCTGAACGTGGATTGGATACATCAGATGCTTCATTATAAACCGCCATCTCGTTTCCTCCTGTACAATCGTTTCATTGCATGCACGTATTAGATTATTTTTCCTTTGCAACTAATATTCGATATAGCTGCAAGTAACCCTGCCTCCATTCAATCCATACTTGCTGATGATCCTTATCAACTAGTTGTTACCCGTAACAAAAAGCCCTAACTAGATATGGATTTGACGCACGTCGCCTCCAATCTAATTAGGACTCTCATTAGTTCAACTTATTTAGTTAGATAAATTCAGCGTTAATGTGATGTGTTCCTTGCCAGCTGGAACATGAACGATACCATCGATTAACTCGCCCGCTTCTCCATCGATCGCAGTGACTTGTTTGTCATCGTGCACTCGAATTGAGAACGGCTTACCGCTGCCAGCAACTGTAATCGAGATTGTATTCTGCGCTCTCGTCGCTTGCACATTCACTTCTACTGCACCGCTCACATTATAAATGTTCGCTGCAGCGCTCTTTCCATCCTCTAGCTGATATATCGCTATCTGTGCATCCTGAGCATAATCATAATCTGGTCGACTATGATCCGCTCCTTGTACGATAATTGAATTAGGTCGTGCATATAAAGGTAAGCTGAAGAAATCATACTGCTCAGTAAACCACTTGCCGCCCTCTACAACCTTACCACTGATGACATGCGTCCATTTCCCCTCTGGCAAATAATAACGTACCACGCCATCTTCCTTAAGCACTGGCGCTACGAGTAAATGATCTCCCAGCATATACTGTCGATCAATATATTCGACCGCAGGATCATGTGGAAACTCTAGCACCATCGCACGCATCATCGGAATGCCTTGCTCATGAGCCTTTGCTGCCATTTGATACAAGTAAGGCATGAGTCGACATTTTAAATTCGTAAAGTGACGAGTAACATCTACCGCTTCCTCATCATATACCCATGGTACTCGGTACGATTTACTTCCATGAAGACGACTATGACTAGAAAGCAAGCCGAACGCTAGCCAACGCTTAAACACATCGTCCTGCGGCTTATTCTCGAAGCCACCAATATCATGACTCCAATACGCAAAGCCTGATAATCCTAGTGACAGCCCGCCACGCAAGCTTTCAGCCATCGATTCATAATCAGAGTTACAATCGCCTCCCCAGTGAACTGGGAACTGTTGCCCACCCGTCGTCGCGGAACGAGCAAATACGACCGCTTCGTTTTTACCAAGCTTTTCTTCCAGTACCTCGAATACAACTTTATTGTACAAGTAAGCATAGTAGTTATGCATTTTGTGTGGGTCCGAGCCGTCGTAGTATACAACATCGGTTGGAATTCGCTCACCGAAATCCGTCTTAAAGCTATCTACTCCTTGATCAATTAGCTGGCGCAAATACCCTGCAAACCACTCACAAGCAGCCGGATTTGTAAAATCAACGATGCCCATTCCTGCCTGCCACATATCGGTCTGCCATACATCACCATTTGGTTTTTGAAGTAAATAGCCATGCTCCATACCTTCATCGAACAGCTTAGAGCGCTCAGCAATATATGGATTAATCCATACACTAATTTTCAAGCCCTTTGCTTTCAAGCGCTTCAGCATTCCTACAGGATCAGGGAATGTTTGTTTATCCCATGTAAAATCAGTCCAATGGAAGCCGCTCATCCAAAAACAATCAAAGTGAAAAACAGATAATGGCAAATTGCGTTCAGCCATTCCATCGATAAACGATTGAACCGTTTCTTCATCATAATTTGTTGTAAACGATGTGGTGAGCCATAAGCCAAACGACCATGCAGGCGGCAATGCTGGCTTGCCGGTTAAGTCTGTATATTTCGTAAGCACATCCTTCATATCCGGACCATCGATAACAAAGTACTCTAATGATTCGCCTTCTACTGCGAATTGCACTTTTTTCACTTTTTCCGATGCGACCTCAAAGGAAACGAGCTCGGGGTGATTTACAAATACACCGTAGCCTTTGTTGCTTATATAGAATGGAACATTTTTGTAGGCTTGCTCAGAGCTTGTGCCACCGTCCTTGTTCCACATATCAACCACTTGACCATTTTTCACAAAGGAAGTGAAGCGTTCGCCTAGGCCGTAGACTAATTCACCTACACCTAGGTCTAATTCTTCGCGCATATACGTGTTCGTTTTACCTTCTTTAATGTAGGCCATTGACTTCACTCGACTGCCTGTTAAACGCTCACTGCCTCGGTAGAAGGAAACTTGCCACTCTTCGCCTTTTTGCACATGAGCGCTTAACGAACCACTAGTAAATATAATCTCACTATCTGTCTCTTCGATTGTTACAAAATCTCCTGTCTCTGGAGTCAGCATAAATTGTGGTCCGCGTTTCTTCGTTCCTTTAAAGTGGACGAGCTTTACACCGATAATACCCGGTCTTGGTGAGTGGAATATCACTCTTAACATCGGCGTATTTAAAATATTTGAGCGAATAACGATTGGTTTCGGAGATACGTTGACGGTTAGCTTATGATCCTCAACATAATGATCATAGGGCTCAACTGCACTAATTACCTCATACTGCTCACGAATCATCCAATTTCCATCAGTAAACTTCATGTTGTCTTCACCTTTTTCTATGTCTCTTGCGGTAGCTTCACAAGGACTTTATATTTTTCACCCGCTTGGATATCTCTAATGATATGATCCTTCAATATCTGCTCGTCCACAGCAATCGTCATCTCTTTCACATCTGCATGACGCTCGATAACAATATTAAACTCGGCACCTCTAAATTGACGATGAATCGATGCCGTTTGCCAGTCAGACGGAAGCTGAGGAGTAATCATTAGTCCTTCCTTATTGCCTTTCACTCCGAATAGACCGTCAATAATACAGCGATAAATCCAAGCCGCCGTTCCCGTATTGAACAGATGACTTGATCTACCCGCAGTTCGAGGAATTTGACGATAGGCACCACGGTAATAGTTAGGAATAAATGCTGGCAATTGACCACGATGAACAATATCCTCTAAATCTGGACCAGGTATCATTTTTCTTAGTAAGCGATAAGCATTATCCTGCTCCTCTACTTGATACAGGGCGAAAATATAAAATGCTGCCGCGTGATTGTAGACTGCACCATTTTCAGCGCTGCCTGGATGCTTCTGCGTCACTCGCCCTACGTCCTCACGCATTTTTGTATAAGCAGGCGCTAGCTTTTCCACCCCATAAGGTGTTTCTAGCAGCTCCTCTACGGATTGTATAATCTTCGCTTGCTTATCCTCATCTGCTGCTCCACTCATTAATGACCAGCCTTGAGGATTGATAAAGATTTTACCTTCTTCATCCGTATGAACACCGAACACCACATTATCGTCTGTTATTCCTCTTGCATACCAGTTGCCATCCCATAGATATTGATTCGCAATGGCATTGGTTTGCTCAGCTTCTGCTCTAAAGCGCGCTGCAACATCCGGCTGTTCAGCAGCTTCACATATTTCCGCCCATACATTAAAGGCATAAGCAGAAGCAATGGTTAGCCAGCCAGAAACACCCTTACCTTTGTACCCAACCATATTCATTGGGTCACACCAATCACCCTGCTCGATATAATTCAATCCGCGTTCATCTCTCGTCGCTAATAGCCAATTCATCGCGCGCACGATATGCTCAAACACACTAGCTGGCTTTGGATCATCCTGGAAGGGGATCATTTCATCCAATATTGAATAATCATTGGTCTCATCCAAATAAGTCATTATACAAATCGGCAACCAAATGCAATGATCGGTATGCGGGACCTGATTGATATATTTCAACTCAGCATCTTTATGCAGTATAATTCCATCTGGCATAGCACCACTCGCAGCTTGCTGCTGCAGAGCAGTCAGAAAGGCTTGACGGGCAATGGGTCCATCGATATAACTCATTCCCATATTATCCTGCAAATAGTTACGTGTCTGCGGATCTGTCGTTAGTCGGTTGGTCTGCCCATGATAGTAAATTTGTCTCGGCAACCAATGATTGACGAATTGATCAAACGAAGCATCCGGCGTTTTTATGTTCATAATACCTGCGCCGCGTTGAATATATTGCTCATAAGTTTGCTTCGCCGTAGCAAAGCCATCCTTGCCTGCTGCATTCGTTCTAGTAAAATATTTATCTCTTATATTTGCAATTTCTTGCTTGTTGTTAGCAGGGCCGAATAAAAATCTAAATTGCTGCTCCTCTTGCGACTCTAAGGTTATACGATATTGCATGACTGCAGCTGGTGTCTCATAGCGACTGTCGCTATTGCTTAACGCTTCAGTTGCTAATGCTGAAGGATTATGGATGCCTCCCTCTCCTTCGAACACCTCCCAATTCGCTTCCCAGCTATGTGGCGCTCTATCAGCTAATAAAAACGTCATATCTTTCAAGTTTTTAATTTTTTCATAATCCTTGTACTTTTGATAAGGCGTAATCGAGGTAGCAACGATACCTTGGAGATCTGCCTCATATTGTCCAGATTGATTCATCCAGGACATATAACCAATCGTAAACGATGGATAGATACTGATCTTCCGTTGTTTATTAGAATTATTTTTAAGAGTTACTTTCCACATCTCGATCGGCTCATCAGGTGATAGAAAGAGCGACATATTCAACTCAATATCATCAAATACTACTCTCCAGGATATATCAGACTTCCCTACAATAAATTGATATTGATCTGGCATTGCGCGTACTGGCTCATATGGAGCCGAATATAACTTAGAATTCTCTTCATCCTTTATATAAACGAATCTGCCCGGATGATGTGCGTAATAAGGCTGCTCAGGCTGCATGAACGTTTTCGCTTCCAGATTGGGAGCATAGGAATATTTGGCTGGTTCAGGCTGCATGAATTGCGCAACAGCATAGCCTCTACAATTCACATCCATCATCATATGATCGTTCCATAAAAACCCTGATGCTTTGGGCATAACGACCGGGCTGTTCAAAATAATATATTGCTCATCCTTTGTTGTTTCTATCATGTGATCTACTCCTTAGCTTCATATTCAAACCAATCATAATATGCTTTTGTCTTATTACGTGAGTAGTTGTACATTGCAATAAATACTCCAGTAAATCCGCCCGCAACCTCAGTTGATAGCAGGCGTGCTTCACCATCTCCAAGCAAGGTCCACTGCTTACCGTCTACTCTGTAATAGAAATGATAGTCTGTCGGTGTTGCTTCAATCCGTAATTCTACAGTCGTTCCGTCGATAGGTTCAGAGAGCTTTTCATCTATTAAACTACCGACTTGTCTACGCAGGATAAACTGAGTCTGACCATTAACCTTTGTCAGTGCAAGATCGTAATGATGCTTATCATCCATGAACACCGTTAAGCCCGCTTCGTCGTCCTGCTGCGGTTCATATTCCATACTGACCGTTACCTCGCAGCTATGGTGCTGCTGTCTGCGTCCAATAAATGCAGGATACCCTCTACTATCTAATCGATCAGAAGAACCAGCAAGCATTAGCGTGCTGTCTTTCTCCGACAAGGACCATTCCGTCTGTTCCTCACTACGTAGAAATGTCCAGCAAGCTTGCAGCTGCGTTTCATTAAACTCATCGCGACTAGGTGCCTGCTTCCACTTGGCAACGGGTAGGTTTGGTGCATGCTCTTCTAATTCAACCGTCCCTTGATTGCCAATGATCGGCCATCCATCTTCTGTCCAATGGACAGGAGCTATAAACGTTTCTCTGCCAATATGATGGCGATATGGGTAAGAGACTGGACGAACTCCTAAAAACACCGCCCACCAGCTTCTATCTGATGCTTGTACGAGATCAGCATGACCAGTAGATTGAATGCTGCGGCCAGAGCTGCGATGAGTAAGAATGGGATTATAAGGACATGACTCAAATGGACCATACGGGGATTTACTACGAGCAATTACCTCGGTATGTCCGTACTCCGTTCCTCCCTCTGCACACATTAAATAATAGTAATCGCCTACTTTATATAAATGAGGAGCTTCTGTAAACTTCCCCCCAGTACCTTTCCAAATGAGTTTTGTATCCGTTAATTTCTTACCCGTCTCAATATCAATTTCGCATTGATAAATACCAATTCCTTCTTCTGTCCCTGTGCTTGAAAAATAAACCTTATCATCCTCGAAAAATAGTGATGGGTCAATCCCTGACTGATCGACGTAAATCGGTTCTGACCACTCGCCAGCAGGATCTTCTGTCCACACATAAAAATGACCGCATTTTGTTTCATTTGTTGTAACCATATAAAAGCGCCCTTGATGATATCGAATCGTTGGAGCCCAGACGCCTTCTGAAATTTTTGCTCCTTCTAGCTGCAGCTGACTCTCTTTCGTTAAACAATGCCCGATTTGCTGCCAATGCACGAGATCTTTACTGTGCCAGATCGGAATTCCTGGAAAATAACCAAAAGAACTAGTTACAATATAGTAGTCCTCACCAGCACGACATATGCTAGGATCAGGATAAAAGCCTGGAATTATTGGATTTTGGAGCTTCATGTGATCTCATCTCCTACCTGCTAAAATAGCTTCTCTCTCGTATGCTAATATATATCTGGATAAATTTGCATAAAGGCTGTTCCGACAATCGAATGATTTCGTTGGAACAGCCTTATGCTACTCTAATATATAATTTATTATTTCAGTTTATCCCAAGCAGCCTGCATGTTCTCTGTCCATTGCTGTGCATCTACTTTTCCAGCTAGGAATTCTTGAATGACACTACCAAATTCTTGTGTCACACCATCTGGGTACTTACCAGAAATATTAGGGAATGCTTCACCGCGGTCTACGTATTCAACTAGTGCAGAAGCGAGAGAGCCCATATCTTCTGGAGATGCTTCAATTGTAGATAGAGTTGGAATGAATTTGAAGTTTTTAGTAATATACTCTTTACCCATATCAGAAGTAACAAGCCAGTTCAAGAAAAGCTTAGCTTCTTCTTTTACTTTTGAATCTTTATTAACGACTAGGTTTACAGGCACACCAACAGTTACTTTGCTTGTTACTGCTGCGTCATCGCTAATCGGCATTGGCAATACGCCCATATTCATGTCTGGGTTAATGCTGTCGATCATGTTTTGCGTCCAGTTACCTTGTTGCATCATAGCCGCTTCGCCATTAGCAAACATCGTTACTGCCGTATTATGATCAGTAGTCAATGGATTTTTATTACCATAGTCTAATGTTAATTGCATTAGCTTCGCCCAATTTAGGAAATGCTCATTGCCAGCAATCGTAGTTGTACCATCATTCAAGCCTTCGATAAATGCATTCGTATCTGGTTGGTTGTTGAATGCTACACTCACACCCTGGCTACCTACTAACCACCATTCGTAATACGCATTAGCAAATGGAGTAACGCCAGCGTCAGCAATCTTTTTCGCTGCTGCTTCTAGCTCTGAATATGTTTTTGGAAGTGGGTCAATGCCTACTTCAGCAAAAATATCTTTATTATAGATATAACCGAAGCCTTCCATGCTTAGAGGCAAGCCATATACTTTACCGTCTAGCGTAACCGGATCAGCTGCTGCTGGAGCAATGTCCCCTACCCAAGGTTGATCAGATAAATCTTCAATACGTTCTTGCCACAGCATTAATTTAGAATAGCCGCCATTAGAGAAAATATCTGGACCTTCACCAGAAGCGAACTTCGTTTTCAGGCCAGCTTCATAGTCACCGCTGCCGCCTACCGTTTGAACATCAACTTTAATGTTTGGATGCTCTGCCTCAAACGCTCTTGCAAGCTCATGCAAGCCTTCTACAATTTCAGTCTTGAATTGGAACACAGTTACTGTCTTTTTCTCCTGTGATCCACTTGCTGCTTTATTGTTGCTACTGTTCGAATTTGAATTACCACCGCCACAAGCAGCGAGTACGATAACGAGCGTTAACAACAATGATGACATTTTGACCAATTTACCCTTTTGCATTGAAATAATCCCCCTCTAATTTAATTCATCTATAATAACATGTAAGTTATTATCCTTTGACTGAGCCAGCTGCAATTCCCTCTACAATGTAACGTTGTAAAAATAAGAAAAATACGATAATTGGAGTAATGCCAAGTACTAATGCTGGCAGCGCTAGATCCCATTGCTTCGTATATTCAGAGAAGAATGAGAATGTTGCTAATGGAATCGTTCGCAGATCTGGTTTCTGCAAAATTAGCGATGGTAGCAAGTAATCATTCCAAATCGCTAACGTATTCAGTACAACGACCGTCATAATCATCGGCTTCAACATCGGTAATACAATTCGGAAGAATACACCAATGCGTGTTGTACCGTCGACCGTAGCTGCTTCTTCAATTTCTAACGGAATGGATTTTACAAATCCATGAAAGAGAAAGACAGCCATCGGCGTGCTTAAACCTAAATAACTAATAATTAGCCCTGCTTTCGTGTTCATTAAATTCAACTCGCTGATGACACGAATTAACGGCATCATGATCGTCTGAAAGGGAACGACCATTGCGGCTACTAATACGAGTAGAAAAATCTGATTAAAAAGCGTATTAGCACGAACCATGCGATAAGCAGCCATACAGCTGATGAGCGCGATTAACGCTACACCAATAACGGTGATCACAAGGGAATTCGTAAAGGCTTCAGGAAAGCGAGTCAATGACCACGCCTTTGAGTAGTTTTCCCATTGAAATACTTGCGGCCAGCTCGCCGCATCCGACATAATTTCACCGAATGGCTTTACGGAGTTAACAAAAAGGAAGTAAAACGGTGCGAGAAAAACGAGTGAAACTAGCACCATCCCTATTTCAAGAATAAGTGTTCTACCAGTGTATCGTTTCATCGTTATGCCTCCACCTCCTTGCTTTTCGTTACGCGAACCTGAATTAAAGTAATAATAGCTACGGTTACAAAGAATAATAATGCTTTCGCAGTACCTAACCCATAACGGTTATTTTGGAAAGCTTCATTGTAGATATTCATCGCTACAGATTCCGTCGATTTGTACGGGCCACCTGCGGTCAACGATAAGTTAATATCAAAGATCTTGAATGACCAAGAGATAGCTAAAAATAAACAAATCGTAACAGCTGGCATAACCAATGGAATCGTAATATTGCGAAGCAACTGCCAGCGGTTAGCTCCATCTATTTCTGCAGCTTCAACAATTTCCTTAGGTACATTCGTTAAAGATGAGATATAGATAACCATCAAGTAACCAGCTTGATGCCATACAAACACAATGACAATCCCCCAGAAACCAGTCGTAGGATCACCAAGCCAAGCTAGTCCAAAAAACGACCAATCTGTCAGCCTATAAACGGTATCAAACCCTTTAATAAAGATAAACTGCCAGATAAAGCCCAGTAATAAACCGCCGATTACGTTCGGCATAAAGAAGACCGTCCGCATAATGTTTCGTAATTTTAATGCATTCGTTAATACATAAGCAAATCCGAAGCTCACGACATTAACTAGAACTACACCAACAATAGTGAACTTGGTGGTAAATATGAATGACTCCCAAAAGTTAGAATCATTTGTGAATAGTGTTTTAAAGTTGCTCAACCCTACCCAGTTGACTGTTTTCGCAATCCCATTCCAATCCGTCAATGAATAGTACATCCCTAATAAAAATGGTACTATGAGAATAAGAACGAAGAATATGAACACGGGTCCAACAAAGAACGTTTGTAGTCCCCATTCCATCTTTCTCTTTTTCATGCGGTATCTCCCTTCTTCTGTCTTGCTGCTAAAGTATCTTCATTATAAGGACTAGAAGAACAGACAAATACCTACTAGAGTGAACTAAAAGGGGTAAAATATTGATTGGGGAGTGTTAAATTGAAGTTCAAAACGATACGAAGCAAGCTCATTATCTTTTTATTACTGGCAACGATCATACCCATTTCGGCGACGATGTTAGTCAGTTACCATTACACGAGTGAGTCGCTAAAGAAAAGAATGGCTACCGAAAATATGAATTTACTATTTCAAGGAGCGAATAATTTATCAACGCTATTAGATAATTTAAATCGAGCGAGCTCTAATATTTATACGATACAGTCCCTTATTCAAGGCGGCTATAACGATAGGTATAGTGAATCACGTGTTTATGATGCACTACTGTACATGACCAGTGTTGTCCCTGATGTGTATCAAGTGTATTTGTACGAGAATAAAAATAACAAGGCTACACTTGTTACATTAAACACACCTAGTCGAAACTATAATATCGATGTCCATCCTTCCACCGATTCCGACGAGCATTTACTGCCAACTCATCTAAGCCATACATACGGATTAACTTCGTTAACGGCTAATCATACCGCTCGTCATGTATTTACATTGCAAAATAAAATACAAAAGATCCCATCCACCGAGGTGATCGGACATTTGGCGATAGATGTTGATATTAAGGCAATTACGAGCATTGTTCACAATCTATATAATCCGGGTGCTGAAAAGTTTTATATTATCGATCATAATAAACAGCTTATCTATAGTGATGATGAGACGCAGTATGGACAAGCCTTTGCTAATGCTTGGTATGACGAGGGCGTACAAGCTAATGAACAGCTGCAAAGCTATTTTGAGGCAGAAGATAGCTTATTTGTTTATCACAAAATTAAAAACAATTTAACGGATTGGACCTTAGTGAAGGAGATACCTATTGCTTATTTAACGAAGGAAGCTAAAAATGCTGCGGCTATTAACATCCTATTGTTAGCGATCTCCTTAATTACGATTATTGGGGCGACTATGATCATCTCGATTCGTCTTACTATGCCAATACGTCAGCTTTCTAGATATATGAGTTTAATTCAAAGCGGACAATTAGATGTCGCTATTCCATCTGTGAAAAGCCATGATGAGATTAGTAATATTATTAACCGTTTCCGTGAAATGATGAATACGATTAACAACTTAGTTTTACGGGAGTACAAGTTGGAGCTATCCAGCAAAAATAATCAGCTTAAAGCAATGCAAGCGCAAATAAATCCGCATTTCCTCAATAATACGTTGCAAATTATTGGGACATTAGCTTTAGAGCAAAATAATATGAGAATCTACAAGCTACTATCCTCACTAGCTAAAATGATGAAGTATAGTATGCACAACAACAATAAAGTCGTTAAATTAATCGATGAGCTTGATCATGTAAAAGCTTACATTGAGCTGCAAAAAGAGCGCTATGAAAATCAATTTAACGTACAATTTAATATCGATGAATCTTTACTTTCAATGCCGGTGCCTAAGCTTATCCTACAGCCTATTGTTGAGAACTACTTCAAGCACGGATTTCAGCGCAACACCGACAATCAGCAGCTATTGATTCAAGTAAGCGCCCTTCCCGCGCATACGATTTGTATTAAAATAAGCAATAATGGGTTACCCATTGCGCCTGAGAAATTGGAGGAACTACATCAGAAGCTGGAGTATACCGCAAGCAATTTACTGAGCCTTGCGGAGCATGATAGCGATGAACCAGCATCCAATCCATCCATTGGATTGAATAATGTTCTGACCAGATTAAAGCTACTTTATGATAATAAAGCTACCTTAGACATTGACAATAACCCCGAAAACAAAGGGACTATTGTCGTAATCATTTTTCCTGCACAAGTGAAATTGGAGCGTGAATAAAATTGAGAGCATTAATAGTAGATGATGAATCTCGTGTAAGAAAGGCGATTCGACTATTAGTCAATTGGGAAGAACACGGTATTACCGAAATCGAAGAAGCAGAAAGCGGAAAAAAAGCAATTGAGATGATGAGTGAGTTTAAACCACAGCTTGTCATTACCGATATGATGATGGATGATGGTGACGGCATTGAGCTAATGACTTGGATCGAAAGCTTCTCAAAAACTTGTAAATTCATCGTAATAAGCGGGCATGATGATTTTGAATATATGCGCCACACCGTTCAATGCGGCGGAATCGATTATATATTAAAGCCAATTGATGATGATATTATTAATACAGCTGTAGCTACAGCAACGAAGGCTTGGTTAGCCGAAGAGCATACGCGCCAAGTTCAATTGGAGCAATCGATTAAGCTTAATGAGCTGAAGCCAGTACATGATGAGAAGCTTCTATCTCGGCTAATCGATGATCCTACCAATATTCACTATACCGTTCAACGATTGCAAAGAGAGCGTGTCATTCCTGACCAGATTAAGAATGCCCAGCTCGTTATACTACAAATTAACAACGCAGATGAACCTCTATTAAACAGGTTCGGTAACGATATCGATCTATTGCTGTACACGATAGAAAATATTTGCAATGAGTGCATTGGCGGGAATACAAATGGTATTGCATTTAACTACTGGGGCTCATTTGAGCAGATCCTCCTATTATTATGGGATCATAAGATTGATGCAGCTCATGTCACTAAACAAATAAATGATGCAATACAGATGCTTTTTTCCCGCAGATTCCATTTTGGAACAACGACGATGGGTAAATTTCCATCTAGTTTAGCTAATCAATATGATGAAGCGATTCGCGCTTTGAATCATCGTAACTTGCTTGATTTCACGACCTATTTGCACAATGTCCGAGAGGTACAACAGTTCAAAGGCCGCACCAGCTATTCGTTTGCAGACGTTCGAGAGGAATGGAGAGTTGCCTTAATAAGCGGCAATCTACACTTCATTGAGCAATACTCCACCTCTTGGCTGCAGCAATTTGTAAATAGCGGTTATATTAGCCCTTATATTTTACAGGCATGGTTAGAGGATATGTTTAGCTTCCGCCACTCCTTATTACAAGAGATTTCGAGCAATCAGAAAAATGAACTGCTATCACTACTGGAGCAGCAGGATAAATTAAATATTCCTCCGAGCATACACGATTACAGCATTAAAATACATGATTGGCGACAATGGGCACTACAATTTAACCTCGATCTGTCACAAGCCATCACTAGTATTCAGCAGAATAAGTCTCGTTCGTTTTCTGATATCGTGTCATATATCGAGCTGCATTATAATGAGGAGCTTACACTGCAAGATATTGCTGATACGTTCCTCATTAGTCGAGAATATATTTCAAGAAAGTTCAAACAGGATTATGCCATTAGCTTCACAGAATATTTAACGAGCTTTCGCTTAAACAAAGCCAAAGCATTACTGCGTAATCATAATCTGAAGCTAAATCAAATCGCGGAAATGGTCGGCATTGCAGATGTAAAATACTTTAGCAAGGTGTTCAAGAAGCACGAGGGCTTGACGCCAAATGAGTATCGTAAAACATTCGTGAATCGGTAAAGTATGATACACCTGTGCTATTCATAATTGCAGATGTAAAAAGAGAGCAGCCCTAGAAAAGCATTAATTGCTTCTAAGGCTGCTCTCTCGCTATTTACTGCGTGTAATCGTTAGAGATACTGGTCCAATAATACCTGAAGGCAATGAAAGACCATCATAGCTATTCGCTAGGCTGTTTGTTACTTCAACTTGTAGCTCATTATGACTCTGCAGCAGTTCGGGCTTTAGCTGAAACACGTACGGCTTCCACATCCGAACGCCAAGCTCCTGTCCGTTAACCGATAGCCGCGCAATTTCATGCACTTCCCCTAGATCGAGCTCAATGCTTCCTTCTCTTACATCGTCAGGCAGCTCAAAGCTTCTCGTATAGATGACGCTGCCAGAATAATGCTCCAGTCCTGCCCACTCAGTCCATGAAGCCAAGCTGCTCAGCTCCTTGCTGCATGCATCAAGATCAATATGCCAGTCCTCAGAGAGATCAATTGTTTCTGTCCTCGTCTCACGCTCGAACGACTCAACCTTGTCATTCTGCTCGCTCAACTCGCTTGGTTCAACATCGGATTTATCCACTGTAGCTGTAACACTCCCCAATCTATCCCATGCGATAACAATGCATTCTCTGCGTGCAACACTGACCTTAATAGCCTGCTTATCTCCTACACATGAATATTGTGCAGCTTCAAGCTCCCCTGTCCACGGATACCAAATTTCTGATGTTCCAGCGAAGCTTACAAGCAGCTTACCTTCGTAGCTAGTCTCCCCTTCATTCACGACGACAAGCAAGTTCGTTCCTTCCTTGGTAATTCGACTGATCCGTATCGTTGGCTGTGCTGGTTGAAGCTTAAAGGCATTGATACGATCTAGGCTTGTTGCTACGAGATCTGCTGCCTCTTCTGCATCGAAAGCTCGCTGCTGACCAATGACACCGAGCCCTTCTTTCTCGTCCTTCCATTCAATCACTTTGCCGCCTTGCTGGACAAATTCCGCTAGCATCTCCTCACACGCTTTACTGAAACGACGTCCGTCTTCGATGACAATGATGCTATACCTCTGTTTAGCGATATGTATCGTTCCGTCAACGATGTGGCTAGCATGGAGCAGCAGCTCTTCCTCTAAATAGTTAAATTCAATCTGCCGCTCATATAACGGTTTAACGATTCTCCAGGGCAGGTAGGAAGCTTGCGCCAGCACCGCAACCTCCGCACCATTCACGCTGTCGGTCATAAGCCAGCTCATCCGCTTCATGTATCTTGCAAACTGAGCATACTCTGACCACCATATGTTGTTGGGGCCAACGTCAGGTGGTCGTTCATCTCTACGCTCCCCGCGTATTGAATAATAAAAGGCGTGAGGGACAATGAGGTTGACCCCTCTAACGAATAGCCAATC
>Ga0180216_1002115_pt1 | contig 16934 bp, 8 predicted proteins | sample eDN3rd37CBELigMG_FD_128879 | JGI IMG/M metagenome (GOLD analysis project Ga0180216, IMG submission 128879) | Enriched Miracle-Growth compost microbial communities from Emeryville, California, USA - eDNA 3rd pass 37_C BE-Lig MG (version 2)... ... | reverse complement strand
CGCAGCCGACCTGCGACGAGAGGCAGAGGCTGACCGCCCCCGGTTTGTGCAGGGGGATCAAGACCGTCTCGATCGCCAGATCGTCATGCGTGAGGAATCGGAGCTTCTGGAATCCATCGGTCGGAGTGACGACCGAGTGGTCGAGCCGAAGCCGGGGCGGGGGCAAGGGGCCGAGGGTTTCGATCAGGCGCTTGGGGACCCGCGCTTCAGTCGTCCAGCGCGCGGGGTCGAGAACCCCGCGCTGGAAGATCATGGAGAGCAGCCGCCGCGACGCCCCGGGGTCGCAGCCGAGGGCAGCGGCCCTTTGCTCAAGCGCGGCCGGCCCGCAATCTCGGGGGTCCAACGTCGCGAGAGTCACCTCGACCTCCTCGATTAACGACAAAGGCCGCCCGGAGCGCTCCGGGCGGCCTTGACTTGGACTCAGGGCGTCGGCGTTGTCGCCGCTCGTTCCCGGCTCACTTCTTGACCAGTTCGGCCTGGGCCCTCTTGACGACCTCTTCCTGAAGCCGGGCGGGGAGCTTCTGGTACTTGAGGAACTCCATGCTGAAGCCGCCCTTGCCCTGGGTCATGCTTCGCAGGTCGTTGGAGTAGCCGAACATCTCGCTCAAGGGAACCTCGGCCGAGATGACGGTGTAGCCGGAGCGGGCGTCGGTCCCCAGGATCACCCCCCGCTTGGAGGAGATGGCGCCGGTGACGGGCCCCTGGAACTCGGTCGGCACTTCGACCTCCACGAGCATGACCGGCTCAAGCAGAACCGGGTTCGCCTTGCGGAAGGTCTCGCGGAAGCAGTCGCGGGCGGCGATCTCGAAGGCCATCGTCGACGAGTCGACGTCGTGGTACGAGCCGTCCTCCAGGATCATGCCGACGCCCATGACCTCGTAACCGGCCACCGGGCCCTTGCGAAGCGACTCGCGGAAGCCCTTCTCGACCGACGGGATGTATTCCGTCGGGATGCGACCGCCGGTCACCTTATTCTCGAAGACGAACGGCTCGGACGATTCGAGGTCCAGGGGAACCAGCTTGCCGACGACGTGGGCGTACTGGCCCGAGCCGCCGGTCTGCTTCTTGTGCTTGTAGTTGAACGGGGTCTCGAGGGTCGGAGCCTCTCGGTAGCTGACCTTCGGGGCGCCGACGGTGCATTCGACCTTGTACTCGCGGCGGATCCGCTCGACGTAGATCTCGAGGTGCAACTCGCCCATGCCCGAGATGATCGTCTCGCTGGTCTCGGCGTCGACGTGGACGCGGAAGGTGGGGTCCTCCCGCATGAATCGATTCAGCGCCTTGGAGAGCTTGTCATAGTCGGCCCGCTTGTTGGGCTGGATCGACAGGTCGATGACCGGCTCGGCGGCGTAGATGCTTTCAAGCGAGAGGTTGGTGCCCTCGGAGCAGTAGGTGTCGCCGGTGGCGCAGTCGATCCCCATCACCGCGACGATGTCGCCGGCGCCGGCGGAGTCGATGTCCTCCTTCTCGTCGGAGTGGACCCGCAAAATCCGGCTGATGCGCGACCGCTTCTTCTGCCGGGTGTTGTAGTAAAAGGTTCCCTTCTTGAGCGTCCCCTGATAGATCCGCATGTAGGTGACCTGGCCGAACGACTCTTCGACCAGCTTGAACGCCATGGCGACCAGGGGGGCGTCGTCGTCGGTGGTCAGCGCCACGTCGACCATGCCGTTGTCGTTGTCCTTGGCGGTCACCTCGCGGTCAAGCGGGCTGGGCAGATACCGGCCGATGGCGTCGAGCAGCGGCTGGATCCCCTTGTTCCGATAGGCCGTGCCCATCATCACCGGACAGATCTGCTGGGCGATCGTGCCCGCCCGGATCGTCTCGTGGATCAGGTCGATGGGAACCTCCTGCTCCTCGAGCAGCAGCTCCATGATCTGGTCGGAGATCATCGACAGCGCTTCGAGCATGCCCTGGCGGGCGCGCTCGACGGCGTCGACCATGTCGGCCGGGACCGGTTCGTAGCGCACGTGCTCGCCATTGTCGCCGTCGAAGTAGATGGCCCGCCGCTCGATCAGGTCGACGACGCCCTGGAAGTTCGACTCGGCGCCGATCGGCAGCTCCAGCGGGAGCGTTGACAGACCCAGCTTCGACTCAAGCTGCGAGATGACGTTGGCCGGGTTGGCGCCGGTGCGGTCCATCTTGTTGATGAACGCGATGCGGGGCACCCGATAGCGCTTCATCTGGCGGTCGACGGTGATCGACTGCGACTGCACGCCGGCCACCGAGCAAAGAACCAAAACCGCGCCGTCGAGCACGCGGAGCGACCGCTCGACCTCGACGGTGAAGTCGACGTGTCCCGGCGTGTCGATGATGTTGAAGGCGTACTCGCCCCAGCGGACGGTGGTGGCCGCGGAGCTGATGGTGATTCCCCGCTCCTTCTCCAGCTCCATGGAGTCCATCACCGCGCCTTCACCCTTAACTTCCTTCAAGACGTGGGTGCGCCCGGTGTAGAAGAGCATACGCTCGGTCAGTGTGGTTTTGCCCGAATCGATGTGGGCCGAAATTCCGATGTTCCGAAGCTTGCTCAGGTTTTCCATGGTCCAATCAGATCTCACCCGGCGCCGAAGGGGTGGAACATCCCCCACAAAGACCGGAAACCACACGAGGCGTTCGTCGAGAAGTGGCCGCTCGACCCGTTGTTCCAATGCGGACGGGCGGCATGCCGAGGAAAGTCGCGAAGGCACATCAAGGGCAAGACCGAGGGCTGATGCGGGGCGATGCGTCGGAGCAGCCTCGATGCGAAGCGCGGGATGAGCCCGGGAAGGTCCAGACGGTCCTAAAGATGAATCATCTTAGCGACCTGATAACCGCCGTCAAGCGAGTCGCGGCGCCGGAACTGAATATAATGGGGGCAACCCGCGGAAACCCAGGCGAATTCGTCGCTCCGGGCGGGACTCGTCCCGGCTCCCGGCCCCCGTATCGACGTCGCGGAACGTGGGAACCGCGTTCATCGGGCGGCGCGGCCTGAAACGGCCGATCGTTGCAAAAAAAAATCGCCGTCGCCCAAAATCGCGGTGGATTGCCTTGCAACCTATATATTATATAGTGGTTGATCGGCGACACCGACCGCTGATTGCTTGTTTGCGATCCACCGACCCCGGCTCTATGATCTTTTTTATGGAACCAGGAATTTCCGCCTCGCGCCAGTCGCGGGCGATTCGCATGAGTCCCACCCCCATGGACCCGCCGTCCGTCCCCAACCATTCCTCTTCGGCCTGGACCTCGTCGCTGGCGACGGTCTGGTTCGCGCTCCTGTTGCCCGGCGGCGTTCAGTGGTCGCGGGGGAGACGCTGGCGCGGCCTCGCGTTCGCGTGGTCGTACGGCGGCTCGCTGGCGATCGCCCTGTCGTTTTGGGGCGGTTGGCTGTCCCTGATTTTCTTGGCCGTCGCGGTCGCCTGCCAAACTCTGGGCTGGGTCGACGCGCTGAAGGGGAGCCCGTTTTCGGGGTTCACGCCCACAACGGTGCTGGCCGCGACCGGCGGGGGGCTCAGCCTCGCCGCCCACCTCCCGATGATTGGGCTCTTGTGCCTCTTCGCCTGGCCCGTCGCCGGCGACGGGCGGACCGACGGCTCGTATCTGGTGAATCGGCTGGCCTATCGAAGCCAATCGCCCGCGCCGGGAGACTGGGTCTGGCTTGGCGGTACGGCGCCGGGGGACGTTCGGGCGGCCCGAGTGGTCGCCGTCGGTGGTCAGGAGGTCGAATGGACCGGCAGCCGCTGGACCGTCGACGGCCGGAGCATCAACGTGGATTCGACGCGCGTTTTCGCCGGGTATCCGAATCGCTGGAGGTTCCGCGTTCCCAACCGCCACGTCCTCATTGATTCGGCGGTTCCGGTCTCGCCGGGAACACCCGGCGCGCCCTGGGTCATGATTGAGGAGCGGCGGATCATCGGCCGGATCTGGGCGCATTCCACGGGACCGTGGGATCGCCGCCTGCTGTAGGGCGAGGTCGCCCTCCGTCGGAACCGGCTTCGCGGTGGCGCGAACCCGCCTCACCCTCCAAATCAAGAACAAAAGTGGGGAAACCACCCACACTCCGCGAGACAACCGCCATCGACGGATGTTATGATGGCGAGGCGGCCGAACCAAATGGTGGCGTTCATTCTGTTGCGCGAGCGACCATCCCGCGATTCCCCGCGTCCTTTTGGCAACGATCGGGGCGCGTTTTCCGATGGCGAGACCGCCGCCGGATGATTGACCGGAGTGTTCCGTAGTGCTTGATCGAATCTGGGCCCCCTGGCGCGCGCGATACGTGTCCGGCTCGGCGCGCGACTCCGCGTCGTCGGCGTGCTTCCTGTGCGCCGCCTTGGGCGAGGACAACGACCGCGAGAACCTAATCGTTTGGCGCGGGGCCGATTCGGTCGTCATGCTTAACCGTTACCCGTACAACAACGGCCATCTGCTGGTCGCCCCCAAGGTCCATCACGGGACGCTCGGCGAACTTCGGGGCGCCTTCCTCCTTGAGCCGATCCAGGTTGTTCGTTGGATGACCGTCGTCCTCGACCGCATGCTGCGTCCCCACGGCTACAACATCGGATTGAACCAGGGCAAGGCCGCGGGGGCGGGCCTGCCGGAACATCTTCACTGGCACATCGTTCCGCGATGGGACGGCGACGTCAACTTCATGCCGATCCTGGGAGGCGCCAAGGTTGTCACCGAGAGCCTAAGCGCCTTCCATGATCGCCTCAGCCACGAGATCGCGGCCGACCTGGAGGCCGGCCGAGGGGTTTAGCCGACGATTTCGACTGGCTTTTTATCGCGGATTTTTTCATCCTGAATCGTCGGCCGATATAGGTTGGGCGAGTCCAGGACTTCGAGGTTTCCCGCAATGCTGCTCGTTTTAATCCGAGCCACGTTCATTCTGGTCGTCGCCAGTCTGGGAGGCCGTCTGGCCCAGATCGTCGGCGAAAACCAGATCGGCCTGCCCGCGCTGGTGTTCGCCGGCGTGCTGACCGTCGCGCTGGCCACCGTCGCGGCCGACTGGCTGATCCCGCGCAAGCGGATTCAAACCATATCGGCCATTTATTTCGGGGTGATCGTCGGCATCTTTCTGAGCAACCTCATCAACGACGCGGTTCAGCCGGCCGTCCAGCTCTACGCCCACCCCAAGGCCCACGCGACGATCGCCAGCGTGATCATGATGTTCATGTGCTACGTCTGCGTGTCGATGCTGTTGCAAACCAAGGACGATTTTCGGTTCATCATCCCCTACGTCGAGTTCTCCAAGGAGGTCAAGGGAGCGCGCCCCCTGGTGCTCGACACCTCGGTGGTTATCGACGGGAGGATCGCCGACGTCGCCGAGACGAAGGTGCTCGACCAGCCGATGGTCGTTCCCCAGTTCGTGCTCCAGGAGCTCCAGGGCATCGCGGACAGCTCCGACAAGCTCAGGCGCAATCGCGGCCGGCGGGGGCTCGACATCCTCAATCGGCTTCAGAAGTCGCCGGGGGTTGAGATCAGGATCGACGACGCCGACATTCCCGAGCTGGCCGGCGTCCGCGAGGTCGACCAGCGCCTGGTGATCCTGGCGAAGCACCTGGGCGGGAAGGTCGTCACCAACGACTACAACCTGAACAAGATCGCTCGGCTTCAGGGCGTCGACGTCATCAACCTCAACGATCTGGCCAACGCCATGAAGCCGATCGTCCTGCCGGGCGAGAACCTCACGGTCAAGCTCATCAAGCGGGGCGAGGAGCAGGGGCAGGGGATCGGCTATCTGGACGACGGGACGATGGTCGTGGCCGAGCAGGGGGCGCACCACCTCGGCGAGATCGTCCGGCTGACCGTCACCAGCGTCCTGCAAACCAGCGCGGGGCGGATGATCTTCGGCCGCCTGGACGCGGCGCCTCCCCCGCCCAGGGCCAACAGCGCGACGGGCCAGCAATCGCATTCGCATTACGACCGGCCGCCCTCGCCAACCTCGCACGGCCGGCCCAACGGCTAAAACGCACGGCGGCGCCGCGTTGGCCGCGGGGACCGGGCGGAAAACCCGGTCCCCGCTCGCCGTTCGAATCAGCCGGCCTCAACGTGATCCGGGCGGAGGCAGCGGCCGATCTGGCGGATCGCCTGCCGGAGCCGCTGGCCGTTTTCGACCAGGGCGAGCCGGAGCCAGCCTTCGCCGGCCTCGCCGAAGCCTCGGCCGGGGCTGACGGCGACGTTGGCCTCCTCGAGCAGCTTCATGGCGAAGTCGATCGAGCCCATCTTGCTTCGCCAGGGTTCGGGCATCGCGGTCCAGACGAACATCCCGGCGCGGGGGGATTCGACCTCCCAGCCGAGGCGACGAAGGCCGCGGACCATCACGTCGCGGCGGTCCTGGTACTCGGCGACCTGGGCGAGCCGCCCCTCCTCGCCGTGGCGCAGGGCGACGATCGCGGCGACCTGCACGGCCTGGAACAAGCCGTAGTCGTAATAGCCCTTGATCGCCTTCAGCGCGCCGAGCATCTCGCGGTTGCCGGCGGCGAAGCCGACCCGCCAGCCCGCCATGTTGTACCCCTTCGACATCGTCGTGAACTCGCAGCCAACCTGCTTGGCCCCCTTGACCGACAGAAAGCTCGGCGGTTGGTAGCCGTCGAAGCCGATGTCGCCATAGGCGAAGTCGTGGATGACGAAGAAGTGATGCTTCTTCGCGAGCGCGACGATCTCCTCGAAGAACCCCGCGTCAACCACCGTCGCCGACGGGTTGTGGGGATAGTTCAGGACGAGGATCTTGGGCCGGGGGATCAAGCTCTCGCAGACTCGGGCGATGTTCGAGAGAAACGCCTGCGGGTCCCGCACGTCGAGCGAGATCACGTTGGCCGACGCCAGCGCGATTGCGTGAACGTGGACCGGAAAGCTCGGCGCGGGAACAAGCGCGGTGTCGCCGGGCCCCAGCAGGGCCAGGCACATATGGCTAAAGCCCTCCTTCGAGCCGATCGTGGCCACCACCTCATGGTCCGGGTCGAGCGTGACGCCGAACCTCTTCTCGTACCGCGCTGCGACCTCCCGGCGCAGGTTGTAGATGCCGTTGGAGACGCTGTAACGGTGGTTCCGTGAGTCGAGAACCGCCTCGCGGAGCTTGTCGATGATCCACTCCTCGGGCGGATCGGTGGGGTTGCCCATCCCCAGGTCGATCACGTCGACGCCGTCGCGGCGCTTCCGGTACTTCAATTCATTGATCTTGCCGAACAGGTACGGCGGAAGGTTGCGCACTCGGGGCGCGACTTCTAGATCGTAGCGTTCGGTCGACTCGTGTTCTTCTGATCCGTTATTGGTTGTCGGATCGTTCATCGAGACCCTCGTCCTCGGCGCGCTGGAAAACATCGTCCCCTCGACCGCTTATGATACCGAAGCCCGGCCCAAGTTCGCACGCGAATCCGCGAAAACCGCCGTTCATTCGGTCTTGGCGAGCAACTCGTCGACGTTCCTCCAGAGCGCCTCCCATTCGGTTCGCTCCCCCTCGGGGAGCTTGGCGAGGGCGTCGGGGTCGCGAACGCCGGCCAGGTCGGGGTCCGTTCGCCAGTGTTGGAGGGTCGGCGCGATCGCTTGCCGGGCTTCCGCTTGAGCCGATTCGAGGAGTTTCGACCAGATCTCCAACTCGGCCTTCAGCCAGCCTAGGGCGAGCCCGCGGAGCCGCGCCTTGTCGGCGTCGTCGCCCGGCGGGGCGCTCCCCTTGCCGGCCGCGGCCAGCGCCGCGGCGCGGGCGGCGTTGTAGGGATGCTGAAACTGCCGGTTCTCGGCGAGCTTGGGGTCAGCGTTGAAGACCTCGTCCCAGAGCCTGGCGGCGGCGTGGAACCGGCGCGTGTCATAGGCGTGCCCGGCCAGCGCCAGCCGTTCGTCGTTCTCCCTGGGCGCTTCGCCGGCCAGGACGGCCTGGAGCCGAGCTTCGACGTCCGCCCATCGAAGGACGTTGAGCCGAAATTCGCTCAACTCGCGTTCAACGCGGCCGGCTTCATCCTCATGGCCCAACCCGCGTTCGGCAACGATCAGGTTGGCGAGGTGATTCTTGAGGAACTGGTGGCATTGGTGGTTCCCGGGACTGGCGGCCAGGGCTTTCCTTTGCCAGTCAATCGCCTCCAGGAGCCGTTGACGAGCCTCGGCGAAGCGCGAGGCTTGCAGGTCGTCCACGGCCAGGTTGTTCAGGACGCCGCCGAAGTCGCTGGCGAATTGGGGCATCTCCGGATGGTCGCGGGCCAGTCGCTCCTGGATTTCAAAGGCCCGCTTGTAGGTCGTCCGGGCCTCGTCGGTTCGGCCCATTTCGCGGAGCAGATCGCCCAGGTTGTTGTGGCCCCGAATCAGGCCGACCTGGAAACCGGGGGGGACATCGGGATGCTCTTGGGCCAGCCGCTCCTGGATCTCGATGGCCCGCGCGAAGGTCGTCCGGGCCTCGTCGGTTCGGCCCGTGTCGCGGAGGAGGACGCCCAGGTTGTTGTGGCTGTTCGCCAGGCTGGCCTGGTAATCGGCGACGGCCGGATGGTCGCGGGCCAGTCGCTCCTTGATCTCGATGGCCCGCGCGAAGGTCGTCCGGGCCTCGTCGGTTCGGCCCGTGTCGCGGAGCACGATGCCCAGGTTGTTGTGGCTTTTCGCCAGGCCGGCCTGGTAACCGGGGACGGCGGGATGGTCGCGGGCGAGCCGTTCGTCGATTTCGATGGCCCGCGCGAAGCTCGTCCGGGCCTCGTCGGTTCGGCCCATTTCGCGGAGCAAACTGCCCAGGTTGTTGTGGCTCATCGCCAGGCCGGCCTGGTAATCGGGGACGGCGGGATGCTCCCGGACCAGACGCTCCTGGATCTCGATGGCCCGCGCGAAGGTCGTCCGGGCCTCGTCGGTTCGGCCTGTGTCGAGGAACACAATGCCTAGCTTGTTGTGGCTTATCGCCAGGCTGGCCTGGTAATCGGCGACGGCGGGATGGTCGCGGGCTAGCCGCTCCTCTATCTCGATGGCCCGCTTGTAGGTCGTCCGGGCCTCGTCGGTTCGGCCCATTTCGCGGAGCAGATCGCCCAGGTTGCGGTGGCTTATCGCCAGGCCGGCCTGGTAATCGGGGACGGTGGGATGGTCGCGGGCGAGCCGTTCATCGATTTCGACGGCCCGCGCGAAGGTCGTCCGGGCCTCGTCGAGTCGGTTCGCGACAAGGAGCAGGTTGCCGAGGGAGCCAAGAGCCCTCGCCAGGCTGGCCTGGTAATCGGCGACGGCGGGATGGTCGCGGGCGAGCCGTTCATCGATTTCAACGGCGCGCGCGTAAGCCGCCCGAGCCCCGTCGAACCGGCCCAGGGCCCCGAGCGAATCGCCGACGCTGTTGTGGCTTGCCGCCAGGTCGGTCTGGTAATCGGCGACGGCCGGATGGTCGCGGGCCAGGCGTTCAAAGATGTCGAGAGCTTGCCGCAGGACTGGAACCGCCTCCTCCCTGTCGCCGATTTCGTCGATCAGCATGCCGTGCTCGTTGGCGGCGTGGGCGAGTTGACGCAACGATTCGGGCCGCGCGTCGTTCTCGACTTCAAGCCGCTGGTGAAGCCGGCTGAAGAAGGCCAGGGGCTCCTTCAAGAGCGTCTTGCGGAGCGAGTCCAACTCGGGGTTGTCCTTCAACTCCGGGTTGTTGGCGATGGCGTCCTTGAATCGCTTCACGGCCTCGATCGCCTGCGATTCGTTGGCCTCGGCGCGCTGTCGCTGGAGGTCGAGCGCCTTGTTGGTCGCGGCGAGTCGGTCGTTGGCCCGCGACTGCGCGACCGAGATGACGCCCAGGGCGGCCAGCGCGACCAACCCCGCCGCGGCGGCGCCGGTGACGCTGGTCCGGTGGCGGGTCAGCCAGCGGTTCAGGGTCCGGGTCCAGGGCTCGGGGAACGCCTCGACGCGCTCGTCGGCCATCCACCGGTCGATGTCGTCGGCAAGGGCCCGGGCCGAGGCGTACCGATCGGCCGGCTCCCGCGCCATCGCCTTCAAAACGATCGCCTCAAGCGCCGGGTCGATTTCGACGTCGACCGCGCGGGGGCGCGGGAATGCGCCCGCGGCGACCGACTCCAGAACCGCGGGCGTCGACCTCTCGAACGGGGCCCGGCCGGTCAAGAGGTGGTAGAGCGTCGCGCCGAGCGAGTAGACGTCGGAGCGCGGTTCCAGCGCCTCCACTTCGCCGCGGGCCTGCTCGGGACTCATGTAGGCGGGCGTCCCCATCACCTTGCCGGGAAGCGTCAGGGCCAATCCCCCGCCCGAAGATGGGGTCAGGGCCCGCTCGTCGGCGTCGGCCGCGGCTCGCCCAAGGGCCTTGGCCAGCCCCCAGTCAACCACCAAGGTCTGGCCATGCTTGCCGACGATCACGTTGGCCGGCTTGATGTCGCGGTGCAGCACCCCGCGCGCGTGGGCGTACTCGATCGTGTTGCAAACGTCGGTGAGCTTCCTCAAGAGCGCTCGGAACTCCAGGGATCGTTTCGAATCGGTCTTCGGTCGCTGATGGAACGCCTTGATCGCGTTGCCAAGCGTGTCTCCCCGAACGAACCGCATCGCGTAGTAGGGGCGGCCGTCGCCGTGGGCGCCCAAGCCGTACACCGGAACGATCCCGGGATGCTCCAGGCCCCCGGTGATTTCGGCTTCAACGAGGAACCGGCCTCGGCTCACCGGATTGTCGGCGTGATTCTCCAGGATTTGCTTGAGGGCCACCTCGCGGTTCAGCTCCGAATCCAGCGCCACGTAGACGGCGCCCAGTCCTCCCCTGGCGTGCGGTCGAAGGATCCGGAAGCGGCGGCCCCCGGGGGAGGGACCGATTCCATGGATCGATCGGTCGTCGCCCGCGACGGCCGCGGAGCGGGTGGCGTCGGGGTCGGGGTCGGTGTCGTCGGCGAGGATCGCGGCGAGTTCGGCGCGGGTCGAAGCGCCGATCGGGATCGGGTCGCGGCCGTCTTCAAGGTTGGCCTCGGTGGCTTTGACGTGGAGGTCGACCTGCGCGTCAATCGCGGCCCGCTGGGCCTCGTCGAGGTGTCCGAGGGCGATCAGGTGGTCATCGAGCGGACGGGCCTTGTCGGCCGTCCAACCTTGGAGGGCGGCGACAAGTTGGTCCGGGCGGATCTGTCCGGTTTGCAGGGTGATGAGGCCAAAAAGGAGATGGCGATCGGCGGATCGAGTCATTCCACACTCCCGACGTGTAAGCGGGGCGCGCGATGGGGCGAGCCGCGATACGGTACGCGGGAGCGCGGGATTTCTTGCGCGGAGTCCACGCAATCCCTTCAAACCGACGGTGGGCGCCGCGGGGGTGGGGCGTCGCGGATTTTTCCGCGAGTTGGACGGGCTCCCGCGCCGATGCTTGTGTTGCCACCAGAACGACCCGCCGACATCGAAGCCAACTCCGTTTGATTGACCCCGCGGAACCAGGTCACGCTGGATTATCATAAAAAAAGGGACGGCCCGGCTCGCGCTGGGTCGTCCCTTTTCCGTTGTCCTCGGTCGATCAACCGGGGCGGATTACTTGGCGGCTTCCGTCTTGGTGAGCGAGACGAACCGTCCACCCGACTTGCCCGACTGGACGTAGAATGAGATCACGTCGCTCTTGGACGCCAGATCGACGAAGTCCTTCACGTCGGTGACGGGCTGGATCTTCTGGTCGCGGACAACCTTGGTGATCACGTCGCCGGACTGAATTCCCTGGGCCTCCGCGGCGCTCCCCTCCTTGACGTCGGAGACCACCAGGCCCTTGGTTTCCTCGTCGAGACCCAGCGAGTTGAGCAGCTCGGGGGTCAGGGGCTGAACCTCCAGGCCGAAGTCGCTCACCGGGGTCTTGGCGGGCTCGACCTCGCCGCGATCCTCGCCGCCTCCCTCGCCGCGCTCGATGTCGAAGACGACTTCCTCAAACGGGGCCGGGGTGATCGAGGTCTTGTGGGGTTTGCCGTCGCGGAAGTATTCGATCTCGAACGGTTTGCCGATCTCGCGCGACGAGACGTCGAGCCGGAAGGCGGGGATGCTCTCGATCTTGTTGCCGGCGTAGCCGACGATGATGTCCCCCTGCTTCAATCCGGCCTTGTCGGCGGGGCTTCCCTTGACGACGCCGCCGATCAGGATTCCCTTGGTGTCGGCGTCGAGGCCGAGCTGCTTGGCGAGGATCGGAGTCAGCGGCTCCATCGCGATGCCGATGCGGGCGCGATGGACCTTGCCGTCCTTGATGAGCTGATCGGCGACGGTCTGGGCCATGTCGATCGGGATCGCGAAGCCGATGCCGTCGTTGCCGCGGCCGCCGGTGACGATCGCCGAGTTGACGCCGACGACCTCGCCCGAGAGGTTGACCAGCGGTCCCCCGGAGTTCCCCGGGTTGATCGCCGCGTCGGTCTGGAGGAACGATTCGAAGGCGTTGATGCCGACGTTGTTCCGATTCGTCGCCGAGATGATCCCGACGGTGATGCTCTGGCTCAGCTCAAACGGGGAGCCGACCGCCATGACCAGTTCGCCGACCTTCAGCTTGGCGCTGTCGCCGCGGGGCAGGGCGGGGTAGCTGGTGTTGTCCACCTTGACGACGGCCACGTCGGACAGCTCGTCGCGGCCGACGATCGTGGCGGGAACCTCGACGCCGTCGTGGAAGGTGACGGTGATCTTCTCGGCGCCCTCGACGACGTGGTTGTTGGTCAGGATGTGGCCCTTGTCGTCGTAGACGAAGCCCGAGCCGACGCCGCTTCCGCGACCGCCGAACTGCTGGTTCTCAAGCTGGCCGTCGGGGCCGAAGAACCGCTTGAGCATCTCTTCGAAGTCCTTCAGGTCGCCCGGGGGGACCTGCGGGTTCCGGCCGCGGCCGTCGGGGCCGGGCATGGGAAACCGAAAGTTTCGGAGGTTGGGGACGGCCACCTTCTTCTCAACGCTGATCTGCACCGCCGAGGGCCGGACGAAATCGGCGACCGCCTCGTACGCCTCGGAAAGCGCGGCGGCCGTTTTCTGAGCCTCCGGAGTGACCTTCGGGGCCGCCGGCATCGGCCTGAGAACGCCGGTGGAGCTGAGCAGGGCGGCGGTTGACACCACAAGGGCCGCCCAAGCCACGGGATTTCGCTTCATCTTCAAGCCTCTCCTTATCACACAACTTTTGATTCGCGACGGCGAATTCCCAGATCCCGGCGGACGAGTCTCCGGAAAACTCGACACGCACAAATCTTGCCAGTCGAAACGAGGAAGCGAAAGGGACTCCCCTTTCGCCACTTGACTCTCTTTGCTCTGGCGGGGATACCGACGAGGCTCGCGGGCCGGCGCTCGGGCCGCCCCTTCCGCCGTCGATTCCCCGGGACTTCCTGATTCCTACGCAACGGGTTGGTCAAAGGTTTGCGGGGAAAATTCCGCCGCGGCCTCGGAAAAAACCCGCGCCGGGCTCCGGCTCCGCGGGAATCGCCCGCGCCGGCCGCGGCGTCGCGGGCCGGGGCGCCGCTCGCCGGGCCGGGGGCCTTGACGATGAAGTGTTCAACCGTTAAGTTGTAATCCGACAAGAGATTACGAGAGGCAAAGCGTAGTCGGCCCAGCGGAGGACCAAAGCCTCGGCGGCGACGGCCTCGTTCGTTTTTGACTGGTCCTGTCCAGGAGCAATACAGCTCGATGTCCACGACCCCCAAGTACGTCTATTCCTTCGGCGGCGGCAAGGCCGAGGGGCGCTCCGACATGAAGGAACTTCTCGGCGGCAAGGGCGCGAACCTCGCCGAGATGAGCTCCATCGGGATCCCGGTGCCCCCCGGATTCACGATCACCACCGACGTTTGCCACGACTACTACGAGGCCGACCGCAAGCTTCCCGAATCCGTCAAGCCGCAGGTGGAAGAGGCGCTCAAGCAGGTTGAGGCCCTGACCGGCAAGAAGTTCGGCGACTCCAAGGATCCCCTCCTTCTGAGCGTCCGCTCCGGCGCGGCCTTGTCGATGCCGGGGATGATGAACACGATTCTGAACCTCGGTCTCACCGACGTCGCGGTCGAGGGTCTGGCGGCGAAGACCGGCAATCCCCGGTTCGCCTACGACGGCTACCGCCGCCTGATCGACATGTTCGGCTCGACGGCCATGGGGGTCGACCACGATCACTTCGAGCACGAGCTGACCGAGCTGAAGAAGGAAAAGAAGGTCGAGCTCGACACCGACCTGACCGCCGACGACCTGAAGGAGCTGGTCAAGCGGTACAAGGCCGTCTACACCAAGTACGTCGGCGAGGGCTTCCCCCAGGAGCCGATGGACCAGCTCTGGAAGGCCATCATGGCCGTTTTCAACAGCTGGATGGGGAACAAGGCCGTTCAGTACCGGCGGATCGAGCGGATCACCGGGCTGCGGGGCACCGCCGTCAACGTGCAGGCGATGGTCTTCGGCAACACGGGAACCAACTCGGGCACCGGCGTCGCCTTCACCCGCGACCCGAACACCGGCGCCGACGAGTTCTTCGGCGACTACCTCATCAACGCCCAGGGCGAGGACGTGGTGGCCGGCATCCGGACGCCCGAGCCGATCACCCAGCTTCACGAAGAGATGCCCAAGGTCTACGACCAGTTGATGGACATCCGCGAGAAGCTTGAGCAGCACTACAAGGAGATGCAGGACGTCGAGTTCACGGTGGAGGAGGGCACCCTCTACATGCTCCAGACCCGGACGGGCAAGCGAACCGGCTCGGCCGCCGTTCGGATCGCCGTCGAGATGGTCAAGGAGGGGCTCATCGACGAGAAGACCGCGCTGAAGCGGGTCGCCCCGGACAGCCTCAACCACCTGCTCCTGCCGCAGCTTGACCCCAAGGCCAAGGTGACGCCCATCGCCCGCGGCATCGCCGCCAGCCCCGGCGCGGCCTCCGGCAAGCTGATCCTCTCGGCCGAGGCGGCCGTCGCCCATCACGAGGCGCACCCCGACGAGCCGATCCTCCTGGTCCGCAAGGAGACCAGCCCCGAGGACGTCGCCGGCATGCACCTGGCCAAGGGCATCCTCACCGCCACCGGCGGCAAGGCCAGCCACGCGGCGGTCGTCGCCCGCGGTTGGGGCAAGCCCTGCGTCGTCGGCTGCGGCACCATCGCCATCGACGAGAAGAACCAGCAGATCAAGATCGGCGACAAGGTCGTCAAGGTCGGCGAATACCTGACCATCAACGGCACCAACGGCGACGTGATGCTTGGCCAGGTGCCGACCATCGACCCGACCATCTCGGGCCACTTCGCCGAGCTGATGTCGTGGGCCGACAAGGTTCGGACGCTCAAGATTCGGGCCAACGCCGACGCCCCCGCCGACGCCGCCAAGGCCCGCGAGTACGGCGCCGAGGGGATCGGCCTCTGCCGCACCGAGCACATGTTCTTCGAAGGCCAGCGGATCATCGACATGCGGAAGATGATTCTGGCCGACGACACCGAAGGCCGCGCCAAGGCCCTCGCCGCGCTCGAGCCGCACCAGCGCGAGGACTTCATCGGCCTCTTCGAGGCGATGGACGGCCTGCCGGTGACGATCCGCCTGCTCGACCCGCCGCTGCACGAGTTCCTGCCCCACGACGAGGCCGGTCAGGCCGAGGTCGCCAAGCAGCTTGGCGTCCCGGTCGAGAAGGTCAAGCGCCGGGTTGAGGAGCTGCACGAGGCCAACCCGATGCTCGGCCTCCGCGGCTGTCGACTCTCGATCAAGTACCCCGAGATCGGCGACATGCAGGTCCGAGCGATCCTCGAAGCCGCCGTCGCGGTCAAGAAGAAGGGCAAGAGCGTCCTTCCCGAGATCATGATCCCCTTGATCGGCACCGTCGAGGAGCTCGCCTTCCTGAAGAAGCGGGCCCTGAACATCGCCGAGGAGGTCTTCGCCAAGGCCGGCGAGCGGGTCGAGTTCCTCGTCGGCACGATGATCGAGATCCCCCGCGCCGCCCTGACGGCCGACAAGATCGCCGAGGAGGCCGAGTTCTTCTCCTTCGGCACCAACGACCTGACCCAGATGACCTTCGGCTTCAGCCGCGACGACATCGGCTCGTTCGTGCCGACCTACGTCGACAACAAGATCCTGCCGATCGACCCGTTCCAGACGATCGATCAGGAGGGCGTCGGCCGGCTCGTCGCCACCGGCGTCGAGAAGGGCCGCAAGGCCCGAACCGAGAAGCACAACCAGCACCTGAAGATCGGCATCTGCGGCGAGCACGGCGGCGATCCCGAGAGCGTTGTCTTTTGCCACAACATCGGCATGGACTACGTCTCCTGCTCCCCCTTCCGCGTGCCCATCGCCCGGCTCGCCGCCGCCCAGGCCGCCCTCGGCTCGGCCACCCAGCGCGACAAGTAAGCAAAGCTCCGCGTCCAATCGCCAGCTCGATTGACGGAAAGGCCGCCGGGTCATCCCCCGGCGGCCTTTTTTTTGCGACGCGCTCCGGTCTCCGGCCCTCACCGTGGCGCGAAGGCGGCGGGGGCGCGTTAAACTAGCGGATCACCTGGGTTGATCACCCGCTTCTTCCTCGAGACGACGACATGACGAACAGATTCGGATGCTCCTTTTTGCTCGCGGCCGGCCTCTCGTTCTGGACCCTGGGCGACGGCTTCGCCCCCGCCCGCGCGGCCGACGACGCGGTGCTCACCGGCAAGGCGGCGCTCGGCGACTGGACGACCGACGCGCCCGGCGTCCGCCGCAAGATTACCCTCGACGACCTGGCGACCCCCTACGACACCCCGTCGGCCCAGAACCATCCGCGGGTCGCCGAGCGCCCCGAGGGCGCCTGGCCGAAGGTTCCCGAAGGCTTCGAGGTGACCGAGTTCGCCACCGGCCTCGTCCAGCCCCGGGTGATCGTCCGCGCTCCCAACGGCGACCTGTTCCTGGCCGAGAGCCGGGCCAATCGGGTTCGGGTCTTCCGCGACGCCGACGGCGACGGCAAGCCCGAGGTCAACGAGGTCTTCGCCACCGGCCTCTCCCGTCCCTTCGGGATCGCCTTTTACCCGCCCGGCCCGGAGCCGAAATACGTCTATGTCGGCAACACCGGCTCGGTGGTTCGCTTCCCCTATCAGAACGGCGACGCGAAGGCCCGCGGCGAGGCCGAGATG
>Ga0180216_1002114_pt1 | contig 16939 bp, 22 predicted proteins | sample eDN3rd37CBELigMG_FD_128879 | JGI IMG/M metagenome (GOLD analysis project Ga0180216, IMG submission 128879) | Enriched Miracle-Growth compost microbial communities from Emeryville, California, USA - eDNA 3rd pass 37_C BE-Lig MG (version 2)... ... | reverse complement strand
CTCGCTGCCGGCCCTCTCCCGCCGGCGGGGCAACCCCCCCGCCCCCCCCCCTTGCGGCGTTTTTTTTTTTTTTTTTTTTTTTTTTCGCACGCCGTCTTCCCTCACCCACAGCGCCTTCGCGGCTACGTCGCGATCGCGCTCGGGACGGACGACGACGTGAAGCGCAGGTTTAAGGCTGCGGGCGACGCGACGCTGGCCGGCCGGCGCCTGAGCGAGCTCCTGGGCGTCGATCCCGCTGCGCTCTGGCCCGCCTCTGTGGAGCTCACGCTGTGGGAGGCGGCGCTCTTCCCCATCCACCCTAGCCGTGCCGCGGCGACGGCGTGGGCGGTGGCGTTCCTGCAGGCCGCACGCACCGGCGCCTCGCTGCCGGTCGCGGCCGACGGGCCGCGCCTGTCGCTGGCCGCGGCGCTGGCGTGCCAGGACCGGGAGCGGATCCGTGCCGACCGCCAGCAGTTGCTGGCGGCGATCGAGGCCGCGGGCGCCATGTCGGCCGCCTGACCGTCTACAAATGTGTGCATACTGGGTGACCCTCGCACACAACCTCATACATAAACCTCGTATTTATGCTCTTAGCCGTGCGCGCTGTACACGCTAATGCAAAGTAAACCTTTAAACAAATGTCGCCCGCCAGGAAGCAGGGGACGGTATCCGCGAGCGCCGACGCCGGCTTAGAAGGCCGCCGCCATGAAGGCCTCCAGCTCCCGCTTGTGCTCCGCGCCGATGCCCGTGGCGCACACGGCGACCGGGCGGCCGACGTAGGTGACCGGGCGCTGCTCGCCCAAGACCGAGCGCAGGCGCGGCTGCGGTAGCCAAACCGACGGGAATGTACGGCGCGATTGGGGTTAGCCGTGGCCATCCAAGCCAAGCGCTTCCGCCCCCATCGTTTTCCGTTACCTCGACGTAGGTCCACGCGCCCATGTTCTGCGGCTCCTCCTGGACCCACTTGACGGTCTTGGCGTTCGGGTAGCGCGCCAGCTCCTCGTGGACCTGCGCGCACAGCGCTCGCTCACAGGGCACCCTACTGGGTCGGTGAGCGGCGGCGCCAGGTCGGTCCGTGAATTGATTGCAGCGCCGTACCTCCTGGAAGGGGAACGGCGAGAGCTCCTCCACGCGAACGAGGGCGACCTTGCCGTCCAGCTTCTTGGCCGTGCTGTGGCGCCCGTATCAAACGGCATTGCGTACACGTCAAGCTGGCTCAGCCGACCGTCGCGACACGGCCCCGCAACGCTCTGGTCAGCCGCCGCCGCCGTACCGCTGCTTCACGAGGTCGTAGTAGACCTTGCCCGAGCAAAGCACCACGGTCTCGACAGCGCCGCCGTTGGCAGCGGCCGCCGTGTCGCCCAGCAGCGGCTGGAAGCGCGTGCCCGGCGCTGTGAGGACAGCGGGACGGCGTGCGGGGAAGTACGCATGAGCATCCGGTGGCACACGGTGCCCGTAGTGTGAGAAACGCCGCGTTACCCATGTCCTGCAGGGACGAGACGGCGTCGTTGTGGCGCAGGAGGGTCTTGGGGCTGATGACCACGAGCGGCTTGCGGTACGGCCGGGCCAGCTGGCGCCGCAGGACGTGGAAGTACTGTGCAGGCGTGGTGCAGTTCACCACGATGAGGTTGGGCTGCTCCGACTTGAGCGCCCTGAGCGCGCACGAGCAAACAGCCCAGCTCCGACAAGGCCGCCGTTAGCGGCTGCAGAACAGCGCGCCTGCGTTTGGCGCGGCACGTACTCTTCCATGGTCATCGGCTCGTCCGTCTGTTGCAGGAAGCGCTCGATGCGCGCCGACGAGTGCTCCGGGCCGGTGCCATCGAACCTAGTGCGGCGATGCCCGCCAACGACGCTGGCGATCCTAGTGAGCTCGGCAAAGGGGGCGGGCGAGGCAGTCGCAGGCGTACCCGTGGGGCAGCAGCATGACGAGGCCGCTCTGCCGCAGCCACTTGGCCTCGCTCGAGGTCACAAACGTGTCGATCGTGACCTGCAGGCGATCTTCGCGCAGTCGTTGCATCGCCTGGTCAGCGTTCGATTGCCACTTACCCAGCGCGTCGTGCCAGGGCGCCGTACCTGGGCGCCGTTGAAAAAGTCGCCAAACTGCGCCTCCCAGATCACCAGCATTTGCGGGTTCTCCCAGCTCATGCCGAATTCAAAGCCCAGCACGGCGAGCTCGCTCAGCGAGCTGTTGGCGACCTCGATCTTGCCCTGCGGGAAGGCGACCACGCGCGAGCGCACCGGCCACCCGCGCCATTAGCGCCGGAACGACGTCTTTCCAACAAGGCCACCGGTGGCCACCTTGGCGTGGGGCAGGTTGTTGAGCGGCACGGTGATGGACTCGGTGTTCTGGTCCACCAGCATGACATGGCGGTGCGAGAACGTGCCGCGACCAACGTCCTGGCCCGAGATGCTGCGAGCGTGCGAAGCAACGAAAGGGGCAACGCGCGCTGCGGCCGTTAGGTCTGCACTACGCCCAGCCATCGCCCCAACGTGGCAGGACGCACCGGATGCTGTGGCCCTCCAGCATCAGCGTGCCCCACGCCAGCGCCTCGGCGGTGGCCCAGTCCAGGCCCTTGCCGTTGGCGATCGCCTTCATGCGCTCCTGGACGTGGCTGGGAATTGTGCGCACCGCTACCCACGGCGCTGGCGAGAGGTGTCAGCCGCCTGCTCGGGACCCTCCCGGCGAGCTCGCACTGAGCGTCACCTCTTGACGAGGCGCGGGTGCACCTCAAAGCCGCTGGGCACGGTGACGGAGCCGTTGCCCACCTGGACGAGGGTGTTGAGGTCCACGCCGGTCGTGACCGCGTCGACGCGCGGCTGCTTGTCAGTCAGGCCGCGCCACTTGCCTGGAAAGACAACGACCCGTCGGCACGAAAGCGGCGACGTTGGCTGTGGACCATCTCTCTCTTCCCTTTCGCAAAGCAAAAAAGGAGCGACAGCTACCTTGCAGGTGGGTCGCGGTCACGGTGTAGGTCTTGGCGCGGTTGGTGTGCGCGTCCAGCGCCTCGGCGTGCGCCGAGCGGACCTTGTCGGCCACCGCCTTGGTGAGCACGCCCTCCTCCACGAGCTGCAGAGCGAAGCCAGCACTGCGTGTGAAAAAAAGATCGAACTCGTCAGCTCTTATCCAGTATCCTAAAGCTCCGAGCACCCCGTCCAACCTTGGCCTCGTAGAGCTCGGGCACCGACTTGCGCGAGCGGATCTTGCGGTACATGATCGGCTGCGTGAATGCCGGCTCGTCGAGCTCGTTGTGGCCCCAGCGGCGGTACGTGATCAGGTCGATGATGACGTCGCGGCGGAACTTTTGCCGGTACGCGTTCGCGATGCGACACGCGAACACGACGTCCTCGGGCCAGTCGCCGTTGACGTGGATCACCGGCGCGTTGATCATCTTGCCAATGTCCGACGTGTAGATGCCCGAGCGCGCGTTGATCGCCGGCGTGGTGAAGCCGAGCTGGTTGTTCACGATCAGGTGCACCGAGCCGCCGGACGTGAAGTGCGGCAGGTCCGACAGGCCTGCGCATCCGCGCGAGCGCGCCGGACAGGAGGCCCGCCGAGAATCAGACACCTGCCGAGGCCCCATGGCTGGCTTGCCCAAGTGCCGTCCCGTACCCAGCGACTCCATGACGACGCCCTGGCCGGTGAAGGCGGCGTCGCCGTGCACCTGGACGCACATGACACGGTCGCCGATGTAGCAGTCCATCTTGGTCGGGTCCGTCGTCTTCATCATCTCCTGATGCGGTTTAAAAAAGTGCGCGCGCGGGGGGGCACGACGTCGGCGCTGTTAGCGGCAGCGCGCATCCAGCCTACCGTGCTCGCTTCGCCTACCTCGTAGAGGTACATCTGCTTGCCGCGCGCCTTGCCCATGGCGACCGGGTTGACCGCCTCGAGGTGGGACGGGTTGTGGACCAGCGACACGTGCAGCGGCCGGCCGGCCTCGTAGTCCAGGTCGACGGACGTGCTCAGGTGCGAGATGACGTCGCCGCAGCCGCGCACGCCCGGCGGCAACTCGGAGCGGCCCATCAGCTTGTGGAAGAGCAGCGCGGGGTCCATCCGCAGCAGGTCCGTCAGCAGGTTCAGCCGGCCGCGGTGCGGCATGCCCAGCACGACGTCGGCGATTTGGGCTGGTGTGGTGGGGCGGGGCACACGTCGAGCGGCGCGTTGCGTCAAGGCGAGCTGTGCTCTTCATGTGCCGCCGCCGCCGTCTCCCGCCACGTACACTGGCTGGCGCTGCGGAAGATCGTGTCCATCGCCACAATCATCGACTCGGCGCCTTCCAGGCCGTAGCGCTTGACGAAAGGGTACCGCTTGGCCATGAAGCGGTCAAACGTCTACGCGCGCACAAGCACAGCATGCGTACCGGTGCATGGTCAACACTCTGCCGAGCGGCTAGCAAGTTTGAAACGTGCTGACCGCACCTCCGAGCGCGCCATCATGGCGTAGGCCGCCAGCTTCTCCTCCTTGGTGAGCGGCGTGTGGCCCTCCGACTCGATATAGCGCGCGAACCAGCGGCGCTCGCTCTCGTCCTGCGCCGTCCGACCTCGTGCACGGCGGCGTTCTGCAACAGTTAGCATCAAGTCGGTTACCCCCCCCCCCTCTCCTGTCACCAGACGTCGGGGCACGCACCGGCACGGCGTTGAACTCGAAGGCGATGCGGCCGCAGTACGTGTTGCGCAGGTGCTGCAGAATCTCGTCCGTCGTCGCCTCGGTGCGGTCCGACGGCGTGCCATCGGGGTTCTGCAGATGCAGGATGCCTGTGGACCGACGGCGGCGACAGTGACGCACACCGAGGGCGTCAGCATCGTGCGCGGTGGGCACGCTCCTGTGGTGGCAACCAGCCTACCGCGGATGTCGTAGGTGTCCTTGGAGCCCTTGAGCTTGTAGTTGCCTGGGTTCAAGTCGTTGACATGCCTGTGGTACAGGAACCCACGCAGCACGGCGCCATCTGGTTAGCACGCTTGTCCAGTGGCCAGTTAGGTGCTGGAGTGCAACGGACCGGCGCGGCTGGAGGCCGAGCGGATCCAGGTCGGCTTCGAGGTGGCCAAACTCGCGGTAGGCCTGCACGAGCCGCACCAGCTCCGCATTGCGGCTGCGGTTCTCCAGCTCCTCCGGCGTGTCTGCACGTCGCACGGCAGCTTCAACGGGCAGCTCTCCTTAGCAGACCGTCGCACGACCCACTCGCTTTCGGCGCCGCCCGGCACGTACAGGGCGCCATCCGGTACTTGCGCGGCGAGCGGTAGCCGTACAAGTTCTTCTCGCCCTCATGGTAGCGGCGGGCCAGCGGGGCCAGCCGAGCAGTCAGCGACAGGCGGCCGACCGCGCCGGCGGCCAGGGGCCGCGCCCGCTGCGCGAGCAGCAGCGTCGTCGCCATGCTGGCGGCTTTCCAACGGCGTCCGCGACGGCGTCAGCGTCTGCAAGCACAGCGGCAAGGGCACCAACAGCAGGAAGCGTGGTTGTTTTAGTCCGCTTAGTTGTTCGGCATGCACGTTGCGTGTCCTACTGTCGGCATCTAACGCGGATAGCAGAGAAGATCCTCATGTGAGCCCGCTCGCTACTGTTTCTCCTCCATTGTTCCGTGCATTGATATACGTTGCGCAGCTGGTTCAACCAGTGCGCCTGCTCATGGTACGCCATGTCGCCATGACGTGACCACATTGGGCCGTTCAGGTCAAGCATCGTCCCGCGACCGCCAAACGTCGAGGCCCTGGCGCCCTGCATGGCCCACGCCGTTCTGCGCGGCGTCGCTCACGGTATCCGACGCTTTCCTCAGCGTGTACGCCGCGTCGTCCTCCAGCAGAAGCGAGGCAGCGCCGGCGCACGCGGGTTTCTGACGTGTTCGATACGCGGCGCGCCACGACGACGTTTCCCGGCCGCCGCACTGTGATCTCGCTAGGAGCGCTGTTTGCCCGGTTCGCCCGGCGCTGGCCGCGCTCGGCCGCGGCGTTCTCGCCCGCGTGCGGCCCCGAGCCGCCACCCACCGCGCCTTCCGGCATCTTCCGCGGCCTCTTTCCCGACCCCGCTCCCGTTGCTCCGACGCACGCCGTCGCGCCGTCTGCCCCCAGGATCTCGCGGCATCCTCTGCGTTCTTCCCCCGCTCTTTCGGCGCCCGACCTCTCCCCACGTCCGACCACGCCCCCCTACGCGTGCTAGGGGCGCTGGCAGGCGCTCTGGGCGCCCGCGGAAGGCCGTCGACGCGCGCGGGCGGCGCCGGCGGCCGCGTACCTGCGCCGTCCGGATGACGTCATCGATTCTGGGGCGCGCGGGGCGGCGCCATGTGGCCGGACGAGGACGACGGCGCGCGCAGGGAACACGAAGGGAAAGGGAGGATGCCATCGTTCACGCTGGACGGAAGGCGCGAGGGCCGGCAGGAAGCGAAGCGGTGGCAGATGGGAGTGGGAAGGTGCGGTGTTGCGCCCCGCGTGGACCTACGGCGGCGGATGGGGACGCCACGCTAGGTGACGCCGCTCGACCGCGACAGGATGGCACGTTCAGTGATGTAACTATGGCAGGCGTTCTGTACAGGATCGCAAACACCGTACAAACCCATCGTTTAGTAGTCGTCGCCGCGGGAGAGGACCTCCTTGCAGGTGGGACGGAGCAGGAGCGTGTGCTCGTACTGCGCCGTGTACGAGCCCTTCACGTCCACGAGCGGCGGGTACTCGAGCACGAGGCCCGTCTCGACCAGGTTCTTGAGCGCCATCAGGTGCTTCGGCTCGCCGACGCGGTCCAGGTAGCGCCGGCAGAACGGCAGTGTGCCAAAGTGCTCGTTGATCGAGTTGAGCAGCTTCTTGGCCGCCGGCAGTCTGGCGCGTTCCGTAGCCATCGTCCGGCGGGTTGCCGCGGGTAAGCCACGATGCACGGCAACTCACGCGCCCATCGCCTCGCGCGTACCGCAGAGGCACGTGGCCGCGCTCGGGGTCCTTGCCATAGTGCGAGCACTCCATGTCGTTGTGCACGTAGCCGCGGCCGGTGGACCCGAACGTCTCGATGGCATAGAGCTCGCCCTCCTCCATCTTGATGGCCTCGCCACCCTTGACGATCGGCACGGACTTGGTGCCGTGGATCTGGTACGGCAGAATCGAGTGGCCGTTCAGGTTGCGGATCGGCTTGATCGGGTACGTCTTGCCGTTGATCGTCACCTCGTACGACTCCATCGTCTGCGGCGCAGCGCGCGCGCGTCCAGGCGGCGCGCCTCCCCGTGGCGATTAGCCGCTCGCTCAACGTCGCGCCTGGATGAGCGCTGGGCCGCAAAGCCCTCGTCGTACCTCCTGGATGGCCGCGCCAATGTCGCAGAGCCGCGCGTCGATGCCGGCTTCGCGGACGCCCGTGTTGGTCGCCTCGCGCACGGCTTCCTTGAGCGGGTCGAACTGCGGGTCAAAGCTGACCGTGAACGCGCTGTCGATGATGTGGCCTGCGCCCGTCCGCCCCCACTCGCTTTGGCACCAGCCTTGCGCACGGTTAACGTTCTGCCGTCGTTTTCTGTATGCGGGGTGGGGGGCAGAACGGCCCCCGCACCATTGACGTGGACGCCAAAGTCGATCTTGCACACGTCGCCGTACTGCAGGACGGTCTTGTCGCCCGGGTTGGGCGTGTAGTGCGCGGCAACGTGGTTGAGCGAGCAGCCGGTCGGGAAGGCGTGGCCCGACTTGAAGCCCTCGGCCTCGACCAGCGTGCGGACGGTGGCCTCGAGGCGCTCGCAAATGTCGATCATCAGCATGCCCGGCTTGATCCACTTCAGCACATCCCGCCGCACTTGGCGGTGGACCTCGGCGGCGCGGCGCAGGTCGTTGAGCTTGTCAAAGATCATGCGGTCCGCGGCGCGCTTCTCCTCATTCGTAATGCGCGCGCGGTTGCTGAGAGGGAGGCGTTACACCAGGGAGGGGTGACCAGGCCGTAAGCCACGCAGGTCGGGCCTCAAAGTCGTGGCGCCGAGGACGGCCACACGCACTCGTCCTTGTACTCGCAGATCTCGCCCTCGGGGTACAGGCCGTTGGTGAAAATCTTGCTCAGCGGCACGGACGGCGGGTCCGTCTGCTGCAGCGGCTCGCCTGAAGCCTTGTTGGCTTTGCTCTTCTTCTTCTTCCGCTTCTTCTTGCCCTCGCCTGGAGCCGAGCGAGCGCAACAGCCGAGCCTGCATGGCACCGTTAAGACTCACGTCAGCTCGCCTTCAGGGCGTTCCCGGCAGCATGTACCGCTGCCGGTGGCGCCCGGCTCGCCCTCGGCGCCCTCGTCGTCGTCGTCCTCGCCATCCTCGTCGGCCGCGGCGCCGTTGGCCTGCGCGCTGGGCGCCTGCTGCGCGTCGGGCGCCGCGCCGCTGGCGGCAGCGGCCTTCTTCTTGCTCCGCTTCTTCTTCTTTTTCTTGTTCGCAGCACCGTCGCCGCCGGGCGTCGCGCCGGCGTCGTCCTCGTCGTCGCCGTCCTCGTCGCCATCCACGTCGAGGTCAACGACCTGTCACGCCGGGGTGGCCGCCGGGGGTGCGGCATATGGCGCACGCGGCGTCAGCGTCGGGCGCGTCCAGGCCCATGGCGACGGCAGAACCCGTTCGCGCACCTTCTCCGCCAGCTCGTCCGCCGCCGCTTTGGCCGCTGCGGCGGTAGCGCCGCCGGCCGCCGCGGCCGCCGGCTGCTCCGCCGCCTTCGTCGCCGCGGGCGCCATCGTTCAGCGTTCGCCGCCGCTGACGCCGCGCTGTCGATGACGTCATATGCCCGCGCCACGTGGCCGATTTCTGTCAGAAAACATTGTCAGAAAATTAATTTTGGCGCGAAAGTTTGAATTTTTTTGATTTTTTGATTTTTTTGGCGGCCAAAAAAGTTTTTGGCGCGCACAAAGAGAAAAAGAGAAAAAGCGGCGACGGGCGACGGACGGCGACGGGCTGCAGGCGACGGACGACGGGCGACGGACGACGGGCGACGGGCGAGCAAGGTCGACGGGGACCGGCAAAGCCTTTTAAGTGAGGCCCAGTAGATCGTGGAACAGACAGAGTAGGCACAACCTGGGTGATTGGCTAATTGAACCGGGCTCGGAACGGGTCGGAAACAGCGGCAAGCACGCCGGGACGTGACGGGCAAGGTGCAAAGGTGCTGTAGGCTCGTGGCGTCTTCGTCTTCCCATCCTAGACGCCAACAACTAGGCGGTCGCGCTCGCGCAGCCCAGCCCGCTCCAAGCAGCTTGACGTCAGTCTTTGTCGCGCAACTGTTGCGGTGCCTGCCCTGGCACTTCGCCGCCTCCACCATGTACGCACCGCACCGTTCGCCGTTCCTTCTGCCCGGTCGGCCCACCGGACACTCACCAACCCCGGCTCTCTTTCGCGTCTCCTCTTCTGCGCAGGTCGAGCAAACGCGAATCCAAGGCCAAGTCGGTCTTCCAGTTCGTGCCACGCAGCCAGGCGGCGCGCGCCGACGTCGCCGCCAGCGGCCACAACCCGCGGCTCCAGTACGCCGGACTTGCAGCACGTCCGGCCGAAACGTCGCAGGCGCCGCTCTAACACTGCGCCGTCCGCGTGCTCCGTTTCCCCCCTTCCCGCGCCTGCGCTGGCAGGCTCACGCTGCCGGTGAACAAGACGCTCGCGCGCGTGATTCAGCACCTGACCACCAAGTGGGTCAACGCCGCCACGGGCGCCTCGGTGGCCACGTCGCCCATCCTCCTATGGCTTGACGAGGACCACGCCGGCCCGCTGCTCGCGCGGCTGCCGCTCAACGCGTCGTCCATCTCGGCGCAGGGCTTCCCGCTCACCGTTGGCGACGTCGTGGCCGCCCGGCTCGCTGCGGCCGCATCGCCGGCGGACGCACCGATCGTCGTCGCGTACGACTGGGCGCGGCCGGGCGTGGGCATCCCGCCCGCGGACGTCAAGCCGTCGGCCTGGTCGCTGCGGCGCACCGAGTCCGCGCTCAGCAGCGGCGGCCTGGACGGCGACCTGGACTACGAGCTGCCGCCCGAGCCCGGCGTGATGGCCACGCCGTCGCCGCCGTCGTCGCAGGGCGCGCCCACGCCGCCTGTGGTGCGCGCGTACACCAGCCACCCTGCGGCCGCACCGGCGCCCGCGCCGGCGCGGCGGTCGCGCCCCACGCCGACGAAGGTGCCCGCTGCTGTGGCAAACGTTCCCACGTCCATTGCGGCCCCTGCGCCGGCGCCCAGGCCGGCGCCCGCGGCGGCGGAGACGAAGGAGGAGGAGCTGGAGGAGGACGCTGGCGTGGTCGCCGCCGTGTCCGACGAGGACCCCCCCGCGGACGCCGCCGATGCCGCCACGTCGTCCGTCGACGCGCTCATCGATGTCTCCGCGCATCCGCCGGCCGCCGCCGCGCCGCCGCCAGCACCACCCAGCGCTGCCTGCCGCCCCGCCGCGCGCGACCCATCGGTAGGCGAGGCCACCGAGATTGGACTGGATTGCCTCTAGTGTGCGCTCACTAGGGCCTGCTCCTGCATGCCGGCGCACTGACGGCGAGCAGGCGTCGATGCCGCCGACGGACGAGTACAGCATGGGCGCGTTTGCCGACATCCTCGGGCGCATTCCGGTGCGGCTGCTGGGCAGCTTGGCTAGCGACCGCGCGGCATGCGGACACTAAGTGGATCCGTGGCCTCCACCCCCCACGCACGCCTGATTGACACAGCCCGCATCGCCGTTCAAGCTGCCGCCCACGCACGAGTACAGCCTCGGAATAGGCCAGCAGAGCATGGTACGGCGACCGAAGAAAGCCGAACGCGTGGCTAGCGACCCGATCTGCGGTGCTAACGGGGCGCTAGCACGTCGTGCTTCCTTGGCTGGTGCGCCAGGACGCCGGCGCGTTTGGCATGGGCGAGTACAGCTCGTCCGCGTTCATGCTGAATGACGGCGGCGCGACGGCCAAAGAGTCGTCCCCGCGGCGGCTGTTTTGCGGCATTGAGAACGCCACGGGCCTCCTGACGCCGCCCGCGACCGCCGCCAAGCGGCTCCTAGGGCGTAACGAGCCCGACACGCCCGGCCTGGACGCGCTGCGGTCGCCTCAAAAGCGCGGGCGGCTCGCCGGGGTGGACGACCTGGCGGCCCTGCCGCTCGGCGCGCTCGGCACCGACTCGAACAGCGCGTGGGCGCTGCCGTGAACCAGCCGCGGCGCATCCTTGTACAGAAACTCCTGTTGTGTATCGCCGTGTATACCTGTACAATCTATGCAACGTTTTGCTCGCAGCACTAGTAGCGCTGCTGCGTCGGCGTCCGCGGGCGCGGCGCCGCGGCGGGCGGCTTGAGCGGCCGGGCGACGCAGTACCGGTCGGCGACGTAGATGATCTTGTACTCGCCTTCGCGGCTCGCCGTGAACATGTGCGTGTGGCTGCGCAGGCCGCGCAGCTCGTACAGCTCGGGCGCGTCCTCAAAGAACGACTGCCGCTCCACCGTGACGTTGACTGCGGGCGGCGACCCCTCGCAGCGCGAGCCAAAGGCAGGGTCAGCGTGCGGTGCAAAGTTATCAAGGGATGACTCCGCACGGGTGCGTACAGGGCGGGGTGCCGATGAGCTGGATCTGGACGTCCGCCTTTTGGCCCTCGCCAATGTACACGTCCTCCTCGCGGCCCTGGTCCAGGATGGCCATCGGCAGGGGGTGCACCGTGCGCCGAATGTTCACCGGCGCGCTGCAGAACCTGTCGGTCGAGCACGCAACCCGCGTAGCGCGAGAACGTGATGTTAGCACTACCGCGGGCCAACGCCGAGCGGGCTGCGGGCGTTGGCGGACTTGTTGGTGACGGTGTGCACGTGGAGGTCGCCCGGGACGTTGGCCTCGATCGTGAGCGACTCGCTGCTGGTGTTGCGCACGTTCGCCTCGCCGTTGAACGTGTAGTCGATCCGCCACGGCCCGCCTGCTCAAGCGCACCGCGCACAATGTTGTTTTTCTTTGCGGCCGATTACTCCCCGGCCGTGGGCCCCACCATCGGCCGGGCGGGCCCCCCGGCTGCGCACCTTCTGGCGGCCCCACGTGGAAGCGCATGGGGCTCTTGACGCAGCGGTGCTCCTTGGTCGACGCCGCCTGCAGTTGCGGCGGCTCGCCGATGAGCAGCGTCGCCGGCGGCACGATGCCGTCCAGCCTGCGAGCCAGCCCGGGCGCCATGTTGTCCCATGCGCGCGTGAGCAGCGCCGCTGGATGCCAAATCACACGGGCACGGGCACGTACTGGGTCTCGCAGCCGTGCGCGTCGGTGACCGAGAGCAGCGCAACCTCGTAGGCGCCGGTCTCGGCAAAGCCGTCGACGCGCAGCTCGCGGTCCCACTGCACGCGGCCCTGGCCGCCGGCGCGCCAGCGCGACCACGACGCCGACAGACGCGCGACCAGCGACGGCGACTCGCTCGCGTCGGGCTGCCACGAGAACGTGGCGACGCGGGCCGCCGCGTCGGCGGCGTCGGCGCTGTGCCGGGAGCGCACGCGGTAGCGCACGGTGAACGGCGGCTCGCCGTCCAAGTGCACGGGCAGCGGCACCGGCTGGCGGCGGCACGCCGTCACCGGTTCGCTCAGCTGGGGCCCCCAGATGGCCGTGGACGTCGGCACGACGTGCAAGCGGAACGTGAACGCGGCCTTGGGCGCCAGCGGCACATTCGGGTAGTGGCGATCGCTGAGATTGACCCACTAGCGCGCGCCACCGGCAGAAGCGCCGACGAAACCGGCCCGGGCGATTAGAACGCGGGAGCGGCGAACGCTGGCACGGCATACGCGGCGCACCTGGTAGATAAAGTGGCCCGGTTCCCGCGGGCGCAGGCTGAACGTGCGGTTGCCGCCCTCGGCAAAGTCGACGTACTGCACCTCGGGCTCCTCCTCGGGCCGGCGCACCACCCGCTGGAGCAGCGCGCCAGGTACCGACGACGTCGCCGCGTCGTCCCGCGTCGCCGTGTACGCCACGCGCCACGGCGCCGAGCCCGTAAAGTTGGCCGCCGCCAGGTTCACCGTGCGGCCGAGGCACACTGCCGCAGCATCGCAACCAGCAGGCGGAGCGGTGCGCCCCATGAGCAAAGTGCATCCAGGCGTCGTCCACACCGTCGTGAGTCGTCGAATCGCACCTTGGGTCGCCAGCGGCTGGACCTGCACGGTCGGCCGCGCGACGACGTCGACGGCGCAGCTGTCCGGCCGCTCGACCACGCCGGCACAGTGGCCGTCGCGGACGCTGACGACGCCGTAGGTGCCCGACACGGTGAGCGGGATGCCGTACAGCTGACGGTGTACGGGCTCGGACTGCACCAGCGCGGGCGACGCCGGCGTGCGGTACTCGACGTAGTACGGCGGCACGCCGCCGGCCAGGTTCACCGACAGCTTGGAGCCCTCGCCCGCGCGCATGGGCGTGCCGCCGGGGCCCTCGTGGCACGCGAGGGTGGCGGTGACGCGGTCGACCACCACCGTGCGCTCGCTGTGCTGGTCCGACGTGCAGCCAACGGCGTCGGTAACCTGCCGCAGCAGGACGCGGTAGCGGCCGCGCACCGTCAGGCCCTCGATCTTGAGCGGCGTCTCGCCCGCGGGGAGGTCGGCGAGCTGCGCATGGGGCAGCGCACCCAAGCGGGTCACAGCGTGCGGTGAGCACGCCCGGGCTAGCGCGCCTGCGCGCTGCACGTGCACGCCCAAACGCACCATAAAGGCCTTCTGCTCCTCGCCCAGCTGGACGGCGTAGGTGAGCGTGAACGGCGCCTCGCCCTCGAGCTTGACCGGCAGCACGGTCGGCTCGCCCGTCATGCAGTTGCGCACGGGCGCGGTCTCCACGTAGGACGCGGTCGGCAGCCGGCGGATGACGACGTCGTAGACCATGCCGGAGAGCGCAATGTTGCGGTGGTTCTGGTCGCTCAGGCGGACGAGCTCAAAGCGGCGACGGCCCGTGGCCACCGAGCCGAGCCGCAGCGCGTGCGTGGCCGTGCCGATCGTGACGTTGAGCGTGTCCACGCGCTTCCGGCCCGCGTCGTCGACCAGCTGCGCGCCGTGCCCACCGCCGCGGCCATCGCGGCGAAGGCGGTTCGGTGAGAAACCGCTCATACAGTATGTCCACCTGCTTGTAGCGCGGGGGGGAGCGCACGCACCGTATCGGTATAGGTGAGGTGCCAGGGGCCGCGGCCGGTGAACGTCAGCGGGATCGCGGCGGGCGCGGCGCCCAGGCACACCGCCGACGGCGCGCCCGCCAGGTCCCACGAGACGGTCGGCAGCGGCGCGAGCTTGGCCACCAGCCGGCTCGGCTCCAGCACCTGCCCCGTGCAGAAGCTGTCGCGCACCGACACCAGCTCGTAGCGGCCCGGGCGCACGTCGTGGAGGACCGCCGCGGCGGCGGCCGACACGTTGAGGCTGAGCCGGCGCGGCGGTTCGCCGGCCGCGGCGCCGTCGGGCACGAACGTCACCGTGACCGCCCACGGCGCGCGGCCCGTTAGCTCGAGCGCGGCGGTTTCGTTGCGGATCGTCGAGAGCAGCATGTGGTCACGCTGGAACGCCACGGTCGGCCGCGCGCGCGCCTTGACGCTAAACTGCGGCACCGTCGTCGCGTTGTGGCTCGGGACGTCCTGCAGGGAGAAATGCGCCACACACGCAGCGAGCGCGGGTGCGCGTGAATCACCATGCCCGTGCCGCCCAAACCTGCAGCAGGCTCCGTCCGCGTACGGCAGCAAAGCCGCGTTCGTAGACGGTGGTCAGGTTGCGCGCGTCCGTGATGGACGCGACGGACCACGAGAACACGCCCTCGGCGTCGATGGCGCCGAGGTCGACGGTGTAGTCGCGGCCGCCGCGCGACCGCTCCCGCACGGCGGTGGTGAACCGCAGCGCCGCGCCCGCGTTGTGGCGCCTGCAGGCGGCAGCGGGGCGAACCCAGTCCTACAGCATGAGGGGACCGTGGCGGGCGGGCAACCCTCCGGCTGTTCCAAACGTACCGCTCAAAGACAATGGAAAAGGGCGGCGTGCCTGTCAGCCGCATCTCGGCCGACATGTAGCTGCCCGTGCACGCGTCCGCAGCGGCCGACAGGAAGCGCGCCGTCGGCGGCCGCTCCGGGCGGGCGGTGAACACGGTGGGTCCGGCCACGACCGTGATGGTGTCGTTGCCCACCAGGCCCTGCGATGCACAAGCACATGCAGCGTTCAGGCGCGCCGCGTCAGCGTCGACCATGCCCCCGCCCGCTGCCGGCTGAGGCGTTCGTGCCCACGACGGACCACTTGGGGCGTGACGTCGGTCACATCGACCAGGCGGTAGTGGCCCGTCGTCGTGGCGACAAGTTCGTAGGGCGAGGGGCCGGGCACGTCCACGGTCACGAGCGTGTGGACAAACGTGGACGGCACGTCCGGGTGGTGGAGGTACGAAGGCCTGGTTGCAGAGGGAGAATGCACACGGTGGAGCGATGAGCACCGCGCCATCGACCACCGCGCTCGAGCAGCGGCCTGTCCGCGTACTCGAGCGGCCAGATCTCGTAGGTGAGCCGCCACGGCGGCGTGCCAGCGAGCAGGACCGGCAGCGGCGCGTTGACGCTGACCAGCGCGGGCGACTTGAACCGCGCCATCGGCCGCGGCATCAGGTGCAACCGGTAGATGCCGGGAAACGGGTGGTCGCCCAGCGGGTACGTCTTGCCCAGCCGCAGCGCATCCTCGGCCGCCGCGGCGATGTCTGCGTGTAGCAACGTCAAACATTGCGGCGACGCGCGCTTACTAAGAAGGTCCTTGCACGCTCACAAGCAATCGCCATGTGGTCGCGTACTGTCGCCCGCGTCGGGTCCGGCGGCTTCGGTCACGATGAGCGGCGTGGTGGGGCCCGACTGCAGCCCAGCGCGCGTGGTGTCGTTGTAGCCTAGAGCGGCCACCGCGGTGGCCTTGCCAAGCAAAACGTGTAAGGACCGGCGGCCGCAAAAGGACGCGGTGGTGCGCCGGCCTATAGCGTACCCGAGACGCTGGCCTCTGACGTCGCGGTTCGGCCGGACAAGAAGCTCGACCAGTTGTGCTGCGCACGCCCGGTCGCGCGGCAGGCGGCGGCAGTTCGGCGGCGTTAGCGCGGCCCACGGTTCTGCGCAACGCACCCAGCGCGCTGCCTACCAGGCCGCCGCCGGCGCGGTCGTTCGCGACGCAGAGGAAGAGGATAAAGAGGACGGCGCGCCCCGGCGTCAACGTCAGGCGCGGAATCTTGGCCGCCGCGAGGCCGAGCACGAACGCCACGTCCACCACGGACCACAGGACGATCCAGCCAAAGTAGACGTCCGCCACGGCGCTGCCGCTGGCCGTCAGCGGCGACGGCACTGCCGGCCCGCCCGCCCGTGCGGCCCCGCCCGACCACGCGATGCCGTTAGCCGCCGCTCCGCACCGGCGCTTCGGACAAGGGCCCGCGCGTACCGCTGGCGCCCGCGCCGTTGCGCACCGACGTCCAGTGCAGCCACTTGGCGACCTGGATCGCCGCGAAGACGAAGGCGGCGACCTGCCGCTGGGCGACGGCGTCCATGGCGGGCGCGCCGCCGGCCGAGCGGCCCGCCATGCTGCTGCGTGCCACGCCGCCGCGGTGTCTTGCATCCGCCCTGTGGCGCTGTCGACGGGTCCCTTACGCCGGCAGGTGGCCGCGGGCACGTCCCGTCGCAGCGAGTCGCTTAGCCGAGCCACGAGGCCCTTTCGCCAGCATACGCCGCGTGTGTCCACGGGCGTCCTCCGGCCCTGCAGCGGCCTGCAAGGCCAGCTCTAGCGGCTTAGGAGGGCGGCGGGCCGGGCGGCCGGGGTGCGTCGTCGTCGTCGTCCGCCGCCGCCGCCACTTTTTTCGCGCCAAAAAACCGCCAACTTGCGGGGCACTTTGATGTGGGGACTTGGACGCAGCGCGCAGACTGATACAATGCGCGTGCGCGAGTGGATGCGGGACATGCCAGTCGCGGGGAAACGCCGGTACGTATTGGTACTGGTATATTGACGCTAAAGGAAACTCGAGCGCCATGCGCCACAGAATACAGGGTATTCCATCGACCAGCTGACATACAGTCCCTTACGGGGCTGCAGAGGCCAGCGCGCCGCTGGATGCGGCG
>Ga0180216_1002113_pt1 | contig 16943 bp, 12 predicted proteins | sample eDN3rd37CBELigMG_FD_128879 | JGI IMG/M metagenome (GOLD analysis project Ga0180216, IMG submission 128879) | Enriched Miracle-Growth compost microbial communities from Emeryville, California, USA - eDNA 3rd pass 37_C BE-Lig MG (version 2)... ... | reverse complement strand
TTCAATCACCACCGCCTCCTCGAGTCGATTGGGTATACTTCCCCGGTCGAGTATGAGGAGGCCTACTGGCGCCGGAAGGCAACTGAGCCGGAACCGGTGCCACTCAAGTAAGCAGGTCTCCGAGAAAATCGGGGCGGTTCAGCTCGCACACGGTCGAGTTCAGCAAATGCAATCTCGCCCTTGGTGCGAAACCCGAGCCCCTCCGGCACGCCAGCTTGCTTGAGCCGCTCTCTGTCTTCCGTCCAGGGCCTGGGCAAGTAGAGCCGGAGCGCAAGTGGGATAGGCACTTCAGCAGTGGCGAGAGTGAGCGAGACCAGGTTCTGGCAGTTGGCTCGCTTACCCAACTCACCGCAGTACTGGCGGGCAACGCCCACCGAGTGCTTGCCCTGTTTGACGATGGCCGTATCATCGATGATGAGCACGGCCCCTGGGCCACCGACCAGCATGTTGGCCTTCGCCACGAGGAGCTCCTCCAGGGGAGCGCTCTCCCAGGGCGAGGTACTGATGAAGTGGTTGAGCTGCTGGCCCTCTCCGGGGGCGACCACCTCGGCCAGGCGGGTTGCACTCTTACGCTCGCCCGTGCCAAGGAGCCCCTCCATGTAGAGAGATGCCCAGTGCCGTTGTTCAGATCTGCCGAGCCGCTCGAGGAAGGGCTCCAGCCATATCTCGAGTTCCTCCTCCCAGCTGGAGGACGTGACAACGTGAGCCATTGTACCCTCCAAGGCAAAGTGGGCCGGAGGGAGATGCAATATTCACACTCACACCTAACAAAGCAGTACTAGAGGCCCATGAGGGATACATCAAGGCCAGGTTCCGGTTGGGTAGTAGTCCGGAAGAGTACACAGAGATCAGACGGGAGCTCGTTGCCCAGTACGCAGCCTGGAGGGAGAGTGCGCCTGACAATCCGGTCCTCCCGTACATACAGGCGAAATTGACCGATGACAAGAAGAAGTCGGCAGAGTTGTTTCGCTTGGCCACCCGGATCGATAGTGGATTCGCGGCCGCCTGGTACGAACTCGGGGTGGCCAGCGAGTACTTCGCAGATTTCGATGGAGCGGTGCAGCACTTCCGACGCGCCGCGGCAGCAGATCCGAGTATGATCGAAGCTTTACGCCGAATAGCGTATCTCCGGCGACATGGCGATTGGCGGGTTTATCGTGAGGATACCGAAGCCGTGGTGGCCGCGCTCGTAGCTCGCAGCGAATCCGGCGACAGCGCCAGTGCGGCGGCGCTGATCGCTGATCTCGCGGCACTGGCACCAACGCCAACGGAGAGGATCGAACTCTACCGGCGCGCCATCGAGCTCGAGTCGACCAATCCGAATGCCTATCGAGGTCTCTACCTTGAGCTGCGCAACGATGACCCTGGTGCTGCCTCCTCCATCTTACGTGAAGTCATCGAGAAAAGTGGTGGCAGTCTACAGGTTGACCGTTGGCTCGATTACTATCGCCGCCATATGCTCCTCGAACTGGGGCGTACGTTACGTATGGCCGGTGAGTCGAAGGTCGCGGTCGGATATCTAGGGGATGCGCTCGGTGATCCGAGTAGTCGCTGGATCGGCGATGAGATCTACCGGGAGACACAGGTAGAGCTAGCGCTCGCGACCGAGGCGCTCGGAGACACTACCCGCGCCATGGGGCGATTGCTGGATCTGCTCGAGGAGGTCGAGGATCCGAGGGCGCGGAGTGAGTATGTACGTATCTCCAGATCGCAGGGTCTCTCCGAGAAAGAGATCGCAGCGGCCGTTTGGAAGAGGAGACTGAAGAATGTCAGGCCAATGTCGGACTTCGCACTCCTGGATATCGATGGTGACACAGTTCGACTGGCCGACTACGAGGGGAGGGTATTGCTCGTCACTTTCTGGTTCCCGGGGTGCTCGCCCTGCCGGCAGGAGCTGCCCTATCTGGGAAGCTTGGCACGTAACCTGGCGCCACGCGGGTTGAAGGTGGTCACGATCAATGGTGTGCCAGAAGAGAATGGAGATGTAGCGACTGTCCTGAGGAACTATGGCTTCCCTCTCGATGGTCTCCTGGCCCCATATAAAGAATGGGCCGAAGAGGAGCATGGGGTCGTCGCGTACCCCAGCAACTTCGTAGTCAGCCCTGACGGTAAGATAATTGCCGGACCTGAGCCCGGCGGCTTCATCGGAGGCCCGGTGATCAACGATCCAACAACACAGGCTGCACTGGAGCGATGGCTGAATAGTTATCTCGATTACCTGGAACTCGTCGGCACGGGGACCGGGGCGTGACGGAGTTAGGGGAAATCCAGCCGTCATCCGTATTGTACCATTGGCAGGGACCGTGCGACTCCAAGGCTGGCCGGGCATGTGCCGCGTCCTGTCGTTCAACCCCATTCAGGCAGGTGGTCGAGATGAGATTCGGATTATTGGCGTTATCCGCCCTCCTAGTCGCGGGCTGTTCCGGCAAGCAGCCGTCGCCCTCTCCCGCGCCACGCACCTCCCAGTCATCCGATGCGCCTGCCTCCCCTTCCGGTCCACAGGAGCCACGCCGTCCGCAACAGGGCTCCAGGATCGAATCTTACTCGAAGGTGATCCCCGAGCGGGCGATCTCCGACGAGGGGCTCTTCAAGACACATATAGTGGATGGCAAGCTCTTCTTCGAGATCCCCCGTTCGGAGCTCGGCAAGGAGATGCTCCTGGTCGCCACCATCGCCAAGAACACCGGCGGCAAGTTCGGTGGCGCACCGGTCGGGAACCGTGTCCTGCGCTGGGAGCGGCGGGGCGACAAGATCCTGTTGCGTAGCCCCTCGTACGAGGTGGTGGCCGACAGCACGCACCCGATCTACCGTGCGGTCGAGGCGGCTACCTTCGCTCCGATCGTGGCGAGCTTCGACATCAAGGCCTGGGGACCGGACAGTGCCGCAGTCATCGAGGTCACCTCGCTCTATACCACGAAGTCACCCGAGTTCGGGACCAACCACAGCGGCAGTATCGACAAGGACCGCACCTTCGTGGAGCGCGCGGCCGCCTACCCCGAGAATGTCGAGGTCTCGGCGACTCACACCTATACGGTAACACCCACACCCCCGCAGGGTACGCCAGCAGCTCGCCGGCCATCGCCGCGGAGCGAGAGCATCGTAGTGCACTGGAGCATGGTCAAGCTCCCCGAGGTTCCCATGGAGCCGAGGATCTTCGACAGCCGTGTGGGCTACTTCACGGTGGGGAAGGTCGACTATGGTACCGACGAGCACCGTGCGAGCCAGTACCGCTACATCACCCGTTGGCGTCTCGAGTGCAAGCCTGGTGAGAATATCCCCTGCGAGCCGGTCAAGCCGATAGTATTCCACATCGACCCTGCGACCCCGCCGCAGTGGGTGCCCTATATCAAGCAAGGTGTCGAGGATTGGCAGGTCGCCTTCGAGGAGGCGGGCTTCAAGAATGCGATCCTGGCCAAGGACGCACCGACCGATGACCCGAAGTGGTCGCCCGAGGATGCGCGCTACTCGATGATACGCTGGATGCCGTCCACCGTCGAGAATGCGAGGGGACCGCACGTGCACGACCCCCGGACCGGTGAGATCCTGGTCTCCGACATCGAGATGTATCACAACGTGCTCAACCTGCTCAGGAACTGGTACTTCGCGCAGGTTGGGCCACTCGATCCCCGAGCCCAGCGCTTCCCCTTCCCCGATTCGTTTATGGGGCGGCTGCTGCGGTATGTGGTGGCGCACGAGGTGGGTCACACCCTCGGGCTGCAGCACAATATGAAGGCGAGCTCGATGTACCCGGCCGACTCGCTCAGGAATGTGGACTTCCTGAGGCGCATGCGTCACGTCTCCTCGATCATGGACTATGCACGGTTCAACTATGTGGCGCAGCCCGAGGACAGTATCCCGCCGGAGCTCCTGATCCCGGATATTGGGCCATACGACAAGTTTGCAATCAGGTGGGGGTATCGCCCCATACCTGGTGTGAAGTCTGCTGCCGAGGCGCGGCCGGTGCTCGATGAGTGGGCGCGCGAGCAGGACGAGAAGCCATGGCTCCGCTTCTCCACCACCGATGGTGGTGGTGTGGTGGTCGGCGAGCAGACCGAGGCGGTAGGCGATGCCGATCCCGTGTACTCGACGGGGCTCGGTCTCAAGAATATCCGACGCCTGATCCCACTCCTGATCCCGGCCACGGTACGTGAAGGCGAGGACTTCTCGGATCTGAAGGAGGCGTTTCGGGCGGTCCTCGGTCAATGGGCCCTCGAGTTGAACCATGTGGTCGAACTCGTTGGCGGCGTCGAGGGCCAGGAGAAGTTCGGTGGGCAGAAAGGGGTTCGTTTCGAGCCACTCCCCGCCAAGCGCCAGCGGGAGGCGGTCGCCTTCCTGAACCGTGAGGCGTTTTCTACGCCCGACTACTTCCTGGATCAGAAGGTATTGCGCCGCATAGAGCCGGCCGGAGCGTTGCAGCGGATCTCGGGTGCGCAGGCGCGTACCCTCGCGAGTCTGCTGAAGAACGACCGTCTACAGCGTCTGATCGAGTTCGAGGCGCTCGCGCTGCGAGGTACGGAGGTGTATTCCCTGGCCGAACTGCTCAGGGATGTACGGCGTGGGGTCTGGAGCGAGCTCAGTGGTGGTAGTGCCATTCGGATCAATGCATTGCGGCGGAACCTGCAGAACGCCTACCTGGACGAGGTCGACTCCAAGCTCAATCCGGCGCCCAACACACGTGATCTGGTGCCTATGGACGCGCGGGCGCTCCTCCGGCGGGAATTGGGCGCACTCGATGCCACGATTCGGGTGGCGCTCCCGCGCGCGGGGGATGAGGTGACACGGGCACACCTGGAGTTGGTACGGGTGCGGATCAAGCGCATCCTCGAGCCCAGGGCGTAGTAGTGTCGCCGGTGAGGAGCAGCTGGTGTGCTCTGCCTAGGTGGAGAGTAGATCGTGTCGGGGGAGTGCGCTCTGGGCGACTTTGGTGCGGAAGTGCCGAATCCGGCTGCGCCATTCATACGGAATGCGGTTCTTTTGGCATCGCTCCGACGTATGGTACTCCCCTCTAGTGGCTCGCTCCCGCTCGCGGAGCCTCCCCCACCCGATCCTTCCCCTCGGGTCCTCCAGACGGGGCCTCCCCCTCGAAGTGGCGCTGCGCGCCACTCCTGCGGGGTTTCCGTTCGCTCCGCTGGACGCCGCTGGCGGGGAGTACCATACGTCTGCGCTACAGGTGGATGAACGGAAGCGCCGCGTCTGATATCATTATATCATTCATCTATGGAATAGGGAGTGTCATACACCGAGGCGATATCGCGATGGCCATATCTGGTGTGAGTAGCTAACGAGGGTGATCCAATGAAGGAGTACGCAGCTGGTGGGTGGAGGGATACTGGCAGAAAGGTTGGCGCCATTGGCAGATGGTGGCGGGGAGTGACACACCTCCTGGCGGGTGTTCCCTGCGCACTCCTCTCCCTTCTCATCACACTCTCCCCACTCCTGGCGCAAGAAGATCCGGTCAAGTGGAGTCTGCACGGGGTGCCGGAGCGGGTTACTGCGGGGGAGTGGAACGAATTCGAGATAAAAGCGGTCCTCGAGCCGGGTTGGCACATCTATGGGCTCACGCAGCCACCACCCCCGATTGCGACGCAGATTCGGGTAGGGCCAGATGGTACGGCGCGGAGTCGGTTGGCCCGACAGCCCGAGCCGATCAAGCGTTACGACGAGGCGTTCGGGATGGAGACCGAGTTCTTCGAGGAGGAGGTCACCTTCCGCGTACCATTCATGGTAACGGTGAATGAGGCTGGCCGGCGGGAGCTGGTGATCGCGCTCACCTATCAGCCTTGTACGGACCGGGTCTGTCTACCGCCCATCGACAAGGAACTCACCCTCGCGCTCGCCGTGGTGCCCGGGGTAGTGGAGCCAGAGGATGAGGTGGCCGGTGGGGTGGTGGCGAGTGGCGCGGGGGGTGGTGGGGAGGCGGGTACGGACGAGATAATCCTACCCTCGATCTCGCTCGGCGGTGCTGCCAACGGTGCGAAAGGTGCGGGGACCACCGGTACACCTTCGGCCGACGCCTCCGCTCCTACCAGCGCGACCACCGCTGCACCACTCGAGTTCGGCACCTTTTCGGCCGGTGAGGGTTGGGCCGGCTTCCTACTCCTCGCCGCGCTCATGGGTGCGCTCACACTACTCACGCCCTGCGTCTTCCCGATGATCCCGATCACGGTTTCGTACTTCGCCAACCGTGGCGCCACGGTGGGGGCGGGGAGAGTGACCGCAGTCGGTGCGAGCGCGGTGGCCGTGACCGCCGGTTCGGGTGGCGCAGCGGGGGTGGAGGTGGTCACCGGTGTGGCTGCTACCGGCACGGCTACACAGCGGGTGCGGCGAGGCCCGACCGGCCGGCAGGTACGTGACGCGCTCCTCTACGGCGCCGGGATCGTCCTGGCGTTCAGCGGGCTAGGGTTGCTCCTCGCCCTGATCTATGGCGCGACCGGGATCAACCGTTTTGCTACCAACCCGTGGATCAACCTCCTGGTGGCAGGGATCTTCATCGGCTTTGCCTTCACCTTGCTCGGCTCGTGGCAGATACGCCTCCCCTGGCGCCTGGCGAACCTGCTCCACTCCCGCTCGGGAGGGGGTGGGCTGGGCGGTATCATCTTCATGGGTATAGCGTTCGCTATCACCACCTTCACCTGTACGGTCCCCTTCGTGGGCACGCTGCTGGTGGCCGCGGCCGATGGGGTGTGGCTGCGGCCGGTCCTGGGGATGCTCGTCTTCTCGACCGTGCTCGCCTTGCCCTTCGTGCTCCTGGCCCTCTTCCCAGCCGTCCTCGAGTCACTGCCGAAGAGCGGGGGGTGGATGGGCACCTTGATGGTGGTGCTCGGGTTGATCGAGTTGGGGGCTGCGCTCAAGTTCCTCTCGAACGCCGACCTGATCTGGCGCTGGGGGGTGCTCCACCGAGAGGTGGTCCTCGCCCTCTGGATCGCCCTCTCGGTCATCGCCGCGCTCTATCTGCTGAAGCAGATACGGCTGCCAGGTGACACCGAGGAGGGTATCGGAGTCGGTCGTATGCTCGCCGGTGGCGCCTTCCTCGCCTTCGCCCTCTTCCTCCTGCCCGGTCTCTTCGGGAGGCATGTCGGTGAGATCGATGCCTTCCTGCCACCCGCGGTCTATCCGGGGACCGAAGGAGCAGTCAAGGCGAGTGGGGGTGGTGGTGGCGAAGAGTCGCTCGTCTGGTACTCCTCGTATGAGGAGGCGTTGAGTGTGGCCGTGAGTAGTGGTAAACCGATCTTTATCGACTTCACAGGTTACACCTGTACGAACTGTCGGTGGATGGAGGCCAACATCTTCACGCGCGCCGATGTGCGCGAGCGCTTCCAGCAGTATGTTCTGGTCCGGCTCTACACCGATGGCCGGGGCGAGGAGTACACGAAGAACCAGAATATGCAGCGGGACCGTTTTGGCACGGTGGCCCTCCCACTCTATGTGGTCCTGACCCCGCAGGACGAGCCGATCGCTACCTTCCCCGGCCTCACCCGTGATCCACAGGAGTTCCTCCGCTTCCTCGACACCGGGCTCGGCCGGACCACTGGCCTGAGCCCCGACCTCAGCGCGGGAGGTGAACATCGGGGCCCCACGGCGGTATTAGGCACCCGATATCGCCAGCTTGGAGGGGGCTCACCAGATGACGCAGCGTCTGCAGGGTAGAATAGCCGTTGTCACCGGTGCCAGTCGGGGTGCAGGTCGTGCCATCGCCGCGGTTCTGGGTGAAGAGGGCGCGACGGTTTATGTCACGGCGCGGAGTACTGCGACAGGTCCGACCACGGAGGACCTACCTGGTACGATCGAAGAGACCGCGGCTACCGTGACCGCGCGCGGCGGTATCGGGGTCGCGGTCCGCTGCGATCATACCGATGAGAGCGCGGTGGTGGCGCTCTTCGAGCGTATTCGGCGCGAGCAGGGCCGGCTCGATCTCCTGGTCAACAATGTCTGGGGCGGATATGAACACCACCCCGGCGAGGCGTTCACCGCTCCTTTCTGGGAGCAGCCGTCGGAGCTCTGGGAGCGGATGTTCGTGGCCGGTGTCCGCGCGCATCTCCTGACCAGCCGATACGCCGTACCGCTGATGTTGCCGCAGCGCTCCGGGCTCATCATCAATACCGTGGCCTGGGCGTACGGGGAGTATCTCGGCAATCTCTATTACGACGTAGCGAAAGCCGCCACTATCCGCATGGCGTATGGGATGGCGCACGAGCTCCGCCCCTACGAGATCACCGCGGTCGCACTCGCCCCCGGCTTCATGCGTACCGAGCGCGTCCTCGAGGCCCACGCGCGGCAGCCCTTCGATCTCAGTACCACGGAATCCCCCGAATATCTGGGCCGCGCGGTCGCCGCGCTGGCGGCCGATGCGCATGTCATCCATCGTTCCGGCAGTATCCTGACCGTCGGTGAGCTCGCACGCGAGTACGGCTTCACCGATATCGACGGCCGGCGCCCCGAGCCCTTCCGGATCCCGGAAAGCGACGATTGAGCCGCGCCCGCATTGCGGGCACCATCGATGCATCGCCGAGCCGGGGGATAGGGCGCTCCCCACCACCACGTGGCGCAGCCACCTGCTATATCACGGCGAGCCGGGACCAGAGCCGCCCGAACCAGTAGCCGTTCGAGGGGGATCCTGATCAAGATGCCCGAGACCGGGTTCCTCGATCGCGTACTCAACGTCGCCGGCCGGAGATACCGCTATCAGGTCTACCTGCCATCGTTCTACACGACCGATAGGAGTTGGCCGATCATCCTCTTCCTGCATGGTGCGGGGGAGTGCGGCGAGGATGGGCTCCTCCCGACGGAGGTCGGGATCGGGAGTGCGATACGGCGGAACGCGCGAGTGTTCCCGTGCCTCGTCGTCTTCCCCCAGGCGCCGCAGGTAGAGGGTTGTAGTTGGCGCGGGGAGATGGCGGTCATGGCGCTCCGTGCACTCGACCGGACGGTGGCGGAGTTTCGGGGCGATCCCCGGCGTCTCTACCTGACCGGCCTCTCGATGGGGGGGAGCGGGACCCTTCGTATCGCCGCGGAGTATCCGGGCCGCTTCGCCGCGCTCGTCCCGGTCTGTCCCGACTTCAGTGACGAACTCGACGGGCCGCACCGGGCGGAGCAGGGAGGTGGTGATCTCTTCGACGCACTCGCACGGGCGATAGGCCCGACCCCGGTCTGGCTCTTCCAGGGCGCACTCGATGAGCACCCGCCGGCGGTGGTCGCGCGGAGACTAGTGGGTACGCTCAGCAGGTACTCGCCGGAGGTGCGGTATACAGAATACCGCGATGTGGGTCACAACGCCTGGGACCCCGCCTACGACGAGCCGGATTTGATACCATGGCTGCTTAGCCATAGTCGGAATGGCTAGGGATTCGGGGGTCAGGGGTCAGGGTTCAGGGGAATCTATTGGGGGGCGGCATTTGGGATTGGGGGGTTGGGAGCCAGGGATTCGGGGGATGGGGTTCGGGATTCGGGGTGAAGGCGTCCCCTGGATTCGTCGGGGTGTCTCGGGACATCCGGATCCCGAGGATCCCGGGGATTCCCGGAGTCCCCCGACATCCCGCCGCGCAGCCAGCCCCACCCACCCCGGCCCCCGAATCCCGACCCCCGAATGCCAAGCAATTCCCTGACCCCTGGCCCCTGACCCCCTACTCGTATCGCAGTGACTCCACCGGATCCACACTTGCCGCCTTCCTCGCCGGGAACACCCCCGCCAGGACCCCGATCACCGTGAGGGTCGCCACGACCCCCAACCCGATCTCGGTCGAGAGGACCGGGTTGAGCAGGAACTCCATCGCCAGGTTTCCGGCCGGGATCCCGTCGACCAGCCAGATGATCGCCACCGCCGCCGTGAACCCGATCGCCCCGCCGATCAACGCGAGTGCGACCGCCTCGAAGATGAACTGTGCGATGATGTGGTGGCGGCGCGCGCCCACGGCCAGCTTCGTCCCGATCTCCCGCGTCCGCTCCCGCGCCACCACGTACATCACGTTGGCCACCCCGACCCCCGCGACGAGCAGTGTCAGCCCCCCCGCGACCCCCAGGAAGATCTGGATACCGAGCCCAATCTTCTCCTGGATCTTCGCCTGTTCGACCAAGTCCCAGATGCTGAGCGCCCGCTCGTCCGTCGGATCGAACTTGTGCTTCCGGCCCAGGACCTCGTAGATCCGCTGCTTCACGTACGGCGCCTCCGCCTGGGAGCGCGGGCGGACCAGGAGTCCCAGGACGTACTTATCGCCGTACATCGCGCGGTGCGTCGAGGCGGGGATGATCGCGCGCTCCCAGTCCGGGCCGTAGTTCATGCTCGTCTGGAACTTGCTCTGCATCGTCCCCACCACCGTGAACGGCACGTTGTCGATGAAGACCGTCTTCCCCACGGGGTCGGTACCGGGGAAGAGACGCTGCGCGATCGAGTCGCCCAGGAAGACCACCCGCCGCTGCTCCTTCAGGTCGAGCTCGTTCAGGAAGCGGCCCCCGCTCACCGGGTACATCGTCCGCAGCTCCCCGAAGTCCGGGTAGACACCCTCCATGAAGGTCCGGGTCTTGACCGCGCCCGAGGAGACCAGTACCCGCCGGCCGTAGGACGGGCTCACCATGTCGACCTCCGGGATCGAGCGCTTGATAACCTCGAGGTCGCTCTCGAGGAGCCGGAGTCGGCGCCCCTTCGGCAGCCCTTCGTAGGGGAGCGCCGTCTCCCCCGGGTAGATCTGGAAGATCCACTGCCCCGCGCCGAGCGTCCCGCGGATCATCGTCCGCTTCAGCCCCTCCCCCTCCGCGAGCATCAGCATGATCGCCAGCGTACCCCAGGCGATCGCGAAGATCGTGAGCGCCGCCCGCGTCTTCTGCTCCTTCAGGTCGCCGTAGAACTCAGCCAGCAAGATCTTCCACACGGTCGCCCCCAACTCGTTCTAGTATCTGAGGCATTCGACAGGATCGAGATTCGCCGCCTTCCGTGCCGGGAAGAGCCCCGCGAGGAACGCGATCAGGACCAGGAGCGAGAGCGACGTGGTCAGCACCATCGGCGAGATCGTCGGCCGGCCGATGTACTCCTGGATCGGGAGGAGCCCCGCCAACCAGATGATCCCCGCCGAGACCGCGAGCCCGATCGCCGCCCCCAGCGCCACGATCACCGCGGTCTCGAAGAAGAACTGCAGCAGGATCGTCCGCTTCCGCGCTCCGAGCGACCGCTTGATCCCGATCTCGCGCGTCCGCTCCCGGACCACGATGTACATGATGTTCGCCACCCCGATCCCGCCGACCGTCAGGGTGAAGCTCCCCACCACACTCAGGAAGATGTTGAACCCGAGGAAGAGGTAGGTGAAGATCTTCATCGTGTCCGCCGTGTCCCAGATCCCGATCGCATCTTTGTCGCTCGGGTCGAAGCGGTACTTCCGCCCCAGCACCTCGTAGAGCCGCTCGGTCACCGCCCCCGAGACGCGCGGGTCGATCGGGCGGTAGATGATCACGCTCAGGAAGCGGTTGCCGAAGACCGCGGCGTGCGTGCTCGCGGGGATGAAGACCCGGTTCTCGTCCCGCGTCCCGTACGACGAATCCTGCGTCTTCTTCGCCATCACCCCGATCACCAGGAAGGGGGCGCTACCCAGGATGATCTCCTTCCCGATCGCGTCCTCGTCGCCGAAGAGGAGGCGCTTGACCTGGTCGCCGAGCACCACCACCCGCCGGCGTTGCGTGACGTCGATGTCGTTCAGGAACCGGCCCCCCGGCTCGACGATGATGTTGCGCATGTCGCCATAGGCCGGGGTGACGCCGGTCACCAGCGGGTTAGTCGTCGTCGCGCCGTTGCGCGCCGGGACCCGCGTCGTGTACTCGGGGCTGATCGCCTCGATCTCCGGGATCTCCCGCTGCAACAAGGCGACGTCGTCCTCACGCAGCCGGATCGCCCGGCCCTCGCCGAACCCGGCGAACGCCTTCGTCGTGCGCCCCGGGAAGACGATCACGATCCCATCGCCGAGACCACGCGCGTTCTTCTTGAGCTGCCGCTCCATCCCCGCGCCGAACGCCAGGAGGACGACGATCGCGATCGTGCCCCAGGTGATCCCGAGGATCGTCAGCGTCGTGCGCAGCTTCTGCGCGCGCAGGTCGCCGAAGAGCTGGGCGAGAGAGGTCAGTAGCTGCATGGCTCAGATCTGCTTCATCGGCTTCTCGCGGACCCGCTCGCCTTCCTTCAGCCCCGAGACGATCTCGACCTTGATCGCATCGCTCAACCCGGTCTGGATCGCCCGCCGCTCCGTCGTCCCGTTACCGAGATCCACCGTGACCCAGGCGCTGTCGCCCTGGAAGGTGACCAGCCGCTCCGGGATCGCGATCACCGAGTCTCTCCGCTCGATCACGATCTCCGCGTTCGCCGAGAACCCCGCCCGCAGGGTGACGCCACCGGTGTCGGTCAGCCGGATCTCGACCGGGAAGATCGTCGCGTTCTCCTCCTTCTTCGCCTTGGGCGAGATCATCGTGAGGACCCCCTGGACCCGCGCCCCTGGGAGCGCGCCGATCTTGAGCTCCGCCGGCATCCCCTCCCGCAGCCGGCCGACGTCGATCTCGTCCACTGTCCCGCGGAAGATCAGCTCCTGCATGTCCGCCATCTTCATGAGCACCGTCCCCTCCTGGTAGGAGCTCAGCGGGACGACCGGGTCGCCGATCTCGACCATCTTTTCCAGGATGTAGCCGTCGATCGGGGAGCGGACCACCGACTCGACCGCGCCGCCCCCCGCCATCGTCACCTTCCCCTGCTCCAGCAGCGCCAACCGCTCGCGCGCCATCTGCAGCTGGAGCTGCGCCTCGGCGTGGCGACGCTGCGCGGCGTCGTAGTCCTGCTGCGAGACGTGCCCCCGCTCGAGGAGCGCCTGCTGCCGCTCGAGCTCCTTCTCCACGTTCGCCAGCTCGATCTCCCGGAGCTGGACCTGGCGGCGCGCCTCGACCAGCTCGAGCGGGGTGGGATCGGGCTTGATCTCCAACAGCGGGTCGCCGGCCCGAACGAAGTCGCCTACATCGGCGAAACGACGCTGGACCACCCCCGAGACCTTGGACTTGATGCTGATCTCGACCACCGGCTCGATCGTCCCGATCGCCAGCGCACGGTCCACCAGATTGTCCCGGGTCACCACGACCGCCGGCGGGCCCTCGGCGGCGCCCTTCCCATTGGATCGCACCGTGAAGGCGACGCCGCCCGCCGCCGCCACGACGACCAGACCCAGGACCACCTTCGTGCTCCGTCTCATCCTCTGAACCCTCGCTACACTGGTTGCCAAAGCTGCTCCCCGTAACCCTACGGACCACCACCGCAGCCGGTTTCACCCCCGGCACCGGCCGCGCCACAGATTGACCCCCATCCCCCCGCGGTTTAGCTTTCTCATTATGAGTAAACCAGCTAGCGGCTCCAACGAGCGGGCGGCGTCACGATCCGGCGGAGGGCACGTGCCGCCGGTCGCCACGCACCATACAGCTCAGCAGACGACGTCGTCTCCCGCCACCGCCGGGCGCCTCCCCTTCGCTGGCCCCGCGCTCGTCCTCGTCGACTTCGACGACACCCTGGTCGACACCGCGCCCCGCTTCCAGGCGGCGCGGCGTAACTTCTTCGCCCGGCTCGAACGGGCCGGCTTCCCCCGCGAGGAGATCCTGCACGTCCACCACGACGTCGTCGACCCGGGGATGATCAAGCGCTACGGCCTCGGCCCCTTCCGGATGGAGCCTGCTTTCCGCGAGACGTATCTCGAACTCTGCAAACGGTATCGCCTCGCCCCCGACCCCGTCGTGGCCGACGAGTGCGCCGCGATCGGGCGAGCCGTGGTCGGGGCGCCGCCTCTCCTCGACGGCGCCCTCGAGGCCCTCGCCCGGCTCGACGCCGCGCTACCCACGATCGTCTACACACAGTCGGGGAACCCGGAGTACCAGTTCCGCTGCATCGCCGAGGCCGGGGTCCTCGACATCATCCCGCCGGAACGGGTCCACATCTGCGGGCGCAAGGACGCCGCGCAGTTCCGCGCCGCCGTCGAACGCTTCGGGGTCGCCCGCCCCGAGACCGCCTGCATGGTCGGCAACAGCATGCGCAGCGACATCAACCCCGCCCTCGCCAACGGCGCCGGCGCGATCCTGGTCGAGATCGACGACCCCTGGGAGTACGACCTCGTCCCCCCGCTCTCCGAGGCCTATATTACCGTCCGGTCTTTCCCCCACGCGGTGGATTATCTCCTCTCAGCACGGAGTTGATCATGGCAGCAGGTCGTATAGCGTTGGCGTTCGCCCTCACCCTGACTTCCCTGGCGGCAGCCCCCGCCATCGCGCAGAACTCCAGGTCGGCGGGCGCGCGGGAGTGCCCGGCGGCCGAGCGGCCTTACTGCGCCGAGCTCAGCCGCTTGATGAGCGACCCGGTCGTCCGCAAGGCGCTCGACCACGCCAAAGCCACCGATGGCGCTGCGCTGCAAGACCTGATCATGCTGACCCAGATCCCGGCGCCCCCCTTCAAGGAGGAGGTCCGGGGTCGTAAGTACGCCGAGCTGCTCCGCGCGGCCGGCGCCGACAGCGTCTATATCGACGAGGTCGGGAACGTCATCGCGCTCCGGCGCGGGAAGGTCGGCGGGCGCGTCGTCGCCGTCGTCGGGCACCTCGATACCGTCTTCCCCGAAGAGACCGACGTCTCCGTCACCCAGCGCGGCGACACCATCTTCGCCCCCGGCGTCACCGACAACACCCGCGGGCTCGTCGCCATCCTCTACACGCTCAAGGCGATGCAGGAGGCGGGGCTGCGCACCGACGGCGACATCCTCTTCATCGGCTCGGTAGGCGAGGAGGGGTTGGGGGACCTGCGGGGGGTGAAGCACCTCTTCCGGCAGGGCGGACCCCGGATCGACGCCTTCATCGCGATCGACGGGTCGAGCGAGAACCGGATCGTCGCGCAGGCGCTCGGCTCGCGCCGCTACCGCGTCACCTTCAAAGGGCCCGGCGGCCACTCCTGGGGTGCGTTCGGCGGCGCCAACCCCGCCCACGCGCTGGGGCGCGCCATCCGCCTCTTCGACGAGGCCGCCGACGCCTTCACCGCGAGCGGGCCGCGCACCTCCTACAACATCGGGCGGATCGGGGGCGGGACCTCCGTCAACTCGATCCCCTTCGAGGCCTGGCTGGAGGTCGACATGCGCTCCGAGAGCCAGGCGAGCCTGCTCGCCATCGACTCGATCTTCCGCGCGGCGGTCCAGCAGGCCGTCGACGAGCAGAACCGCCTGGTCCGTCGCGGCGAGAAGCTGACCGTCGAGGTCGAACAGGTCGGCGACCGCCCCTCCGGCGAGACCGACCCCAACGCCCCGCTCCTCCTGCGGAGCCAGGCGGCGATCAGGCTCTTCGGCGGCCGGCCGAGCGTCACGCGCTCTTCGACCGACTCCAACGTCCCGATCGCCCTCGGGGTCCCCGCCGTCACCCTCGGCGCCGGCGGCCGCGGCGGGCGCTCGCACTCGCTCGACGAGTTCTGGGTCAACCGCAACGCCTACCTGGCGGTGCAGCGGCTCCTCCTGGTCATCACCGCGGAGGCGGGGTACGGGGAGGGGGCGAAGGCGGCGCGGTGAGGAGCCGACCTTCGCCGCCATGACGCGATCGATCCGCCCCGGCGTGCGCTGGCACGCCGGGGCGAGTCGTCTTCCGGATTCGGCCGCATCATACCTGCAGCATTGGCGCGGGGGGCTCTACTGGGGCGGAGTTGCACAGGAGGGAGCGGAGACCCCGCGGGGGCGGCGCTAGCCGCCCCGAGGAGGCGGGTCGGGCGGGGGGGCTCCGCGACCGGGCGCCCGGAGCGGACGGTGAGTACCCCGCGCCGGAGCGCTGCCGGAGATACCGAGTTCGGTATCACTCCGGACGGTAGGCGATCGCGCTGATCTCGACCTTGATCCCGCGCAGCGCGGCGCCGACGGTGGTGCGGGTGGGGTAGGGGGGGCGGAAGGTCTCGCGGTAGACCTGGTCGAACGCACCCCAATCGTTCACATCCACCAGGTACGCCGTCACCGAGACCACGTCCTCGAGCCCCGCGCCCGCCTCGGCCAGCACCCGCCGCACATTCTCCAACACCGCGCGAGTCTGGGTGACGACGTCGTCGCCGAGCAGCTCACCGGTCGTCATATCCCGCGGGACCTGCCCCGAGACGAAGATGAACTGGCCCGCCCGGATCGCCCGCGAGTAGGCGCCGGCCGGAGGCGGGATCGTCCCCGCGGCGATGGGGTGCCAGGCGCGCTTGGCATCGTGGGTGGTCGACGTCGTCTCCTGAGTCATGGTCTCCTCCTGCGCTGAAGTGGGGCCGGGGACGGTTGCGTCCACGCCCCGGGAGTTCTCGGCATCGGCGGGCCGGACGGGGCCGGCACCCGCGCTCGGCGGAAAGAATAATCCATGTCGGTCCGGCGCGCGAATGCTCCACCGGCGCAGCGGCGTACGGGCGCGTCACTCCGAGCGGTGCCGTGGAGTGGAACCCGGTAGCGTCGTTTTGCACAAAGCTATTGACAATCCGTGAGGCAACGCATAATCTGCCGCACCCGGCATCAAACCGCGTTCTTCGACCCCGGACCGTCCGGAATCTCCCAGCGCTACCTCCCGGTATAGCCGCTGGAGGCTCCTGCATGCGTGGAATGCGCTCGTCCGGCAGCCGCGGTCGGTGTCGGTCGTCCGTGATCGCACCATTACAAGTCGAGCATCGTTCCGGCCGCCCCTGACAGGTCACCCTTCGCCGCCCTTGGACATCGTACCGGCGGCTAGCGGCTGCGTGACCAGGCGCGGGCGTTGGGCGATCGTCCCGAAGTGAGCACTTCCGGGCCCTGTTCATCGGTTGGGGCCATTCCGGTCTTGTCGGAGCACGAGTCAATTGTGCAGGAGGTACGACAATGTTCGGGCGTAGGTTGTGGGGGGTGCCCGTGGCGGCGTTGCTGCTGGCGGGGTGTGGTGAAGACGGTCCCGTCGCTCCCCGCCAGCCGGCGGGTGGGGCG
>Ga0180216_1002112_pt1 | contig 16945 bp, 18 predicted proteins | sample eDN3rd37CBELigMG_FD_128879 | JGI IMG/M metagenome (GOLD analysis project Ga0180216, IMG submission 128879) | Enriched Miracle-Growth compost microbial communities from Emeryville, California, USA - eDNA 3rd pass 37_C BE-Lig MG (version 2)... ... | reverse complement strand
GCGCGACTGGCTCGACGCGGACGTCGCGATCCTCGGCGAACCCACCTCGGGGGAGATCGAGGCCGGCTGCCAGGGCACCCTGCGGGTGCGCATCACGACCGACGGTGTGCGGGCGCACTCGGCGCGCTCCTGGCTGGGTGACAACGCGATCCACAAGCTGGCTCCCGTGCTCGACCGGCTGGCCCGCTACGAGGCACGGTCGGTCGACATCGACGGCTGTGTGTACCGGGAAGGACTGTCGGCGGTGCGTATCGAGGGTGGTGTCGCAGGGAACGTGGTGCCCGACGCGGCCGCACTCGACGTGAACTTCCGGTTCGCCCCGGATCGCAGCCCCGACGACGCACTCGCGCACGTCCGCGAGGTCTTCGACGGTCTGGCGATCTCGATGGAGCTCACCGACATGTCGCCCGGCGCGCTGCCCGGACTGTCGAACCCCGCCGCGGCCGCGCTCGTCGAGGCCGCGGGCGGGAAGTTCCGGGCCAAGTACGGCTGGACGGACGTCTCGCGGTTCGCGGCGCTGGGGATTCCGGCCGTCAACTACGGGCCGGGCGATCCGAACCTCGCCCACAAGCGCGACGAGCACGTCGAGGTGGGGCGGATCACCGAGGTGACCGCCGTTCTGCGCTCCTATCTCACCCGATAACGTGGCCGCCATGTCCGGCGAGAACTCCCCATCCGAACGCGGCTCCCGACGCGAGGTCGTGCACCAGGGTCCGGTGCAGCTGCGCGGCTCTCTCGCCCGCGAGGTCACGACGATGGACCAGCGGCTGCTCGACCGTCGCGGCCCGTCCGACTGGGTGCACACCGATCCGTGGCGCGTCCTGCGGATCCAGAGCGAGTTCGTCGAAGGCTTCGGTGCGCTCGCCGAGGTGCCCCGCGCCGTCACGGTCTTCGGATCGGCACGGACTCCGGCCGATCACGAGGAGTACGAGATCGGCCGCGAGCTCGGCGCCGCACTCGTCCACGCCGGATACGCCGTCGTCACCGGTGGCGGCCCGGGCGCGATGGAGGCGGCCAACCGCGGTGCCAGCGAGGCCGGGGGACTGTCGATCGGACTGGGGATCGAGTTGCCCTTCGAACAGGGCCTCAACGAGTGGGTCGATCTCGGGCTGAACTTCCGGTACTTCTTCGCGCGCAAGACGATGTTCGTGAAGTACTCGCAGGCGTTCGTGTGTCTGCCCGGCGGTTTCGGGACACTCGACGAGCTGTTCGAGGCACTGACCCTCGTGCAGACCCGCAAGATCACACAGTTCCCGATCGTGCTGTTCGGATCGGAGTACTGGAACGGGCTGGTGGGCTGGCTGCGAGAGACCCTGGTCCGCGGCGGCAAGATCTCGCCCGCAGATCTGGACCTGCTCTTCGTCACCGACAGCGTCGAGGAGACGGTGGACATCATCCTCGAGGCGCATCGCGGTGAGGACGAGAACGAACTGTACGGAAACGGGAGTGGATGGTGACCGAATCTCTGTCGGTCTGTGTGTACTGCGCGTCGGGACCTGTCGACCAGAAGTTTCTCGAGCTGGCCGCCTCGGTCGGCACGGAGATCGGCCGACGGGGCTGGCAGCTGGTCTCCGGCGGCGGCAACGTGTCGATGATGGGAGCGGTCGCCGACGCGGCCCGCGCGGCCGGTGCGCACACGATCGGGGTCATCCCGAAGGCTCTCGTGCACCGCGAGGTTGCGGACGTCGACGCCGACGAGTTGATCGTCACCGAGACGATGCGCGAGCGCAAACGCATCATGGAGGACCGCGCCGACGCCTTCCTGACCCTGCCCGGCGGCATCGGAACCCTCGAGGAACTGTTCGAGACGTGGACGGCCGGGTATCTCGGTATGCATGACAAGCCGGTCGTCCTGCTCGATCCCACGGGCCACTTCGACGGCCTGCTGGGCTGGCTCGGGTCGATGGTCGACACCGGCTTCGTCGCGCAACGCGCACTCGACGGTCTCGCGGTCACCACCGACCTCGCCGACGCGCTGGACCGTTGCGCTGCTCCGTACGCGACGGTCTGAGGTGTTCCACTTCGCCGCGCGCTTATCTACTCTTCGGTAAGTTCGGGGGAACGCCGTGGGTGTCGCCCGAGCAAGCCCGCCCGTCCCCGACGTCGCCGTGAGGAAATCTGTCGTGACCACTCGATCCGATCGAGACCATGCCCCCGTCGTGTCCCTGCCCGGACTCGTCTCGAAACTGCCCCGGATGGCTACCGATCTCCCCATCGTGCTGCGCGGAGCAGCCGGCATGCTCCGGAAGCCGACCGCCCGCGAGACGATCGGGTCGGTCTTCCAGAAGCTCGCCGAGCGTCACCCGGAGCGGCCCTTCATCCGCTTCGAGGGCGACTCCATCGGGTACGGCGAGGCCAACGCGCAGGTCAACCGGTACGCCGCGGTGCTCGCCGATCGCGGTGTCGGCAAGGGCGACGTCGTCGGCATCCTCATGGGCAACCGGTCCGAGACCCTGCTGGTCACCCTGGCCGCGGTCAAGCTCGGTGCGGCCGCCGGCATGCTCAACATCAACCAGCGCGGCGAGGTGCTCGAACACAGCCTGTCGCTGCTCGACAGCGCCGTCCTCGTGATCGGCGAGGAGTGCGAGGAGGCCGCCGACTCCCTCGGCGGCGAACCGCAGGCCCGCACCGTGCTGCGCTTCGACGATCTCGACACCGCCGCCCGCGACGCCGACGCGTCGAATCCCGCAGTCACCGAGGAGCTGCAAGCGTCCGAGACGGCCTACTACATCTTCACCTCCGGCACGACCGGACTGCCGAAAGCCAGCCGCATGACGCACTTCCGGTGGCTGAAGTCGATGTCGGGCCTGGGCAGCCTCGGCGTGCGCCTGCGCCGGACCGACGTCCTGTACTCCTGCCTGCCGCTCTATCACAACAACGCCCTCACGGTCGCGTTGTCCTCGGTGCTCGCCGCCGGCGCCACGCTCGGGCTCGGTCGGAAGTTCTCGGCGTCCAACTTCTGGAACGACGCGGAGCGCAACGGCGCCACGGCCTTCATCTACATCGGCGAGATCTGCCGCTACCTGCTCAACCAGCCGCCGCGGGAGGACGACGCCGACCACGGGATCCGCCTGGCCGTCGGTAACGGTCTGCGCGCAGAACTGTGGGACGAGTTCACCGAACGCTTCGGCATCGACCGCGTCGCGGAGTTCTACGGCGCGAGCGAATGCAACATCGCCTTCATCAACGCGCTCGACCAGAAGCGCACCGCCGGCATCTGCCCGCTGCCCTACGCCGTCGTCGAGTACGACCCCGATTCCGGGCAGGCACGTCGCGGCGACGACGGCCGGTTGAAGAAGGTCGGCAAGGGCGAGGTCGGACTGCTCCTCGCGAAGGTCACCTCCCGCGCACCCTTCGACGGGTACACCGATCCCGAGGCCACCGAGAAGAAGCTGCTCCGCGACGCGTTCTCCGACGGCGACGTCTGGTTCGACACCGGCGACCTCGTCCGCAACCAGGGCTGGATGCACGTCGCGTTCGTCGACCGGCTCGGCGACACCTTCCGGTGGAAGGGCGAGAACGTGGCGACCACGCAGGTCGAGGCCGCGGTGTCGTCGCACGAGACGATCGCCGAGGCCGTCGTCTACGGCGTCGAGGTCGACGGGGCCGACGGCCGCGCCGGGATGGCCGCGATCACCTTGAAGGAGGGCTCCGAGCTCGACGGAGCGGCACTCGCGAAGTCGCTGCACGACGCGTTGCCGGACTACGCGGTCCCGCTGTTCGTCCGCATCGTCGACGAGCTCGAGTACACGACGACCTTCAAGAGCAGGAAGGTCGATCTGCGCAAGCAGGGCTACAGCGAGACCGGTGAGGACGAGCTGTACGTCCTCGCGAGTCGCAGCGAGGGTTACCGGCCGATCTTCGACGGCTTCGTCGACGGCGTCGCGCGGGGAGAATTGCCCGGTCGCTGAGCATGTCAGGATGGGATCATGAGCGGCCCCGCGACCGATGTCGACGAGCAGACCCCCGTGACCCGTCCCGGTCCGGCACCGTCCACCCTGTGCGGGCGCCCCGTCGCCACCGACAGGGCGCTCGTCATGGCGATCGTCAACCGCACCCCGGACTCGTTCTACGACCGGGGAGCGACCTTCGAGGACGACGCGGCGCTCGAGGCCGTCGACCGTGCGGTGGCCGAGGGTGCCGACCTCGTCGACATCGGCGGGGTGAAGGCCGGGCCGGGTGAGGTCGTCGACAGCGACGAGGAGATCCGGCGCGTCGTGCCGTTCGTCGCCGCGATCCGCGAGCGCTATCCGGATGTGCTCATCAGCGTCGACACCTGGCGCAGCGAGGTCGCGCGTCGCGCTGTGGGCGAGGGTGCCGATCTGATCAACGACACGTGGGCCGGTGCCGATCCCGAGCTCGTCGCGGTCGCCGCGGAACTCGGGGCCGGTATCGTCTGCTCCCACACCGGCGGCGCCGTCCCGCGCACCCGCCCGCACCGTGTGCGGTACACCGACGTCGTCGGGGAGGTGGTGGCAGAGGTCGTCGCGGCTGCGGATGCCGCCGCCCGCGCCGGCGTCGCGAGCGACTCGATCCTCATCGACCCGACCCACGATTTCGGAAAGAACACCCATCACGGACTCGCTCTGTTGCGGCACGTGGACGTTCTTGTAAAAACCGGGTGGCCTGTGCTTATGGCGCTGAGCAACAAGGACTTCGTGGGGGAGACTCTGGGAGTCGAACTCGCCGACCGGTTGGAGGGCACATTGGCAGCGACAGCTCTGGCGGCAGCGGCCGGCGCACGAATGTTCCGGGTACACGAGGTGGCAGCCACACGTCGGGTGGTCGACATGGTCGCGGCGATCGCGGGCACACGCCCGCCGGCGCGCACGGTGAGGGGGTTGGCATGAGTGCACCTGCACGCACGTGGAACGAGGTCAACAGCTGGGATCGGCCCGCCTGGTCGATCGACGAACTGATCGCGGCCAAGGCCGGCCGCACGGTGACCGTGGTGCTGCCCGCTCTCAACGAGGAGGAAACCGTCGCGGGTGTGATCGACACGATCCACCCGCTGCTCGGTGGTCTCGTGGACGAACTGGTGGTCCTCGATTCGGGTTCCACCGACGAGACCGCCACCCGGGCGCGGGCGGCGGGCGCCCGCGTCATGTCCCGGGAGGAAGCGGTGCCGGGCATCGAACCGGTCCCCGGCAAGGGGGAGGTGCTGTGGCGGTCGCTCGCGGCGACCTCCGGCGACATCATCGCCTTCGTCGACTCCGATCTGATCGATCCCGATCCGGCCTTCGTGCCGAAACTGCTCGGACCCCTGCTGCTCGGCGACGGTGTGCACCTCGTCAAGGGGTACTACCGGCGGCCGCTGCGCACCGGTGGGGGCGAGGACGCCCACGGCGGTGGCCGCGTCACCGAGCTCGTCGCACGGCCGCTGCTCGCGGCACTGCGACCGGAGCTGACCTGCGTGCTGCAACCGCTCGGCGGTGAGTACGCGGGGACGCGGGAACTGCTCGAGTCGGTCCCGTTCGCACCCGGTTACGGGGTGGAGATCGGGTTGCTGCTCGACACCTACGACCGGTTCGGTCTCCACGCGATCGCGCAGGTCAACCTCGGGGTCCGCAAGCACCGCAACCGGCCGCTGTCCGAACTCGGGGCGATGTCCCGGCAGATCGTGGGCACGATGCTCGCGCGCTGCGGGATCCCCGATTCGGGTGCGCCGCTCACCCAGTTCCTGGTGGAGGGCGATGCGTTCGTGCCGTTCGACACCTCCGTCGATCTCACCGACCGCCCCCCGATGGTGACGGTCACCGGCTGACCCGACCGTCCGGCACCGGTCCCGGCCGGTGTCGGCCGCTCGTGCCAAGATCGGAGCATGCTCACGGTTCTGCTGTACGTGCTCGTGATGGCGGGCGTCGCCGCGGTGCTGTTCTTCGTCGCGAGCGCCGTCTTCGGCCGGGGCGAGACGTTGGCGCCGCTGCCTCCGGGCACCACCGTCACGGTGTTACCGGCCACCGACGTCACCGGCACCGACATCCGCGACCTGCGGTTCCAACAGACCGTGCGGGGTTACAAGATGAGCGAGGTCGACTGGGCGCTCGACCGTCTCGCCCGCGAGGTCGACGATCTGCGGGTCCGCCTCGCCGACGCCGAGGCCCGCGCAGAGGAGCCGTCGGTCGACGGCACCGGAAAGGGCGGCGGGGCAGAAGACGTCGGAGCAGCCGACGTCGATGGGGAGAACGTCGCCGAACGGGCTTCGTCGGAGTCGACGGGGGAGTCACGATGACGGCAGACGGGCAGGGGCCAGTGGGCGATACCGACGACCGCGTGCGGTGCCCGTGGGCCGTCGACGGTCCCGGTTCGTCGCTCTACCGCGACTATCACGACTACGAGTGGGGCCGGCCGCTCCACGGCCGCGACGAGATGTTCGAGCGGCTCTCCCTCGAGGCATTCCAGTCGGGACTGTCGTGGCTGACGATCCTGCGCAAGCGGGAGGCCTTCCGCGCGGCTTTCCACGGCTTCGACGTCGAGGCGGTCGCCCGCTTCACGGAGGCCGACGTCGAGAGGTTGCTCGCCGACTCCGGCATCGTGCGCAACCGCCGCAAGATCGAGGCGGTGATCGCCAACGCGCGGGCCGTGCTCGAACTGCCCACCGATCTCGACGAGCTGCTGTGGTCGTTCGCACCGCCGCGACGCGCGCGACGTTCGGTAACGGTCGAGGAGATTCCGGCGGTGACGCCGGAGTCCACGGCGATGGCCCGTGAGCTGAAGCGCCACGGCTTCCGTTTTGTGGGCCCTACCACTGCGTATGCGCTGATGCAGGCTACCGGAATGGTCGACGATCACCTCGAATCGTGCTGGGTGTCACTCGACTCGTAGAACCCGGAGGAGTGTCTTACCCAGGAGTCAGCTACGCGCACGTATTCCGGATAGGGAAGAATGAGAAGGTGCGCGTCGCCGCGACCGGCGATGCAACCACACGGTAACCCACGCGCCCGGCGGTCGGGTGCAGATTTGGAGGGAGCAGAGGATGGCGGCCATGAAGCCCCGGACCGGGGACGGTCCCCTCGAAGCAACCAAAGAGGGACGAGGAATCGTCATGAGGGTTCCACTCGAGGGCGGCGGACGTCTGGTCGTCGAGCTCACGCCGGAAGAGGCTGCGGCACTCGGCGACGAACTCAAGAGTGTCACCAGCTGATCGGCCCCTCTCAGGGCACTCCGGGCCCCGCGCTCCTCGGCGCGCGGGGCCCGGTGTCGTCCTGAGAACACGCTCGGAGGCGCGATGCTCGCCGACGTGATCGATCTTCTCGCGTGCCCTCACTGCGAGTCCGCGCTCGACCTCGACGACAACGTCGTGGTGTGCGATCGCGGGCACAGCTTCGACGTCGCCCGCCAGGGCTACGTGTCGCTGCTCGCCGGCGGTTCGACGCCGTTCACCGGCGACACCGCCGACATGATCGCGGCCCGCGCCGACTTCCTCGGTGCCGGGCACTACGACCCGATCCGGCGCGCGGTGGCCGACGCATGCGTCGACACCGCCGATACGGTGGACACCGATGCAGTGGTCACAGCCGCCGACGCTGCGATCCTCGAGGTCGGGGCCGGTACGGGGCAGTACCTCGCGTCCGTGCTCGACGCCCTGCCGGCGGCGCGCGGCATCGGGCTCGACGTCTCCAAGCCCGCGGTGCGGCGCATCGCCCGCAGTCATCCCCGGACCGGAGCGATCCTCGCCGATGCGTGGCAACGACTGCCCGTGAAGTCGGCGTCGCTCACCCACGTGCTGTCGGTGTTCGCGCCCCGCAACGCCGCCGAGAGTCATCGCGTGCTCGTCCCCGGAGGCACGCTCGTCGTCGCCACGCCCACCTCGGAGCATCTGCGCGAACTGGTCGCGTTACCCGGCATGGTGAGTGTGGACGACCGGAAGACGGAGCGGCTCTCGTCCGCGCTGTCGGGACGTTTCGAGCAGACGGGACGGACGGACGTGCGTTTCACGGCCGCACTCCCGCGCGACGTGCTCGGTCTCGTCGCGGGGATGGGACCGTCCGCCCATCATGTGACGTCCGACCGGCGTGCGGAGTTGCTGGCCTCCCTGCCCGACCCGTTCGACGTGACGGTCTCGGTCACCGTCACTTCGTGGCGACGGATCGAGACGGCCGACGAACCTAGCGCGCCGTGAGCACCTGCTGGTAGACGGCGACGGTCTGGCGGGCGATCTGCGCCCACGAGAACTCGCTGACGGCGCGGTCGCGTCCGGCCCGGCCCCACCGGGCGGCACGGTCGCGATCGCGCGCGACGTCGTCGATCGCATCGGCGAGCGCACGCTCGTAGGTCTCGGTGTCGAACGCGTCGTAGTGCACCAGTCGCCCGGTGATCCCGTCCTGCACGACCTCCGGGATGCCTCCCACGTCGGACGCCACCACGGCGGTCTCGCAGGCCATCGCCTCGAGGTTGACGATCCCCAGCGGCTCGTACACCGACGGACAGACGAAAACCGTCGCCGCCGAGAGCAGTTCGCGGACCGATTCGGTGGGCAGCATCTCGCGTACCCAGTGCACCCCGTCGCGGGCGTCCTGCAGGGCGGTTACCGCCCGTTCGGTCTCCGCGGTGATCTCGGGGGTGTCGGGCGCGCCGGCACACAGGACGAGCTGGATGTCGGGGTCGAGATGGTGCGCTGCGGCGATCAGATGCCCGACGCCCTTCTGCCGGGTGATGCGGCCGACGAACACGACGATCGGACGATCAGGATCGAGACCGATGCGGGTGACGACGGACTCGTGGCCGGGCTCGGCCGGACCCGGATGCCAGACGGTGGTGTCGATCCCGTTGCGTACCACGTGGACCCGAGCGGGATCGACGAAGGGATAGGCGTCGAGCACATCGAGGCGCATCCCGTCGCTGACCGCGATGATCGCGTCGGCGTACCGGACGGCGTTGCGCTCGGACCAGGAGGAGATGCGGTAACCGCCGCCGAGCTGCTCGGCCTTCCACGGCCGTCGCGGCTCGAGGGAGTGCGCGGTGAGGATGTGCGGGACGTCGTGGAGTTCGGCGGCCAGATGACCGGCCAGCCCGGTGTACCAGGTGTGCGAGTGCACCACGTCGACTCCGGCCGCGGCGTGCGCCATGCGCAACCCGGCCGACAGGGTCGTCAGGGCGGGATTGGCATCGCGCAGTGCCGGGTCGGGGGAGTGCACGAACGCGGTATCGCGCGGTGCGCCCGTGCAGTGCACGTCGACCTCGACCAGTCGACGCAGTTGTTCGACGAGTTCGGTGACGTGGACCCCGGCCCCGCCGTACACCTCAGGCGGATATTCCCGCGTCATCATTGCCACCCTCACCGCCTCAAAGTAGCGGGCCGCGCAGGTTCCGGCCACCCGGCCCCGACACTCCGAAGGGCGTCGAGATCGCGCTTCGCTGGCGGCGGCCTGGGTCGGGGGATAGGTTGAAGCGTGTGAGGAGCCAGCCCCATGTGCTTGGAATCGTTCTCGCCGGCGGCGAGGGCAAACGTCTGTATCCGCTGACCGCGGACAGAGCCAAGCCGGCAGTGCCGTTCGGGGGCGCATACCGCCTCATCGATTTCGTGCTCAGCAATCTCGTGAATGCCGGTTACCTGCGCATCTGCGTTCTCACGCAGTACAAGTCGCACTCCCTCGACCGGCACATCTCGCAGACCTGGCGCCTGTCCGGCTTCACCGGTGAGTACATCACCCCGGTGCCGGCCCAGCAGCGGCTCGGTCCACGCTGGTACACCGGCAGCGCCGACGCGATCCTGCAGTCGCTCAACCTGGTCTACGACGAGGATCCCGAGTACATCGTGGTCTTCGGCGCCGACCACGTGTACCGGATGGACCCCGAGCAGATGGTGCGCCAGCACATCGAGTCGGGCGCCGGTGTCACGGTCGCCGGTATCCGCGTCCCGCGCAGCGAGGCATTCGCGTTCGGCTGCATCGACAGCGACGAGAGCGGCAGGATCACCCAGTTCCTCGAGAAGCCTGCTCATCCGCCCGGGACACCCGACGACCCCAACGTCACGTTCGCGTCCATGGGTAACTACGTCTTCACCACGAAGGTCCTCGTCGAGGCGCTGCGGGCCGACTCGGAGAATCCCGACTCCGACCACGACATGGGTGGCGACATCATCCCCGCGCTCGTCGAGCAGGGCGAGGCCCACGTCTACGACTTCAACGACAACGTCGTCCCGGGCGCGACCGAACGCGATCGTGCCTACTGGCGCGACGTCGGTACGCTCGACGCCTTCTACGACGCCCACATGGACCTCGTGTCGGTCCACCCGATCTTCAATCTCTACAACCGGCGCTGGCCCATCCGCGGTGCCGCCGAGAACCTGCCGCCCGCGAAGTTCGTGCAGGGCGGTCTGGCGCAGGAGTCGATCGTCGGCGCCGGCAGCATCCTGTCGGCCGCCACGGTCCGCAACTCGGTGCTCAGCTCGAACGTCATGGTCGACGACGGCGCGACCGTCGAGGGCAGCGTGCTCATGCCCGGTGTGCGCATCGGCAAGGGTGCGGTCGTGCGACGAGCGATCCTCGACAAGAACGTCGTCGTCGGCGACGGCGAGATCATCGGCGTCGACCTCGAGCGCGACCGTCAGCGGTTCGCGGTGAGCAACGGCGGTGTCGTCGCCATCGGCAAGGGCATCTGGATCTGAGAGCGTGCTGCCCGCCCCGGAGGCGTGCCGCGCGGATCAGCTGAGGCGCACCGCGCAGAGCAGGCCGTCGCCGAGCGGCAGGACCACCGGAGCGAGCCGCTCGTCGTCGGACACCGCGCGGGTCGCCTCGCGCACCGCGAGCACCGTCGCGTCGCGGGCAGCGGGGTCGGCGACGCGTCCGTCGAGCAGGGCGTTGTGCAGCACGATCACTCCACCCGGCCGGAGCAGACGCACCCCTTCGCGCACGAAGTGCGGATGGTCGGCCGGGGTCGCATCGACGAAGACCATGTCGTAGCCGGAGTCGGCGAGTCGCGGCAGCACATCCAGCGCGCGGCCGTTGATGAGCCGGGTGCGCGACGCCACGACACCCGCCTCGCGGAAGGCGATCTTCGCGGCCCGCTGATGCTCCGGCTCGCTGTCGATGGTGGTGAGCACGCCGTCCTCGCGGAGGCCGTGCAGCAACCACAGTCCGCTCACACCCGCACCGGTCCCGATCTCCACTACCGTCCTGGCGTCGAGCATGCGGGCGAACATCGCGAGGGCGGCTCCGACGGAGGGGGACACCGGGTCGGCGCCCAGATCTTCGGCACGGTCACGCGCCGCGGCGAGCTCGTCGTCCTCGACGACGATGTTCTCGGCGTGGGTCAGGATGCGATCGGCGTTGGTCTGCACCCCACTGAGGCTATCCTCGGCGATTCGTTCGCGCAGGCAGGCGCGCACGGAGTGGTGCCGCCAGTTGTGTGATTTAGACGGATGAACACGCCCGAACCGGTTTTCTCAGGGACGTTTCAGGTTACTCATACGGCGGCCACATCGCCGCGAGGAAAACTGACAATCGACGAACCGGACGATCGCACCGGTTCACGACTTCGAGGACGCACCGCTCTCGGGGAACGTTCCTGTGAAGGAATATTTCCTGCAGGTCGAGTGTTGTAGGCCCCGAAGCCAGTACCACTGCGGTCCCGACGAGGAGGATCCACCGATCCACATGACCCGAGCCCACACTGTTCCCGAGAACGACGCCTCGGCGCTCGACGCTGCCCTCGAGGCGGACCTGAGCGGCACCGCGGCGTTCGACGCCACCGGGGACCGCGCGGCCATGCCGTCGTGGGACGAACTCGTTCGTGAGCACGGCGACCGCGTCTACCGCCTCGCCTACCGTCTTTCCGGCAACGCCCAGGACGCCGAGGATCTCACGCAGGAGACCTTCATCCGCGTCTTCCGGTCGTTGCAGAACTACCAGCCCGGCACTTTCGAGGGTTGGTTGCATCGCATCACCACGAACCTCTTCCTGGACATGGTGCGCCGCCGGAACCGCATCCGGATGGAAGCGCTCCCGGAGGACTACGATCGTGTACCGGCCGCAGGGCCGAACCCCGAGGAGATCTACCACGACGCGCGTCTCGGCGCCGACCTGCAGTCCGCTCTGGACTCGCTCGGACCCGAGTACCGTGCCGCGGTGGTGCTCTGTGACATCGAAGGTCTGTCCTATGAGGAGATCGGTGCCACACTGGGGGTGAAACTCGGTACGGTGCGTAGTCGTATCCACCGAGGCCGCCAGGCACTCCGCGAGTACCTGCGCGAGCATGGAAAGGTCGAAAACGGTCGCGTCGATGCGGGGTAGCCGCCGGGAGGTAGTGATGACGATGGTGCAACCACCTCGCAGGTTCGGCTCCACGGAACATCTCGCCAGCGAGGCAGTTGCCGCATTCGTCGACGGCGAACTGCGCATGGCGGCCTACATGCGGGCCGCCCAGCATCTGTCGATGTGTCCGGAGTGTGCCGCCGAGGTCGAAGCCCAGCAGCAGGCCCGCCACGCATTGCGGTCCGCTGCCGATCACGTACCGCGTATGCCGAGCTCGCTACTCGGGACGCTCAGCAACATCCCGTCCCACCTGTGCGACCCGACCCCGCGCCCTCAGGCGGAGGAAGGCTTCGCCGCGCGCCGCTGGTCCATTCTCCGGCGCCGGTGACCGGACGGGCGGTAACAGGTGATCCGATGCCATCGGTGATACTGGGCTGCGTGACGGACCTAGACGGGGGAGACGGGCACGCGTGACGGCCGAATCTGCGCAGCACACCGGACGACGGGCCGGCGACGATCCTCGTCGCGACGACGAGCTGCCCCATGCCTCGTCGGGTAAGGACTCCTCGGGCGGAGGCTCGTCCGGCAGAGGCTCGTCCAGCACCGCCTCGTCGGGTCTGCCCGACGGAGCGATCACGCGCCCCGACGACGCTCCCCGTCTCGAACCGCGGCCCGTCTACCGGCCCACCGTCGACCCGACATCGGCCCGTGTCTTCGGGCGCCCGGCCGGCGCCGAGGGATCGTTCGACTCCTCGGCCCATCCCCGCATCGTCGACCCGCGCGTCCAACAGGCACCTCCGACCGATGCGATCCTGGCCGAGGCCTACGGGCGGCCGTCCGACGCCGACGAGACGCTCCAGCGTCCCCCTTCGCAGCCCGCGGCCGAGACCGAGGACGACACCGAACCCGATCCCTGGCGCGACCCCGACTCAGCGGTGCGGCTCGGTCCGCCCCTGGCAGGGCAGACCGAGGAGAAGGAACTTCCCCCGGCTCCCGGACTGACCCTTCGTGAGGTGTTGTTCGACCGCCGCGTCCAGCCGCGCGCACTCGCAACCCTGGCCGCGGTGGCCGTCGTGATCGGAATGGTCGGCGGACTCGTCGTGGCACTGGCGACCGCCGACAACGGCTCGCTGACCAGTCGCGGAGTGACGCTGAGCCAGTCGGGTCCCGACGAGGAACTGCCCACCGGCGCGGTCGCGCGGGTCGCCGACACCGTGCTGCCCGCGGTCGTCTCCATCCAGACCACCGTCGGCGGCGACGCCGGCACCGGCTCGGGTGTGGTCATCGACGGCGCCGGTTACATCGTCACCAACAACCACGTCATCTCCATGGCCGCCGGCAATCCCGACGCGAAGGTGCAGGTCACCTTCGACGACGGTACGAAGGTGCCCGCATCGATCGTCGGACGCGACATCAAGACCGACCTGGCCGTGCTCGCCGTCGAGGACGTCGACAACCTGGTCGTCGCCGAACTGGGCCGATCCGAGGACGTCCAGGTGGGCGAGGACGTCGTCGCGGTCGGTTCGCCGCTCGGCCTGAGCAAGACCGTCACCCGCGGCATCGTCAGTGCGCTCCACCGGCCCATGCGGCTGAGCGGACAGGGCACCGACACCGACGCGGTGATCGACGCCGTCCAGACCGACGCCTCGATCAACCCCGGCAACTCCGGCGGCCCCCTCATCGACATGGAGGGACGCGTGATCGGCATCAATTCCGCGATCAAGTCGGAGACCGGCGGTTCGGTGGGTCTGGGCTTCGCGATCCCCATCGACGACGTCACCGAGGTGGCGCAGGAACTGATCCGCACCGGTGAGATGCAGCACCCGGACATCGGCGTGAACGCGCGCTCGGTCGTCAACGACGTCGTGAGCGGCGCGGAGGTCGCCAACGTCCGTCAGGACAGCCCCGCCCAGCGCGCCGGCATCGTCGAGGGCGACGTCATCGTCAAGGTCGGCGACCGCGAGGTCACCAGCGCCGACGAGCTCGTCGTCGCGGTCCAGCAGCAGGAGATCGACGAGCCGGTCACCGTCCAGCTCGTGCGCAACGGCCGCCTCGTCGACGTCGAGGTCACCCCCGTCTCCGACTGACCCATCGCCGTCGAGTTGTGTGACCTTCCCCGTAGGTGATGCGATCCGGACGCGACCACGTACCCTGGATGCGTGTTCGGCAACATCGGTTGGGGCGAGTTCCTGGTACTCATCGTGGCGGCCCTCGTGGTTCTCGGCCCGGAGCGCCTGCCCGGCGCCGTCTCGTGGGTGGCCAAGTCGCTGCGTCAGGTACGCGACTACGCCACGGGTGCGCGCGACCAGCTCAAGCAGGAACTCGGGCCGGAGTTCGACGACCTGCGGCAACCGCTGTCGGAGCTGAACCAGTTGCGCGGCATGACACCGCGGGCAGTGATCACGAAGCATCTGCTCGACGGCGACGACTCGCTCCTCACCGGCAATTTCGACAAGCCGTCCTCGGCGGTCCCGGGAACGCCCACCAACGGCGCGGCCCGACCGAACCTGTCGAAGCCGCTCGCGCCGGACGAGAAGCCCCCGATCGACCCCGACGCCACCTGACAGCTTTCATACGACCGAGCCCCCGCCGTGAAGCACGGCGGGGGCTCGGTCGATGTCGGGTCCTTACAGATGGCGCGTGGTGTCGATTCCCAGCGACATGCCGGCCAGTCCGCGCTTGCGCACCGCGAGCTTGTCGGAGACCTCCTTGAGCGCCACCGCGGGCGCCGAGTCGGGCGCCGCGAGGACGATCGGAGTTCCGGCGTCGCCGGCCTCGCGCACGGCCGGGTCGAGCGGGATCTGGCCGAGCAGCGGCACCGTCGCACCCACTGCGCGGGTGAGACGTTCGGCGACTGCCTGACCGCCGCCGCTGCCGAAGACGTCCATGCGGGTGCCGTCGGGCAGCTCGAGCCACGACATGTTCTCCACGACGCCGGCGATACGCTGACGTGTCTGCAGCGCGATCGAACCGGCACGCTCGGCGACCTCGGCGGCGGCCTGCTGCGGCGTCGTCACGACGAGGATCTCGGCGTTGGGGATCAGCTGCGCCACCGAGATGGCGACGTCGCCCGTGCCGGGCGGCAGGTCGAGGAGCAGGACGTCGAGGTCGCCCCAGAAGACGTCGGCGAGGAACTGCTGCAGCGCGCGGTGCAGCATCGGGCCGCGCCACACCACCGGGGTGTTGCCCTCGGTGAACTGGGCGATGGAGATCATCTTCACGTCGTGCGCGACCGGCGGCATGATCATCCGCTCGACCTGCGTGGGCTTCGCGGAGGTGCCGAGCATGCGGGGGATCGAGTGACCGTAGATGTCGGCGTCGAGCACACCCACCGACAGTCCGCGCGAGGCCATGGCCGCGGCGAGGTTGACGGTGACCGACGACTTGCCGACACCGCCCTTGCCGGAGGCGACCGCGTAGACGCGTGTCAGCGATCCGGGCTGGGCGAACGGGATGACGGGCTCGGTGGAGTCGCCGCGCAGCGACTTGCGGAGCTCGGTGCGCTGTTCGTCGTTCATCACGTCGAGGGTCACTCGCACGTCGCCCACGCCTGCGACGTCGGCGACGGCCTTGGTGACGCGATCCGAGATCTCGGTGCGCATGGGGCACCCGGCGGTGGTCAGGTAGATGGCGACGTCGACACTGCTGTCGGCGCCGATCTCGATGCTCTTGACCATTCCGAGATCGGTGATGGGCTTGCGGATCTCCGGGTCCTGGACCCGTGCGAGCGCACTGCGGACGTCGGACTCACTGACTGCCATGACGCCCATGGTAGGCGGCGGGCCACTCGCGACCGGATACGGGTCGACGGTGACCCGGCAACCCTTCCGATCCCTAGTGGATACGGGGGAGATCCGCGGGGCTCGGGTCGATTCCGGTGGAGTACGCCGTCGACCAGGCGAGCACGTTCGCCACGTAGGCCATCGAGTTGTTGTAGCGGTGGATCGCCTTCGTCGAGTGCGCGATGTTGCGCATGTCGAGGCCACCGTCGCACAGGTACTTCGCGGTGGTGAGCGTCGAGTCGTACAGGTTCTGGGGATCGGCGACACCGTCGCCGTTGCCGTCGCCCGCGTACTGGTTCCACGTGGTGGGTATGAACTGCATCGGCCCGACAGCGCGGTCGTAGACGGGGTCGCCGTCGAGGACGCCGCCGTCGGTGTCGTGGATGACGGCCTGACCGGGCAGGCTGCCGTCGAGCGGCAGTCCGATGACGGGGTCGAACAGGTTGCCCTTGTCGTCGGCGCGACCACCGTTGGCGTGTCCGGACTCGACGCGGCCGATGCCGGCGAGGAGCGTCCAGTGCATGCCGCAAGCGGGATTCTTCTCGGCGAGGATGCGCTCGGCGTTGCGGTAGGCGGCGTAGTTGATGCCGGGGATGCCGAGGGGGCCCTCGTGAAGGACCTCGGGCTCGGGTTCGGGCTCGGGGGCGGCCTTGAAGGTGCGCACGGGTGCCGGTTCGGGCTCGAGCATGATCGTCTGCACGGCGGCGACCGCTTCGGGAATCGCGTTCGCGAGGTCGGCCGTGTCGGTCGACGACGCCGTCGGCTCGGTCTCGTGGTGAGCTGCACCCATCAGCGATCGCGGCGACGCACCCGCGGTGGTCGCGGCTGCGGCGACCAGTCCGACCGGAACGAGTCCGGTCATCGCGATGACGGAATTTCGCCGAAGCTTCGAATCCGACGGTTTGGCGTGGCGGCCCAATGGATAACCCTCCCTCGGGTGCCTCGGAACGAGACACCTTCGTTACGTGC
>Ga0180216_1002108_pt1 | contig 16954 bp, 28 predicted proteins | sample eDN3rd37CBELigMG_FD_128879 | JGI IMG/M metagenome (GOLD analysis project Ga0180216, IMG submission 128879) | Enriched Miracle-Growth compost microbial communities from Emeryville, California, USA - eDNA 3rd pass 37_C BE-Lig MG (version 2)... ... | reverse complement strand
GAGGGGACAGGCGCCAGCGCGTCACGGTTAGCCCCCCGCGAGGCGCATCGCGCCCGCCGGCGGGACCGGGCGGGCACGTACGTCTGACTGCGCGTAGGCGTTGTTGAGCAGCCGCATGTACGCGTGCTTGACCTCGACGACCGCGCCGGGGTGCACAATCGTCCGCACCACCTCCTCGGGGCTCAGCAGGCTCTGCGCCTTGAGCTGCGTGAACGCGTTCTTGCCCTAGTGGGCGCTCTCCCCACGCACGCTGCGGCGGCAGGGCCGGTCGGTGAGCTACCGCCCGCCTAGGCACCGCGCCACGTGCCGTGCCAGTGTCGCACCTCGGTGCAGTCGGCAATGAGGTTGATCAGCTCGATGTGGTACTGGAGCTCCATCGGCATGGCGTGCGACGGGTCCTTCGCGGCCGCCTCCATGAGGCTGGTGAGCGTCTCAAACGCGACGTCGTCGCTGTAAAACACCAGCACGTTGGGGCCGGCCATCATCAAGTTGCTGAGGATCACCTCCTGCGTTTTCCTGGAAAGGGACACCAACAACACCGCCCAGGCCACGCGCTGTCAGTACCCCATGCGCTCCACCGGAGCCGCGGCAACCACACCGGAGCGCTCCCGACGCACCGTTGCACAATGTCGTTCACTTTGATGACCGAGCGCAGGAACTGCAGAAACTCGGGCTGGCGCCCTTGCCGGTCGATGCAGGTGAGCGTGCGCGACACCACGCGGTCGCTGATGTTGGCGCACAGCGTGGCGTTGTTGCGGAACAGGTGCGTCACCGTGGCCATGGCGGCCGGGTACCGGCCGACCTCGTCCTGCCGACTCGGCCACCGTGGCGTGCGCGCGAAAAGGCGGTCGGCACCTCCGCAAGCGGCTGCCACTCACCCCCCTGCGCGCGGCCGTACCATGAGGAACTCGACGTCGGCGTGCAGCAGCTCCTGGTTTTGCGGGTTGTTCATGCAAAAGTCTTGCAGGAACGTGTGCCCCAGCTGGTACAGCGTCGGCAGCTGCGAGTCCTTTTGCGTGCGCAGGTAGCGCAGCAACGCGATCACCTGGGAGCACCGCACATGCTACCGCCTGAGCCGTCTTGCGAGCGAATGTTACTGAACACATCCCGCCAACCGCGTGGGGCAGCGCTGAAGGGCGCGCGCAGACCTGGGTGTGCGCGTTGAGGTTCCGCGCGAGCCGCTGCGTCTCACGGTTGATGCGGCGCTCGCTCGGCGGTGACGGGAACAGCGACGGCGGCGACGACGGCTCCTTGGCGGCCGGCGCGGCGCCAAGCGCGCCCCCAGGCATGGCGGCCGTCGGCGACTCGGCGGTGACGATGCGGTCCGGCCCGCTGGAGACGGGCGATACAGCCTTGGCGCCACCGGCCGACGGCGGCGTGTCGCGCGCGCGCGCGCTGCCGCCTACGGCGGCCGGCGGCGGGCTGTTGGCGCTGCTGCCGCCCACGGGCGTCGTCGCCGAGCCTGTCAGTGCGACGCGGGTGGTCCGGCACAACTTGCGCAGGGCAGAGAGCGCCAGCGTCATGTTAAGGTTGGTCGACTTTTCCGCCGGCGCCAGCTCCGCGGCCGTGTGCCCAAAGCCCAGGGCCTCCATGCGGTCGTCCGGCGTAGTGTCGTCCGTGCTGCCGTAGCTGAGCACCGGCGACGCCCGCAGCCTGCAGCGAGCCGGCGGCCGGGACGCCGGTAGCGGCAGGTGTTATTAGAACACCCGCCCTGGTTGCCCACGCTCCAGCAGCTAGGGTCGGCCTTACCCGGCCGAGTGCGGCGACATCGAGCGCTGCAGATCCGGCGACTCGCCGAGGCCGTTGGTGGACGACGACGGCCGGCGCAGCAATGGCATGGTGTTCATCGACGTCGACCGCCGCAGCCTGCGCGTGCCGTCCACAAGCGGCGCCCGCGTGCCCGGAAGGGTTTCAGCACCGCGCGCCTGCACGCACTGGGCGCGCGCGTGGGACCCCCCGCCGCGCCGTACGAGCGCAGCTGCACGACGCGGTCCAGCTTGCTTTCCACGACGAGCTTGAGGGCGTCCAGCGCTTCTTTGATGTCGCGGTAGTTCTCGACCTCCTCCGTCGACACCAGGAGCTGCACCTGGTTGAAGGCGTTCACCAGGTCCTGGCGCTGGTTGAAGTGGCGCAGCAGCAGGCGCACCGAGGCGTTGACCAAGGGCGCGTGGTCGCTGAGAATCAGGTCGAGGAGGATGCGGACGAGCTCCACGCCGTTTTGGCCTGCCGCCCAGGTCGGGACAGGGACGCAGCGCGGCAGCAACCCGTCAGCGGCCCGCCGTGCGTGAGCGCCATCATCGCGTCGCGCAGCGCAGCGCTGTACCGTCCAAGTCCAAGTTGTCCGTGCGCTTCCACAGCCGGTCGGCGGTCTGCTCCGCATCCGAGGTCTGCGATCGCGTGACGGAGCTGACCGACCAGGCCTGCTCGGTCAGCGAAACCTCTTAAAGTACATGCCGCGTGGACCCTTCCCCGCGGCGGCCGCCTACCGCAGACGGCGCCGGCAGGAGCGGCACGCGCGACGGCTTGATGCCGTACCGCAGCCGCCGGTACTACCGCAGGCGCAGGCGCAAAAACACGAGACGGGACCCAACCATGAGCGCGCCGCCTCTACGCTCACCGCCACCAGGGCGAGCGCGTCGTACCGCGTCCTCGCCAGAGATAATGAGCGTCGTCCAGAACGGGCCCAGGTTGAACTCGCGCACCAGCTGACGGAACGACCTATACGGCGGAAGGCCACCCACCCACCCACAGCCAGCGACGAAGCGATCTTAGCGCAGCTGGTCCTGGCGCACTTTCCGCGCCGTCACCAACACGTACAGGCTGTCCTGCATGCCGTCGTCAGTGCCATCCACCGTGTCTGCGCCCGCAGCGACCACAGCGCCCCCGGGGGAGGTCGCTGCGCTGGCACCAGCCCCCGAAGCGCCGGCGGCGGGGCTGCCGGTGTCGGCTGTGCCGCAGCGTGCGTCACCGACGACACGGGCGCGCGCGCGCGCGCAATTAGTTCGGTTTGCCGCGTGGCCAGCACCGCGACTACTCGCACATCCAGCCCTACCGGCACTGGCCGACACCTCCAGCCGCAGCTTGGAGGCGCCCCGCTCGCGCAGCGGCGGCGGCGGCTGCGTCACCTTGGCCTTGTACAGCGCCAGCGTCTGCGTGATGCGGTAGTCCAGCCGGACGTCGATCACGTAGTCGATGACGTCCAGGATCTTCAGCTTGATCTGCTGGATGACCGCCGGCGTGGTGTGGTTCTCCGACGCCGACGCAGCCGCGGCCGCAGCCGCCGCCGTAGCGATGTTGGACAGCGACACTGGCCGCCATGACCGGCGAAGCGCTACAGCGCGAGAAGTAGGGTTAGTGCACCGAGATCCCGGCGGTGTTCCTCTCGGAGCTCGCCTTCGTACGCTTCCGCGCGCGGGCGCTGCCCTTGGCGCGCAGTGGCGGAATGGCGGGGCTGGCCGTCTCCGCGGGCGGCTCGTTCTCGTCAGCCGCCTTGGCCGCCTTCTTGTCCGCATCGACCGCGCGCCGGAGCTGCGTCAGGATCGTCGTGGCGTTTTGCCTGAACAGCGCCGCACCGGCGCACGCGGATCACGGTCACATGTCAATTAGATGTGTGCCGGCGGTAAGCGAATCTCTCGCGCCGCGGCCCTCCCTGGTGCCCGTACCGGGAGATGTGCCGGCTGTCGAGGATCGCCAGCAGGACGTCGGTGAGGCGCAGCATCTCGTCAAAGTCGTAAAAGCCAAAGTGGACGAGGTAGCGCGTCATCGTGATCACCTCGAGCGTGAGGTTGTTGTAGCCGCTCTCGCTGCGAGCGCGGCACGCCAGCTCCGTCCGGCGCAGGTACCGTTCGATAAACTCCTTGACGCCCTCAAACTCGGCGCGCTGCGCCGCGATCGAGTCGGCAAACGCCTGGACGCGGTAGCCTGCCAGGGCACCGAACGGAGCGCGCGCACACACGCGTGGCGCGCAGGGCAGGTAAGCGTCGTCGCTCTTGCATCCGCCCGCCGCCGGCCGGCCGACCGGCACGGGCGCGTACCCTCGGTGGTGACGGACACGCCAATCTTGGACCACAGCCGCGCAAAGTGGACCGGCGGCACCCGCTCAAAGGGATCGCAGTTGAGGTGGATGTTGAGCAGCAGTCTGGCAGCGCGAGGCCCGCAGCCCCACATGCGCGCGAGCGCGGCATCGGCGTACTCAGTGAGCAGCAGGCGCGGAGCGGCCGCGCGCGCGGCGCTCGGCGTGCCCCGGGACCGTACCGGCAGAAGCAGGCACGCAACGGCACGGGGTAGCGCTCGTTGGAAATGCAGCGCAGGATCAGGCTGATCGGGAGCTGCTGCTGGAGCACGCCGATGGCCGAGTATTGGCTTGGATGGGGTCCGGCACCTCGCACGATGCACACGAAAAGAAAAACATCAGAAACTTCCAACGCCCCCCACCCCTGCCAAGGGTCGCGCCGGGGCGTACCGGTCGAGGGCCATTTGCGCAAAGAGGTCAAGCTGGCTTTGGTAGTAGCGCAGCACGGTGGCCGCCTCGGACTCGCGGTTCTGCGTGGCCTCGGCCACGAGCTCGTCCAGCGGCCGCGAGCGCACCGCGGGCTCGGCCTTGACACCGTGCGCCGGGGAGCGGGTCAGGCCGCGGCGGTCGTGCCACGAGACAATGACCTGGTCGCCGATCATGTCGGTCTGCATCAGGATGTCGGCGTTGGTGGGGGACAGCACCGCCAGGCAGATGAGCTCCTGCGTCTTGGGCGTCGCGACGCCCTCCGACGAGCACAAGTCCGTGAGGTATTGAAAGTACTGCCGCGCACGCACAGGTTCAGCGGGGAGGGGGGGGAAGCCGCGCGACTGTGAGCTGGGGCACGCGCCGGCGCACGGCCCTCGCCGTGCACCCGATCGCGCGCGTACCTGCCACTCGTTCTTCTCACGGATGAGGTTGATGAATGTCGTCACCTCGCGGTCGCCGATCTTGTCCTCGAGCAGCTTGCGGTTGTTGTGCACCAGCGCCGTGATCGTGTCTTCCGCCAGCAGGTGGAAGCCAATCTGCGACTGCATGAAGCCGAACCTGTCGTCGGGCACCCACAGGCACAAGCCCTGGGCCGTCAGTTCGTCGTCTTGCTCCGTGCCAGCGGATCGGAAGGGAGACACCTACCACTTCGCAATGTACTCTTGGTTCTTGCGGTAGTCCTGCTGCGCGTGCCGAATCAGGCGGTAGCACAGCTGGCAGATCGTGCGCACGGACGTGTGCTGGATGTCGGCGACCTCGGCGAGCCGGAGCAGCTTGCCCTTGTACCCCTGGGCGCCAGCAATCAATCTCTCGCGCTCTGGTACGCCGTGCCGAGCGTCAGGGCCATGCTGGCGCCGTGACCGCCGCAGGTGCGTGGCCACCGGACGCACCGGATCGGAGAACGGCGCCTTCAGGATGTGAAACACCTCCTCAAGGATGTTCTGCTCGCGCAGCACCTTTTGCCGGTCGCGGTCCGGCGTGCCCGTCACCGTGAGCGGGTTGTTGACGTTGCCGTCGGCGCGCAGCACGAAAAAGATCAGGTCCGACAGGATCTTGATGCCGAGCTTGAGCTCCGTCGAGCTCACCGTCGCTGGCGAACATGGCAGCAAAGAGTGCGGTGGACCGACGCGGTTTGACTGCCGCGCCCGGGGGGCATGGCAGTCCATCGCAGAAAGCCGCGCGTACCGTTGGCCAGCTTCTCGGCGAGCGTTTTGAGCACCTTGCACGAGTCGTTCGCAAAGTCTAGGTCGCGCACCTCGTTGGCGTCGACCGGAATCATCTCAAAGGCCTCGCGGTCCTCCCGGACGGGCGCCGCGCCGACCTGCAGCGCCAACGCTAGAACGCGGGAAGCGCGGCCGTGTCGTCAGAAACGTGGGAACCGTGGCGCGGCCGCGGTCGGCGGCGTGCAGCCGGACCTTGAGCATGATCGGCTTATCCTTGTCTCTGTCAATGGCGATGCTCGTGCAGTGGACCCACGTGTCCGTGTAAAAGTGCTTCAACCGCACAAACGCGCGCCGGTCGACCTCGTCGTCCTGCCGACCGCACGAGGCCGGAAAAGAAAACCATAAGGCATGTGTAAGAACCCTTCCCACAGCGCGACTCTGGTTCGCGGATGCGGCGCCGTGCCATGTTGCGGATGACGGTAGGGTCCAGCTCAAACAGCGCCGCCACGTCGTTGCGGTCCGGCGACGTGACCAGGTGGTACGCCGTCGGGATGGGCGTCTCTGACGACTCGCCTGGGGGCCAGACCGGTTTCGGCGCCGTCGCCACGCGGTGCGTCAGGACTTGGTCGCCGCTCGCAGGCCCGCCAGCGTGTGCGCACGCATACTGCGCGACCGCCGGCCGGTGAGCTTGGCGCGCAGCGGGTCGTAGGTCTTGTCGTCGTCCTCGCGCACCACCAGGTAGTGGCCCGTCGACAGGTGCTTGAAGCGGAAGAGCTTGCGCCACTGGCCGATGCCGCCCCGGCAGGGATCGTCTAGGGTGCACCGTGGGCCCCTCGCGGACGGCGACGGCCGGCGGGGTGTCAGCGGCGCCAGCGCCCGTTTTGGGCGCTGCGGGATCGCGTGTGCCGTACCGCCCACCACGTCCACCTCCCACAGCGCATTGGACGACGTCGCTTCGGTCTTGGCGGCGCGCTTGGTCGCGCGCAAAAACACCACGAGCTCGTCCTTGTACGTGTCGCACGTCAGGAACTGGCGGCGTCGGACCACGCACACTGCGCGGCCGGCCGGGCATGAACCGGTTAGCGATGCCCAAGAGACGCGGCCCAAAAAAGCCGCACACGCACCATTTCCTGCTCGGCGTGGAAGAGGCGCACGACGTCGCCGCCCTTGAGCACGTTGTCGGCGGCCCGGTGGTACTCCAAGAAGAGCGAGACCTTCCACGGCGTCGGCGTCGCCGACGCGTTGACCTCGTACGAGTCCTTGTGGTCCACTAGCTGGCACATGCTCGCGTGCAGCGGCAGCTGCACAATGTTGGACATGAGGACCACCTGGTCGCCCACCATCACCGCGTCGCCCAGCGATCGCAGCTTGTACTCGGGCAGGATCGTGAACCAGCAGCCCTGGGCGGCCGCAACCCACACCAGGGAAGGTGCGGGGCATCCTGTAAGTGAGACGGCCGTGTCGCCAAACGCGGCGCAGCGGCTCCGGTGCCGCGGGCTGCCGGGCGCACCTCATTGCCGTCCTCGTCGAGCGTCACGCGCATGGCGTTCTTCTCCAGGAAGGCCGGGATGCGCCGGGTCGCGTTGATGAACTTGTTACTCTTGCAGTGCAGCAGCTGCCAACGGCGCGCGTCGGGACATGCACGCCGAGGCAGCGGTCAGCGCTTCCCCGTCCCGCCTCTCCGCATTGGTGTTCGTGCGCGATCGCGCACCTGGATGCACTGGCCGTACGTGACGACCGTGCCAAAGAGGCGCTTCTCCTCTTCTTCGTTCATCTTCTTCTCCAGCTCCGCGGCGTGCTGCAGCTTCTTCAGCATCACCACGTCGGAAAAGTTGCTCGATGCCGACCGGCTGTTCTTCCACTGGTTCTGCGCATTGTACCGGTGCATCGGGTACACGCGGAACAGGCAATCTGCACCGTGCGCCGCCCCGCCGGAGCACCCTTGCGCGAGTGCGCCGACAGGTGGCGGGTCAGGCGCCGGGCAACGCGGCCGACCCCGCACACTGGTGCCTACGTACCGCGAAACTTGCGGGGAATGTTGCGCGTGTCGCCCGCCGACGGCTGGATGATGACACGGTTGTCAATCAAGCTGCGCAGAACGCAGCCGTGACGCGAGCGAAGGCGGCGCGAGCGGGTGAGACGATCCCCCATCGCGGGGGTTTGGGCGACGAACCTCCGGCCGCAACGTACCCCAGCGTGCTCAGAAAGCCGTGCGTGTCGACGTCCTCGGCGTACAGCGACACGACGTCGCCCAGGCACAGCTGCCGCGGGCCCGAGTGGGTGCCCGTCACGTCCGACGGGACGGCCATGGTGGTGGGCGGGGCCAGTTCCCGCGGCGGCCGCCCCGGGCCGCAGCGTGCCCGCCGCTGAGCTGGGAAGCGGCCGACTAACAACGGCGCTTCACGCGCCCCGACCGACGAAAGGGCGCCCGCTCAGGGGAAAGGCCAACGTGCTACGATCAACAGCTCCACCGCTACCGAGGCCGTGGGGTCGTCAGCACGTGCCGCTGGCAGTGGGCCGTGACATCTGCACACTCCCTGCGACATTTGTCTCGCTGGACCGCATCGACCGTTACCGCCGCGAGGTGACATCCGGTCCTGTATACTGAACACGTCCAGATCGCGTCCTCTGCTGTTTTTTTTCGCTGCTTCTCTTTCACTTCTTCTGCGACTTCGTACCGCCTTGCCACGCCGTTCCGACCTTGTCAACGGCCGCCTCCACGCTCCAGCCGGCGCTCACCTGGCGCAACGCACCAACGACGTATGCTCCTTTCACAGCACGTCCCGTTCTCACCAACATCGTCCGCCCCACCCTCACGTCCTCGGTGTTCTCCTTCCCTCTTCCTTCTTCCTTCTTTCTTCGTCTGCGTGCATCTCGACTTGTACCGTGTCGCCACGCTCTCTTCGCCCGGCGAACCGGTAGGAGAACGCAGGTTAGCGCGGCGCCCAAATCGCACTTGCTCTTCCTCGCCTTCTCCCTCACCGCGTCCTCCTCCCCCTCCTCCTCAGCAGCAGCAGCGTCGTCTTTCCCGTCCGCGGACGGCCTGGTGCATCCCCCTGCCCATCATCGCTTTGACCCAGGACCCGGTACCGGACACGGTGAGTTAATATGCGCAGCGGCAGAGAACAGGAGATTGACTGCAAGAACATCCAGCTTCCCGACAACGCCAAGCAGGCGGCCTTCCTCTCTTCTCTTTGCTCTGCTCGCTGCTCTGCTCGCTGCTCTGCTCGCTGCTCTGCTCGCTGCTCTGCTCGCTCTGCTCGCGCTGCTCTCGCATACCAGCCAACTGAGCTAATAACTTAATTGTCGACGCCCCAAATCGCGTTTGCGCCACAATGAAAAAGGCGCTTTCGTCCAATTGTTCTCTTATCAAATTACGCCGCTTTAATCAATAGAAAAGAGTGTTCAAAAATTTCGATGAATGACGTCATTAAGCAGAGACGATTACGTCATAGAGAAGCGGCTGTGGCCGTTGAGGACAACGGAGCGGACGACGAGGACGAAGAAGAGGACGAGGAAGAGGGCGAAGAAGAGGACGAAGACGAGGAGAGAACGAGGTGCAGGGAGAGGACGAAGACGAGGAGAGAACGAGGTGCAGGGAGAGGGCGAGGAAGAGGACGAAGACGAGGACGAAGACGAGGACGACGCAGCGGACGAGGAAGAGGGCGAAGAAGAGGGCGAAGAACCGGACGACGACGAGGAAGAGGGCGAAGAGGACGACAAAGAGGACGAAGAAGAGGACGAAGAAGAGGACGAGCACCAGACAGGAAAGTGGTTGCATTTCTGAGGGACCCGGCGCCACCGCCGTGTGGCCGTTTGGGAGAAGAGAACAGGTCCAAAAGAATAAGAGAACTCTCCTGCAGCCCGTGTGTGTTGGGCGGGGTGGAGGACGAAAAAAGGCAAAGGACCTGAGGGCAGCGGCTTGGAATCGAGCCTTGCTGCTCTGAACGCGTCAGGGGCAATATTGCCCCGTGAAGGCGCTGGCAGCATGGCGGCACCGACGACCAAGGTCGTGAAGCGCCGCAAGGTGTCGGCCAAGCCGCAGCCCGCGGCGGCCGCCGCCGTGCGCTTTATCGACGAGGACGAGGACGTCGAGTCCTCATGGAAGCGCAAGCTGCAGGCGCAAGCCGACGTGCGATTCGGCAGCCTGCGCGGCGACAGCGACGGCGACGATGACCTGGGCAAGCCGGCCGAGGAGGAAGAGGACGACGACGAGACGGCGGCCATCAAGGCCGCCTTGGCCGAAGGTGTGCGGTGGCCTCTGGGTCGCCGCATCGATGGTCAACCGGAGGTTACTGAGCGCGTGGTATCCTGAGCCCGCCGCGTTAGTGTCCGCTCTCCAGCGCAAGCCGCGAGCAAAAAGTTTCTCAAGCCAGCTGAGGGTGGCTGGGTCACCGCCAGCGAGCCCGCCGCGCCCGCTCGGCCTGCCGCGGCCGGTACGCCGCGCCAGCGCACGCGCCCCATGGCCGGTGCACTGCCGCTGACGCCCTGGCCGATGCACTGCAATTGGGCGAAGTGGACCAGCAGACGCGTCGCCGCCGCGTCGCCGTGCGCCATCGCCTGGCGATCTCTCACCACCGCGGCGCCGCGCGCCATCGCCTGGCGACCTGTCGCCGCCCCGCCGCCGCGCACCATCGCCTGGCGACCTGTCGCCGCCCCGCCGCCGCGCGGCGTCCCCAGGCGACCTGTCGCCGCCCCGCCGGCGAGCGGCGTCCCCAGGCGACTTGTCGCCGCCGCGCCGGCGGCGCTCCCCGAGCCCAGGCGGAAACGATCTCTCCCCGCCCCGTCGCCGAGCACCGTCGCCAGGCGACCTGTCGCCGCCGCGCCGCCGGGCGCCATCGCCGGGCGATCTGTCCCCGCCGCGCCGTCGTGCGGCGTCTCCAGGGCGGGACTTGTCCCCGCCGCGGCGGCCAGCCGAGGCCGAGGTCACGAAGCGACCGCAGCTGATGGAGTCGGGCGCTCAGGCGGGCCTGCAGTCGGCTGAGGCCATCCGGGCCGACGCCGAGCGTCGCCGGTACGCACGGCAGCCATTGGATGGTGCTCATCGTGAGTGAGCCGCTCACGCGCGATGTGCTGCGCTCGCTGTGGTCATGGGGGTGAACGCCTGCAGGCAAGCGCAGCTGGAAAAGTTTGCCAAGATGGACGAGGTGCAGTCCGGCCGCTTCGCCGAGACGGTGTACCGCAACAAGCAGGGTCAGTTTCTCACCAGTGGCATAGCTGGACTTTGCCATCTGTTCGCGGCCGCCTTACCCCTGCCTTCGAACCTGCACAATTGCCCGGGCGCACCCGCCAGGCATCAAGGTGGACCCCAAGCTGGAAAAGGCGCAAAAGATGGCCGAGCGGCGCAAGCAGCTGGAAGAAGAGGAGCGCTACATGGAGTGGGGCAAGGGCCTCGTGCAAAAGCGCGAACGCGAGGAACGGCTGCTCGAGCTGCAGCGGGAGGCGGCCAAGCCATTTGCGCGGTACGCCCATCGAGCACGTGGGGGAGCGGGCGCGGTGAGTACCACCTTTTGCTTACGTGCGCGCTGGCCGCAACTGGGGGCATTGCCTCCGCGCTCCCTACAGGACGGTGGACGACGAAGACCTGAATGCGGCGCTGCGGGCGCGCGAGCGCTGGGGCGACCCAATGGCCATGGCCGGCAAGAAGAAGGACCCGAACGCCGTCGAGCGGCCCAAGTACCGCGGCCCGCCGCCGCCGCCCAACCGGTTCAACATCCCGCCGGGCTACCGGTGGGACGGCGTCGACCGATCCAACGGGTTCGAGGCCAAGCTCCTCACGCGGACAACGTCCAAGGCGGCACAGGAGCTCGAGGCGTACCTCTGGAGCGTGCAAGACATGTAACCTTGAAGCCTGTACAGAACTGTCGCAAACCAACTACGGGTGGCTGCCCTTCGCCGAAGGGAGAAAAAAAAAAAGAAGGGCCTCCTTACATGTCGTCCTCGGCCATCGGGTGCGACAGGTCCACGTCGAGGCTGTCGCGGTCGTCGGCGAGCATGCGCCCGTCCAGCGGCACGACAGTGTCGTCCAGCACCCACTGGCGCACCGACTGGTCGTACGAGCACGACCAGAGGCAGTCGCGCGCGCGGTCATACACGAGGTCGCGCACGACCGCCGTGTGGCCGTCGAGCTTGTACAGGATCGATTTGGACGACAGCTCGAACGCCAGGATGGTCTTTTCGCCCGACGTGCAGTAAAAGTACTTGCCGGAGGGGTGCCACGCCGTGCGCGGCTGGCTAAACTCACTGTGGTCCATGCCGTAAAAGTTCATCACCTGGTGCGCCGGCTCATGCACAAAAGTATGGCTCTGGCGTTGGCAGACGCCGCGTGGCAACTATGGGGGGCGCGGCAGCGTGCCGGACGCACCTGCTCGGCCGAGTGGATGCGGAAGAGGATCACGCGCGACTTGTCAGTGCAGACCAGGATGTACTTGCCGTCCGGCGACACTTGCACTGTGAGCCGCGCGCACGACGGCAGGACCGGCCGCCACCCACGTGAGCCTGGGCAACCTCCCGACCGACCGCTGCTCCTTCGTGCTTGCGCGGCGTACGGTCCATGCCGACAAAGCTGACAAAGTCGTCGCCGTTCTTGTTCATGTTGTACCGCGTGGGCGCCATGTCGCTCAGCTGGACGTAGTGCAGGTAGTTGTCGTTCCGCGCCGTGAACGCCACGCTCGCCGAGTCGGGCGTGAACGCCAGCGCCTCCACGGTGCCGGCAAAGTGGAAGCGCCGGCGCAGCTCGTAGCTGCCGTCCGGCTGCCGGCCGTAGACGCACGCCGTGCGGTCGTACGACGCCGTCGCAAAGTACTCGCCGTTGGGCGACCCTGGGAGGGAGGCGCAACGGCGCACAGGACCGCGGACCGCTCAGCGGGCCGACCCATTTCTCCGCTCTGCGGCAGACGCCCATCGGCGGCGGCGGCGGCGTACACTGGATGCGCACGATAAACTTGGTGTGGTCCTTCCACGACTGGCACACGGTGTCGCCGCTGGGCCTGCTCAGGTCGAGCAGATGGTGCGTGCCGTCCATCGAGGCCGTCAGGAGCAGGTTCGGGTCCAGCGGGTGCAGGTCCACCGCGAGCACGCCGGCGCGGTGGTGCAGGAACGTGTGCAGCTGCGCGCCGGTCTGGAGGTCGTGCACGCGCACGGCGCGGTCCGCGCCGCCGGTCACGAGCCACGGCCGGTGGACGCTGGGGCGGACCGTGATGACGTTGGCCGGGTGCACCTGCTCCAGCACGCGCTCGGGCGCGTTCGGGATCCGCCGGTCGCCCTGCACCGCCAGCGCGGCATCCTCCGCCCGCTGCTTCCTAGCGGTCGGCGACCGGCGGTGGCAGCAAGCGGTGGGCAGCTACGCCAGTCAGCGCCGCTGACGCGGCCAACGGCGGCGTCGCCGTGCAGGGGGCCATACCGGGTGTTGAGCGAGACCTGGGAAAGCTCATGGGCGGCCACGGCGGCGTCGTGCTCGGCCACGAGGGCGACGAGCGCGCCCGACGGTAGCGAGTGCGGCTCGAAGCGGACCTGCGTGTCCTCCTCCAGCGCCTGGAGCGCAAGCGTCCAGCCGCGCTCATGGAGGTAGTGCTGGATCAGCGTGACCAGCCGGCGCTCAATGTCCATGGTCGTCGTCCACGTCCCGCGGCCGGTCGCGCCGCGTTGGGGTGCCGGAATCAAATTCGAGACGGAGGGCGGGTCTGCCGGGCCGCCGGAGGTGGATCCTTTCGCTTGTCCAGGTGGTCTCGGCGTCCTGTAGAACCCCTGCTGCTGGTCGTCTGCTTCGTCGTCCTCTGCGACCGCGTCGTCCTCGTCGTCCTCCTCTTCGTCCTCTTCGTCCTCCTCTGCGTTCTCTGCGTCCTCCTCTGCGTTCTCTGCGTCCTCTTCGTCCTCTTCGTCCTCTGCATCCTCTGCGTCCTCGTCGTCCTCCTCTTCGTCCTTCTCTTCGTCCTCGTCGTCCTCCTCTGCGTCTGCCTTCGTCCTCCTCTGCGTCCTCCTCTGCCAGTCTGCGTCCTCTCTTCGTCCACCGCCGATGACGTCATTGTCTGATGACGTCATCGGCTTCCGTCGAACGCTCGCGTGACGGCGACGGCGCCTGAAGAAGAGCGCCCTTGTGAGCGCCGCCTTGCCTCCTGTGCCTTCTTCACTTCCGCCTGGTCTTCTTCTTCTCCGCCGCCGCCTCCTCCTTCTTCTTCGTTGACTGCTGCTGGTGGTGATCTTGCGCATGTCTTTCGTTGGCAGCGACGTGAGCCGTACGCGTCGGGCGGGCGACCACCTCTGCTGAAACGTATTCCACCCACGCATGCCTTTGGCGGGCGTCCGGGTGTGCCTACACCCCCACAACCGCCTGCATCGCCTCACGCGCCTGCTGGCGTCGTCGCGTTCGTCGGCTGCTGCGTTCGCGGCTTGTTCGCGTGGCTGCTAACGAACGACGTTTCGGGACCACCATCCACGCACACCGTGCGTCATCTCGATCCGCATCGCCGCAGGACAGCGGTGCGGCGCTTCCCGCCTTCACTTCCAGGCACGCACGCTCACTGAGCGGCCCTGCAGCCGTGGCGCGGCAGGCGGCGACTGACCGCCACAAGTAGCGACGTCGTGGTGCGGCGGGCCATCCAGCGGCGGGCGGCAGCGCCGCGCGCGACGACGAGACGGCACCATGGTGCGCGAGCGTTTGAAAAACGTGCAGCGGGTACGTCGCCACCGTACAGCGACCGGCAGCTGCCTGGTGCATGGGGACGCTGAGATCCGGACAGCCGCCCTTGCCGCGCGCCGGGGCGGAGCCGCGCCCAGCCGCCCGAGGAGGCGAGCGAGATCGGCTTTGTGCGGGAGACCGACCCGCAGATGAAGCAGTTCTTCGACCAGGTGCGCGCCCACTTGCCACACGGCGCCTAGTCGCCGAAGCCTCGCTGCGCTCACTGGGCCGCCGTCCCCCCGCCCGGTGCCGCGTGCTGTGCGCGCGCCCAGGTCAACGAGATCAAGCGGGACATTAGCAAGATCGCTGCCAACAGCGAGCGCGTGAACAAGCTGTACTCGGAGGCGCTGGCGGCGGCGCGCAATGCCGATGTTGCCGGTGCGCCCCGTGCGGCGTAGACTGGACGCTGCGACGCACCGCGGCCTAACCTTTCTCCGGCGCTGCCGCACGCGAGGCTCTGTGCGGCGGCAGCGCGGACGGCGGAGATCGACGAGATCGTGAGCGAGACGAACAAGACCGCCTCCATCATCCGGAGAAAGCTGCAGGGCACGTCCCCGCCGCTCCCGGGATGCCCCAGGTGCGCCCCGCGTGCTCATGCCGACGGCTGCTCGCGGCGTGCTTTGGCGGGGTCGCGCGCGCAGAAATGCAAACGGCCAACAAGGAGCTGGAGCAGAAGGAGAAGGCGGACAAGAACTACAAGGGCCCCTCTGCCGAGATGCGGACGCGCACCTTCCAGCATGGCGCCCTGACCAAGATGTTTGTGGACGCCATGTCCGTCTACCAGCAGGTGCAGGAGGCGAACAAGGCCAAGTTCCGCGCACGCACGGAGCGCGAGATCAAGATCGGTGCGCTGCCGCCCGCGGCCGGGCGCGGCCGCGCTGGGCTGGTCGCTGACGCGGCATGCCCGAATGGCCCTTGGCCGGCGACGTTTGGCAGTGGACCCGAACGCAACGCCGGAGCAGATTGAGGAGGCCATTGAGCACGGCACCGGCGCCATCTTTGCCCAGCAGGCACGTGGGCATGACGCGCTCTCACGCCGCAGCGCCGGCGTTGGTCCGATCGCGCTAACCGTAGGCCGCCCGACCTTGTTAGCGGATGCGGGCTGGCGCCCAGATCGAGCGGATGTCGCAGACGGCGGAGGCGCAGCAGCTGCTCAAGGACATCCAGAGCCGGCACGAAGACATTGTCAAGCTCGAGGAGTCCCTGAAGGAGCTGCGGCAGCTCTTCCTCGACATGCAGGCCTTGGTCGAGGCGCAGGGCGAGGTGCTCAACGAGATCGAGAACGCGGTGAGCTCCGCCGTCGACCACACGGCTGCGGGCGTGACGGAGATGCGCAAGGCCGTCAAGTACCAAAAGGCGGCCCGCAAGGTGCGCGCGGCGCCGGCGCGTGCGGGTGGCCGGCCACGGCGTGGGCGCTGTTACTGACCGTTCGGCCGCCGCGTGGGGATTCCGCTGGACGGTGTCCCGCAGAAAATGCTCATCCTCTGCTGCTGTGTGATCATCCTCATCCTGGCCATTGTGCTGCCGCTGGCTATTACGCTATCCGGAAAGTGAGCAACGCTGTTTGTACCATAGCCTTCCGTGTACTTTTCTGGTGATACATTCGTTTGTCTTCCAGCGAATGCGCCTCTACGCACATGAAACTGGTCATCGCAATGGTTACGTGGCATGATCGAGGGCTGCTGCTTGGATGCGCAGGCTGCAGCGCAGCGTGCAGGCGGGCGCCTCGATCGGCGGCAGATTAGTACGCATCAAAATCCAAACTCGCATGCCGCCTATATAGCTGCAGGCTTCGTCATCTAGTGCAGAGCAATGCATGCCGGAAGCTCCTTGCGACCACGTCCGTGAGGACGTACGCCCCACCTTGCGATCGCGGCGCCCGCTGCAAACTGCCTCACGGCGAATAATTCTTGTATCTCACCCCATCTATGCGACATGCCACGGCCTATGCTAATGTCTATGTACCAACGCAACATCAATTAATGGCACACCGGCTGGATTGCTTCCTTGGGGCCCCCTGTTCACTGCGCAAGTGCGCTGGTTCGAGGCATCCCAAACACCATGCACGGCGTAAATGTGCGTTCTCGCAAGGACGACACCGTCTATCCCATCGCTCTTGTTGGGCCCTATTGCAAACGTAGTACAGTTAACCTAGATGGCGCATGTCAACACAAACTAGCCGTCTCACCAGTGGCACACAGGCCCTGCTACACCGCCAAACTACGTCCACTCGGGGTGGTCCCCGCCCGCAATACCAGCAACAGCCGGAACACCGCCCGATAACATGCAGCGCCTGCATCCCATCTTTACTAGGGCTAGGGCTATGAAATGTATGACGTCACATAGCAACTAGGGTTAGGTGTATCTATCTATGACGTCATTCAATGTCTGAGGAAATGGGCGCTTGGATTGGTATGAGTGGCCTTGTGTTGAGCGCCGATCTCGTGGAGGATGAAGGAACAAACAGTAACGGCCGCTTGGACACGGTGCGTGGGCGCGTGGCGGACGCTGAGGAGGACGAGGAGGGCGAAGAGGAGGAGGAGGGCGAGGAGGAGGGCGAAGAGGAGGGCGAAGAGGAGGAGGAGGGCGAGGAGGACGAGGAGGAGGAGGGCG
>Ga0180216_1002107_pt1 | contig 16962 bp, 4 predicted proteins | sample eDN3rd37CBELigMG_FD_128879 | JGI IMG/M metagenome (GOLD analysis project Ga0180216, IMG submission 128879) | Enriched Miracle-Growth compost microbial communities from Emeryville, California, USA - eDNA 3rd pass 37_C BE-Lig MG (version 2)... ... | reverse complement strand
CTGCTTGCCACCGCCGTGCACCTCGTGAGCGCCTGCCGCGCTGGGCCGGCCGAGGTGGACCCGGTCACGGACTGGACCAACTGCGTGCGGTGGTTTGACGGTGGCATGGACGCAGGCCCGGCACTGGAGGCGTGCGATGCGTTCCTGCGCCGGCAGCTGGGCATGCCGGCGCGCGCCATGCAAGCGGCTCGGGGCGCCGACGCCGCCCGTTCGGCCACGGGCCGTCGCAGCCAGGTGACGGTGCTGCTGCCTGAGAACAGCGCGGACCCGTCGCTGCCGTTCCTGGTGCTCATGGACCTACTCCACCAGCGGTCTCTGTCGAACCGGCTGTACTTGATTGCCGACGAGGACACCACCGAGATGGACCTTCACATGTTCCGTGCCCGGGTCCGGGCGCTGCCGCACCTGCACTTTGTCCTCGTCAACGTCGACCGGCTGCCGGCGGTGCTGCAGAAGGAGGTCGTGGCCATGTCGCGAGACCTGGTTTCACAAGCGGCGGGCCACGCGGCGGTCACCTACATTGCCAGTGCCGCGCCGTCGCTGTGGTCGTCGAGCCTGCCCAGCATGGCCTGGATGGCGGTCGACCGGGACACCGGGGCGCGTGTCGCCCGCGAGAGCGCCGAGCAGCTGCGGCAGCGGTTCCAGTCGCACCGACAGCTTCGGCTCCCAGTGCACCTCGTCAAAGGCGGCGCAGGCCACGGCAAGACGCACTACATCAAGAGCGTGTATCTCGCCGCCGAGGAGCCGGCCGCGCCCATCCGCGCCCGCATCAATCGAGACGTAGTCTTCGGCCGCATCCGCCAGTCGCTCGCACAAGCGTTCCCACAAGTGAATGTGGAAGCGGCAGCAACCCGCCCATCGGACGTCCTCTACTTGAATGCGTCGTACCAAGCAGATCGTCAACGTGTGATGCGCCTGCTCTTCGACCTTTTGGCGGCTGGTGTACTGCGCGACGAGTGCAGCGGGCAGACCATTCTCTTGCCGACGACCGCCGACTTGGCTGCACAGCAGCGCGAGGCCAAGGTGGTCCTGGAACTCGGCAACGTTGGCGAGTACGGCCTGCTGGTCGAAGTGCTGGCGTCCGAGGTGGTGGACGTGGACTCCATTGGGGGCGCGGCGCCGCAAGATCCGCGGCAGCAGTACAGCCTGCAAATGACCGAGGATACGCGACTGGCGCTGGCACTGATGTACAGCTTCCACGAGCACCCAGGCTGCCTCACCGCCACAACCTACGACCGCGCCGCAAATCGAGAGGTTCAACTGGCATCTCTGCCCAGCCTGGACCGACTGCGCGACCTTTTTGGCAAGCACGCTACGTCAGCGCATTTCCAAACAGCTACGGCGGCGGCATTGCTCCCGCCGCTCTCGGGCCCGCGGTTGAAACTGATTGCGTACCTGCGAGCGCTCGCGCACCGCGCGCTCGTCTTCTCGCGGAGCAAACTGTACCGGCACAAGACGCAGCTGTTTCAATCGTCGTACGCGCGGCTCTTTTTGGAGTTGGCCAAGCAGTTGCTGACGGAGGCAAGCTGGGTGACCGCCGACCTGTCCAAGATTGACATTGAAAATAGTCTCCCGGCGTGGGTGCTGCACGTGGAGGTGCCGGAGCGGGATGACCGCCGCATCCGGCTGCTGGTGGTGAATCAGGCCGACTTTGAAAAGACGCTCCTGAACATCCCGGGCAAGTCGCCGCTCGAGCCGTTTCTGCCGTCCCCGGACAAGCCCGACGAATGGATCGCGCCAATCGCGTTTGCGTTGGGCTATGGCGAGGACGCGGCCGCGGTGGAGCGGGTGCGCGAGGTGATGCGCGCCAAGCGGTTTGTGATGCTGCCCGACTACGCGCTGCGGATCATCCTCATGCATGACCGAAAGCGCGCCCTCCTGCCGGTCATCATCGAATCGGAGACGGGCGTCGGCAAGACGTACCTGCTGGAGACGTATGCCGAGCTCCTCAACGAGCAGCTGAAGCGCGACGCGAGCCATCCCGCTGGGCGGCGGACGGCCAAGCTGCTGGCGGACTACCTGAAGCCTTTCATGGATCAGCACAAGGCGGCGCTCGACATGGTACAACGCGTGCACGGCGAAATTGCGATCGACAAGGCGTACAGCGATCAGATTCCTTCGGGCCCGCTGGCGTCGGCGGCGATGGCCCATGCGGGCGCGTCGCCGGCCGATCCGATCGAGGAGAACATCAAGGCCCAATGCACCGCCGCTGGCCACCTGCTGGCGGCGCTGCTGCGGACTGGCAGTGGCCGCGCATCGGAGTTCCTGAAGGGCCTCTGCGAGCTGCCGCAACAGATGTACGGCGCCATGCAGATCCTGGAGCGGAAGGACGCCCTGGCGTCATACCTGGAGCAGCTTGCCAGGACCGACGTGCGCGAGCTGACGCCGACGGACCAAGGCGAGCTCGTGACACGCATCCGCGAAGCGATCCTGGAAGTGCACCAGCTGCCGCTGCGCAACATGTTCTTCCGCCTCCTCATCCACCCGGGCATCTCAGAAGCCGACTTGGCCACGTTCATGGCGGCGCCGATCGCCGTCGCGCAGGCCATCCCAGCGTCCGAGGTCGTCGTCTTCTTCGACGAGGTCAACACGAGCAGCGTGCTGAGCGCCTTCCACGAGATGTTCATCGACCGCTCCCTCAACGGCGCGCCGCTGCCGCGCAACATTTTCTTCGTGGCCGCCATCAACCCGCACCGGCCGCCGGCACCTGCCGCTGCGGCACCGCCGGCGGTGGCGCCGATGGAGACGGACGATGTCGTGCCGACGACGTACACAGAGACGTACACGGTGCACGAGCTGCCGTCTGGCCTGAACGAGCTGCGGTGGAGCTTCCGTTCGCTGCAGGCCAGCGCCCTGACGCAGTACATCGCCGGGCGGATCGCGCGAATGGCCGAGGACGCCGGCAGCGGCAGTGGCGTGGCGCTTTCCCCGACCCAGCAGACGGCTGTGTGCACGCTCATCGAGACGTGCCACAGGTTCGTGGCGAGCAAGCTTGGATCGGCGGCAGTCAGCCAGCGCGACATCCAGCGCGTCTTCAAGCTGATGCCGTTCCTGCAGCGGCTGAAGCCGGACGCGCCGTACGTTGCGGCCATCATGGCCGTGGCGCTCGTGTACTACCTGCGGTTGCCGCTGCGGTCGACCGGCCGCGAGGACTCGCGCGTCGACCTGGCCAACGCCGTGCGCAGACTCGTCAGCGGGGACCTGGATCTGTGCGGCACCGTTGACCGCGTCATCGCCGAGATCGTCAGCGACGCCAACTTTGAGGTCCCCGACGGCGTGGCGCTGAACCAGGCGCTGCGCGAGAACATGTTTGCGATCTTGGTGGCGACGCACACGCAGGTGCCCCTCGCCATCATCGGCCGGCCGGGGTGCTCGAAGACGCTGGCCGTGCAGCTGATCGTGCAGAACCTCAAGGGCAGGCAGTCGCCGACCCGGTTCTGCCAAGGTCTGGACACGATCGTGCCGTTCTTTGTGCAGTGCAACGAGGACAGCACGCCAGCAGAGATCAGCACCGTGCTGGACGTGGCCAAGGAGACGCAGCTGCGCTTCAATCGCGGGAACGAACGGCAGCACTGCGTGGTGTTCTTGGACGAGGCGAGCCTGCCGAACCGCCAGCGGATGGTGCTCAAGGTGCTTCACTCGTACCTGGACGAGTGCTACGTCTCGTTTGTGGCGATCTCCAACGCGGCGTTCGACCCGGCCAACGCCAACCGCATGATGCAGGTGCTGCGCTCGCTGCCGTCCAGCGAGGACATGCAGCTGCTCGCGCTGAGCTGCCTCGGCCTGAGCAGGGACGTCGCGGCCAACGTGGACTTTGCGCGCGGCCTCTGCGCCGGCTTCCGCGCCGTCCTGGACGACCCGGACCTGTCGCGCTGGTTCCACTACCGCGACTTTGTCTACATGCTCCGGCAGCTGCGGCGGGAGCGCGCGGACACGTCGGTGTTCTCGCCGCCCAACGTGCTGCGCGCGCTCGAGCGTAACTTCAACGGCGTCGCGCCGGCGCTGTTCGAACGCGTGGTGGAGTTCTTCTTCACCAACATTCAGCGCGAGATGAAGGTCGAGTACCGGTGGCGCGCCCTGCCGCGGCGCAGCATGCAGCAGCTGCTGGCGGAGGCGCTGGCGCCCGCGGCGCCGAGCGGCGGTGGCGGGCCTGCGAGAATGAACGTGCTGCGCGACCGCGCGCGCTTCAAGCTCGTGGTCGACCCCACCGGGGACGACTCGGGCGCGCGCCTGCTGGTGGACCTGGGCCTGCTCAGCTCGCGCGCCACCGAGGTGGTCCACATGTCGGCGCTCGCGCGCGACGCCAACGAGGTGTACCGCATCGAGCAGCTCTCGCGCATCAAGGTCGCGATGGAGAAGGGCACGCGGCTGGTGCTGATCCGGACGGGCCCGCTGCACGGCAGCCTGTACGACGTCTTCAACCAGAACTTCACGCAGGCCAGCGGGCAGGCGCAAGACGTGTACTCCAAGATCGCCGTCGGCTCCAGGACGGAGGACTGCGCCGTCCACCGCGAGTTTGAGTGCATCGTGCACCTGCCGCTGGACAAGTTTGAGAAGGCGCCGGCGCCGTTCCTGTCGCGCTTTGAAAAGTACCGCCTGGACCTGGCCGAGTGCCTCCAGCAGCGCCTGATGGCCATGCCGCCCCGCTTCAGCGTGTTCCGCGCCAGCGTCGAACGTGCCCAGAGCAAGCTGCAGGCGCTGGCGCGCGCCGTTGGGCCGGCCAACATCTACGGCTGGACGGAAGCGGCGACGCTGCCGTCGCTGCTCCTGTCGCACATGCCGAGCGCTGCGGCGCTCGACGACGCCGCACCGCCCACCAGCGACCCTCCGGTGCAGCTGCTGACCGAGCTGACCCACCCGCACCGGGAGCTCGTGTTTGAGGGCCGCTCGGCCGACGCGCTGGACGGGCAGCCGGTGCTGCGCGCGATGGTGGCGCGCGTGCTGCAGCTTGTGCCGCCCGAGGTGGCCCTGACGCTTCTGGAGGCGCGCCTGCCGCCGGGCGCGGTGCGGGACACGTACATGCGCCTGTACGTTGACGGCGCGCTGCACTTTGGGCTGCCGGACCTGGTGAGCCAGGTGTTGCACAATTTGGCGGCACCGCCGTCGGCGGTGCGGCCGTCGCGCAAGATCATGGTGTTCACGCGGGCGTCGGCGGCCACCCTCCACCTGAAGGAGACTGTGCGGACGTGGGGGCTGGGCGCCGACGCGGAGCGGACCGTGGACGTGGTCGACGTCGACGCCAGCACCGCCACGCATGCTGAGCTGGAGGGGAACCTCAGCCGGGCGAGTCTGGCCGACAACAAGGCACTGGTGCTGGTCAACGTGTCGGCGGTGGGCAGCAACGCCAAGGACACGGGCCTGCTCAGCTACGTGCGGCACCTCATCGACACGGTGGCGGACCGCGCGCTCTTGGGTGTCGGCACGGCGGGCGGCATCGTGCGCCCCAAGGCGTGGATCATCGTCGTGAGCTTCCCGCCGGAGCAGCTGTACAAGCGGCCGTGCGCACCGAGCATCTTTGTGAACGGCTGGGACTTTGCGTTCTGCGATACGGCGTCGCTCGGCGCCAGCAAGCAGCTACAGGCGTGCTTCCGTGCGTATCTCCTGGCGTCAATGTCGTCCGAAATAGCCGCCAGCAACAGCGGAAAGAGCTCGAACGGGGAGGCGCACGACTACCTGTTGCCAATCTTGCACAACGCGCTTCTGTCGTTCTGTGTGCATCTGGCGCTACCCGACAGAGACCTTCCGCCTGCGACGATCGAACAGGCAATGCGAGATTTCTACACTCCGGCGACTCAGCTGGAGAAGCGCGTCTCCATTCTGGAGCGTACTCTAGATAAAGTGCCGTTCTTGCGCGCGCGGCTCTTGGAGACTGCGCAGCGCCTTTGGAATGGACGTCGCATCGCCACACAGTTGCGCCAGCACGCTGAAGCTGCATTGCTGGGCGACCAGTGTGCACCGCTGTCAGAGCAAGTTGCCGTGAGCGCCCACGAAGAGCTCAAAGAAGCCCTTGGGACGCTGCTGCTTGATGTGTGCGCCGATTACGGCCTCTCGGCGATCAAGAGGCGGTTGGATTGCGGAGAAGCGGCGACGGTGCCGATCTCGTTGCCGCTGCTTGACGGTGCACGTGCCACTGCGGTACCGGTTGTCGCTGACACTGCTCTGCGTACTCTTTATCAACTGCCGGCGTCGAGCGGGGTGCTTGGTCGGATTTTTTTGTTCCGGCACGTACGGCATCACGTGAGCAAGCTGATTGAGACATTGCCGCCACAGGGCACTGTAATGCAGCTGGATCTTGCTGTGCAGATAGTGCCCGCCTTGAGCGAGTACTTTGACGACCTTGCGGAGCTGGCCAGCGCAGGCGTAACCAACCCCTGCTCTCTGGACGCGTTTCTCATGGACTACGCCCTGGAGCTGGTGGCGCCGGCGGCCCGCGCACACATCGGCGACGCAGACGCGGCGGCCGCCGGGATGTCGCGGGCTGCTCTGCTGGCTGCGCAGGTCGGTGCGGCGTGGCTCCTCGCCCTCCCGGACGTACTGCCCGCCGACGCGCCGGCGCCTGGAGTCCGTCGCCGTTTGCTGGAGATGCACCTGACCTTGTCGCGGCTGCCACCGGCGTTGCTGACCCTGCTCTCTGCGGGGCGCCTTTTGGCGGGGTCGCCCGCGGAGACGCGGCCGCCGTTGGACGCTGTGGCGGAGTGGGTGACGGCGCAGCAAACAGAGATACTCCACGGACAGCTTCGCCGCGCCGACGTGGCGAAGCAGGTGCTGCGGCTCGTGCAGGCACAGCTTGCTACGCGCCTGCGCCAGCTCGCGGAACCAATGCGCGCTGGTCGTGCGCCCAACACGGACGCCCTCGCCGCGTGGATGGACGACATGGCGTTCTTCAGCCTGTACCAAGGCGGCGCACTGGTGGAGGCTTTCGCTGACCCGGTCATCATTGCGCAAGACCTGCTGGCGCTCGCGCTGACCTTGCTGCGGCAGGAACCGGCCGTCTTGCCGGCGCGTGCGGCGGGGCAGTGCCTGGTCGACTTGGCAACGCGTGTGGAGGCAGCGCTGGGCACCAGCGGTGGTGCGACGCCCCCGCTGCACGACGCCGCGGGCCATCTGCAGCTGCCTGCTGTGCTTCACTGGGTGCAGGCTGCGATGGGGACGGCGTGGAAGGCGCCGGCGGCCCACCTGCTCAGCCTCGACGTGCTGGAGTGGTTCTTGGCGACGGCGCGCGAGCCCGTGGCCGCCGATGTGCCCGGCCGGCCCGCCGACAACTTGCACGCGGCGCTGGGCGTGCTGGCGGAGGCCGCCGCGGCGAACGTCCAGCCGGCCCGCGTGCAGTGCCTGTTGGCGGACGTGATCCACCATCGGAACTCCGCGTTGGCCGACCTGCGCAAGGGCGCGCGCGCCACGGCCAGGTCACCCGAGGACGTCGTCGCCGTCGCTGTCGCGCGCTTGGCTTGCGATGGCCAGGAGGATGGTAGCGGCTGGCCGCCGGCGGTAGTCTACGTGCCTGCCTACCTGCCGGACGCAGAAGCGCTGCGGGCGACGCTCCCCGCGCCGTTGACGCATCCGCTCATTGACGTCTACTTTGCGTACGCTGTGGAGGCATGGGATACGGCAGCGTGGCCATTGGATGATCGCGCGGTCGCGCCGCCTTTGGCTGAACCGTGGCATTCTGGAGGCTACCGCGCGCAGGCCAAGATCGTCGTGGCGGACTGGCGGTCCGCGGAGGCGGCGTTCCGACGTGCATGGTCCTCATACAGCGCGGTGCGAGAGGCCGCGTCGCTCATGGACCTTGTCCGCAAGAGTGCCTGGCAGGCGATTGTCATGCGGCGTTTGGCGGACTTGTTGGCTCAGTTGGGCCGCGCCATCTCCACAAGTCCTGAAGCTTTTGATGAGGCTGTAGTGAGCCAGCTCTCCAACGAGGCACTGAGCGGACTGCGCGGCTGTAGCGATGATTTCCTCCGGTTTCTCGCCGCGCCGTCGGGCGAGCGTGCAGAAGCGACTGGGGAAATGCTGCATTGTTTGGCGCAGGCGACGTACTCCATGCAACCACGGGCTGTTGCAAAGGTACTCATGAGCAAGGAGCTGAACCGGCGCCTCGGGGCCGACTGGGCATGGGACATCGGGCAAGCGCTGACCAACAATGTGGAGGGAAATGCAGACGCCCAAATGTCGTTCATGCTTCCGGTTCGGCCACCGGAACACAATGCCATGTTCGCAGATTTGTACGCACCGTTCGCTGATTTTCGCGACTTGCTGCGCCAGGCGGCGAACGCCGCACCCGGCGAACCAGACGCGGTCACAGCAGCCATCAACGCGGTTGTCGCGCGCGTGCGGGCGTGGCTGGCGGGCGACCAAGGTGCCCCGTCACTGGCGCCTGCGTCAATCCACATGATGCTCATCCTGGCGGTCTACCACGACTACTTTGTCAGCGAGGCGACGTTGGCACCGATGCGGCAGGTCGTCGACGCCCTGGCGGCTGTGAATGAGCTCCGCCTGCAGGGGCCACCGTTGCGTGTCCTCCGCGGCTTGCTCTACCCGCACCAGTCGCTGGGCGCTCTGCTGGACAACCATGTGAGCCAGCTGTTCCGATTGGACCGCGACCCGCCCACGGGTTCGGCGCTGATGGACCGGCACTTCTTGGTCAACTTGATGGCGGCGATTGTCGGTACCGGCAACAGTGCGCACCATATGTGGCCGTTGCTCTTTGAGCCTATGAGCATCTACCGCACGTACCCATTCGGCTCGAGCTTTGTTAGTCCGGTGAGCGAGATTGTCCACTATGACTGCGGCTGTGTCATCAATGACGACGGCACCATTCGCAACCAGGGCGGAGACGTCTTGCGGCCACCGGCGGCGTACCTCGCGTACATGATGTGCTTTGGCGCTCTCGAGTTGTCGATGTTGCTGCCCCCCACGGACGCGGTGCCGGCAGCTGATGCTGTGCATCCCGACCCGGAACTGGTTGGACCAATTCTGACGCCGTCCCACGTTGATGCCACTGCCGGCGCGACCCGGCGCAGCAAGGCCATCCATTTCTGTCACGAACGCGTAACGCGCGGCGTATCGCTTCTCGAGGGCGACCAGCCACACCTGCTGCCACTGCGGCTCACGCGTGCATTGGAGCGCTACGCCTGGATCAGCGGCGCGGGCCCCCAGCGCGAGCCCAGATTTGGTGGGACCTACCCATCGGTTCAAAGAGTCCGCGCGGCCGAGCGGGCATTTGAACTGGAAGTGTACCACCATACGTGGGCCGCCACGGCACAGTACGAGGCCGAATTGCGCACGGCGTCGAATACGCCTCGGCTGGAGAACGAAGTTGCCGCACAGCGCGAGCGGCTCGTGCCGCCCCCAGCGAAGATCGCTGATTTCGCGCCGGCGGCGACGGCGTACACGGCGCGCAACGATGCGGTGGACGTTTTCGCGCTGCAGTGGTTCATGGACACACGCGCGCAGCATCACCTGCTGCGCCGACTGCCGGCGCTGCTCCGTTTGTACGACTGGATCCACAGCGCGCTGGCCGGGCGCATCTCGGGCGCGGACAGCGGCAAGTCGATTGGGGCGGTACTGGACGACTTGCGCATTCCACGGCCCACCGCCGACGAGCTGGCGCGTGGCGTGGGTGCCGATGTTGACCCCAACAGCCCGCGGGCCATCGTGGCCGAGGGTGTGCGCGCCTTCAACGCGGTGCACAAGGCCATGAACGGCATGTTGCAGGTCGGCGCGTGCCGGGCGGAGAACGACTTTGAGCCCATCAAGCTCGACGAAACGCCGCTGCACTACCTGCTCTCGTTCCGCGACGAAGGCGTGAACGACATGCTGTTCCGGGTGATCAGCGTGTTGGTTGACATCGGTAACGACTTCTTCTCCATCGTGCTGCGTGGCTACCCGCCGCCACCGCCAGTGCCGGACGGCGCGGACGCGGCTCAGGCCGCCGCTGCGGCACCTGCGGCGAGGGTGGAGCGGCCTGCGGACCCGGTGGCACGCCTGCTGCTGCGATCGATCGACCGCCCGTATCGCGTCAACGTCCGCGAGGCGTGCTTGCCCGAGTCGCAGGCGCTCCTGCTGAGCGCCGACGCGGTGCCCCACCACGCTGTCCTGCCGCGCCTGCTGCGAATGTACCAGCAGGGCCGCGGCTGCTTTGACATGGTCGGCTTGCAGCGGGCCGTGCTGGCCGCCTTCGTGCTCGGCCGGTGCCGCCTCAGCAGCAGCGGCGTCCGCCGCGAGTTCCGGTTCGCTGATGACGTTCGGCGGCAGGTTCAGCAGCAGCAGGAGCTGCGGAAGCAACAGCAAGTGCGGCAGCGATCCAAGAAGGATGCCGTCACAGCACCGATGGAAGTCGACGCGCCCGCGATGCTTCCAGAGACGGTGGCGGAGCGGCTGCCGCCGGAGCAGCGGCAGGCGCTGGCGCAAGGCCTGCAGCTCCCGCACGCGGACGTGCTGGCGCACGCGATTGCCGACGTGCAGATTGCACGTGACGTCTGGGCCGAGCTTGAGCCGGACCGCCAGGCGGCGACGCTGACGCAGTCGCTGCGCACGTTCTTGGAGCAACTGTGCGGCCGGCCGTCGTGCGACTGGTGCCCGGACGCGCTGACGGTGGCGTTGGTGCCGGCGACGCTGCGCCGGCTGCAAGACGAGGCGAAACGGTGGTCCAGTTTCCACACGCTGCCGGCGGCGATGGCGGTGCCGCTGCCCAAGGAGGTCTGGGCAGCCGTGCAGAGCGCCTTGGGGCAGTTTGCGCCGGGGCCCGACAACGTCGAGCAGCGCCTGCAAGCGGCGACCGACGCGCTGCTGGCACTAGCTGAAGCCGTCTCGGATATTGCGACGCTTGACCAGTTTGTGGCAGCCATGAACCTCGACCCGCTGGCCACGGTCCTCGACGCCATGGGCATCGAGGTGCCTGCGGTTCTGCGCGTGCTGCCGCCTGATGTACGTGGCTGCCACATCGTAGCGCTGCAGCGGATTCTGCTGGAGTGGTGGACATCGGCGCGGCGCCAGCAGCACGAACGGTTGGCGCCTGCGGCGGCCGGCGAGGCTAACGGCCCCGCCAATGGTAGCGACTACTGGACAGAAGTGTAAACAACGATCGTGTAAGCATGACATTGTGTTCTGGATGTGCGTTGGAATGAATGTAATCGGACATGAACTGCCATCCTCCACCCACCTCTCTTCACTTTGCGCTGTTCATTTCACTTCGCACTACTCCTGACTCGGGACTCCTAGGCCCAGCCCCTCCTTCGGCGTTTGCTTCCCCTCGGGCCTTTCCCCTCCTGCCTGCCTCCCCCCTCCTGCCTGCCTTCCTGCGTCCATCGCCCCCATTCTCTTGCATCTTCCGCCTCCTCCTCGGCCCTCTTGCCTCCTGCATCCCGCCTCCTCCTCCTCCTCCTCCTTCTCCTCCTCGGCCCGCCTGTCTCCTCCTCAGCCCTCCTGCCTGCTCGTTCTCCACGTCCTCGTCGTCGTCCGCCGCCTAGTTCGCCGCCTCCAATATCATTCATTTTTTTATTTTCGCGCCAAAAAACTTCATCAAAATAAAAACGTTTCGTACGTCGCATGCGCCGCACCGACCGACGCGCCGCATGTGCCCGCGCTAACGCCCCTTCGCCCCGTCGCTTTCTTAGCGCCTTCCACCCACCCAGGCGCGGATGCTGCGTGCGGTTCAGGCCGTCGCGACGCTGGCCATAGCCTGTGCTGCCGGTCGGACGGTGAGCGAGGGCGCACGCCGCGTCGCGACCTGCGGCGCCGTCGCGAGGATGGCGTTCAATGCCATGGACACCGCCACGCTCAACCTGCAGTACTCGCCGTCGCGCTGGGTGAAGCGTGTGCCGGCAGAAGTCGCCGTGCAGCAGCACATGGACGACGCCGTGACCCGTACGTGGGCCGGGACGCGCGCCGCTACAAGCGCCCAGCGTGCTCACGGGCCGGCGGTCCCGGCGACGTGGCGCGGGCCCCACGAACTCAGTGACGGCCCAGGCGGTGACGGCGTGCGCCTCCGTCGAGCGCGACGTGCGCTATGGGCCGGGCCCGCGGTGCCTGCTGGACCTGTACCTGCCGTCTGCGGCGCCGCCCAAGGCTGTCCTGGCCTACCTGCACGGCGGCTACTGGCAGGGGCTCGGCAAGGAGCACGGCGGCCACATGTGTGGCGTCATGGCCCGTGCGGGCGTCGCCACGGCCAGCCTTGACTACGACTTGTGCCCGGACGGTAGGCGTCGTGCCCCGCCTGCTGGGGGCAGGCCGAGCCAGAGACTAACGAACGCGGCGGCTCGAGTCTGCTGGGCGTCCTGTTTCCAGTCACCATTTCGGAGCAGGTGGGCCAAGTGACGGAGGCCGTGCGGTACGTGCGCAGCCGGTTTGCGGGCGTCCCGCTCGTGCTGGGCGGGCACTCGGCCGGCGCCCACCTCGCCGTCATGGCCTACTACCGGCTCCTGCTGGCCAACGACGCGGCTGGCGTGGCAGGTCGTGCAGCACCGCCGTCTGGCCGTTTGGAGCGCCAGAGTGCGCAGTGTGCTCAGCGTGCGGGCTTCGTTGTTTAGCGTGGCGCCGGGTGCGCAGGCCTGTTTCTCCTGAGCGGCGTGTACGACGTCCGGCCGGTCCGCCTAACGCCGAGCGTGAACACGAACAACGTGCTGCGGCTGGACACGGAGGCGGACGCAGACGCCGTGTCGCCGGCGCGCCTAGTACGCCCCCGCGTGGTCGGCGCGACGCCATGGGCCGAAGCTGAGCATGCATCGCGCGCGTGGCCGGGGGGTCCTGGGCCTGCCAGCTACGGGACGCGTCCCAGGTGCCCTGGCGCGGCTTCCCCGTACGACAGCAAGCTGCTCGCCGGACCGAGAGCGGGCGCCCGCTAAGCAACTGCTGCGGCTCGTCGCTGATGTGGCCCTTTGGCGTTGGATGCAGGCGGTGGTGGCGGTGGGCGAGCAAGAGTCGGACGAGTTCAAACGACAGAGCGCCGAGTTTGCGGCGCAGCTGCGGTACGCCATACGCGCGCGCGCAAGGATCCTTGCGCGACGCTCACGCTGATGCGGCCGCACGGTGCCGGGGCCTCGCCCTTTCGCAGGTCGCTCGGCGCGGAGGTGGACGAGCTGGTCATCCCCGGGCGGGACCACTTTGATGTGGCGGAGCGGCTCGCGGTCGACGACGATCGGCTCACCCAGCGCCTGCTGCTGCTGTGCAGCAAGCTGCGCAACCTCGCGACATGAGGTTGTACGTCGCACCCATGTTGAACATGCATTTCATCGTTTGTGATACAAAGTAGTCGCTTTTGCAAACTAGGAACTAGCAAAAACCACGTACGGTGACGATCGCGAGGTGTAGGGCCCGGGTACAGCTTACTTCTGCGCCTGGCTGACGTACTCGTCCAGCTGGCGGTCCAGCTCCTCGGCGCTCAGCTGCGGCTTCTGCGCGCGGCCCCGGCCCCGGCCGCGGCCCCGACCGCGCGCGGGCGCGGGGGACGTGGTGCTGGCCTTGCCAGCGGTGCGGCCGCCGCGCGGGTTGCGGGCGGCCACGGCGCCGCGGGCCGGCGAGGCACTTTTGCGGACGCAAGCCATCCCACGGCAGAACGGCCCGGAGCGGTGCGCGTCAGACGTTCCGTTCGCACCGCGGACCTTTGAGCTTGCATGTCCAGCACACGTACGTGGCACGCGCCGGCTGCGTGGTGGGCGGCACGCCGCCGTACCACTCGACGACCAGCGTTTGGCCTGGCGGGCCAGCCGATTCCAGGCGACGCGCGGCAACCTTGATCGCCTCGTGAGGCCATCCAGCGTGCGTGACTGCCAACGGCGCCAGCACAACGCGGCGGGACGCGTACCGTCCAGGGTGCGGTTGTTCAGCGCGTCAATGGCGTCCTGAGCGTCGGCGCGGTTCTTGTAGTAGACGTCGGCAATGCCAAGCGACCGGCCGGCGTTGTCGAAGCGGATGTTGCACTTGGCCACCGGGCCGATGCGGCTGAAGAGCTCCTGGGTTACGGCCGCGCGCCGGCGTCCGCATTGATGCGTGCCCCGTTGGTATCCATCCGTAGGGTCATGAGCTCGCGGCCGGCGATGGCGGGCCACACACCCGCAGCTCCTCCTCGGTCACGTTGTAGTGCAGGTTGCTGACGCGCAGGCGGAAGCCGGAGCCGGCGATGGCGGTGCGCAGGTCGCCGGCGCGGCCGAGCACCTAGTTGGCAGGCAGACGGCGGTGGAGTGATGACAGCAGGCCGGGCGGCTCAGCGTCGTGCGCACGTCGAAACGAAGAGGACAAGGGTGCCGCCCGGTGCAGGCAAAGCCGAGCACCAACGGGTTGCCCACGTACGTTCGCCGCGGCGCGGGGCCGGCCGCCAGTGCTGCGGTTGCCACCAGCAGAAGCCTATTCCGTGAAACGCAAAAGACAACCGTCGGATCCCAGGCAAGCCGAAGCGAAGGCGCCGTCCACGTAACATGGCCGAGCGTTCGTTCGTCGCCGGCGTGCAGCGTGTCCGTTAGTGACAAGAGCCAAGGCGCGGGGGGGTCCGGTTGGCAGCGGCGGGACGAGGAAGCCACAGGAGATGTACTTTGTCCGTCGCTCAGCCTACACATGACGTTGCAGACACGGTGACGAGCAGACAACTACTACAAGCCCCCAAAGTCCAGCGCTGAGCCCCCGTTCGCCGCGCACTCCTTCCAGCGACGCTAACGCCAGTCGGGATGCCGCAGGTGTGACGCGCGCCTCGGCCCCCGTTCCGCCTCTGCCTCCGTCGCGCACAGCGGCGCTTATCGAGCCGGCCGTGGCGGCGCTTATCCGGCCACGCCCCCCCATCCGGTGCACACAAGCACCTTTCACGATGCTTCGGCCGCGTTCGTTCGCCTTCGCTTCACGGCGTCGCCGGCTCGGCGTCCGTCGGGTCGCACCGTACATTGGCTGGGCGCGTCGAGGCGCCACCGCGGCCGGTGCCACGGCTGCCGCCGCGGCCGCGGGCGCCGGAGCCGCGGCGCTGCGCGCGGCTCTGGGCGATAAGCCCGTCCAGCGACATGTCGAGCGGAGACGCCATGGTTGCTGAAACACGATGAGAAGATACAGAAAGAGAGAGAGAAGATGCTGACGAAGGGAGGCGACGGTGGAGCGATGGTGAAGACAAGTGCGAGAACGGCGGCGACGAAGCGAATGGCAAGGGCGGCGACGGCAGTTGCAGACGGGCGGCGATGCAGCGACCCTCGAGGGCAAGATGCGGACGGTGCAGACACGTGTAGCGAACAACCCAACTCACAGCAGACGATGCTCCGGCTCACGCGGCGTCGTTGGCACGTGGCGCGGGAGGCGGATGGTGCGTTGATGGCGCTGGCGAGGGCGCGGATGGGCGGCGGGGGGGTGGCGAATCCGGGCGGCGATGGAGCGATGGCGGCGCCAAAACAAACTCTGCCGTGCTTCTGCCGCTATTCCACCCTGCGCAATAGTGAATTCCACCCCTTCTACCATTAAATTCTACCGCTCATTCTGCCGCTATTCCACCCTGCGCACTAGTGAATTCCACCACATTCTGCCAGAATGATCTGCCGCTCATTCTGCCGCCATTCCACCCTGCGCAATAGTGAATTCCACCCCAGTCATCGTTCTGCCACCGTTCTCCCGCTGTTCCACCCCGTTTTTAGTCAACCCATTCTGGCATCGGTTGAACTGCAACTGACACAACCTTTGCCACTGCCGCCGCAGGGTGTAGTACAGCGACTCTAAGAGCTGGCCTAGCAGTCTCGCGAACCACTGGGTCGTACAAAGTGACCGGCGCTGGCGCATCGCAGCTAATTGGGATATAGTCAAGGCTGCCACCAATGCGGCCGCGTTGAAAAGTGGTCTGGTCCATGTCGTCAGCGCGCAAACCGCCATTGCGTACCCGCTGACGTCAGCCGCATGTTCCTGCCAGGCACGCGCGTGCTCATTTCGCAGTTGCGGTGCCTCCGACGCGCACACAATAGTTTAATTCTAGTTAATGCAGTCGTTACGCCAGTGTGTGGCCCGATCCAAGTAGGCAACGCGAACCGAGCGATGTAGGGGAAAGCCACAGCCCCGTGCGTTACTTTCGAGTAGTCCAGATGCGGCAGGTGGTTACTTTGCACTAGGCCTACCTGAGACGGCGATCGCCTTATCGCGTGTACCTTTAACAGACCTACTGCTCCACTACGCAGCGGCGCCTGCGGCAGGCGCGTCTTGGGAAGCAACCATGGCGACTGCGATAACGAGTGCTTTCTCCTTGTTGATCGACGCCATCAAGTCGAACGTCTTCTTCATGACTTTCACGGCCGCGTATGGCGTCACCTTCGCCGTGGTTTCCAGCGTTTGCGTGGAGAACTTGTGTGCAGCCCGCGTCGGCACGTTCGCCGCGGGCGTGGTTCTTGTCGCGTGCTGCTTGGTGGCGTCTCTGTTCGACGACGCGGAGGGCAAGTCGACCTTTCTGTGCCAGCGAAACGGCGCCAACGGCGGAAATCAGCAAGGCAAAGCCGCGGCCGCCGACGGCGCTAAGGGCGATCAAGGCGCACGCCGGTGCGTCGTGCTATTCATGAACGCCTCGAACATTCCCACCGACGATGGCGTTCCGGCATGGCTGAAAAAGGCCATCATCGCCATGCAGGCTATTACCAACGGCGTCACCCTGATGGCCATTGTCTTTGTCAGTGTGGCCAACGCGCAGTGGTTCTCCAGCGGCCAGGCGATTGCCGCTGCCTGCTACACGGCGCCGGCGTACACTCCGCCCCCGCCCAACATCACGCCGTCGCCGTCAGATGCCACGTTCCCAACGAACCAGCAATGCGATATGAGCAACTGCGTGGGCTGCAGTGTCACGATGGGCTACTGCGGCGTGATGTTTTCCGTCGCAGCAATCTTGCTCTTCATCGTCCGGGGCGTGCTAAATGCGATCGCCTTGGGGCGGAAGGCTGCTAAAGAGAGGGAGGACAAGGAAAAGGAGAAGGAAGACAAGAACAAGAAGTCGAAAGGGGCACGCGTGGAAGCCCTCAACAACTT
>Ga0180216_1002104_pt1 | contig 16966 bp, 14 predicted proteins | sample eDN3rd37CBELigMG_FD_128879 | JGI IMG/M metagenome (GOLD analysis project Ga0180216, IMG submission 128879) | Enriched Miracle-Growth compost microbial communities from Emeryville, California, USA - eDNA 3rd pass 37_C BE-Lig MG (version 2)... ... | reverse complement strand
AGCCCTCAACGAGCTTGCAGCCGGTCAGCTTTTCGAACCGCTCCTTGACCTCAATTGGCAGAGGGGCACCGCCCGACAGGCAATAGCGCAACGATGAAAGGTCGAGGCTCTTGAACTTCGGGTGGTTCATGATGGCGTTGAACAAGGTCGGCACGCCGGGCATGACCGTCGGCTTTGCCGACTCGATCAGGTCGAGCGCCTCGTCCAATATGAAACGCGGCATGATGATGAGCTCGGCCGCCTTCGCGATCCCGAAATTCAGCACGACCGTCATCGCGAAGACGTGGAAGAACGGCAGAACCGCCAGGACCCGGTGCTTCGCGATCTCGAGGGTCGGCGCGAACGCTGCCGACTGCAGCACATTGATATAGATGTTCGCGTGGCTCAGCATCGCACCCTTCGGCGTACCGGTGGTGCCGCCGGTGTATTGGAGGACGGCGATATCGTTCTCCACGTCGATATGCGCCGGCGTGAAGCGGCCATCGTTGTCGAGGAGGTCGCTTTCGAACAACAGTCGGTTGGCCACAGGCGATCGCGAGGGGCTCGCGAGCTGCCGGCCTTTGAACATCCGGAACAGGATCGACTTCGTCGCGGGCAGGAGATTGGGGAACGGACACACCACGGCGCGCTTGAGAACGCCGGACTGGAGGAGAGCCTCGACTTTCTCGAACAGAACAGCGAGGTCGAGCGTGATCATCAGCTCCGTTTCGCTGTCCCGAACCTGGTGTGTCAGCTCTTCTGTCGTGTAGAGCGGGTTATAGTTGACGATCGTGCCGCCGAGCTTCAGGACCGCGAAGTAGCAGACAATGAACGTCGGGCTGTTCGGCAGGAGCAGGCCGACTTTCGAGCCCTTGCCGACGCCCTGCCTCTGCAACCCGGCCGCCATGCGGCTAACAAGTTCGCCGATCTCGGCGTAGGTCGTCACCTTGCCCGCGAAATTCGTGCAAGGCCTGTTGGGATGACCGGCCACAGCCTCGTCGAGCAGTGTGTAAACCGGGCGAGGCTCGAACTGCTGATCCCAGTCGACGCCGGGGGGATAGCTGGCAATCCAAGGATGAGTCGCCGCGGTGGCCGGCTGCGTGTCGCTGCTCCGGCCGATATCATCCGCAGACATGGACCCTGCCCTCCTGTTGGGTGACGATAAAACCGCTTGCCCCCGTCACGTAGTCCTGGGTTATCCTTGGTTGGGCACTTGGCCGCAGACATCCCGGCGATCATTGAACATAATTTTGCCGCATCGCGCCAGTCCTGCATCCCTGTGCCGCTGGTGACAGCAGACATTGTTAAGATCTACCAAGATAAAGACGTGGGCCGGGCAGCGTTCAGCTATCCGGCCAGCTTGGTGGGAGGCGGCTCGGTTGAACACATCGACCATTTACGGTTATGTGACGGGCGAGCTTGTTCTCCAGACCTGCCTGGACTACTGAGGGTCCAAGCCGAATATCCATCATGGACCTGCAAAAGCAGGGTGGGAGAGCGAAATGGACGAAGTGGCGACCAAGATTATCGACATTCTCAAGAAGCACATGAAGGAGCCGCGCGACGACATCAACTTGTCGACAGCGCTCTCTGATCTCAAAATCGAGTCGCTCGACCTTGCCATGATCGTGTTCGATATCGAGGATACCTTCGGTATCGAGATCCCGTACAACGCCAACGAGGAAGCGGCGGACTTCAAGACTGTCGGCTCGGTGGTGGAGCGGGTGAAGGCCCTCATCGACGGAGCAGGGGCGAGCGGCGCGGCTGCAAGCGCGAAGGCTACCTGAAGCCACGCTCTCGGTCGCTGCTAGACAACTAAACTGATCATCCGGGGCGCTTTGCGCCCGCGGATCGAGTCCAACTCAGGACTTTGGAAATGGCAAACGCGAACGGCGCACGTCGTGTCGTCGTCACGGGCATGGGCGTCGTGACGCCGATCGGGCATAACGTGCAGGACTTCTGGGCCGCCATGAAGCGCGGCCAGTCGGGTGTGAGCCCGCTCGAAGGCTTCCCGCTCGAGGATCTCAAGATCCTCATCGCCGCGCAGATCAAGGACTTCGATCACCGCGCCCGGCTCAAGAACGCCAAGCGCGACAAGATCATCATGCACGCAGACCGCTACTCCTGGTTCGCAGCTGCAGCTGCGGACGAGGCGGTCCGTCAGTCCGGTCTCGAGGTGCCGCTCGCCGACCCGTACCGCGCGGCCTGCATCATCGGCTCGGGCGCCGGCGGCCTCACCACGTACGAGATTGCCTACCGCGACCTGTTTATCCACAACAAACGTGCGACCCACCCGCTGACACTCCTGCGCATCATCGGCTCGTCGGCCTCCGCACACGTGGGGATCGAGTACGGCATCAAGGGGCCGACCTTCGCGACTTGCAGCGCTTGCTCGACCGCGACCCACGCCATCGGCATCGCCCGGGACTACATCCGGAACAATGTGGTCGACGTTGCTATCGCCGGGGCGTCGGAAGCCGTCATCAACTACGGCACCATGAAGGCGTGGCAGGCCCTTCATGTGCTGTCGCCCGAAGGCTGCTTCCCGTTCGCGAAGAAGCGTAACGGCACGGTGTTGGGCGAGGGCGCCGGCATCCTCGTGCTCGAGGAGCTGGAGCATGCCCGCAAGCGCGGCGCTACCATCCTCGCCGAGCTGGTCGGCTACGGCATGACCTCCGACAGCAAGGACATGGTGAACCCGGACGTGGAGGGGCCGCGCGAGGCCATGCGCATGGCGCTCGACGACGCGAAGATCGGCCCCGCTGATATCGACTACCTCAACGCGCACGGCACGGCGACCACCATCAACGACAAGAACGAGACCAACGCCATTAAGGAAGTGTTCGGTCAGCACGCCTATAAGCTCGCCATCTCGTCGACCAAGTCGATGCACGGGCATCCGCTGGGTGCCGGTGGCGGCATCGAGGCGGTGGCCTGCATCCAGGCGCTCAACGAGGGCTGGGTACCTCCCACCATCGGCCTCGACGAGCCCGACCCCGACTGCGATCTCGACTACGTTCCGAACGTGGGTCGCGATTTGAAGGTGCGCTTCGCCATGTCGAACTCCTTCGCGTTCGGCGGGCTCAACGCGGTGCTCATCTTCGGTGCGCCGCCGGCCTGAACCAGAAGGCGCACCTCGGTTATTTGCTCACGCTTTTTGGGCACGACACCGGATGAATCGCCTCGACGTCGCGAGGCGATTCATCCACAATCCGTCCGTTCTCGTTCTGTTGCATCGGTCCGATCAGAGGAGACCTGCAATGAAGACGGACGTGAAGAGCCTGCTGATCATGGCAGCCATCGGCATTGTGGCCGGGTTCTTGGCTTCAGTGGTCGTCGGCGGCGGTGGTGGCCTTGTCTGGTATCTCATCGTCGGCCTGATCGGCGCTTTCGTAGGCGGGCTGCTGCTCAATGCGCTGAACGTCAATCTCGGTATTCACAACGAGATTGCATCACAGGTGGTGACGGCGACGATCGGCGCGATCGTGGTGATCGTACTTGCGCGCCTGATCGCCTGAGGTCGAGTGATCGCGAGGGGTGGTGGATTTCGGTGCGTACACGCCGTTGCTGACTCTGGCGGTGGTCGGATTGATCGCCGGCTGGATCACCGGCATGCTTTTCGGCCAACGCGGCCTCATTCGCTATCTTCTTGTCGGTACGCTCGGCGCGCTTCTCGGGGGCTATGTCATCCACGGGCTATTCGCGTTCAGCTTCGGCCTGGGAAGCGCGTTTCTCGACCAGGTCGCGGTTGCAACCATCGGCGCAATCGCGGTGGCGCTGCTTGCCCGGGCCATCGCCCGCTAGGCTTTCTCGCGCGCCGCGGCGACATGCCGGTTGATCGTTGCGGCAGGACGGGCCACCTGTAGTCTGACGCGGCAGTGAGCCGCACGGCCAACCACGACGAGCCCTCGCGCATGGTTACGATCCTCGATATGCGACCGCGGCATCCGGAGAAGGCGCAGAAGCCGGATACGCCGGTGCTGCGCAAACCGGAATGGATACGCGTCAAGGCGCCCGGATCGCCCACCTACACCGAGACGAAGCAGATCGTCCGCGCGCACGGGCTTCATACGGTGTGCGAGGAGGCCGGCTGTCCCAACATCGGTGAGTGCTGGACCAAGAAGCACGCGACCATGATGATCATGGGCGATACGTGCACGCGCGCCTGCGCCTTCTGCAACGTCCGCACGGGTTTGCCGCAGCCGCTCGATCCCAAGGAGCCTGAGAACGTCGCCGAAGCGGTGGCAAAGCTCGGGCTCGAGCACGTAGTCATCACGTCGGTCGACCGGGACGATCTGCCGGACGGCGGTGCGGCGCACTTCGCGGCAGTTATCCGTGCCATCCGCGCGCGCACGCCTGAGACCACCATCGAGGTGCTGACGCCGGACTTCCTGCGCAAGAACGGCGCGCTCGAGGTGGTGGTCGAGGCGAAGCCCGACGTGTTCAACCACAATCTCGAGACGGTGCCGGGACTTTACCTGCAGATCCGCCCGGGTGCTCGCTACTTCCACTCGCTCCGGCTGCTTCAGCGCGTGAAGGAGCTCGACCCCACCATGTTCACGAAGTCGGGCATCATGGTCGGGCTGGGTGAGCGGCGAGAGGAAGTGCTGCAGCTCATGGACGATCTGCGCACAGCTGATGTCGACTTCCTGACCATCGGGCAGTACCTGCAACCGACCCGCAAGCACGCCGAGGTCAAGCGTTTCGTCACGCCGGAAGAGTTCAAGTCCTACGAGCGGATCGCCTATGCCAAGGGCTTCCTGCTCGTCTCGGCAAGTCCGCTCACGCGGTCGTCCTATCATGCCGGCGAAGACTTCGCCCGATTGCGCGCCGCTCGGCTCGCCGCTATGGGCCGTGGGTGACAAGAGCGGTCGCTAACTTCCACTTCGCGTGATCATCGGTCGCAATGCAGCGGGCTGGGGAGCGCGTGATATCCTGACGACAGCGCAGAACGGATAAGAATGCCTTCATTCCGCACACATCGCATCGTCAAGCATCAGCCGAAGGCCATGTTCGAGCTCGTCTCGGACGTGGAGCGGTATCCTGAGTTTCTTCCGCTTTGCGAGAAGCTCGTGGTGCATTCCCAAGGCCACAAGGCTGATGGTGTGGAGGAAATCCTGGCGACGATGACGGTGGGCTACGGACCGATCCACGAGTCCTTCACAACCCGTGTACGCCTGGATCGGGAGAACTGCCGGATTCTGGTGAATTACGTCGATGGGCCGTTCCGGCATCTCGAAAACACCTGGGTCTTTCATCCCCATCCGGACGGCTGCCGGGTCGATTTCTCCATCATCTATGAGTTTCGCTCCATCGCCCTTGGCATGATGATGGGAGCGCTGTTTGACCGCGCCTTCCGCAAGTTCGCGGAAGCCTTCGAAGCACGCGCCGACAAGATTTACGGCACCGAGGGGCCGGCCCTCAATCGAGCCTGACAGCGGCTTTCACGAGGTCGAGAGCCGTTCGCACGCTTTCGAGCCTGATCGCCATACGACCGAGATCCCCGAAGCGACGCTCGAGATGCAGCAACGGCTGGCCTCTGCGCGCAGCAGCAAAATGCACGAGGCCCACCGGCTTTTCGGGAGAACCGCCGCCCGGTCCTGCGACACCCGTCACGGCGACGGCGACATCGGCTTCAGAGTTCGCCAGTGCTCCGGCGGCCATGGCGCGGGCGACCACCTCGCTCACGGCTCCGTTCGTAGCAATGACCTCGGGATCGATACCAAGGCAGGACGCCTTGGCGGCATTGGAGTAGGTAACGTAACCCCGCTCGACGACATCAGAGGAGCCGGGGATCTCGGTGAGAAGAGCCGAGATGAGCCCGCCGGTACAACTCTCCGCGGTCACGAGCATGAGTCCACGCTCGCGCAGGGTAACGAGAAGTTGCCGCGCCTCGTCGACGAGATCCGAGGGAAACATAAAACCTCCACATCAGCCGCAAAGCCGATCTGATGTGAAGGCTAAACGGTCAGCGACGAGCTGGCCAGCGTTATACGACGGCGAGCTTTTCCGCCTGATGCAGCAAGCTGTCGAGCGTTGCCTTGCTCTCCGGTCCCATCACGGCGACGGCGCGCTCCTGAGCGGCCAGCCAGACCGGGTAGGCTTCCTTGATGACGCGGCGGCCTTTGTCCGTCAGGTGCAGACCGCGGCCACGCCTGCCAGCCGGTGGATCCATGAGGATGAGGTTGAGCGCGAGCAGCCGTTTCAGATTGCGCGAGAGGGTCGACTTTTCGATGTCGAGCGTGAAGCCGATCTCGACCGCAGTAATCCCGTCCTGCTGCGCCAGTTGGGTGAGCAACGTGAACTGGCTGGCTGTGATGCCGAGCGGGCGCATGGCATCGTCATAGACGCGGGTTATGATCCGGCTGAGCTGGCGTACACGCGTCGCGATGCAGCTGGAGGAGGTCGTCTCCGCAATTCTCGCAAGCTCTGCCGCTGCGGAGTCCGGCTCCTGTGTCATGATGTTCATCGGAGGCTCCTGGCTTCGCCAGTGGAGATACAACGCTTCGTCTCTGATCGGCGATTCTTGCCGATGATGCAACAAAGCATGCTCCCTGGTCGGTCGATTCAGGAGCAGGGGTTGCAATGAGGCAGCAGCACCGTTGCACTCGCCATTGCGGCTATCCCTTCGCGCCGTCCGGTGAAGCCAAGTCTCTCCGTCGTCGTCGCTTTCACGCTCACGCGGTCCGGGCTGATCTCCAGGATGCCGGCGATTGACGCGCGCATGGAATCGCGATGCGGCGCGATCTTGGGGGCCTCGCAGAGGAGGGTGACGTCCACATTGACAATCCGACCACCCCGTTGATTCACGCGTCGCGCTGCTTCGCGCAGGAAGATGTGGGAGGCGGCACCGCCCCATTGCGGGTCCGTTGGCGGAAAATGCTGGCCGATGTCCCCGTCCGCTATCGCGCCGAGAATCGCATCAGTGAGCGCATGAAGGCCGACATCGGCGTCGGAGTGCCCCACCAGACTCTTGTCATGATCGATCCGGACACCGCATAGCCATACATGGTCGCCGGTGCCGAAGCGATGCACATCGAAGCCGGTGCCGGTGCGAAGCTCGCCCTCTGATGCACCTGAGATCATGCGCTCTGCCAAAGCGAAGTCCTCTTCGTCGGTGATTTTGATATTGCACGCGCTGCCTGCAACCAAGGCGACCCGGAGGCCGGCCCATTCGGCGATTGCTGCGTCATCGGTGAAATCCGTTCGGCCGGCTGCGTGAGCTGAGTCGTGCGCGGACAAGATGCGGGCGTAGTGAAATCCTTGTGGTGTTTGCGCCCGCCACAGTCCGTCGCGGGCGACGGTAGCAGCGATCACGCCATCGGAGTCGGACCGCTTGAGCGTGTCGGTAACCGGCAGAGCTGCGATAGCGCCGTCGTTGTCCGCGAGCGCATCCAAGACCCGACTGATCACGTCGGCATCGACGAGGGGGCGCGCGGCATCGTGGATCAGGACGACGTCCGGCGCGAGGTCGGAGAGCGCGTGCAGCCCCGCCCGCACGGACTCTTGCCGCGCTGCTCCGCCCGGAACCGGCGTACGCAGATTAGCCCCGAGGCTGGCGCAACATTCGTCGTACAGGGCGCGATCGTCGGGATGGATTACGACCTGGATGGTGCCGGTTCGCGGGTGACCGGCGAATGCCGCGATGGTGCGCGACAGGACTGGTTTGCCCGCGAGCAGGCGGTATTGCTTTGGGATTGTCGATCCGCCGGCCCGCGTCCCGCGACCTGCAGCGACGATCAAAACGGCAGCCTGCACCGGTATCCTTCCTTTCCGCACCATCCGAAGCGTCCGAAGACCCGAGCCTTAGCCGCCGGTCCAAATACGCGCAACTTTGGCGCAAGCTCTGCGCAATTCGCACTTGCGAAACGCAACTCTCCGCCTTAGTCTGCACAATCGTTCGGCAGGTCTCAAACATGATGAATTTTTAAGCATGCAGCTTGCGGAGTGCTCCAGTCCCCTTCGCGTAGGGACACGTGAATTGGCAAACCCCGTGCTCCTCGCGCCGATGTCGGGCGTCACAGATCTCCCATTCCGCAGGTTGGCACATCAGCTGGGTGCGGGGCTGGTGGTATCCGAAATGGTCGCCAGCGAGGAGCTTGCGCGACAACGTCCCGATGTTCTGCGCAGGGCCGTGGGGGAAGGCATCTCTCCCTTCGTCATCCAGTTGGCGGGCCGCGAGGCACGCTGGATGGCAGAAGGCGCTCGCATCGCTCAAGATCTCGGCGCCGATATCATCGACATCAACATGGGCTGCCCGGCGCGGGAGGTGACAGGGAAGCTGTCCGGATCTGCATTGATGCGTGATCTGGGGCTCGCGCTCTCGCTCATCGAGGCGGTAGTGAAGAGCGTAAGCGTTCCGGTCACGCTCAAGATGCGCATGGGCTGGGACCGAGACCAGCTGAATGCTCCGGAGCTGGCCCGGCTCGCCGAATCCGCAGGTGTTCGCCTGATCACCGTACATGGCCGGACTCGCTGCCAGTTCTTCAAGGGTAAAGCCGATTGGGCGTTCGTGCGCCGCGTGAAGGAAGCGGTCTCGATCCCGGTCATCGTCAATGGTGACATCTGTTCGGTCTCAGACGCCCGGGCGGCCCTTTCTGCATCGGGAGCGGACGGAGTCATGGTCGGCCGGGGCGCGTACGGTGCCCCGTGGCTGCCCGGGCGAATCGCCGCCACCCTCCGAACCGGAGCCGACCCTGGCGCGCCATCGCTCGCCACGCAGGGCCAGGTCGCCGTCGAGCATATCCGGAGCATGCTCTCGCACTACGGGCGGGCGCTCGGGCTGCGCAACGCCCGCAAGCACATCGGCTGGTATCTCGAGCAGAGCGGACTGCCGGTCGGCGTCGTGAAGAAGTGGCGGGCGCTGCTTTGCCAGGACGACGATGCCGACCGGGTGCTGCGCGGGCTCAGTCACTTCTATCACCAGGCTGAGGAGGTGGCCGCATGAGTGCCGAGTCCATCCGTGACCGTGCTTTGCCGCCGGCCATCAGCCCGAAGCACGTCCAGCACGATCTCCTGTTGGCGGCACTGCCTCACCCCATTCTCACGCTGGGAGAGGACGATCGCATTCTCTACGCCAATCCGGCCGCTGAGCAGTTCTTCTCGGCCGGGCAGGCCATGCTCAAGAGGCATCGTCTGGCCGACCTCGTCGCGTTCGGCTGCCCGCTCGTGAGCCTCGTCGAGCAGGTTCGGCGCACAGGCGTCTCCGTCAACGAGTACGAAATCGAGGTCGTGATTCCACGCGTCGATGACGGGCCGAAACTCGTCGACGCTTACGGTGGGCCGCTGCCGGAGCAGCCGTCGCTCATCGTGCTCATGCTGCAGCAGCGCACGATGGCCCAAATGATCGAGCGTCATCTCACCCACCGGGCCGCCGCGCGCTCCGTCTCCGGCATGGCGGCGATGCTTGCCCACGAGATCAAGAACCCGCTGTCGGGTATCCGGGGCGCAGCGCAGCTCATTGAGCCGAACCTCAGTGCGTCGGACCGTCCACTCGCCCAGCTCATTTGCAAGGAAACGGACCGGATCCGCGACCTGGTCGATCGGATGGAAGTGTTCGGAGATGAGCGACCGCTGACCAAGAGTCCGGTCAACATCCACGACGTGCTCGATCACGTCTGTCAGATCGCGACCAGCGGCTTCGGGCGCAACGTGAAGATCCTGGCCAAGTACGACCCATCGTTGCCGCCGGTACCGGGCAATCGTGACAAGCTCGTCCAGGCTTTCCTGAACCTCGTGAAGAACGCCGTGGAAGCCATCGAGTCAGGCGGGGAGAGCGGGCGGCTTATCCTGACCACGGCCTTCCGACCGGGCGTTCGCCTGTCCGTGCCGGGAAGCGGTGCCCGGGTGAGCCTGCCTCTGATGATCGAGGTGGAGGACAACGGGACGGGCGTTCCCGACCACTTGAAGCCTCACCTTTTCGATCCGTTCGTCACCACGAAGAGCAACGGCACCGGATTGGGCCTGTCGCTGGTCGCCAAGATCATCGGTGACCACGGTGGCATCGTCGAATGCGAGTCTGAGCCGAAGCGCACCATCTTCCGCGTTCTCCTGCCTCTGCAGGAAACGAGTCCTCGAGCGAACCAACCGGATTGAACCATGGCACGCGGCACCATTCTCATTGCAGATGACGACAGCGCAATCCGGACCGTGCTCAACCAGGCGCTGGCCCGCGCCGGATACATCCCGCGGGCTACGGGGAACGCGGCCACACTCTGGCGCTGGGTGAGCCAGGGAGAGGGCGACGTGGTGATCACTGACGTGGTGATGCCCGATGAGAACGCCTTCGACCTCATCCCGCGCATCAAGAAGACACGGCCCGAGCTTCCGATCATCGTCATGAGCGCCCAGAACACGCTGATGACGGCCCTGTCGGCGGCCGAGAAGGGCGCGTTCGAGTACCTGCCGAAGCCGTTCGATCTCAACGAGCTGGTGAGCGTCGTCGGTCGCGCCCTGGCGGAGCCGGGCCGGCGCGCGGTGCGCAGCTCTCCGGATTCAGAGCCTGATGACCTGCCGCTGATCGGCCGGTCGCCGGCGATGCAGGAAATCTACCGCGTGATCGCGCGCCTCACGCAGACGGACCTGACCGTGATGATCACGGGCGAGTCGGGTACGGGCAAGGAGCTGGTCGCCCGCGTGCTGCACGATTTCGGCCGGCGCCGCAGCGGTCCCTTCGTCGCCATCAACATGGCAGCCATCCCGCGCGAGCTGATCGAGAGCGAGCTGTTCGGCCACGAGAAGGGCGCATTCACCGGCGCGCACACCCGCATGCCGGGCCGCTTCGAGCAGGCGGAAGGCGGCACGCTCTTTCTAGACGAGATTGGCGACATGCCGATGGAGGCGCAGACGCGACTGCTGCGCGTGCTGCAGGAAGGCGAATACACAACCGTTGGCGGCCGCATCCCTATGCGCACCAACGTGCGGATCATCGCGGCAACCCATAGGGAGCTGAAAAGCCAGATCCAGCAAGGCCTCTTCCGTGAGGACCTCTATTACCGACTCAACGTGGTCCCGCTCCGGCTGCCCCCGTTGCGCGAGCGGCTCGGCGATATCGACGATCTGGTTCGGCATTTCCTGCGACAGGCGGCCCGCGACGGCTATGGCCAGAAGTCGATCGAGACGGCAGCCTTGGACCGGCTGAAGCGTCACACGTGGCCCGGCAACGTGCGCGAGCTCGAGAATCTGGTTCGGCGGCTGGTAGCCCTTTATCCGCAGGATACGATCACAGCCGAAATCGTCGATGGTGAGTTGGCGCAGGCGCTGCCAACGCCCTCGGACGAGCCGCAAACGGGCGCTGACGCGTCGCTCTCGGAGCTCGTCGAAGGGTATTTGGGACGCTATTTCGCCCGTTTTGGCCGCGATCTACCCCCTCCGGGGTTGTACGATCGCGTTATCCGCGAGGTGGAGCAGCCGCTCATTACCGCCGCTCTCGCCGCCACGCGTGGAAACCAGATTCGCGCGGCAGAGCTTTTGGGGCTCAATCGCAATACGCTACGGAGCCGGATCAGGGACCTGGACATCCAGGTTTTCAGGTCGCCGAGCGCTTGAGCCAGCAATCGAGCTGATCAAGATTCAATCGCCAGTTTCTTGGCAAAGCCGTCGACGACGGGCTAACGCCAGGAACGAAGATCCTCACGTGGTGCGACGCGATCGCTTGACTTTGCGCCGAAGGTGAGGACTATCGGTGTTCATGTCGCGAAAATGTCACAGTCTTGACGCTGATCTGTTGTCGGACCGCGTCAACACCGCGCCATGAATGTGACCTGATAGCTACCTAACCCAGCGAGAGAGGGACCAGCCGGCGGCCGCGGACGGTTCTGTAGTTGCGCGACAGGCCGAGGAGAGGCGTTTGGATGACGTCCGCTTTGCCCGAACGGGAAGCAAGCGACATCGTCGATGACGACCGGCTGCCATTTCCGGAAGCGAACAAACCCGCTTTCTGGATCGGCTTGGTTGTCGTGATCCTGTCGCTCGTCTCGGGGCTCGCGACGTATCTCATTCTCACGGGTCTGACGCCGATCGTACCGCGCAATGACATCGTGCTCGCGGTGCTGTTCATCAATGTCGTGCTGATCCTCGCGATGTTCGCGGTCATCGGCTGGCAGGCGGTCGGACTGTGGAAGGCCTGGCGCGACAAGGAGGCGGGCGCACGTCTGCATGTGCGCATCGTCGCCCTGTTCAGTGTGATCGCGGCCCTGCCGGCGATACTCCTCGCGATCGGCGCCACGACGACATTCTCCCGTTCGCTCGACAATTGGTTTTCGTCGCGAACGCGTCAAATCGTGGCCAACTCGCTCGACGTCGCGAATGCGTACCTCGAGGAGCACGGGCAGGTCATCCGGACCGACATCGTCAACATGGCGAAGGATCTCGACGATGCGGCCGATACGTTGCGCGATTCACCGGAGCAGTTCCGCACGCAGGTGATCGCGCAGGCGGGTCTCCGCGACCTTCCGGCGGCCTATGTCATCGATTCCGAGGGGCGGCCGATCATCAGCGCTATCGAAGATGAGCGCTTGCCCTATATCCCGCCACCCGCTTCGGTAATCGCGCAGGCGGAAGCAGGACAGGTGCCGCTCCTGATGCCATCGGACACCTACCGCGTGGCCGCCGTCGCCAAGCTCAATGGCTATCCCGGGTCGTATCTCTATGTGCTCCGCGGCGTGAGCCCGAAGGTGATGGGGCACTTGCGACGGACTCAAGCGGGTGTCGCCGAGTACGAGGAGCTCCGGCAGCGCCGCGGCGGCCTGAAGATCGCGCACGGGCTCATGTACTTCATGATCTCGATGACGGCTCTGCTGGCTGCCATCTGGGCCGGCCTTTGGTTCGCGGGACAGTTCGTTGCACCGATCCGAAGGTTGATCGCGGCCGCGCAACAGGTCTCGCGGGGCAATCTCGGCGTCGTTCTCCCGGTGCGGCGCGGCGAGGGTGATCTCCGGCGGCTGTCCTCCACTTTCAACACGATGACCGCTGAGCTCAAGAATCAGCGCGACGCACTCGTCTCCGCCAACGAGCAGCTACTCGAACGACGCCGTTTCATAGAGGCCGTGCTGACGGGTGTGTCGGCAGGCGTTCTCGGCCTCGACAAGGAAGGTTGCATCCGGCTAGCGAACCGCTCGGCCGAGAAGCTTATCGGCGCCGATGCCGACGAGCTGATTGGCAAGCCGCTCGAGGAGGCGATCCCGGAGATCGGCGCCCTGCTGAAGTACGGCGAGGAGCGGCTCACCTACCGGCTGCAACACCAGGTGAAGCTCATCAACAAGAACGGCGAGGAGCGCATTTTCGCCGTCCGCTTCACGCGCGAGGTGGAGAGCGGTGAGGAGCAGGGGACGGTCGTGACCGTCGATGACATCACCGAGCTCGTCTCAGCGCAGCGGACTTCTGCCTGGGCCGACGTCGCCCGCCGTATCGCACACGAGATCAAGAATCCGCTCACCCCGATCATCCTTTCCGCCGAGCGTATCCGCCGCAAGTACGGGAAGGTGATCACGGACGATCGGGAAACATTCGAGAAGCTGACCGCGACGATCGAGCGTCAGGCTGGCGACATAAAAACCATGGTCGACGAGTTCGCCTCCTTCGCCCGCGTGCCGAAACCCACCATGGAGCCTGGCGATCTGCGCGACGCGGTGCAGGAGCCCGTCATCCTGTTCCGCGAGAGCCATCCGCACATCACGTACGAGCTTCACATGCCCGATGAGCCGCTCAAGTGCCTGTTCGACCGGCGGCTCATCACTCAAGCTGTGACGAACCTCGTGAAGAACGCTACCGAGGCGGTGGAATCCGCTGCCGAAAATCCGGAACCGGATTGGAAGGGTCGGATCGAGACGGCGCTTCGCCCCGTCGAGGACCGCATCGAGATCGAAGTCATCGACAATGGTATCGGTCTGCCGAAGCAGAACCGGTCGAGACTGTTCGAGCCCTATGTGACCAATAAAGGCACCAAAGGTACGGGGCTTGGCCTTGCCATTGTCCAGAAGATTGTGGAACAGCACGACGGCATGCTGGCCCTGGAGGATGCTCCGCCGGGTCCGCAGCGCAATCGCGGTGCGCTTTTCCGCATCACGCTTCCCGTTCGAAACGAGTCCGCAAACAAGACAGATGCCAAACCCGAGGCCGCCGAGTGAGGCGGGCTTCGGGCAGACGCAATGCCGCCGAAGGAAGGGAGTGACCGATGGCCGCTGACATCCTGGTTGTCGACGACGAAGCTGACATTCGCGAGCTCGTGTCGGGGATCCTGGAGGACGAGGGGCACCGCTGCCGGTTGGCGCGGGACAGCGACGAGGCGCTTCGCGCCATCGAGGAACGTAAGCCTCACCTGGTCATCCTCGACATCTGGCTCCAGGGCAGCCGGCTCGACGGTCTCGAGGTGCTGTCGATCATCAAGCGGGTGCATCCCGATATGCCGGTCGTCATCATTTCCGGCCACGGCAACATCGAGACGGCGGTCACGGCCATCAAGCGCGGCGCCTACGACTACATCGAAAAGCCGTTCAAGGCGGACCGGCTGATTCTGGTCACGATGCGCGCGCTCGAAGCCTACAGCCTTCGCCGCGAGGTGAAGCACCTGAAGGAGCGCTCTGTTGTAAGCGCCGAAATGATCGGGCGCTCGCCGGCGATCAATCAGCTGCGCAATCAGATCGACCGGGTGGCCCCCACCAACAGCCGCGTGCTCATCCGCGGCTCATCGGGCGCCGGCAAAGAGCTGGCGGCGCGCGTGCTGCACGCGAAGTCCAATCGTGCAGACGGGCCTTTCGTCGTGCTCAATGCCGCCGCGATGGTGCCCGAGCGTGTCGAGGAGGAGCTGTTCGGCACCGAGGATCGCACGGGCGGGCCGCGCAAGGTCGGTGCGCTGGAGGAAGCTCATGGTGGCACCCTCTACATCGACGAAGTCGCGGATATGCCGCTTGAGACCCAAGGCAAGATCCTGCGCGTGCTCGTGGAGCAGAAATTTCTGCGCCTTGGTGGTAGCCAGAAGGTCTCCGTTGATGTCCGCATCATCTCCTCGACGAGCCGGGACCTCGAGCGTGACATGGCCGAGGGCCGCTTCCGCGAGGATCTTTATCACCGCCTCAATGTCGTGCCGCTGAGGGTGCCCAGTCTCGCCGAGCGGCGGGAGGACATTCCGGAACTCGTCAACTACTTCGTGCAGCAGATCGCACAGACGTCCGGTCTTGCGCCCCGCAGAATAGGAGAGGACGCCATTGCGGTGCTGCAGGCGCATGACTGGCCGGGCAACGTGCGGGAGCTCAGGAACAACATCGAGCGCCTCATGATTCTCTGCGGCGGCGATCCCGACGTAGTCATCACCGCGGACATGCTGCCGGACGAGATCGGTTCGAATGTGCCGCTGCCCGTCAACGGCGGTGCCGAACACCTGATGTCGCTACCCTTGCGAGAAGCGCGCGAGATCTTCGAGCGCGAGTACCTCCTGGCGCAAATCAACCGTTTCGGCGGAAATATCTCGCGTACGGCCGAGTTTGTGGGCATGGAGCGGTCGGCGCTGCATCGGAAATTGCGGGCCCTGGGGGTAAGCTCCGACCAGCGCTCCGGCTTGGCTGCCGGACAAACCTAGGCCCGGCACGTGGGTTCAGTTGAGGCATCAGGGCGTGCGGACAGGCACAGCCCAACCTTCGCGTGCTGATCGGAACGAGGCTCAATCAGAATGAAAGTCATCGTTTGCGGCGCGGGGCAGGTCGGCTTCGGCATTGCCGAGCGGCTTGCAGCGGAGGGCAATGACGTATCGCTGATCGACATCGACCCGGCTCTCGTCGAGCGCGCGAATGACGTGCTGGAGGTGCGAGCTACTCTCGGCAACGGCGCTCATCCGGACGTGCTCGAGCGTGCCGGAGCGCGCGATGCCGACATGCTGATCGCCGTGACGCAGGCGGACGAAGTGAACATGGTCGCCTGCCAGGTCGCGCACAGTCTGTTCGACATTCCGACCAAGATTGCGCGCGTACGGGCCCAATCCTACCTCGCCAAGGACTACGCCGGCCTCTTCTCGCGCAGCTGTCTGGCGATCGATCTCGTCATCTCGCCGGAGATCGAGGTCGGGGACATGGTTCTTCGCCGACTGCAGCTTCCGGGAGCCTTCGAGACGTTGAGCTTCGCCGACGGCAAGGTGCTGGCCGTGGGCATCAGCTGCGGGGAGGATTGTCCAGTCATCGACACGCCGATTCGACAGCTCTCGGAGTTGTTCCCCGATCTCCCGGCCGTCATCGTCGCGGTAGTTCGGGGCGGGCGTCTCTTCATTCCGCATCAGAGCGACCAGCTGGAGGCAGGAGACGACGTCTATGTCGTCGCCCCGGCAAATCAAATCGCTCGGACCCTCAAGATATTCGGCCACGAAGAGCAATTGGCACGCCGCGTCGTGATCGCGGGCGGGGGGAATATCGGATTGTACGTCGCGCGGGCCCTGGAGGCGCGCGACCAAAACATTCGTGCGAAGTTGATCGAAGCCAATCGCAACCGGGCGGAGACGATTGCCGACGAGCTCAGCCGTACGGTGGTGCTGCACGGGAGCGCCCTGTCCGAGGAGCTGCTGCGGGAAGCCGAGGTGCAGCAGGCCGACACCATGGTGGCTCTGACCAATGACGACCAGGTGAATATCCTGACCTCAGCTCTGGCCAAGCATCTTGGTTGCAAGCGAAGTCTGTGCCTCATCAACAGTGCCGGGTATGCGTCGATGGTTCGCTCGCTCGGTATCGACGCGCAGGTCAATCCGCGGATCATCACCCTGTCACGCATCCTGCAATTCGTCCGGCGTGGGCGAATCCGCAGCGTCCACTCCATTCAGAACGGCGCTGGCGAGCTGATTGAGGCCGAGGCCATTGAGACGGCTCCCATTATCGGGAAGTCGATCAAGCAACTGGACATGGCAGAGGGCGTGCGTTTCGGCGCCATCGTGCGGAACGGTCAAGTCTTCGCCCCGACGGGCGCGACGGAGCTCGAGCCAAAGGACCGAGCCATACTGTTCGTGCGTTCT
>Ga0180216_1002101_pt1 | contig 16981 bp, 14 predicted proteins | sample eDN3rd37CBELigMG_FD_128879 | JGI IMG/M metagenome (GOLD analysis project Ga0180216, IMG submission 128879) | Enriched Miracle-Growth compost microbial communities from Emeryville, California, USA - eDNA 3rd pass 37_C BE-Lig MG (version 2)... ... | reverse complement strand
TTCGTTATAGAAGCTCAGATCGATGTAGAGCTTGCGGTCGCCGGGGCAGTAAAACGGCCCTGAAGCCGCAGATGCAAAACCGCAGGCCGAACGAACCTGTCCCGAAAACAGCACCATCGTCGGCTTGGTATAGGTCTGGCCGCGCGATTGGAAAATGCCGCTCCACACGTCTTCCGTCTCGGCAAGGATGGTGCGGGCAAACTGCGTCGTCTCGTCATTGGCAACATTGCCGCCTTCGGCAACCGTCCGTCCCGACTGGTCGGCCTGCTGCGTCACGCTCGGCCCCATGCTGCCGTCACCGAACAGGATTGGCAGCGGATCGATGCCCACTGCGCGCAGCACGAAGAACATCACCACCAGAATGAGGATGCCTGAAATCCCGCCGCCACGGACGATTCGAAATCCCGGACCGCCGAGGCCCCCGCCGCGACCGAAGCCGCCGCCTGCACCACCGCCCTGCTCTCCGCGCAGATCTTCAACATTGTCGCTTTGCCTACGGCCTTGCCAGCGCATTGACCAACTCCCGTGCACCGTGCCGCCCTTAACGAAGCGGCACCAAACTATACCTGTAATTGTCGCATAAAGAGTTGGCACGGCAACATAAAAAGTAAATGGCAGCGTCAATCACAAACGAAGACTCTTTCGCAATAGTTTGCTCACAAGAAAACCCGTTCGGCTTCGATAGGCGAAACCCGCCGCAAGGAGAGCCAGCAGAAGGCAGGCCAAAAGAAATGGCGACCTCCATCCATAAGGAAACGCAACCTCGTTCATGATGCGTCCGGGCATGAACGCAAAGAACCCTGCTCCGGGAATTCCGCCGAGATAGACGCTTCTCATGATCCTGCGATGTGCCTCTATCTGTCCTGTCCGGGCAGCAATGACGGCGCGTGCGCACCCCGACAGCACCAGTATCGAAAGAAGATGTATCGGGCTGAAGCCGCCTATGAGATTGATCTGGTGAATGAAAAAGCTGGAGATCGCTGTTGCGACCATCAGCGTCACCCAAAGGCGCCCCAGCGCCTTGTGCAGTCTCGTACCCTTGCGGCGCATGAAGATGACAAGGCCGATGATGGCGGCGGGCACGACAGTCGCGACATGGATCTGAATGGCAAGCGGTGCATGAAGAAGCGGTTCGAAGTTCATCGCAGCGTTCCTGTTGAATTTCCTGTCGCTTTCAACAAGACTGCGCTCACCTCAATCGAAACGGCGTCAAATGCAGGAAAACTACGTGACCGGAGGCTTGTTGCAATTCGCGCTTCGCGAATTGTCGACCATCATTCGTGCGCCGCGCCTGTGGGGCACCTTCTTCGTCGTCGTGCTGATCTTCACCGTTACCGGCCCCTTCGGGACGGACCAGTCCATGCCGGTTGCGGTTCGCTTCTTTTACTGGCTCTCGGTGCAGTTTATCGGTTGGTCAACCGCAATCGCCTTTTCTGTTCTGGCAGATGCTTTTCTTGAACCATTTTTCAAGCATGCCTTTGCCCGCATGATGGCCGGCGCTGTCGTGGCAGCCCTCCCGATCGGACTCTGGATCGGGTTTATCGACTGGGGCTTTTCGGGCAGAACGCCCACGGCGAGTGCGGTTCTCGCCAACGCCTCGGTCGCCTTGCCCCTCAGCGCCCTTTTCTGCATTCTCGCCTACATGACGCTGCGCCGTGAGCTGGAATCCGTCCCGAGAAATATTGCCGACACGCCGCCGCCATTGCTCGCCCGGCTGAAACCCGGCAATCGCGGCGCGATTCTGCGTCTTTCCGCGGAAGATCACTACACAAGGATCGTCACCAGCCGGGGAGAAGAACTTCTCCTTCTCCGCTTTTCCGATGCCGTGAATGAGGTCGGCAATACGAGCGGGCTTCAGATTCATCGCTCGCACTGGGTTGCCGACCGGCACGTTGCAGAATTGCGCAAGGCCAATGGCGGTCTCAGCCTGCTGACGAAGGACGGCACGCTGCTGCCGGTCAGCCGCGCGAGCGGGAAATCAGCGCGCGAACGCTTTGGTTCGGTTATAACATCCACGGAGAAAGCAGAATTTTCGTGAATGCCCCCACTTTCTTTGAAATAAAACGATTTGTGGGGTTCCGCTTATCGAAATGATTGCCTATAAGGCCCGCTTAGCCCACAGAATTCATAAGCTGCCAACCCGCCGGAAAACCGTGCGGGCTTTTCTGGCAGGCTAAGAAGCATGTCTCTCGAAAGTGGGAACCGGTTTCGGGACAAGATCATGCGCGCGAAGAAGATAGGATGAGCTCATGCCGAAACGTACAGATATCAAATCGATCCTGATTATCGGCGCGGGCCCCATTGTCATCGGCCAGGCTTGCGAGTTCGACTATTCCGGCACGCAGGCCTGCAAGGCGTTGAAAGAGGAAGGCTACCGCATCATCCTCGTCAACTCCAACCCCGCCACGATCATGACCGATCCCGATCTGGCCGATGCGACCTATATCGAGCCGATCACGCCGGAAGTCGTGGCCAAGATCATCGCCAAGGAACGCCCGGACGCGATCCTGCCCACCATGGGCGGCCAGACCGCGCTCAACACCGCATTGTCGCTGCGCCGCATGGGTGTTCTTGAACGTTATAACGTTGAGATGATCGGCGCCAATGCGGAAGCCATCGACAAGGCGGAAGATCGCGCGCTCTTCCGCGAGGCGATGCAGAAGATCGGCCTCGACACGCCGGGCTCGATGCTCGCCAACGCGACCGAAATCAAGGACGAGGACCGCAAGCGCCACGAAGCCAAGCGCGCCGAAGTGAAGGCGCAGTTCTCCGGCGACGATCTCGACAAGGCGCTCGACAAGCTGGAAACCGAATGGCAGCTCGGCGAAGTGGAACGCAAGCAGCGCTATATGAGCCATGCGCTTGCAAAGGCAGCGCAGGCACTCGACGTGGTCGGCCTTCCCGCCATCATCCGCCCGAGCTTCACGCTCGGCGGCACCGGCGGCGGCATTGCCTATAACCGCCAGGAATTCTTTGAAATCATCGAACGCGGCCTGGATGCCTCGCCGACGACCGAAGTTCTGATCGAAGAGTCGGTTCTGGGCTGGAAAGAATATGAAATGGAAGTCGTCCGCGACAAGGCGGATAACTGCATCATCATCTGCTCGATTGAAAACCTCGATCCGATGGGCGTCCACACGGGCGACTCGATCACGGTTGCGCCTGCGCTGACCTTGACCGACAAGGAATACCAGATCATGCGCAACGCCTCGATTGCGGTGCTGCGCGAGATCGGCGTCGAAACCGGCGGCTCCAACGTCCAGTTCGCGATCAATCCGGCCAATGGCCGCATGATCGTCATCGAAATGAACCCGCGCGTGTCGCGTTCTTCGGCGCTGGCTTCCAAGGCAACCGGCTTCCCGATCGCCAAGGTCGCAGCCAAGCTTGCCGTCGGCTACACGCTCGATGAACTCGACAACGACATTACCGGCGGTGCAACGCCAGCCTCCTTCGAGCCGTCGATCGACTATGTCGTTACCAAGATCCCGCGTTTCGCCTTCGAGAAATTCCCCGGTTCCTCGCCGATCCTGACCACCGCCATGAAGTCGGTCGGTGAAGTGATGGCCATTGGCCGTACCTTCCAGGAAAGCTTGCAGAAGGCACTGCGCGGCCTCGAAACCGGCCTGACGGGTCTCGATGAAATCGCCATTCCCAATATCGAGGAAGGCGACGAAAAGAACGCCATCCGCGCCGCTATCGGCACGCCGACGCCGGATCGTCTGCGCATGGTGGCGCAGGCAATGCGCCTTGGCCTCACCACCGAACAGGTGCATGACGCATCGAAGATCGATCCATGGTTCCTCGAACAGATCGAAGCCATCGTAAAGACCGAAGAGCGCATTCGCGAGCATGGCCTGCCGCAGGACGCTGAAAACCTGCGCATGCTGAAGGCCATGGGCTTCTCCGATGCGCGCCTTGCAAGCCTGACCGGCAAGGACGCCGAAGACGTGGCCAAGCTGCGCGCCGATCTCGACGTGCATCCGGTCTACAAGCGCATCGACACCTGCGCCGCCGAATTCGCCTCGCCGACCGCCTATATGTACTCGACCTACGAAACGCCTTTCGTCGGCCAGCCGCGCTGCGAAGCCGAAGTGTCGGATCGCAAGAAGGTCGTCATTCTCGGCGGCGGTCCGAACCGTATCGGTCAGGGCATCGAGTTCGATTATTGCTGCTGCCATGCAGCCTTCGCGCTCGGCGATGCCGATTACGAAGCCATCATGGTCAACTGCAACCCGGAAACGGTTTCGACCGACTACGACACCTCGGACCGTCTCTATTTCGAACCGCTGACCGCGGAAGACGTGCTGGAAATCCTGCGCGTCGAGCAGGAAAAGGGCACGCTCCACGGCGTCATCGTTCAGTTTGGCGGTCAGACCCCGCTGAAACTCGCCAATGCGCTTGAAAAGGCAGGCATTCCGATCCTCGGCACCTCGCCGGACGCCATCGACCTTGCCGAAGACCGCGACCGCTTCCAGAAGCTGCTGATCAAGCTCGATCTCAATCAGCCGAAGAACGGCATCGCCTATTCGGTCGAACAGGCCCGCCTCGTCGCCGCCGATCTCGGCTTCCCGCTTGTCGTGCGCCCGTCCTATGTTCTGGGTGGCCGCGCCATGCAGATCATCCATGATGAGCGTTCGTTGCAGAACTATCTGCTCGATACTGTGCCGGAACTGGTGCCCGAAGACATCAAGGCCAAGTACCCGAACGACAAGACCGGCCAGATCAACACGTTGCTCGGCAAGAACCCGCTCCTGTTCGACACCTATCTGACCGAAGCCATCGAAGTAGACGTCGATTGCCTCTGCGACGGCAAGGACAGCTTTGTCGCCGGCATCATGGAGCATATCGAGGAAGCCGGCATCCACTCGGGCGACAGCGCCTGCTCGCTGCCGGTGCACACGCTTTCGGCTGAAATCGTCGCCGAACTGGAACGCCAGACGGCAGCGCTTGCCAAGGCGCTTCATGTGGGCGGGCTGATGAATGTGCAGTTCGCCATCAAGGACGGCGAAATCTTCATTCTCGAAGTCAATCCGCGTGCATCGCGCACGGTTCCCTTCGTCGCCAAGACGGTCGGCACGCCGATTGCCAAGGTCGCAGCCCGCATCATGGCTGGTGAAAGCCTCGAGGCAGCACTCGGCGCCTATGGCGGCAAGCCGAAGACGCCTTCCCGTCCGCATATCGCGGTCAAGGAAGCCGTGTTCCCGTTTGCTCGCTTCCCCGGCGTCGACACGCTGCTCGGACCTGAAATGCGCTCGACCGGCGAAGTCATGGGTCTCGACTACGACTATGCTCTGGCCTTCGCAAAGGCACAGCTTGGTGCCGGCGTGGAACTGCCGCGTGAAGGCACGGTCTTCGTATCGGTCCGCGATGAGGACAAGGAACGCGTGCTCGGCCCCGTTCGCCTGCTGGCAAGCATCGGCTTCAAGGTCATGGCGACCGGCGGAACGCAAAAGTTCCTCGAAGCAAACGGCGTCGAATCGACCAAGATCAACAAGGTCATCGAAGGCCGTCCGCATGTGGAAGACGCGATCCGCAATCGCCAGATTCATCTGGTCTTCAACACGACGGACAGCGCAAGTGCCGTTTCCGACTCCAAGTCGATCCGCCGCGCAACGCTGATGCAGAAGCTGCCTTACTATACGACGATGGCCGGAGCGGAAGCCGCTGCCGAAGCCATCGCAGCCCTCAAGGCAGGCTCGCTGGAAGTTCGTCCGCTTCAGGATTACTTCCGCTGACCGCATAGAGCATTTCCAGCAAAAGTGCGAAGCGGTTTTGCGTGAGGCAAATGCGACAAAACAAATAGTTAGAGCAGTTTCAACGACTCCGTTTTAACCGGAACCGTTCTAACTCATGAAAGTTGAAAAGCCGCCGGGCGACCGGCGGCTTTTCATGCCGTTTTCACGGCCCGCACCTCGAGAGGCTTTCCCGAAGGGTCGTCTTCCAGACTGATCTGCTGGGTAAAAAGCCCGTCATGCAGATGCGGCTTGCCAAGATGAATGACGGCTGCATCTTTCAGCTCGGTATTCAGCATGTCGCGAATCCGGTCGTAGGCTTCGGCATCGAGGCCATCGAGCGCGCCATCGATGACGATCCACTGCGGTTTCTGCAGGATCAGGCGGGCGAAAGCTATACACTGGCGCTCATCGTCCGTCAGGACGCGATCCCAGCGTGCAGCGTGGTCAAGACTGGTGGCCAGACGCTCAAGCCCGGCCCGCCGCAGAACGTTCTCCAGATCCTGTTCGGAAAACTTCTTGATATCGAGCGGATAGACGATGACGCCTTTGAGATTGCCCGGCGGGAAGTAGGGCGCGCGCGGCATGAAGGCCACGCCGTCGCCAGCCGGCATGCCGATCCTCCCCTCGCCCCATGGCCAAAGCCCGCCCAATGCGCGGAAGAGGAGCGTTCTCTGTGTCTCGGTCCCGCCAGTCACCAGCACCCGCTCGCCGGGCTTGACCGAAAAGGCCTTGCGGGAAAGCTTCAGGCACTGGTCGGGCGCGGCGATGGAAACATTGTCCAGCGTCAGCCTGTCATCGTCATTCGTTGCAAGGTCGATCTGCCGGTCCAGATGGCCAAGCGCATCCATGTGCAGCACCGCCTGACGAAAACTCGCGACGCGAAGCAGCGTCGCCCGCCAGTCGGCAATCGCACCGAAATTGTCGACGAACCAGCGCAGCGCATTATGCACCTGCGTGAATGCGCCGACCGCCATCATCAGCCCGCCGAACGTGAGCCCGCCACCGAAATAGACCGGTGCTGCAACGAGGATCGGCGCCACGATCGTCAGCCAGCCATAACCTGCCGTCACCCAAGTCAGCCGCGTGGTTGCATAGACGATCTTGCGGATCGCGCCCAGAACCGCATCGATGTCCAGATCGAGGCGGCGTCTCTCATCCCCCTCGCCGCGGGACAGGGTGATGGCGTCCAGATGTTCATTGACCCGCATCAGCGATGCACGGAAATCCGCCTCGCGCGCATAGCGGTTGGCGTTGATGTTCACCAGGCTGCGTCCCACGATCCACGTGAGCCAGGAGGCGGAAGCCGCATAAAGGATGACGGCCCAGACCATGTAGCCGGGGATGGAGAAACTGTAGCCCGCGACATGAAACACGAAACCGCTCGACAGCGACCACAGAACGCCGACGAAACTCACCAGAATGACGGTCGACTGGAGCAGGTTAATCCCCAGATCGCACGACATTTCCGCAAAGTGCCGCGCATCTTCATGCAGGCGCTGATCCGGGTTGATGCCGATCTCGCCCGCATTGGCGAGGCGGAAGGCCCTGCCCGGCGCCAGCCATTGCCCTACCAGATCGCGCGCCAGCCCCTCGCGCATCTTGAGCTTGAACATCTGGTTGAGCCAGGTCTGCGATACGTTGAGAAGCAGAAGAGCGCCTGCAATCCCGAAGAACACCATCAATTGATGGAAGAAAGCCTGTAAATCCCGACGGGCAAGGGCATCGTAGAACGGTTCGTTCCAGCGATTGATGGCCACCTGTCCGATGGCGATCAGCACGACAAGAGCGAAAATCCCGGCCCCGAGCGCAATCAGCGTGTTGCGCACCGGCGAGACCAGAAAAGCCCCGACCATCATCGAAATCTGTGAAAAAAGATCGGTCCCATCGCGCGACGGCGTGCCGCCGATCAGCTTGGCGGAACTTTTGCGCAGGCGTTCCGTGACGCTGCGTCTGGGCTTCTTGCGGCGGCGCTCCTTCCCGGGTGCGCTCTGCTTCGTCTTGTCCTTGTCTGGTTCAGACGTCATTTCCTGCCTCGCTACCCGTGGCCCGCTCGAATTTGCAGATACTCATTAGAGCATTTCCAGCAAAAGTGGGAACCGGTTTTGCGTTGGGAAATGCGTCACCACAAATACATAGAGCGGTTCTGGCGATTCCGGCTTCACGCGGAAGTCAAAGATTGGAGATCGGCAAATTTTTTTGCGCAGGAGAGCGGATACATCTCACAACAATATGCGGGTTTTACCGGCAGGCTTTCGCTGCAATGATGGCCGGACCCCGACCCCTGCCGGAAAGCAATCCATGGCTGTCACGATCAAGCCCATCGACAAAGTGCTCATTTATGCGACCTGGAACGACCGCCTTCTGGTATTTGAAGAACCGGATTTTCCCGAAACGCCGCTACAGGTGCCGGGCGGCACGGTCGACGCGGGAGAAGATATTCTCGCCGCCGCCTATCGCGAATTCGCCGAAGAAACGGGGCTTCTCCACAGCGATGGCATGATCCGCCTCGAAACCGTCGATTACGACTATCCGGAAAGGGGCTCCAGGGGGTTGCACCGCCGCCATTGCTTCCACCTGAAATTGAACACCCCGATGCCTGAAACCTGGGATCACTACGAAATGTCGCCGTGTGACGGCGGCGCCCCGATCCTGTTTCGGCTGTTCTGGCTCGACCGCAGGAGCGCGCAAAACCGGCTGGGCCTCGGAATGGCTGAAAGCATCAGTAAAATCAGTTTCTAGCTCGCATTCTATCTATCTTGTATTGGTCAAATTTGTCGCATATAGTTAGCGCATCGATTTTTCGGTCGAGTGACTTTGCGACCCGTGCGGCCCGCCGTGCTTCCTGACGATCTCCTGTCCATAAATTCGATTCACGGGCACGTGTGCGAAGCATACGGACTTAAAAATTACTATGTTACAAAGGACATTCCCATGGCTACGGGAACAGTTAAGTGGTTCAACACGACCAAGGGCTTCGGCTTCATCCAGCCTGACCAGGGCGGCACGGACGTATTCGTTCACATCTCCGCCGTTCAGCGCGCTGGCCTTGCCACGCTCGACGAAGGTCAGAAGGTTTCTTACGAAATCGTTCAGGACCGCCGTTCCGGCCGTTCGTCTGCAGACAACCTCGTCGCAGCCTGATCGTCAGAATATAACGAAAAAGGCGGGTCCTCGGGCCCGCCTTTTTTGTTTGTCCGCCGTTCCGTTCAGCCCCGCCCCATCGCGCTTGCGCCAAGAATGAGCGCTGCGACCAGCGCGGCAATGGTGCGGACGTGATTCCACAAGGTCCAGTCGCGCACATAAGCGAGCCAGGCGTCGGCGGACGCAGCGGCATTGACGTCCATCACGGCAAGCTGGTTGTTCAGCGGCACATTGAGAACCATCGTGACGCCGATAGTGCCGACGAGATAGACGGCAGCGCCGGTCATCGCCCACGTCGACAGGCCCCCGAAGCCCATCAATCCCAGTACGATAATCGCGAGGCACAGCAATGCGGTGCCGAAAAAGGCGGCGAAGAACGTGCCGTTGAGCACGGTGATGTTGATTGACTGCATCGCCATCATGCCCGCGCTCGCCGGAATGCGCGCCAGCGCGGCCATCACAAAACTTGAGAACGCATAGAAAATGCCGCCTGTAATGGCGCTGCCCCATGCCGCCAGCAGAACCAGCAACTGAAAACCCGTCGTCATGACTGTCCTCCCTCTGTCTTCGGCGGCAGCTTTATCCGCACGATACCTGTTCACCTTCCAGCCCTCAGAATATGAGTAACCCTCATATTTGCAATATGTGAGTAATCCTCATATTCTGTCAAGAGCGAAATATGTGAGTCGGTCATGAAGCAGAATTCCGCCGGGCAAGCAGAGGCCACCAGCGCCCCTGTCCTCCGCCGCACGCCCAGCCAGAGCCGCGCGCAGGAAAAGATCCGTCGCATCGCAGAATGCGCCACGGCGCTGATCGCCGCCAAAGGCAGCGACAGTCTGAGGATGAGTGAGATCGCTCAGCAGGCCGGTATTTCCATTGGCGCGCTCTATCAGTATTTCCCCGACAAGAGCGCCCTGATCCGCTACCTGTTTGAAAGCTCCAATGCGCAATCGCGCCAGTGTATCGCCGAAGGGCTCGCGACCGCCAATTCGGCAGAAGAGCTGATCGTCGCCTTCAATGGATTGATCGATGAATATCTGGGCCTGATGCGGCTGGAACCGGCAATGCGCGACATCTGGTCGGCCACGCAGACAGACAAGTCCCTGTCAAAGCTGGAAATTGCTGAGAGCAGGCAGAACGGCCAGCTGCTGGCCGATACGATCCGCCGGATCGCCCCCGGCAAGCTGCCGCCTCAACTGGACGAAACCGCGTTCCTGCTGATGCATTTCGGCGAATCCACCATGCGCATCGCCGTCGAGGTTTCGGAAAGCGAATGCGATGCGCTGATAGCGGCTTACAAGTTGATGGCCACGCGCAGCCTGCGCGACCTGATGGCAGGATAGGATCTTAAGGCAGCCACTCGAGCGGCACATGGCCCTTGTCGCTGGCGACACGCTCCAACCATGCACGCACGGCGGGATATCGCTGCATGTCGAAACCGCCCCGATGCGCTTCGTGCGTATAGGCATAGAGCGCGATATCGGCCACCGTATAAGTGTGACCGGCGATGAACGGCGTTTTCTCCAACTGGGTTTCCATCACGGTCAGCGCCTTTTCGCCGCCAGCCAGCGTGGAAGCGAGACGCTCCGGCGTCGCATCACGTGACCGCTGCGGATAGACCATCAAGGCACGGCGCACCGCGATATAAGGCTCATGGCTGTATTGCTCGAAGAACAGCCATTGATAGACCAGAGCGCGCTCATAGGGGTCTTGCGGCAACAGGGGCGTCCCCTCCGCCAGATGCAGGAGAATGGCGTTCGATTCCGCGAGGAAACGACCGTCTTCCAGTTCCAGCAGCGGAACCTTGCCGTTCGGGTTCCTGGCCAGATATTCCGGCGTCCGCGTCGATCCATCAAGCGAGGAAACCGCGACGTGCCGAAAGGGCTTGCCGATCTTCGCCAGAAGCAGGCGAGGCTTGTAGCAATTGCCGGAATCGGCGTGTTCATAAAGCGTCAGCATGGTCGTCTCCTGTTTTGCCGCAATATTCCTGCCCGCCAGCTTCCTGTCCAATCAGTTTCTTTGCGCTAATATGTCAGCATTGCTGATGGATCTGTTCGTTTCGGCAACACATTTGCGCGAAATCCGGCAATTGCGGACGAATTCTCAATCCATCTGTTGCGCTTCCCGCGCCGATGGGACATAGAAAATCCGCAAAACCGGACCGCGCCCGGTGCCGGTTAACAGAGCCTGCCATCTATGGAGATCTATCATGGCATTTCTCGCCGACGCCCTTTCTCGTGTAAAGCCATCTGCGACCATCGCGGTCAGCCAGAAAGCACGTGAACTGAAAGCCAAGGGCAAGGACGTGATTGGTCTCGGTGCGGGCGAGCCCGACTTCGACACGCCGGAAAATATCAAGCAGGCGGCTATCGACGCCATCAATCGCGGCGAAACAAAGTACACGCCTGTAGCCGGTATCCCCGAGCTGCGTCAGGCCATCGTTGCCAAGTTCAAGCGCGAAAACGGCCTCGACTACAAGCCGGAACAGACGATCGTCGGCACCGGTGGCAAGCAGATCCTGTTCAACGCCTTCATGGCGACGCTGAACCCCGGCGATGAAGTCATCATCCCTGCCCCCTACTGGGTCAGCTATCCTGAAATGGTGGCGATCAACGGCGGCAACCCGGTTTTCATCAACACGAAGATCGAAGACAATTTCAAGCTGACCGCAGCCGATCTGGAAAAGGCGATCACGCCGAAGACCAAGTGGCTCATCTTCAACTCGCCGTCGAACCCGACCGGCGCGGCTTATACGGAAGCAGAACTGAAGTCCCTGACCGAGGTTCTGGTTCGTCATCCGCATGTCTGGATTCTGACCGACGACATGTATGAGCATCTGGTCTATGGCGATTTCGTCTTCACCACGCCTGCTCAGGTCGAGCCTTCGCTCTACGACCGCACGCTCACCATGAACGGCGTGTCGAAGGCCTATGCCATGACCGGCTGGCGCATCGGCTACGCAGCCGGACCGCTGCAGCTCATCAAGGCCATGGACATGGTTCAGGGCCAGCAGACCTCCGGCGCCTGCTCTATCGCACAGTGGGCCGCAGTCGAGGCCCTCAACGGCACCCAGGACTTCATCCCGGAAAACAAGAAGATCTTCCAGGCCCGCCGCGATCTGGTCGTCTCGATGCTCAACCAGGCCAAGGGCATCAAGTGCCCTACACCTGAAGGTGCGTTCTACGTCTATCCGTCCTGCGCTGACCTGATCGGCAAGAAGACGGAAGCTGGCAAGGTCATCGAGACCGACGAAGATTTCGTCACCGAATTGCTGGAAGCCGAAGGCGTTGCCGTCGTGCACGGTTCGGCATTCGGCCTCGGACCGAACTTCCGCATTTCCTATGCGACGTCGGATGCGCTGCTTGAAGAAGCCTGCACCCGCATCCAGCGCTTCTGCGCCAGCCTGCGCTAGAGCATTTCCAGCAAAAGTGCGTAGCGGTTTTGCGTAGGATAATGCGACAGAACAAACAGTCAGAGCAAAGCATACCAAGGGGCCGAAAGGCCCCTTTTTCATATCCGCAATTTGAGACATGCCGTGGCGGGCGCGCCCGGCTTCCCGGACCTGTCAAAAGCGACAGTTGAGCGCGAAAAACATCTGGCTATCGTTGCAATGCGTCACCCGGCCCGGCGAAAAGCCAAAAAAAAAGCCAGACAAATGTCTGGCTTTGAGTTTTGAAGGTGCCTTCGAGGCAAACCTCCAGAGGGGAACACTCAGCCCGCGCAAATGGGAGGAGGAAACGCAGCGCTGAGATGACCTTTATATGCCTGTTGCCCATTGTTTTTGCAATGAGACTTTAGCGCAATGCAGCTATGCGTTTTACGCATGTCTTGACCAGGCAAGAAAATCCTTTGAAATCATCTGGTTAATCCGAACAGAATTACTTCGTAATATTATAATGGGCAAATCAACCGCCTAAAGCATGGGCATCGGCGACATGGCAATGCCCGCAAATTTGGCAAATCACCCTTTTTGAGTCGCCCGAAGCAGATGTCACGCAACTGTCACTGCAATGCAGCGGGCCTGTCACATAACGAGCCTAAAAGCCCCGGCAAGACGCCGCGCATGACGCGCCTGGCGCATGTGCGGCGCGTGAAAAAGCGCTGCCCCCACAGACAGACCCCAGAAGGAGCGTACCCGTGCGGATCGTTCAGATTACAGACACTCACCTCAGCCCCATCAAGCCGCACTTCAACCGCAACTGGGAACCGCTCGTTGCCTGGATCGACCAGCAGAAGCCCGATCTCATCATCCACACCGGCGACCTGACGGTCGATGGTGCTGACGTGGAGGCCGACCTTCTGTTCTGCCGCGCCTGCCTCAACGAACTTCCCGCGCGTGTCCTCACCCTTCCGGGCAATCACGACATCGGTCATCTTCCCGAAAGCCACCAGCCCGTCAATGCGCAGCGCCTGATGCGCTGGCGCCGACATATCGGCCCGGACCGCTGGGCGGAAAATTTCGGAAACTGGCGCATTATCGGCCTCAACAGCCTCGTCATCGGTTCCGGTGAAGCCGAAGAAGCCGAACAGTTCCAGTGGCTCGAGGACGAATTGAAGAACAGCGACGGCAAGCCGGTCGCCGTCTTCGCCCACAAGCCGCTCTTTGTAGACGATCCGGATGAGGGCGACAGCGGTTATTGGGGCATCCGCCCTGCCCCGCGCCAGCGCCTCTATGATCTCTTCGCGCAGTACAATGTGCAGCTTCACGCCAGCGGCCACCTGCACCGCGCCTGGTCGGGCGACGCCTTCGGCACGAACTATGTCTGGGCGCCTGCCGCCGCCTTCATCGTCGGCCCGATGGAGCGCGACCTGCCCGGCGAGCGCATACTCGGCGCTGCAATTCACGACCTCGATGAAGTCGCCACGAGCAGCATTGTCCGCATCGACGAGCTGACCCCCTATGTCATCGACGATGTGGTGCACGAAGTCTATCCGCACCACACGGGCGACGGCGAGAAGGTCACCGAGGAGGCAAGCCAGTGAGCACGCTCGTCCTTCGCGACATCGGCAAATCCTACGGAGGCAATCGCATTCTCGATGGTATTTCCATCGAAGCGGCAGAAGGCGAATTCATCGCCCTTGTCGGCCCTTCGGGTTGCGGCAAGAGCACGCTTTTGCGCATTCTCGCCGGTCTCGACCATGCGGATGAGGGAAGCGTCGAGCTTGCGGGACGCAACATAACCGGCGCGCATCCCGCCGACCGGAACATCGCCATGGTTTTCCAGTCCTATGCGCTCTATCCCCATCTGACGGCGGCACAGAACATTGCGGTGCCGCTTGCCATGCGTGACCTGACCGCCGTGGAACGCCTGCCGATGGTAGGCGCCTTCCTGCCCGGCCAGCGGCGCAAACGCGCCGCCATCCAGAAACAGGTCAAGGCAACCGCGACCAGCCTCAGGATCGACCATCTGCTCGACCGCAAGCCGGGCCAGATGTCGGGCGGCCAGCGCCAGCGCGTCGCCCTTGCCCGGGCGCTCGTGCGCCAGCCGGGCGCATTCCTGATGGATGAGCCGCTGTCGAACCTCGACGCCAATCTGCGCGTCCACACCCGGGCCGAAATCGTCGAACTGCATCGCCGCGCCGGTGTTCCCACCATCTATGTGACCCACGATCAGGCCGAAGCGCTCAGCATGGCCGACCGCGTTGCGGTGATGATGGGCGGCAAGCTGCTGCAGATCGACACGCCGACCGCGATCTATAACGATCCCCGCCATATCGAGGTCGCGCAATTCATCGGCACGCCGCGCATCAATATTCTGGAAGCCTTGGTCAGCGATAACGGCATGGTGCATTTTGCCGGTCGCGCCATCCTGCAGGATGTCGCCGCCCATTCCGGCACCACTATCCGCATCGGCATTCGTCCCGAACATTTCCAGCTCAAGCCGCACGACAAGACGGGCATTGCCGGCACGGTCTCGCGGATCGAGTTTCTCGGCTCGGAAGTGCTCGTCTACCTCAAGGCTCCCGGCTCCCCGCAGGACCTCACCGTGAAGCTTGCGCCCGAAGAAGCCCGCGATATCGTCGTTGGCCTCCCGGTCGGCCTGCATTTCGATGCCAGCCACGCCTATCTCTTCGGGGAAGATGGCCTGCGCCTGCGCCAACCCGCCGGAAATATCGTCAAGACGGCATCGCCGGAAAAGGCTGCGGCCCATGTCTGATGTCGCGATCTCCGCTCCCGCGGCCACCAGCGCACGGACGGCGGCTGAGGAAGCCCGCCGCCGTGAAGAACGGCTTGCCTGGAAACTTGCGGCTCCGGCGATCATCTTGACGGTGCTGCTCATTCTCCTGCCGACTGCCGCCGTCATCTTCTGGAGCCTTACCAATTTCGAGCTTGGTTATGACGGTTTCGAATTCATCGGGCTGGAAAACTACGCCGAACTGTTCAGCGACCGGACATTTCTGATCTCGCTGAAGAACACTGCCATCTATACCGCCATCGTGGCACCCGCTTCCGTTTTCCTCGGCCTCGGCGTGGCGCTCCTCATCGAAGGCGAAGTTCGCGGCAAATCCTTCTTCCGCACCGTCTATTTCCTGCCGGTCGCCTCGCTGCTCGTCGCCATGGCAACCGTCTGGCAGTATCTGCTGCACCCGACGCTCGGCCCCGTCAACGCCATGCTGGGCATGATCGGCATTGCCGGTCCCAACTGGCTCGGTTCCAGCGATACGGTTCTGTTCAGCCTCGCGCTTATCGGCATCTGGCAAAGCGTCGGCTTCAACATGGTGCTGTTTCTGGCCGGTCTCACCGCCATCCCGCGAGAACTCTATTCGGCGGCCGAAGTGGACGGCGTGAAAAACGGCTGGGAGCGCTTCCGGCTGGTCACATGGCCCCTGCTCGGCCCCACCACGCTTTTCGTCACGACGATCAGCATCATCAACGCCGTGAAGGTCTTCGAGACGGTCAAGACGCTGACCGAAGGCGGCCCGAACAAGGCTTCGGAAGTCCTGCTCTGGACCATCTATCAGGAAGGTTTCGTCTATCTGCGCGTCGGCTATGCCTCCGCCATGACGGTGATCTTTCTCGCGGTCCTCGTGATCCTGATGATGCTGCAATTCCGCGTGCTGGACCGCCGCACCCATTATTGAGGATACCCGGATGACATTGGCTCGTTCTTTCCGTCTTGGACTTCTGTCGCTGGGTGCACTGCTTTTCCTCGCGCCCTATATCTTCATGCTGTCCACGGCAGCAAAATCGCAGCAGGACATATTCTCGTCCTCGCTGTCGCTGATACCGCACAACTGGGCGCTCTGGGACAATCTCGCCAAGGCGATGAGCCGCGTGCCGATGGGGCTTCTGCTGTTCAACGGCGTGGTTGTCTGCGCGCTCGTGCTGGTCATCCAGGTCGTGGTCGCCATCCCCTGCGCCTACGCCATGGCAAAGCTCAACTTCCGCGGCCAGCGCATCATGATGATGATGGTCATGCTCGGCCTGCTGGTGCCGATCCATGCCACGGCACTGCCCTTCTATGTCGGCTTCAATCAGCTCGGCGTGCTCAACAGCTACTTTGCCCTCAGCGCACCGTTCTTCATCTCGGTCTTCGGCATATTCCTGTTTCTGCAGTTCTTCCGCGCCATGCCGGACGATCTCATCAGCGCCGCTCGTCTCGACGGCATGTCGGAAGCCGGCATCGTCATGCGGGTGATCGTGCCCAATGCATGGCCTGCGATTACGGCCTTCTCGATCTTCTCCGTTGTCGCCCACTGGAACGACCTGTTCTGGCCGCTGATCGTCGTCAACGGCATGGAACGCGCCACGCCGCCGCTCGGCCTCCTTTATTTCCGCGCTGCGGAAGCGGGCGACGATTACGGGGCGCTGATGGCGGCAACCCTCATCATCACCCTGCCGCTGCTGCTGGCATTTCTCGCCGCCCAGCGCCGCTTCATCGAAGGCATCACCCTAACCGGCCTCAAGGGCTGAATTCTTCCCACAATCCTCCACAGGAGTTCAAACATGAAACGCTTTTCCGGCGCCCTCGCCGCTCTGGCCATGGCAACGGCCTTCGGCTCGCCCGCCCTTGCCGACACGACGCTGAACGTACACTACCCGATGCCGGGTTTCTTCAAGGATGTCATGGCCGACATCTCCAAGAAGTTCATGGAAGAAAATC
>Ga0180216_1002100_pt1 | contig 16983 bp, 10 predicted proteins | sample eDN3rd37CBELigMG_FD_128879 | JGI IMG/M metagenome (GOLD analysis project Ga0180216, IMG submission 128879) | Enriched Miracle-Growth compost microbial communities from Emeryville, California, USA - eDNA 3rd pass 37_C BE-Lig MG (version 2)... ... | reverse complement strand
CGTGGTGGTGTCCTCCTCCAGGATCTCCGTACCAGTGATGTCGCTAGGCACCAGGTCCGGGGTGAACTGGATGCGGCGGAACTCCAGGTTCATTGCCTGGGCGATCGAGCTGATCATGAGCGTTTTGGCCAGGCCGGGCACACCCACCAACAAGGCATGCCCACCAGCCAGCATCGCCATGATCACCTCCTCGACCACCTCCTCCTGGCCGATGATCCGCTTGCCAACCTCGGCGCGCAGGCGCCCGGCGGCGGCGAGGAGATCGCGGGTCGAGGCGGGTGCGGCGGAGTTCGTCGTCGTCTGAGTCATCATGAAAGCTCGCTCCTCAACGCCGGCGTACGACCACGATGACGCTCCCCTTGACCGACGGCCCCCAGCGCTGGATGGCGTCATCGTTGGAGACGAAGTGCAGCTCGCTCACCTCCACGGCAGGTATCTCCTTCAGCTTCTCGGCACCTCCGATGTTCTGCTCGTCCATATAGACCGTCACCTCGGCGCCGGTCCGGGGGTCGCGCCGCAGCCAGGGGCGGCGGAGGCGGGAGACCAGCTCGTATGCGTTGGGCAGGCCGGCGGCCTGGATCTCGGCCTGAGTGATCCGGTTCTGGTCGGCTTTGGCCGCCGTGGTGGTGGGCAACTGAGACGTGGCTGCGCCGCCGCTCCCAGCGGATGCGCAGCCGCCGGTGAGGAGAGTGAGAAGCAAGGCCATGTATACGACGCTGGTCCGGTACAATGCATCCTCCAATCGGTTCTCGTGGGTCGTAATCATTGCTTTATCGGCGAGACGACGCCGTCCTCGGGGAGGTCCGTTATCTGTATGGACGAGTTCTTCGGCAGATACTCTACAGCCGCGTTCTTGATCTCGTCCGGTGTCAGCGGCTCGGCCGAGTATGGGGCGACGATCCGGTCGAGCGGCAGACCGAGCCGGTTGTAGAGCTGGAGCTGGTTCAGCCAGAAGTCGTTGTCCTGGAGCCGTACCTCGAGCTGGCGCTGCAGGATGCGGGCGGCCTTCCGGAGCTCGGTCTCGGTGGCGCCGTGGGTGCGCACCGAGTCGAGGATCGCCAGCATCTCCCGCGAGAGCTCCCGCATCCGCTCCGGCGCGGACTGGAAAGCGAAGAGCACACGGAAGTGTTCGTCGTAGAGACGGTAGGTGTGACCGTCGACCGCGACGCTGTAGGTGCCGGAGAGCTCTTCGCGGAGCCGGTTCCTGAGCCGCTGTTCGAGGATCAGGGTGAGCGCGGCGAGGCGTTCTTTCTCCTGGAAATACCGCTCCGGCTCGGTCGGGAACTGGCCGTCGAAGACGAGCAGCGTCTGCGCCCTGGCGACCTGGGCGACCTTCCGCTGCCGGCTAGTGTTGCCGACGAAGGGGCGCACGTTGGGGTCCTTGGGCGTCTCCCGTTCGCCGGTGGCCGGGAGGTTGGCGATGTAGCGCTCGACGAGCATCTTCACCTCGTCCGGATCCGCCGCGCCGACCAGGAGGAAGGTGAAATCGCCCGCGTTCCCGAACCGGTCGCGGTAGACCGCGAGCGCCTCTTCGACCCTGGTCAACTCGGCGAGGCCGGCGGTCTGGAGCGGGAGGAGGCGGGGGTTACCCCGGGCGAAGATCTGGTTCAGCGCGTCGTGTACCGTGGACGGCCGCGGCTGGAACTTTGCCAGGTTCGCCCAGGTCGCGATGTCGGCCGAGTCGAGTCTGGGTGCCGTGAACTGCAGGTGCAGCATCTGGAAGAGCGTCTCGGCGTCGCGCGCGGAGCCGCCGAGTTCGATCGACTCGTCGGCGTACCCGATCTCGACGCGCAGCGGCCGGCTCACCGTCCCTGCGATCTCCGAGAGCGCCCCTTCCCGCCCCCGCTCCCCGAGCCCGGACGCCTCCGTCATGATCGCGCCGACCATCCTCCCGGAGCTGAAGAAGAGCGAATCCGGGAGTCGGGAGAAGCCGCCCGGGCTCCAGGCCCGGATCAGCAGCTCGTCGGGGTGGTTGTCGCTCTGCTTGAAGAGGACGCGCGCGCCGTTGGAGAGCTCCCATTCGAGGATCCCCGCGCGCTCGTGCCGCACCTCCCGCACGATCCGGCCAGGCGCCGGGAACTCCGTGAGCCGCGGGGTTTCCGCCGCCTTGCCCTGCGCCGCGGCCGGTGGATACTTGGCGTTGCGAACGGAGTCCAGGAGTGCGAGCACGCTCTCCCGCGTCGGCGGCCGGAACCCGAGTGCGAGGTGCGGGACACGGACGAGCACCTTGAGCCCGCGCCGCTCGCGCCAGAAGCGCGCGGCGCGCGCCAGCACCTCGGGGGTGATCCCGGGGAGCACCTCCCGGGCGAGGGCGTATTCCTCGGCGGGGCCGAGTATAGTGCCGGTGCCGCTGAGGTAGTGCTGCGTGTAGTCGCGTACGTACGCGGCGGACGGCTGCGCGGCCGCGCCGGCGGCCCGGCGCTCCAACCGCTTCAGCAGCACGGCCTTGCGCTGCTCCAACTCCTCTCGCGGGATACCGTGCTGGGCGATCCGCTCGAGCTCGCCGAGCGCCGCGGCGAGCCCGCGCTCCAGGCTGTCCGGCCAGGTGACGATCTGGAGCCCGACGAAGCGCAGCTCGCGGGCCGCGTTCTGGCGCCCCAGCGCGGCGTGGATGAAGGGGCGCGACTCCCGCTCCCTGATCCGGTCCAACCGCTGCTGGAGGTGCTCGGCGAGGAGGAGCGAGATCAGGTCCTGCCGGAACGCCGCCACCGGGTCACGGGGGGCGGCGGGCGCCGGCCAGAGTACGTCGATACGGGGCGAGACCTTGTCCCGGAGGATGTCGACTACGGGCTTGGCGCTCGATGGGACGACTACCTCCGGGCGCGGCCGCGGCGTCTGCGCCGCCGGGATCCTGCCGAACCGTTCCCGGATCTCGCGCTCGATCACGTCGGCATCGAAATCTCCGACGACGATGACCGCCATGAGATCCGGGCGGTACCAATCCCGATAGAAGCGGGCGAGCGGCTCCGGGGTCGCGCTCTGCAGGAGAGATGGGAGCCCGATCGGGAGCCGGTCCCGGTAGGCGGTGCCGCCGAAGATCATGTCGAAGGTGTGGTCCTGCAGCCGCTGCGACGCGGTGTCCAGCAGCGCGCGCATCCGCCATTCGCTCAGCACCACCCCCCGCTCGGCCACCACTTCGGCCGAGTCGAGGAGGATCCCGCCCCCCGCCCAGTCCTCGAGGATCTGGAGTCCGCGCGCGAGGAACGACGGCTCGTCGGTCGGGACGGTCAGCGTGTACACCGTCTCGTCGAAGCTGGTGTACGCGTTCATGTCGGCGCCGAAGCGCATCCCGCTCGCCTCGATGAAGTCGATGAGCGACTGTTGCGGGAAGTTCTTCGTCCCGTTGAACGCCATGTGCTCAAGGAAGTGCGCGAAGCCGCGCTGGTCCTCGTCTTCGAGCACGCTGCCGGCGTTGACGGCGAGCGCGAGGAAGGCGCGTCCGGCAGGCATCCGGTTAGGCCGCACGTAGTAGCGCAGCCCGTTGGGGAGGGTCCCCGTCCGGAGCTCCGGATCGGAGACGGGTACGGCGGACTTGGCAGGCGCCGCGTTCTCGGCCGACCGAACCGCGCGCGCCGCACAGCTCGTTCCGACCACGAGGGCGAGCGGGAGCGCGGCGCCCAGCGCCAGGCGCACTACGGGTATCTTGTGCAACGACATGATCCTCACACCCCCGCTCGCCCGCGTCCCAGGAGGATCTCGATCAGCTCGGCGAACGTCTCATCGTAACCGCTGATACCAGCGGCGTGGATGATGATCCCGTCCTCATCGAGGAGGAACGCATCGATCGGCCGCAGCAGGCGCCAGCTCTTGCCGAAGGAGTAGTTGGCCATGTTCTCGTCTTCCGACCAGATGCGCCTCCCGTCCGGCGCCGGCAGGGTCCACGAGTCCCTGACCGTCAGGGCGAGGGGCGCGCGGATACCGAACGATTCGAGCCACTTCTTGGTGAGTTCGGCCTCGCGCTCCGGCGTGACCCCTTCCTTGAGGTACTTGAAGTGCCCCAGGTTCTCGGCGACGACCGTGATGTCGAGCTTGGGGAACCGCTCCTGGAGCCGGCGGAGGCCGATGAGCGCCTGGGTGCACCGTGCCGGCGTGTACACGGCGTCTTCGTTGTCGTCCACCTGTCCGCGGCACGACCAGTCGCTGAGGATGGCGATGAGCGAGATCCGCCCGGGGGCCGGTCTGGGTCCATCCTTTTCGTCGTGGCCTAGCCAGATCTCCGCCTCGATCGGCGGGGCCTTCTCACCGATCGGCATCCCCCAGCCGTAGCTCTCCGGCGGCCCACCGAGCGCGCGCGCCCAGTTCTCGCGGCTGAGCTTCACGAACGCGGCCGTGCTCTGTCTCAGGCTATCGAGGAAGGCCTGCCGGCCGAAGAACATGTTGTAGATCGCGTAGAGCTGCACCGCGAGGTCGCCGTCGGGTCCGAAGACTCCGGTGCCGAGCTCGACGATCCGGTCCCGGTCGGCGGTGGTCAGCGAATCCGCTAGTCTGGCCGTGGTCTCGACCAGGCCGCGGACCAGGGCGGTGTCCTGCCACCGCTCACCCATCTCGCCAATGAAGAGGATGAGGCGCGCGTAGTTGAGGAAGCGCTGGACGCGATCCGAGAGCGACGGCACGTGTTCGGACGCGAATCGTATGGCGAGCCCGATGCGAGGCGGCCGGACGAAGTCGTCCCGTGGCTGCTCGGCGAGGTAGGTGCGGATGACGGTGTCGACTACCGCGGCGAGCTCGGCCTCAGCGTCCTTCGGCACCGCGGCGATGCGCCGCGCGGCCAGGGCTTGGGCGCGGTCGTCCCATTCCGCCGCGAGGTAGAGCGGCAGGAGCAGGGAGAAGTCGCGGAGCGCGACGGAGTCGACGTTGGCGAAGCGCTGCATACAGGCCCGCGCCGTCTCGACGACGACGCTGGTCTGCCGCTCCTCGTCGCTTCGCGGCCCCGTACCGACCGTGTCGCTCCAGACCCGGTCGGCGCCGAGGCGTTGGGCGACGTCGAGCTCTCGCGCGCGGTACGTCGCCGCGTAGCACTCCTCGACATGGGTGTAGCGCGAAGGGTCGGCGCCCTGCTCCGGCCAGGCGAAGCGCGTCTGTCCGACGGCCGGCGCGGCCGCGAGGAGGAGCCCCGACGCGAGCGCCAAAGATAGATACGACCTCATCAGAATATCTCCCTAGACCGCCCCGACGAGCGAGGTGAAGCTGAAGTCGCGCACCTTGATGGGGGGCACGACAGCCGGCGTCAGCTGCTCGCCCTCGCCTCGCGTCGGGCGGAAAACCCGAACCGGCTCGCCGAGCTGTTCGATGTTGTTGAGTACGAAGAGCGGCGACTCGGTGAACCGGAAGTTGTTGACGGCTTTGGTGATCTTCCCGTCCTCGATGAGCCAGAGCCCGTCCCTGGTGAGACCGGTGGCCAACAGACTCTCGACGTCCAGGCCACGCAGGTTCGAGAGCCGCGTCACCAGGAGCCCGCGCCGCGTCGTCCGGATCATCTCCTCGAGCGAGGTGTCCCCGCCGCTCATGCGGTAGCCGACCGCGTACCGGCGGCTGTGCCACCCATCGAGGCTCTGGATATCGGTCTTCAATAAGTGCCCGAGCGATTTCAGGATGCCGCGCTCGATCCAGGTCACCGACCGTGGCTCTTCGACGGTGGAGGCGACGATCCCGAGGTCCGGGTCGGTGAAGTCGTGGCTGATCGTGACCCGTTCGTCCGCGACCTTGAGTCCGAGCTTGCTGCGCCAGAGGCCGAGCGCGTCGTCGTAGACCAGGCGCCACGGCCCGGGATTCCCGTTCTCGGGGTGCTCCCGCATGAAGGTCCGGGTCAAGAGCTCGAGGAGGTCACAGACCGCCTGCGGCTCGAGGATCACGGTGTATCGCCCCGGCTCGAGCGAGACCGGGTTCTGCGCGGCCAGGCACTTCTGCAGCGCCCGCTCGGCGAACGCCGGCGCGTCGAGCCGGCCCCAGTCGTAGCTGCTCCCGCCGGCCCACCCCGACGCGGTCCCCGCTGGGTTGCGGACCGTCGTCGAGCACTGTGCCTGGGTCCAGCGGATGTAGGGCTGCTCCCAGAACGCGTGCTTCCCGTTGCGCAGCTCGGGGAAAGCGGTGCTGAGTACGGCGCGGGCCGCGGCGCGGACCTCGAGGTACCCCGCCGACAACATCCCCTTGTCCTCCGCCGGAGCTATCAGCGCCCGGGCGACCTCGCCTCGCGCCTCGTCGGTCAGCCCGTACGTCGCGTCGCTCCAGATCGCGCTGGTCGGGCGCTCGTAGCTGGGGAGGGGCGGGTAGTAGCCTACCCCGCGCCCGACCACGGAGCCGAACCCCGAGATGCGCTCGGCGGCGCGCACGGCGCCCTCCAGGGATTCGTCGTCCAGCTGGTTTGTCTGTGCGGTGCCCCGCACACCGTTGGGCATCATCCGGCTCACCATCACCACATGGTTCTGCCGGTCGGTAGACGACGTCACCCGGTTCCGCCCCCAGCGGATCTCCCCCTGCCACCAGCTGGTGATGGTGACCGACGTATCGCCGCCGCCGCGGGCCATGGCGTGCGCCCGCTGCAAGATCCTTTCGCAATCCGCTTCCGTCAGGATCCGTGCGCTCACTTCGCTCTGGAGCTCCTCGACGGGCTCGTTCGTCCTACGCAGGTCCGTCATGCCTTCCTCTTGACGTCGATGACGGTGAACTTCTCGAAGACGCCGGGCGGCGCGGTCACGCTGTGGTAGGCGTGTTGCGGTGGATCGCCCTTGGTGGTAGCCATCCCGTAGCGCCTGAGGCTCTCGGGGCCGCCCAGCCCGACGAGGGACTTCCAGAGTTCGGGGGACCGGAAGAGCAGACCCGCGCCCGCGATCCGGGCCACGCGCTTGCCGTTCTCGATCTCGTAGATGTTGCCGCCCAGGCAGAGCCCGTGGAGCGCCTGGAAGTCCATCTCCACATCGACGCCCCGGACCGCGACCCCGCGCTCGACCCCGGCGATGATAGCGTCGAAGTCCTTGGCGTCCCCTGCCGGCGCGAGCACCAGGTTGGGGGTGCGCTGGAGCGGGAGCTCCAGCGCGGAGGGGGCGCTGGCGCACCCGAGCGACCGTGTCGGTCGGCCCTGGCGGGCGTAGTAGTCGGCGATCCACGACGCGCTCTCGCGCGTGGTCTGGAAGTCGGTCAGCACGCCGTCGCGTACCAGGGTGAACTCCACCGGACCGACGCCGTCATCGTCCCAACGCACCGTGGCGGCGCCGCCGCGCTCCGTGCGGTTGCCGGTGAGGTTCAGCAGCCGCGAGCCGACCTCGAGCTTGCCGACCATCCCGAGCGGGTCGCTCAGATAGCTCGTCCCGCCAGCGTTGGCCTCGTAGCCGAGCGCCCGGTCGAGCTCGGTGGAGCGGCCGAGGGTACGGTCGACGAGCCGAGCCAGGGAGAGCTGGTCGAAGACGACGTCGTAGCGCCCCACCTCCACCGGCTTGAGCGGGAGCGAGAGATCCTCTTCGAGGCGCGCCACGAGCCGCTCGATCTCCTCACGGAGCGGCTGTCCCTTGTAGAGTTCCCACCCCAACCCCGCGGGGGTGAGGAGTTCGAGCTCGCCGCCCGTCCTCTCGCGCCCTTTCTGATACCCGACCACAAAGCGACCCTCGCTCCGGTAGAGCCGCTGGGTGAAGTAGCTGCCATCGGAGGACGCGAACGCCCGCTCCTGCATGGTGAAGGTGCAGTTGTTGTTCGAGACGCCGGCGCCCGGCAGCCGCGTCGTGAAGAGGGCTAGGCTCTGGAGGTAATCGACGATCTCGAAGGGGTGCACCTCGAACGGGTCGATCTCGACCGGCATCGTCCAGTGTTCGTCGTGCACCACCGGCGCCGGGGCGAGCTCGACTTCGCGCGTCCGCCCCGCCGACCCGGTCCGCGCGCTCGCCACCGCCGCGCGCCCGAGCCGGGCCACACCGTTGCGATCCCAGACGGGGCTGCTGGCGTACCCCCAGCAGCCGTCGACGAGCGCGCGGACCCCGACCGCCATCTGCTCCGCGTCCTGGATGAAGGCAGCACGCGGGAGCGTGAAGCGGCGGGTCCTGGTATGGGTCAGCCGCACGTCCGCGTAGGTCGCGCCGGCCGCACGAGCCGCCTCGACGGCGGCGAGGGCGAGCTCCTTCACGCGCGGATCGCGGATCGGCGGGACCGGCTCCCACCCGCTCTCGAGCCGCGCCAGCAGAGGACGTGGTACGAGAGCCAGGGCGGCGATCCCGAGCCCTGCCTTCAATAGCTCACGGCGGGTAGGGGACATGCCATGACTCCTATTCTTCTATCACTACGACGCGTCCGGGGAGATCGATGCCGGCCCCCTTGACGCGAAAGGTGTAGGTCCCGGCGGTCGGGAAATGGCGGTACCTGAGCGTCTCCGGCCCTTCGAGGATCGGGGTCCCGGTGAACGGCGCGATATCGCCTCCACCGCAGAAGTCCGGACCGAAGATCATGCATACGACGGTCGCCTCGCCGACCTGCGCCGGGTTGTCGAAGACGATCTCGACCGCATCGGTGATCGAGTTCACCCAACCCACGAAGCCGTTCTTGACCACGATGACTTCGTCGGGCGAAAGCCTCGGCACACCGTCGGGACCGAGTTCGACGTAGACTCCCTGGACCGCCGGATAGGTCACCGCGAACTCCGCCGTGTCGGCCTTGGCGACGCCGTAGGAGAGGGTACTCGCGACGATCTCGACCTTACCGGGCTTGAGCAACCCCGGGATCGGGATGAACCCGCCGCGCGTGACCTGACCGGACACCCTGTCGACCACCGCTACTTCCGGTCGGAGCGATCTGTAGTCGATCGAGAGCCCGGTGATCGGGACGCCGTTCTGGTCGAGCGCTTGGACCGTCACCTCGGGGAACGGTATCACCCCGAACAGCGCCAGTATGAACCACGGTTCCACGGAATTACTGGCCAACAACCCCCACGCCAGCGGGTCCACGTTCTCGCGGTCGATCCGGAAGGTGGTCAGCTGCGGAGGGTTCGCCAGCGCGGTGACGTTGACTATCGCGGTGTCGGCGTGGTAGATGTTCTCGGGCGACGTCATCTCGGCGATGATGAGGATACCGCCCCCCGTGCTACGCGCCTCGAGTTCCCCGGTGGGCGAGACCCAGACCCGGGTCGAGTCGCTGGAGCGGAAGGTGGGCGCCGGCATCCCCGACATCGGCTCGCCTTTGCCGTTGCGCACCGTGGCCGTGAGCTTCGCCGTGTTGTACGGCGGCGTCAGCGCCATTGTGACGGCGCGGTGGTCGAGGGTGATCGACGCGTAGATCCGCGCCGGGTCGGTGATCATCTCGTACGTAGCCGTCGGCTGCAGATCGTCGCAACCGGCGAGGGCGAGGATGAGCCCGCCCAGGCAAGCGAGTTCGGCTGCGCGACGCCGCGCGGGGCGAGTCGGACGCGACCTTTCGAAATCAAGAGTATTCGTCATGGTTTGTGCCCTCCTCATGCACCGCGAGAGATGCAGCCCGTGTACTTCGGATTCGAGACCCGCTCAGCCATCGGCACCGGTATGTCCGTATCGGTGCCGAAGCTGGCGCCGGGGATGGCGGCGTGCCCGCCGATCGGATAGACCTGGTTCTGGCTGCGCCCGTAGAAGCGGATGAGCCGCCGCAGGTCTCCCTGGCGCTGCCCGGTCAGGAAGAGCCAGAAGGCGCGTTCCCGGAAGAGGAGGTCGACGCGCGCGTCGAAGGATCCCGGATCGGTGAGGGGCGCGAGCCCGGCGACGCCGCCGATCCCCGCGTGCCAGAGGGTATCGAGCTGCGCGGGGTCGTTCGGGTTGGGGGTGGTGGTGTAGTTCCCGTCCGTGCGCAGCGCGTTCAGGATGTCGAGCCATTCGGCGCGGTCTTCCCTGAGCGCGGCTTCCGCCTCGATGAGCCGGGCCTCCAACCCGCTCGCCAGCACGATCGGGGTCGATCCATCCTGCGCATACTTCGCGGGGTGGTAGATGGCGACGCCGGTGACGGTCGAGATGCCTAAGAACGCGGTCGGGGTACGCGGGTCACCGCTCGACCGGAAGTCTAGGCCATTGAGCCCCTGCCGGTCGGCCATGGTGTACGACCAGATCAACGCGCTCGGATTGGTGCTGAGGAAGCTGCGCATGTTGGCAGAGAACTCGATATCGTACCGGAACTGGTCCGGCACCCCCGCGACCGCGGCGGCCGCCTCCTGGAACCGGCCCAGCCCGAGGAGGGCGCGGGCCCGGCCGAGCTGCGTGAGGTGGACGAACCGGGTACTGTCGGTCAGCAGCGCGGAAGCGGAATCGAACTTGGCCAGCGCGTGCTCCAGCACCTGCTCGGTAGTCGAGCCGGGGTGGTAGGTGAAGTCGCCGTCGAAGTCTAGGGTGCTGAGCGGGATCCCCGAGCAGTAGAGCTCGGCGAGGAAGACCTCGGCGTAGCCGACCAGGGTGTAGGTGTGGCCGATGAGGTCCTTCTTGTCCGCGGCGTAGCGGGTGAGGAGTCCGATCGCCTGCGATGCTTGGCCGCGGACCAGCTGCAGCGAGCCGTACGGGTCGTTCAACTCCTCGCGGCTCTCCTCACCTTCGGCGAGCAGCCGGAGGTCGGCAATGTGCTGCGAGTTGATCGCCGTCCCGTTGGACTGCAGCTCGTCGGTGAGCACCCCGCTGAACCCGACCACGCCCAGTGTCGTCGGATCCCCGCCGAACGCGCCGCGGAACCGGTCGATCGTGCCGTAGTACGCCGCGACCGCACCTTCCGGCGTATGGACGATCGCCGGATCGGAGATGTCCGGGGGGAGCTCGTCGTTCTTCAGCAGGTTGTCGAGCGAGCAGGCAGCCGAGGTGCAGACCAACCCCAGCGAACCGACGAGCGCCGCGCGCTTGGCCACCCCCCACGTACGGCGCGCCATCTTACCGAGGTGCTCCACTTCAGTATGCTCTAGGCTGGAGCGGCGAGTCGGATAGCCGAGTGCTCCATACAGCCGTCTCATGATCATGGTAACCATCCGATCCCTAGTAGTTGGCGTTGACGCGAATCTGCCAAGTGCGAGGCATGGGGAGCACACCACTGTCCGTGATGTTGTTGCCGGTAGCATGCGCGTTCACATGCGGGTCGATCCCCCGGTAGTTGGTCCAGATCCCGAGGTTCGAGCCCTGCAGCGAGATGTTGAGCGCGCGGACGCCGAACTGGCGCGCTACCGACGTCGGCAGGTGGAACGTCGCCGAAGCGGTGTTGAAGCGCAGCGAGTTCACCGTCTGGATCCAGTTGTACTCGCTCGGCGTCATGATCGTGGCGACCTGTTCGGCGAGCGTGGCCGACGGATCGTTCCACCCCTTCGAGAACGGAGCCAGCCGCCGCGTCACCTCGTTGCGCTGCGTCAACCCGTTCTGGTAGAGGAACCCCGCGGTCAGCGAGACCATCCCCTTCAGCAGCGAGACCGTGGTCTGCAGCGAAGCGGTGTAGTCGGGGAGGGTGCTCCCCACATAGACGAGGGTGTCGCCGAGGATCACCTCCTCGCGCACCAGCACGCCGTCGCCGTTCTGGTCGACGTAGCCGAGGATCGGCTTCGTCCACCGACCGAAGAGCGGATACCCTTCGGCGACCCTGATCCCGGTGGCCGAGTTCGACATCTCGGTGTAGAACGGCTCGACACCCTGGCCGAGGTCGACGACGACGTTCCGGTTACGGCTGTAGTTGACCTGCACCCCCCAGGTGACCGGACCGCTCCGGATGAGCTGGGCGTTCAACGCCGCCTCGAGCCCCGTGTTACGGACCTCGCCCACGTTCGTGCGGATCTGAACGTTCTTGCCGAAGACCGACGGCGCGACGGGGACGTCGAGCAGCATGTCGAACGTGTTCTTCCGGTAGTAGGTCAGGCTCAACGAGAGACGATCGTCGAGGAGGTCGGTATCGAAGCCGGTCTCGATCTCCTCGGAACGCTCCGGCTTGAGCCGCGTGTTACCGAGCCGCTCGAGGGTGACCATGTCGACGATGTTCCCACCGATCTGCGTCGCCTCGGAACCGCCGTAGAGGCGGAGACGATCGACCGGACCGGGCTGCCGGCCGGCCTGGCCGTAGGCGGCGCGGAGCCGGAAGGTACCGACGGCCGAGCGGAGGAACGTCGGGAAGAACGGCTCCTCCGAGATCAGGTACGAGACGCTGACCTTCGGGAAGGTCGGCAGATTCAGGTTCGAGCCGAAGGTGCTCCCGCCATCGAGCCGGATACCGGTCGAGATCCACATCCGGTCGTTGCTCAGCATCGGCTGGACGTACCACCCGAAGGTGGAGGTCTGGATCGGCCGCTGGCTGACGCTGTTGATCTCCTGCGCCCCGTTCAGCGACTCCGTACCGGTAACCAGACCGCGCGCCTCGGTCATGTAGTCGTTGATCGAGCGGCCGGTATAATCCACCCCGGTCGCGACGTCGAGCTGGTACCGGCCGCTGAGCGGGATCCGCGCGGCGAACCTGGTGTTCAGCGTCGTCACGATCGAGGTACCGCGGCCGACCCGCAACCGGCCGTCCTTCCAGAGGACGTGCGGGTTGCCGCGCGGCATCAGGATCTGGTCGTCACGATGGATGAGATCGATCCCGAGGTCCGTGCTGTTGGTGAGCCAGGAGAGCGGCCGCCAGTTGAGGTTCACGCCGTTGACGAACTGCACCGCGTCGGCGGTGGCGCGCTCGTAGTAGTCGCCGATGATCGATTCGCCTTCGGCCTGCTCCAGCCCCATCGACGGGGAGGTCTGGTAGTAGAACCCCGTCTCCTTGTCGAGGTAGGTGCTCATCAAGTTCCCGAGCTGCCGCTCGAGGGAGGAGCGCTGTTGTATCGTGCGCGAGAGGCGCGACGAGATCGAGACGTTGGCCTTGTCGGTCAACCGCGCCATGATCCGGCTCGAGGCGCTCCAATGCTGCAGGTTCTGGGGGCGCCGCATCCACTCGGGCGGGTTGTTTCCGTACCGCTGGCGGTACCGGGCCGCCTCGTACGCCGGTAGCTTGACCAGCCCGAGCTCATCGCCGTAGCTGGCCGTGACGTTGTAGGTGAGCGACGAGCTCCCCCCGGAGACGCCGACCGTCACCCCCCGGCTCCGGCCGCGCCCGAGCACGGAGAGCTCGGGGTCGTTGAGCATCTGGAAGGTGACGACGGTATCCGCCACGCACGCGACGCCGTTACCGTCGCTCAAGCCGGTGATCGGGCAGAAGACCCTCGTGCTGCTCCCGACCTCGCGACCCCAGCGGACGAGGAGCTCGGGGTAGTCGGAGACCATCTCGCTGATCCCGTAGGTCGTGCTGATGTTCCACTGACCCACCCCCGAGGTCCCGCGCTTGGTCGTGATGACGATCACCCCGTTGGCGGCGTCCTGCCCGTACATCGTGGCGGCCGACGGCCCGCGTACCACTGCGATGGTCTCGATCGTGTGGGGGTCGATGTAGTCGAGGGGCGACGGCGCCGCGTAGTTGCTCAGCCCCCCGGAGCCCGCCAGGTTGCCGCCACGCTCATCCGACTGCTCGGAGTAGACGCGGATACCGTCCACGATGATGATCGGGTCGTTGCTCATGAGCGGGCTACTGACGCCGCGCAGGCGGATCCGCGCGGGGTCGCCGGGGGCGCCCGACGTGCGCTGCACGATCAGCCCCGGGACCCGACCCTCCAGGATGTCGGTGACGGAGGTGACCGGCTCGTTCTGTATGATCGACTCGACGCGGATGACGGTGATGTCGTTGCCCAGCTCCACCTTGCGCTGCTCGCCGGTCGCGGTGACCACCAGCTCGGAGAGCTGCGTCGGTGTCGTAACCAACTCGAAGTCGAGGGTGACGACCTGGCCGTCCGCTACTTCGACCTCCTGCGTGCTGCCGCGGTAACCGACGGAGATGACGGAGACCTTGTGCCGGCCCGGAGCGACCCCGGTGATCCGATAGACACCCTGCGGGTTGGTGATCCCCCGGCCGACGCTGTCGATCAGGATCTGCGCGGCGGCGATCGGGGCCTTGGTCTCGGACTCCACAACCCGGCCGGTGATCACCCCGTTCTGCTGCTTCGCCGCAGGCTTCGTGGGCGGCTGCTGGCGCACGAGGGTCGCGCGATCCTGGGCGATGAACATCACGTCGACACCCGTACCGCGCAGGACGTGCGTGAGCGCCTCGGCGACGGTGATGTTCTCGGCCTGCAGCCGCACGCGCTTGTCGAGCGGCGCGACCACGCTGCTGTACATGAGGTGGATCCCGGAGCGGTCCGCGATCGCCCGCAACGCCTCGCCGAGCGTGGCGTCAGGGAGATCGAGCGAGATCCGCCGTTGGAGCGCCGGCGTCCTGCTCGGCTCTACTGGCGTCGGGGTACCAGCCGACCCGAGCGTGAGCAAGAAGCGCGGGGACTGTGGTGTGTCCAGCGCGGTGGAGTACTGCGCTGGCAAGGCGGTCGCCACTACGGCCAGGAAGAGCACGCAGAGAACGGCGATCCGGGTGAGTCGATCCATTACTCCCTCCGTCAGGGTGAGTTTGATCAATGCCCGCGGCGATTACTGTGAAGCACTACTGTCTTGCCATCCCTCTCGACCCGCGCATCGAGGAGGATGGCCAGGAGCTCGAGGAGCTGTCCCTGTTCGGTGACGTCGAAGGTGCCGGTCAGCCGCGCCCGGGCGAGGGTCGAGTCGCCGAGCTGGATGTCGAGGTCGTACCAGCGACGGATCCGCTCGGCCGCCTCCTGGACCGGCGTCTCCACGAAGGAGAGCTGGCCCTGCATCCAGCCGTGGTAGGCGACGACGTCGACCCCGCGCCGCACGGTGATCGAGCCGGCCTCGTCGAGGCGGCCGAGATCGCCCTCCGTCAGGATCAGGCTGTCGGCGACCGCGCGGCCGGAGGCGGTCGCGGCGGCGGCGAGCGCCACGGCGCCCTCGGCGACCACGACCTCGGTCCCCGCCAGATCCGGGTAGGTCCGGACGCTGAAACGGGTGCCGATGTCCCGGACCATCGCATCCCCCGTGTACACGGTGAACGGCCGCTTCCGCGTCCAGGGGAGCTTACGCACGTCCGCCACGTCGAAATAAGCCTCGCCTTCGAGGTAGACCTCGCGGTTGGAGCCGAGCCGGGCCGGGAAGCGGAGCTGGCTCGCGGCGCCCAGCACGACGCGGGTGCCGTCGCTCAGGTAGAGCTCCATCGTCTGGCCGCGCTGGGTGCTGACGGTGCGCAGGTCGGCGCTCGCGACCAGGCCGGACTCCGGCCCGCGCGTCGTCGCCTGCCATACCAGCATCGAGCCGAAGGCGAGGACCGCGACGGCTGCGGCCGCGGCGAGGCCGGCACGCCAGGCGCGGCGGACCGGTGCCCGCGAGGGTAGCACCGACCGCCGGCTCGGCGACGCCGGCACCGGTGCCTCCTGCGCGGCACCGGCGTCTTCTATCACTTCTTCACGGAATCGCTGCCAGGCGGCCTCCGCGCTCCAGACCGAGGCAGGGCCGGCGTCGATCAGCCGGCTCAGCTCCTCCGCGAGCGCCTTGCGCTCCGGGTCGGCCTCGATCCAGGCACGCGTCTCGACCGCCTCTTCCGCGCTGCATTCTCCCAGCGCATACCGTGTGATCCGGTTCAAACTCTGTTCGTCGACCATTGCCAGTCGGGTTGAGGGGTTCTCGGTGATAAGACAAACGAGCGGGAAGATACCCTGTATCGGGGGACGGCCCTAGGGGAGATTCGTTGCGCGCCGCCGAACTGGACGGGCTATCGGTGCCTGGGGAGGCGGCGGCTGCCGGGAGGGTGGCGGCGAGGGCGGCGTGGGTCGGACTACGTCGTCGTCTGACGAATGGAGTGGCGGAAGCGGCCGAGTGGGGGGTGCGCTCAGCTGCCCTGGCCGAGTCGGGCGCGGATCTCGCGGAGCGCCGCGGTCATGTGCATCTCGACGGTCTTGACCGAGATACCGAGGCGGTCGGCGATCTGGCGGTACTTGAGCCCCTCGTGCCAACGGAGCTGGAAGACCTCGCGGACGCGGGGGGAGAGGTCGACGACGGCGCGTTCGATGGCGTCGGTCAGCTCCCTGGTCTCGACGAGGTCGTCGGGGGCGACGGCGGGGGCGCCGAAGGCGGGGATGAGGTCCTCGCGGGCGATCCGGTCTTCGAGGGCGCGCTCGCGGCGGATCCGGTCGAGGAGGTTGAGCGCTTCGTTGCGGGTGGCGGTCAGGAGATAGGTGCGAGCGGGCCCGGTCGGCGCCCAGTCGCGGCGGATCTTCCAGAGGTTGCGGAAGATGTTGGCGACGATGTCCTCGGCGGCGTCGCGGGAGCGGACCAGCATATAGGCAAGGGCGCACATCCCCTCGTAGTGGGTGACGAAGAGGGTCTCGAACGCTGCCTCATCGCCCGCACGGATGCGGGCGATCAGCTCCCGCTCGTCGGGATCGGGTGCAGAGGGGATGGAGCTGGCGGCGTTCCCTTGGTGCGACATTGGTTTACGTTGGGGAGATGGTCAGCGGCCCTTTCTTTGATAACCTCTACGGTTGGTGTTGGGGGGTTGTCAAGGGAGGGGGACGCTTGGGATTCGGGGGTTGGGGCCGCCTCCCAGCCATTCCCCACCGGGATTCGGGGGTCGGGGGGCGGGATCCAGGGGTTGGGGGTTGGGGGTCGGGGGCCAGGGGGTGGGGGTGGGGTGGGAGGGTAGGTAAGGTGGGGGATGAGGGGCGCGTTGCCGCGCCCGCTCCAGTAGACGACGTCGTTGCGGCGGCTAGCCGGTGGTGGACGACCTCACCGTGCCCCACGGGTCCGGCGCGAGAGCCACTCCAGGAGGAGCGCCGTGCAGAGAGCGGCGAAGATCCAGGGGAGGAGCTCCTCGGGGCGAGGGGAGGGCTCTGTGTTCACCGCTGGGGCTGGCGGGCCGAGCCGGTCGATCAGCCGCGCCACGGGGGCGGGGTCGGTGGGGACGGCCGCAAGCTGCGTCCTCCCCGTGTAAGCAACCCGCGAGACCAGGCCGGCCAGCCAGGTGCGGTGCGTCTCCGGCGCATCCTCTCCGCCTGCCATCCGCCAGCGCCAGGAGTTGACGTAGCCGGTCTGGATCACCCGCCCAGAGCCTACG
>Ga0180216_1002099_pt1 | contig 16990 bp, 9 predicted proteins | sample eDN3rd37CBELigMG_FD_128879 | JGI IMG/M metagenome (GOLD analysis project Ga0180216, IMG submission 128879) | Enriched Miracle-Growth compost microbial communities from Emeryville, California, USA - eDNA 3rd pass 37_C BE-Lig MG (version 2)... ... | reverse complement strand
TCCTTGATCGCCACCGGATCGCCGAGCCAGGCCGGGGCCGATCGGGGAGTCTCGGCGGGGGCGCCGGCTTCCAGCCGGGATCGGAGAAGGGGGTTCCGCGCCAGGTCGGCCTGGGCGTCCCCCTCGAAGACGATCGGCGAGCGGGCCAGCGCGGGCTTGCTGGTCTCGGCCTGGTCCCGAATCGCGAGCAAGCGGTTCTCCCGCTCCCGCTCCGAGAGCCAGACGACCTGGAAAACGTGGTTCCCCTCGGGCGCGCCGTTGGCGTCGTTGTAGATCGCCTCGCCGGGACGGGAGAGGAGCTTGGCGGCCGTGTTGTTCTCGGCCAGGATCAGGTGCGAGTCGACCTCGCCGCATTGAAGGGCGATTCGGACGGCCATCTGTCCGAGCGTGCTCCGGGCGAGAGTGAACGCGCCCGCCAGGCTCTGTGAGCCGAGGATGACGTGGACGCCGAACGCACGGCCCTGGCGGACGAGCCGGTCCAAGAGCGCCGCGGCCTCCTGGGAAACCTTGTCCTCCTCGGCGAAGAACTCCTGGAACTCGTCGACGATCAGGAGGACGCGGGGCAGGGGGGGCGTCCCCGGCGCGTTGCGATAGCCCTGGATGTCCTGGACGCCGGCGTCTCGGAACCGATCGGCGCGGAGCTTCAACTCGGCGTCGAGCCGTTGCAGGACGCTCACGCCGAACTCGCGCTCGCTCTCGATCGCCACGACGCTCGCGTGGGGAAGTTGGTGGGTCGCGTAGGTCTTGAACTCGACCCCCTTCTTGAAGTCGATCAGGTACAGGTCGATCTCGTCGGGACTGTAAACGAGCGCCAGGTTGGCGATCATCGCGTGCATCAACGTCGATTTGCCCGACCCGGTTCGGCCGGCGATCAAGACGTGCTGCGATGTTCCATGCCCAAGCGCCAGGTGTTGCTTCCTCAGGGCTCCGGCCTTGCCGAGCGGAATGTCGATCTCCGCGCGGCTGTCGCCGGTCCACCATGAATCCGGCCCCGGCGCGATGAAATCGAAGGGAACCTCGACCCGCGCCGCCGCCTTGGCCGCCGCGCCGATCTTATGGATCAGCCGCGTGGCCGTCTCGCCGGTCGCGGGCGCGTCGAGGGTGAGCGGCAGCGAGCCGAATTCGGGATCATCCCAGGCCAACCGGCCGTCGCGCCAGAAGAGCCGGGCGCAGTAGGGACGCAGGTCGTCGAGCCGTCCACCGAGGGGAAACTCGCGCGAGACGTCGGCCGCGACCAGGGTCAGGACGCCGCAGGGCGCGCCCCCGGCGACGATCGCCGCGAGCCGGCCGGCGGCCTTCTCGTCAAACTTGGCCGGGTAGTCGGCGACGACGACCACGCGGTAGGGCTCGGCGACCTCGCCCGCCTCGGCGTTGTACTCCTCGATCGTCCGGTACTCGTTGCGCAGGTACTTCTGCGTGACGAGCTCCATGTGGGCCTCAAGGTCGGCGAGCCGTTCCTCGATCTGCCGGGAGTCGGTCCAGACCCTTTGATTGACGAGCGCCTCGTCGAAATCGGCCAGGTGCATGAACGCCCCGAAGCCCCGGCCGATGCCGATTGGATCAATGATCGTGAACCGGACCATCCCCGGCGGCAACGCGACGAGCAGCCGCATCATCGCCGACTGGAGCGCGCCGAGCGCCGCGTCGCGCCCTTCGGGCGGAGTCTCGACGAGCAGGTTGGCCGCCGACGGAAACGCCCGCAGCGCCGGTTGATCGAGTCGATCGGGCAGGATCGCCGCCAGGGAATCGTCGGCGGGCGTCGCGCCGGGGATCGAACGCGGGTCGATCTCCAGCGTGCCGAACCGGAGCGCCGGGGGGACCGACCGGGGGAGCGGTTGATCGTCCCAATGGGGGTTCGCCCAGTCGACGCCCAACGGCTCGATCCACTCGGCGACGGCGTTCAGGTCGGCCGCGGCCCGCTCCACGCCCCGGCGCCATCGGTCGCGCTGGGCGGTTCGGCCGGATTCGTAGTCCGACGCGATTTGATCCTTGATCGCGCGGTCGTCCGAATCGAGCCGCGACGCGCCCGCCTCGTTCTTGGACCGAAGCTCGGCCATGCGGTGGTCGTGGGCCTCGATGGCCTCCTTCATTCGCCGCGTCTGTTCGGCCTGGGTCTCGGCGAGCTTCCGGGCGTACGTCTCGTTGATCTGGCGAAGCCCTTCGTCGCGGTCGGCCTCGCCCCGCGCGATGGCTGCGGCCTGGTCGGCTTTGGCCTTCTGATGCGCCGCGGCGTGGCGCGCGCCGAGCTGCTTGAGCGTCGCCTGGTGCCGCGCCTCGGTCTGGGTCCGACAATGCGCGGCCAGCCCCTCGGCGTCGGCCAGCGACTGGACCAAGGGCTTGTACAGCCGCTCCAACTGCCGCGTCGAGAGGTTGACGAGCTGGACGCGCAGGGCCAGCCCGATCACCAGGCCGACGACGGCCAGGATCGCCAGGGATGTTCCGCCGACGCCGATCATCGCGCCGAAGCCGAGCATCAGCGCGACGCCGACGATGTAGACCCAAGCCTCGTTGGCCCCCTTCATCGACTTGGGGATGACCAGCTTTTCCAGGAGCTTCAGCGGCTCGGTCATCCGGGTGACCCGCTGGAACAGCTCGTCGGCCGGCGACTCGAACTTGTCGTACGACTCGCGCGAGGGCGGCGGGACGTCCGGGTCGAGGCCGAACTTGAGGTAGTCGGCCGCCAGCGCGGCCAGCCGATCGCGGTAGACCCGAAGGACCTCCAGCGCGTCGGCCACGGGGCGAAGTTCGGTCTCGCGCTGCTTGGCCGCAACCTTTCGTCCCGATTCGAGGTCGCCGTTGGCGTCGGTCTCGGCCTTGGCCCGGTCGCGTTTGGCCCGGTCGCGGAGCGCGTCGAACTCCGAGGCCAGGCGGCGGCTGGAGTTGGCGAACTCGGCTTTGGCCCGCGTTTCGGCCGCGTTCGCCTCGTCGTTGATCGCCTGGCGGGTCCGCTCGTCGGCGGCGCGGTAGTCGCTTTCCAACTCCTCGACCTTCCGGCTCAGGGCCGCCTTCTTGGTCTCGATCGCGCGGCGGATTTCGGCCGCGCGGGCCGCTCGGTTGGCCTCGATTTCCTCCTCGGCCCTCAGCCGCTCGGCCGATAGTTCGATGATCGACCGCAGGGCGGCTCGCTGGCGTTGGAGCGGGTCGATCGCGGAGGGCTCGGACGCGGCGTCGGCGTCGTGGGCGCGGGGGGTTCTCAGCGAGGTCGATGGGCTCACGGCGTTTCGCTCCGATCCGAACAATCGCGGCGGACCTGATCCAACACGTCGGCGAGCTTCTGAAGGCCAATCACGGCCGCCTCGACCGCCGGCGACAGGGGGGCGAGGTGCCGCTCCTCGAACCGCCGCCGGACGTCGTCGCTCCAGGTCGGCTCGGTGAGCATCCAGCGGTCATTCAAGGCCCGGATGGTCTGCTTCAGTCGAGTCGCCCCCGCGGTCACCTTGGCGTTGGCCATGCTGGATGCTCCCCTTCGGCTCCAAACCCCGAGACTCGGCGACTTCGCCGGCGTCCGGCTCGTCCCGCTCTTCTTCGAGGATCTCCACGGCGATCGCTTCGAGGGCCGGGCGGTGAACGTCGCCGGGCGCCCCGGCCGGCGGCTGTATCTGGAGGTACGCCTCGAGCGCCTCGATGAGCCGAGCGAGCTGGGCGACGGCGCGCGGGGTGTCGATCGACGTCAAGTCCTTGAGACGTTGAACGCTCCCATGGTATTCGAGGATCGCCTGTTGAAGGGCTGGTTGCCACTTCCGAACGAGGGTCAAGCGCTTCTCGGCGTCGGCCAGCGCGGCCTGGGCCAGTCGCAGCCGCTCCTTCGCCTCGCCGAGCGACGGGTGATGCTCGGGCGTCTTCTGGAGCGACAGTCGGAATAGGTCGGACTTCGCCGACGCCACCCGCTCGCGCAGTCGCTTGATCCGCTCCAGCCAAAAGACCGGCCGGTCCTGATGGAGCCAGGCGATGGTCCTTCGAATCTCGGCCTCGACCGCGCCCAGGGCCGCCAGCGCGTCCTCGCCGTAGAGCGCGAGCGCGGCGCGGAAGTCCTTCAGCGCCTCGATGGAGTGAACCTCGGCCTGACCGCTCATAGCGCGCCCCGCTTCGGGAAAGGTTGGGAGAACCGGCGCGTCCGCCCATGAACTCATAGGACACATTCTAACCGCTCGCCCGAGCAATGGGGATGGACCAGTCGGCTTGAGGCGGGTGGTGGGATCGGCTACGGTTGGGACTTTCCCCTCCCTCTCGACGCGGTGACGACACCAACCATGCCCGAACCCCCGGACGCGACGCCCGCCCCCAACCCCCTTCACGCCGAATACGCGCGACGATTGCAAACCCACGAGGCGGCCCTGGCGCGCTGGGAGCGGGCCGACCGCCGGGTCGCCGACTTCCGGCTCGCCGTGTTCGCGGCGGCCGTTGCCCTGGCGCTGATCATTTACCAGTCGGCCTGGGTCTCCGCCATCTGGCTGCTGATTCCGGCCCTGGGCTTCCTCGCCCTGTTGCTGGCTCATGAGCCGATTCGCCGCCGAGCCTCGCGCTCGAGCCGAGCCATCGAGTTTTACAAGCGGGGGCTGGCCCGGATGGAGGACCGTTGGGCGGGCACGGGCGCGCCGGGGCTGAACTTCCTGAATCTCGACCATCCCTACGCGGCCGACCTGGATCTCTTCGGCGCGGGATCGCTGTTTGAGCGGCTCTGCACGGCGAGGACGAAGGCCGGGGAGGAGGCGCTGGCGGCCTGGCTGCTCGCTCCGGCCTCGCCCGAGACCATCGCCGCTCGGCAGGAGGCCGTCCGGGAGCTTCGGCCCCGCCTGGACCTTCGGGAGGATCTGGAGTTGCTCGGCGCCGACGTCCGCGAGGGGATCGACCCGGCCGCGCTCGCGGAGTGGGGCCGACGGCCCCGCGTCATTCATGGCCGCCTGGTTCGGCTCGCGGCCCTGGGGCTCGCGGCTCTCGGGGCCGCGACCTTGATCGGCTGGGCCTTCTTCGGGACGGGCTTGCTCCCTTTCCTGGTCGTGCTGCTGGTCGAGTGGCTGTTCGCCTGGAGTTTGTCGGGGCGGGTCAAGAAGGTCCTCGCGGGGGTGGATGAGCGGGGACACGACCTGACGTTGCTCTCGGGGCTCTTGGAGCGGTTGGAGCGCGAGCCGGCCGAGTCGCCGTCGCTCCAGTCGCTCAAGCGGGCGCTTCTGACGGAGGGCCGGCCCGCCTCGCGGGAGATCCGGCGGCTGGCGAACCTGCTGCACCTGCTTGACTGCCGGCACAACCAGTTCTTCGCGCCTTTCGCGGCGGTCTTGCTCTGGGGAACTCAACTGGCGATGGCCATCGACGCCTGGCGAGCCGCGGCGGGGCCGGCGATCGAGGGATGGCTCGCGGCCGCGGGAGACTTCGAGGCCCTTTGCGCCCTGGCCGCCTACGCGGCCGAGAACCCGACCGACGCCTTTCCCGAGATCGTCGTAGGGCCGGCGCTTTACGAGGTCGAGGGGCTCGGCCACCCGCTGATCCCCCGGGCCGAGTGCGTGCCCAACGATGTATCCCTCGGCGGCGAGAGCGGGACGCTGGCCCTGGTCGTCAGCGGGTCGAACATGTCGGGCAAGAGCACGCTGCTGCGGTCGATCGGGGTGTCGATCATCATGGCGTTGGCCGGGGCCCCCACGCGGACCGCGCGGTTGCGGCTCTCGCCCCTGGCGGTGGGGGCGACGCTCCGGGTGCAGGACTCGCTCCAGGCCGGGAAGTCGCGGTTCTACGCCGAGATTACCCGGGTGCGCCAACTCGTCGACATATCAAGAGGTTCGCCGCCCTTGTTCTTTCTACTCGACGAGCTGTTCAACGGGACGAACTCGGGCGACCGCCGGGTCGGGGCCGAGGCGGTCATCCGGGGGTTGTTGGAGCGAGGGAGCATCGGCCTGATCACGACGCACGACCTCGCCCTGGCCGAGATCGTCGCCGGGCTTGGTCCGTCCACCCGCAACGTCCACTTCGAGGACCATTTCGAGGACGGTCGGATGCGGTTCGATTACCGGATGCGCCCCGGGGTCGTGCAACACTCGAACGCCCTGGCATTGATGCGGGCCGTGGGATTGGAGGTTTAAACCCAATCCCCCGGACCTCTTGAGTTGTAGGGGCGGCCACGGGGGTCGCCCCTACATCGTTCGGTTGCCTATCGGTCCAGACGGCGCGTTGGGACGCAATCCGCCGGAACCCGGAGGTCGTCAGCCGTCGAGGCCCTTGAGCCGGCCGGTGCTGTCGCCCAGGTTTTCGCAGGGGACGTTCATCCGGTCGAGCATCGAGAGGAAGAGGTTGTTCAGCGGCAGGTCGTCGTAGACGATGTGCCGGCCGGTCTGGATCGTGCCGCCCCCCTTGCCGGCCAGCAGCACGGGCAGGTCGTCGTGGTTGTGGCGGTTGCCGTCGGAGAGGCCGCTGCCGTAGACGAGCATCGAGTTGTCGAGGACCGAGCCCTCGCCCTCGGGGGTCGCCTTCAGCTTCTCCAGGAGCCGGGCGAACTCTTCGATGTGGAAGCGGTTGATCTTCTTGAGCTTCTCGTGCTTGGCCGGGTCGTTGCCGTGGTGCGAGAGGTCGTGGTGGCCTTCGGGGATGTCGAGGAACGGGTACGGCCGCGAGCTCCCCTCGTTGGCGAACATGAAGGTGCAGACGCGGGTCGTGTCGGTCTGGAAGGCCAGGGCGATCAGGTCGAACATGAGCCTGATGTGCTCGGCGTAGTCCCTGGGAACGCCCTTGGGACGCTGGGCGCCGGCGGCCTCGGCGATCTCCTCGGCGGCGTCGGCCCGGGCGATCCGCTTCTCGATGTCGCGCACCGAGGTCAGGTACTCGTCCATCTTGCGGCGGTCGTTCATGCCGATTCGGTTGCGGAGGTTCTGGGCGTCCTCCAGCACGAAGTCGAGGATGCTCCGCTCGTACAGTCCGCGCTTCTGCTTCTCGTCGGCCGTCCCGCCAGCCCCGGCGCCGAAGAGGCGGTCGAAGACGAACCGGGGGTTGATCTCCTTGGCCATCGGCATCGTTTCCGACCGCCAGGAGATGTTGGACGAGTAGGCGCAGCTGTAGCCCGAGTCGCAGTTGCCCGACTGCGCCCCGCGCTCGATTCCCAGCTCCAGCGAGGGGAGCCGCGTCTGGTCGCCGATCTCGAGCGCCGCGACCTGGTCGACCGAGATTCCGAGCTTGATGTTCGCCCCGTCGGTCTTGTACGGGTGGGCGCCGGTGAGGAACGAGCCGAGGGCCCGGGCGTGGTCGCCGGGGCCGTCGCCCAGGGCCATTCCGTTCCGCTGGGCCAGCCCGGTGAGGACCAGCAGGTCGTCCTTCATCGGGTTGAGCGGCTCAAGGGTCCAGGGGAGCTCGAAGCTGGTGCCCTCGGCCTCCGGTCGCCAGGCCGGCATGTGGACGCCGTTGGGAACGTAGAAGAAGGCCATGCGCCGGGGCGCGTCGGCCGCCGCGGCGCCGGCGGTTCCTCCCAGGACGGTCCGCGGCGTCATCGCCTCCAGCCAGGGCAAGGCCATCGCGGCCCCGGCGCCCCGCAGCATGGCGCGGCGGGAAATCCTTGACGATCGGCTCATGATCAGCTCCTCGATTCGATATCGAAGTGGTTGCGCGAGCGCGTCGCGGCGTCGCGATCCGAACGGGTCGAATCTCGACTCAACCTCTTCGCTTCAGGAACGGGTCGCTCTTGACGATCTCCAGGACCATCCGGGAGAAACGGTACTCATCGGCGGCGACGGCCTTGGAGATGGCCTCCACCACGCAGGCGTCGGATTCCTCCAGGCCGCGGCCCAGGGCGTAGGTCAGCATCTTTTCGCTCAGCGTGTGGATGAACGCGCCTTTACGGGATTTCAGGATCGCCTTCAGCTCGGCGGGGCCGTTGAACGACTCGCCGCTGGGGAGTTCGGCCGAGGCGTCGATGGGATTATCCCCCTCCTTGTCGCGCCAGGCGCCGACGGCGTCGTAGTTCTCCAGGCCGAAGCCCGGCGGATCGAGCCGCGCGTGGCAGGCCGCGCAGCTCGGGTTGGAGCGGTGCTGCTCCATCCGTTGCCGGAGCGTGCCGGTGAGGACCGCGCCCTCGGCGTCGTCGGCCAGGATGGGAACCTCCGGCGGCGCCGGAGGGGGCGGATCGCCCAGGATCTGCTCAAGAATCCATTTGCCGCGGTTGACCGGCGAGGTGCGCGAGGGGTTCGACGTCACCGTCAGGATGCTGGCCTGGGTGATGACGCCCCCGCGCTGGTTGGTTTCCAACTTCACCCGGCGGAACTCGGGGCCCTCGACGCCGGGAATGCCGTAATGCTTGGCCAGCCGTTCGTTGAGGAACGTATAGTCGCCGTCGATGAAGTCGAGGAGACTGCGGTCCTCGCGCATGATCGACGCGAAGTAGAGCTCCGACTCCCGCGCCATCGCCTCGCGAAGCGGCTCGTCGAAGTCGGGAAACTGCTTGCGGTCGGGGTTGGAGTCCTTCAGACGCCGAAGCTGGAGCCACTGGCCGGCGAAGTTCTCGACGAACGACTCGGCCTTCGGGTCCGCGAGCATCCGCCGGACCTGTTCCTCCAGGATCTCGGGCTTGAGCAGCGCGCCCTGTTCCGCCAGGCTCGACAGCTCGTCGTCGGGCATGCTGCTCCAGAGGAAGTATGACAACCGCGAGGCGACCTCGAAGTCGTTCAAAGGCGCGCCGCCGGTCGGGTCGATCACCTTGCCCTTCCGGTCGCGCTTGGGGCGGTACAGCTCAACGCGGAAGAGGAACTGCGGAGACGCGAGAACCGCCTGAACCGCCAGTTGCATCCCGCGCTCGAAGCCGTCGCCGTTCTCGCGGGCCAGCTCGGCAAGGCGGACCAGCTTGGCGACCTCGCCGCCGGTCACGGGGCGGCGGTAGGCCCGCCTCATGAACCGCTCGATGACCGCCGAGGCGCATTCGTGAAACTCGTCGGGGCTTTGGGGCGAGCGGAAGATGATCCGCTTGTGGCTCTCGGGCAGGGGATCGTCGGCCTCGTGAATCGGCCCCTCGACCTCCAGGGAATCGACGAACAGGTTGCGGTCGCCGCGCAAGCTGGGGTCGGGATTGTCCGGGTCGTAATAGTCATTGATGAACGCGGCGGCGATTCGTCGGACGCCCGCCTTGACCTTGGCGCGCGCCTCGTAGACCCCCGGTTCCTCCTCCACCGCCCTGACGTCGAAGGTTTCGAGCGGCTCGCCGTCGAGCTTGACGGTCATTCGGGCGGGGTCGGGGCCCGCCTGCTGGCCGTAGGCGCGAATTCGAAGGACATAGGTCGCGTCGCGCGGGAACTCGTGTCGCGCCCGGGCCTCGCCGGTGCTCGCCAGGGCCCGGCCCGGATATTCCTTGGCCGGCTCCCCGGCGCTTTCGCCCTCGACGACGATCGCCCGTTTGGCGATCGACTCGGCGGCGGCGAGGTATTTCTCCATGAGGATCGGCGGCAGGGTCAGCACGTCGCCGATGTTGTCGAACCCATAGCCCACGTCGTCCGACGGGAAGTCGTCGGCCGGGTGGAAATCGACCCCCACGAGGTCGCGGATCGTGTTGTTGTATTCGGCTCGGTTGAGCCGGCGGATCGTCACCCGGCCGGGGTCGACCGTCTGGCCGCAGTCGACCTTCTCCAACTCGGCGTCGACCCAAAGCCGGAGGGCCTCCACCTCGTCCTCTCGCGGCTGGGGATAGTCGTCCGGGGGCATCGTTCCCCCCTCGACGTTGTCCATCACGCGGACCCAGCGCTTGCGGTTGCCCGGCGTCGTCCCCTGATCAAGCAGCCTCGAGAGGTCCAGGATCCCCTCGGCGTCCTCTCCCTTGTGGCATTCGAAGCAGTAATTCTCGAACAGCGCGCGCACGCCCTTCGCGGCGTTGGCTTCGGCGTCGGGGGGCTCGGCGGCGGTGGAGGGAGCGGCGGGGAGGATGGTCGGCAAGGCGGCTGAGAGGAACACCAAGACGGCCAGGATCTGGGGAATCCCAGTCGATCGCATCATCGGAAATCTCCAGCCAACGGGAGGGCGGGGGAGAATCGGCGGGCTCGCGCGGTTGATTCTACGAAAGTTTAACACGAAAGGCGAGCCCCGATGCAAGGGATAATCATTCTTCTTTTCCATCGGCGGCCGTCGCAACCCGGCGGCGAGGGCTCGTTTCCGAGCGCTCGGCGGATTCGCGATTGGGTTCGTTTTTGGTCCGCCGCCCCGCCGGCGATTGGGTTCGTTCGGCGCGGAGGGGCTGGGCGTCGTATTGTCACAAGTTATCGGCGGGCATCGATTTGTGATTTTTTTTGGTGGCTCGGAAATTGGGTTCGTTCGCCACGTTTCCTCGTAAATTCCTCGGGGCGCGGAGCCCAGGCGATTGGGTTCGTTCGGCGCTTTTTTTCGTTGGTTCGTCGTGGTGGGGGCCTCGGTGATTGGGTTCGTTCGGCGCTTTTTTACGATGGCGCCGCCGCGCGTGGGTCCGCGCCCTTATGGGTATAGGCGTTTTGGCGCGCGAGGCCGTCCCTCTTCGTAAAGATCAGCGAAGGGAGGGCTCGTTTTTCATGTTTCCGGAAAAACGCCGGAGGATGACGCGCGGGAGCGCCTCGACCAGCGCGGGGCACGCGGGACAATCCGGGGCGCTCAACTCCAGGCCGCCTCCATTCGGAATCGGCTCCCGGGTCGCGGTCCAACACCCGAGTCCATGAAGACGGCGGGTCACCGGAGTCGGTTTTCAGCCCCGAAGGGGCGGGAGCCAATAGGCAGGGGGCGTCAGCCCCAGGAACAGCGAAGCCATCGGATATTCTCTTCATGGAGCCCCGGCGGGGCGACCGAAAGCCAGTCAGAGGCCGAGTTTCGGTCGCCCCGCCGGGGTTCGCTGGAGAAGGGGGCCGCAGCGCCTTGGAAAAACAGGGGCTGACGTTCACTGGCTATTATCTGGCGCCCCTTTGGGGCTGAAAAACCGACTCGGCGCCCCCGTTTTCCAGGATTTGGGTGGCGGAGCCTGCCCTGAGGATCGCCTCCGGGATGAGAGACGAGAGCGGCGAACGCGCGCGGGGCGCGCCAGCGCCTTAAGTTTGGGAGGGTATGGCCCTCCCATGGAAACATATGCGGCACGCGGCTAATAGCCGCCTTTAAAACTCCAGGTCTTCGCGGGTCAGCTCCTCCTCCCACTCGTCCATCAAGGGCCAGTCGATGGCGCAGGTGCCGAAGTCGGCCATGTGGAGGTAGCCCTCCAGGCGCTTGATGGTGCGGTCGAGGAGGGCGTTGTCCTTGCGGAAGATGGGGCCGTGGGAGGGGAGGAGGTATTTCGCGTCGGAGTCGCGGATGCGCTTCAGGCTGGCGATGTAGTCGGGGATGCTGGAGCCGTGGTGGGCGTCGATGACGCCGACGCAGCCGTCGCGGAAGATGTTGTCGCCGGAGAAAATCAGGTCGCCCATGCGGAAGGCGAGCTGGCCCGCGGCGTGGCCGGGGGTGCTCCAGACCTCCAAAGTCTGGTCGCCGACCTGGATCTTGTCTCCCTCGTTGATGGCCAGGTCGACCTTGCACTTGGGCATGGGGATGTGGATCCCCTGGGCGTCGATCCGGGCGAAGGTGAAGAGTTCGTCTCCCTCCTCGATGGCCGGGATGCTCTTGGGATGGGCGGCCACCGGGCAGCGGAGCACGTCGCGGGCGCGGGCCAGGCCCTGGGTGTGGTCGACGTCGGCGTGCGAGGCCAGGATCATCTTGCAGGCCGAGAAGCTGAAGCCAAGGTCGCGGATCAGGTGAAGGACGCCCACCAGATCGTCGAGGAAGCCCACGTCGAGCAGAACGTACTCGTTCCCGCCGTCGATCAGGTAGACGTTGACGCCCATCCGGCGACGGGCCTGGTAGTTCATCTCGATCACGCCGGGAAATAGATAGCGCCGCTCGGTCATGGTTCGATTGGTCCGAAGTTTCGCGGGGTTCTGGATCGTCGACGCCGCGGCGGAGCGTGAGGGGGGAGTCCGGCTCGCGGTTGCGAAGATTCATCCACAACCATGCTTTAGCTTAAGTCTTATATATAGCGCGCGAGGCGAACCGCCGCGGTGGTTGAGTTGCTTGTTTTGGAGCGTTCGCGCCGGCTCTCGTTGAAGGGTATAAAGAGGAATCTCGTCACGGGCTCCGGCATGATTCTAAGGGGTGGGTCAAACGCGCTCAACCGGAATCGACGCCCGCCGGGAAAACGGGCGCGGCGGGTCCGCCCGGCGACTTGACGGCGGTTTTGCGGTGGGGTATCCTCGACTTGACCGTTTCGTTGGAAGTATAATGAACCATGTAAGATGAGTTGACGTCGGCGGAGTTCTCCGCGCGACGCTGAATTGAATCGTGCCGATCCCCGCGGCCTCCGCCTTGGGCTCCCTTCGCTTCCCTTCCTCGCCGTCACTTCCGGCGACTCCACGCTCGGCGACGCCGGGCCCGCGGGGCTGAGCCGGCCGCGGTCGGGGATGGGGAATCGGTCGCCGATCGCGGGGCGAGCATCCCGCCCGATGGCGCGTCCGAGGACTTTTCACGAGGTTTGCCGAACATGATCAAGGTCTTCACCGCCGCGGGATGGATTATCCCCAGCCGCCGAAGCGCCTGGGCCGGGCTGATCGCCCTGGTCGCGTTGTCGGTCTCCGGAAGCCCCTTCGCGCGCGCCTGGGCCCAGGACGCCGCGCCGCCGGCCGACGCGCAAGAGGCCGAGCCCCAGCCTCAGGTTCCCGCCGAGGCCGAGGAGCCGGAGGAGCTCGTCGACCCGTCCGAGACCCACAAGTCGGCCGCTTTGGAGGTCTTCAAGGATCCCAACGCCGAGCTCGCCCTGGACGTCAAAAAATACCCCGAGATCCGCGCCAACCGGATGCCCAGTCCGCAAGAGATCGCCCAGGTCAAGGAGATGGCGGGCAGTCCGTTGGTCAACGTCGACCCGAACGTGATCACCAACGTGGTCAACGGCATGATCGCCCAGTTGACCAACTCGCGGAACATTCAGGCGGCCATCGACCCCAACGACAAGACGAACCCCAACTCCTCGACCGCCCGGGCCGTTCAAGAGGCGACGCAGAACCTGCTGGAGCCGATCTTCATGGCCCGCGCGGCGAAGAACGTGCAGTTCCAGACCCGGTACAACCAGATCCTGCTGCAACGGCTCACTCCGGTCTTGAAGCATCATCTGGTGCCCCGGATCCAGGCGGCGATCGTGCTGGCCCAGAGCGGCAACCCCGAGGCGCTGAAGACCTTCCTCGACGAGATCCAGAATCCCGGCCAGACGGTTTGGGTGAAGCTTTGGGCCTTCCGGGGGATCACGATCATTGAGTCGCAGAGCAACCGGCTCAGCACCGCGCAGGAGGCCGACGCGGCGAAGATCATTTCCGATCAGCTCGCGGCCAACAAGAACTGGCCCTGGCCGGTCCAGCTTCGGGCCCTGGAGGCGCTGGGGGCGCTGCGGCAGGGCTTCCTGCCCACCTCGCCGCGGACCGCCGACATGGCCGCCACCATCTTTCAGTTCCTGATCGACGAGAACCTGGAGCCGGACGTTCGGGCCGAGGCCGCCAAGGCCCTGGGCGCGCTGCGGATCACCACGGCCGTTCCCAAATACAACTTTGAGCTCGCCGCCTACGCCACGGCCCAGTACGGCGCCTTTTTGGGCGAGAACATTCTGGACCTCGCCTCCGACGACAAGCTCTACGCCCAGAAGTTGACGACGCTCCTGGTTGGGCCGGTCTTCCAGGCCTTAGAGGGGAACCCGGCCGACCGCGACAGCGGGCTTTTGCGCAACCCGTCGCTGGCCAATCGCGACGAGGTTCAGAAGTATCTCGACGCCATGCGGCCGATGTCCAAGGCGGCGACGGCCCTGATGACCGCGCCAACCGGGCAGATCCCGGCCCGAACCAACGAGCTGTCCGCGGCCGTGACGGCGTTCAAGGACTTCCTGGCGAAGACTCCGCCGGCCGACAATCACCTCTTCACCGGCGGCCCCGAATACGCCGCGCCGGCCGCCCCCGCCCAGGCCGAGGCCGCGCCGGCTCCCGCCGACGACGCCTCCGCGGCGAAGCCCAACGCCCTGGCCGGGGCCAGTGGTGGACGCTAAAGCCGACTTTGATTCCCTCGGCGAGCCCGACCCGGTCGGCTCGCCGATCCCCATTCCCGAATTACGCGACTACCATCGGATCAACGCCGAGGTTGTTCGACGGTTGGACCGGGGAGACGTTCGCGTTCGGGTCGAGGGGGCGGGCGGGCATCGCCTTTTGCTCGCCGGTTTGGCCGGACCATGGCGGGCGACCGTCGAGCTTCTCGGCGACGCCGGCCCCGAATTGGCCCTCGGCATGAACGCGCCGGGGGTCACGGTCGTTTGTCGCGGTTCATCCGGCGATGGCGCTGGAAGTGGGCTGCGGGCGGGAACGTTGCTCCTGATGGGCTCCTCCGGCGCGGCCGTGGGGTATCATCAAGAAGGAGGGCTCATCGTCGCCGCGGCGGGCGTCGGTCCCCGGGCGGGCCTTGGCATGCGCGGGGGCGACCTGGTCCTTCTCGACTCCGCCGGACCGCTGGCCGGCGAAGCCCAGCGCGGCGGGCGCGTGCTCTTGCCGGGAGGGCGCGTTGGCCGTGACTGGGCTTGGGGGGCAAGGGGAGGCGAACGCCACTGGATTCCCTCGTGGAGTCCCACCGAGCCCGACGCCGCCCGGCAAGCCCTCCGAGCCGCCGCCGACTTGCTCGCCGGGTTCGCCGACGAGGGCCTCGTCTGAGGAAACAACCCGATGCGATCGCGATTACGCTTGCCGCTGGTGATTCTCGCCGCCGCGTCCCTGGTCGGCTGCCGCGACGCGCTGGGGCCGGAGGCGATTCCCAAGGCCGAAATTTCGGGCGTGGTGTTGATGTCGGGCGAGCCGTTGGGCAAGGGGTGGGTGGAGTTTCATCCGATCGACGGCGCGCGGGGCGATATTCGGTCGGCCCGGATCAACCCCGACGGCAGCTTCCGCGCCGACCGCGTCGCGATTGGTCCCAACGTCATCAAGCTGATTGACGCTCCCATCAAGCCGCCCAGCGCCGCTCTGCTGTTCAGCCGGGCCTCGCCGATCCGGAGGACAATCCCCGCCAAGCCCGAGGAACCGATCCGGATCGACGTGTTCCAGGAACTGCTTCGGTATCAGGCGACCCGCGACGGGAGGGGGGCGTGATGACTTCGTCGATCGCCGAATCTCTCACCCACGAGGGCGACGAGTCCAGGGGAGCCAAGCTCCGCGTTCTCTATCGCGACGGCTCGGGCCGGATGCATCTCGACTGGCCTCTGGAAAAGCTGGAGGAGGCGATCGGGGACCGCGGGGGGACGCTCTGGGTCGATTTCGAGGATGGGGTCGAGGAGCCCGATTGCGTCGCCGAGCGGGTCTTTCGCGACCTCTTTCACTTCCATCGCCTGGCCATCGACGACGCCCTGACCGAGTCGCACGTCCCGAAGATCGACGACTGGGACGACTACGTCTACGTCGTTTTCCACTCCAACGAGATCGACGCCCAGACCGATCGTCTCATCCTTCGAGAGCTCAACGTGTTTCTGGGGCCGAACTACCTGGTGACTCATCACCCCGAACCGTTGAGCTTCCTCGACGAGACCCGCGAGGCTATTGAGCGCGACCCGCGCGACACGATGCGCGAGGGGGCCGATCTGCTGCTCTTTCGAGTCCTGGAACGCGCGCTCGATCAAGCGCTGGTGACCATCGAGACGCTTGACGAGCGGATCGACGACGTTCAGGACGAGATCATCGCCAATCCTCGCCCGGAGAACCTGCGGTCCATCTTCCGGCTCAAGCGGACCAGCATTCAGCTTCATAGGACCTTCGGCCCGCAGCGCGAGGTGCTCAACAAGCTGTCCCGCGACCCGTACAAGGTTGTCAAAGAGGAGAATCGCATCTATTTTCGCGACCTCTTCGATCAGGTGGTTCGAATTCACGACATCTCCGAGGGGGTCCGGGATCTCGTCGCCGGGGCGCTCGACACCTACCTCTCGGTCATGTCGAACCGGACCAACGAGATCATGATGGCGCTGACGATGGTCACGGTGATGTTCCTGCCGGTGTCGTTCATCGCGAGCTTCTTCGGCATGAACTTCTTCGGCGCGACCTTGGACTTGCGGTACGCCTGGCCCAGGTGGAGCCTCTTCGTGGGCATGCTGATCGTGATGGGCGGCTCGCCGCTGGCGATGCTGGCCTACGCCCGTCACCGGGGATGGTTCCGGAAGCTTTGACGCGTTGCGAGAGGGAAGGGGGGAACACGACGGATGACGACCCGTTGGCGGCTTAAGCCTTTTGAGCGCGAGCGAGTTGAAGCCCTGAGCCGCTCGGCCGGGATCGCGCCTTTGGTCGCGCAGGTGTTGATCCATCGCGGAGCGGCCGACGCCGAATCGGCCCGCGCCTTCCTGGAGGCGAAGCTCGGAGGGCTGCACGATCCCGAGGGCCTTCCCGGCGTGGTCGAGGCCGCCGCGCGGCTCGTCCAGGCCGTCCGCGACGATCGGCCGATCGTCATCTACGGCGATTACGACGTCGACGGCGTGTGCGGCACCAGCGTCCTTTGGGCCGCGCTCCGCCTGGCGGGGGCGAAGCGGGTCTCGTACTACATCCCCCACCGGGTCGAGGAGGGTTACGGCGTCAACGCCGACGCCGTCCGTCGGATCGCCGTCGACCACCCCGGGGCCCTGCTCGCGACCGTCGATTGCGGGATCTCGGCCGTCGCCGAGGCCCGCCTGGCGCGCGAGTTGGGGCTCCAGACGATCATCACCGACCATCACACGATCGGCCCCGAGCTTCCCGAGGCCGACGTCCTGGTCCATCCCCGGCTGCCCGGAAGCGCGTACCCGTTCGGCGATCTCTGCGGCGCGGCGGTCGCCTTCAAGCTGGCCTGGCAGGTCTGCAAGAGCTTTGGCGACGGCAAGAGGGCTTCGCCGCACCTGCGCGATTATCTGGTCCAGTCGCTCGGCCTCGTGGCCCTGGCGACCATCGCCGACGTCGTTCCCCTGCACGGTGAGAACCGGGTGCTGGCCCGACACGGTCTGGCCGGAATCAAAGGCGCG
>Ga0180216_1002098_pt1 | contig 16994 bp, 13 predicted proteins | sample eDN3rd37CBELigMG_FD_128879 | JGI IMG/M metagenome (GOLD analysis project Ga0180216, IMG submission 128879) | Enriched Miracle-Growth compost microbial communities from Emeryville, California, USA - eDNA 3rd pass 37_C BE-Lig MG (version 2)... ... | reverse complement strand
ATCGCGCACGACCAGGCGGTGGCGCGGCTCGCCGAGAAGCTCGGGGGAATCGACGTCGCCGTGGCGAACGCCGGCGGCTCGCAGCCGGGCGACGTCTTCGCGCCGGACGAGGTCTGGAAGGAGCAGTGGGAGCTGAACTTCCTCTCGGCCGTGCGCCTCTTTCGCGCGGTCGTCCCCTCCATGGAGGCGCGGGGTGGAGGCTCCTTCGTCATCGTCTCCTCCATCTCCGGGCTCGAGGCGTTCGGCCGCCCCTCCTACGTGGCCGCCAAGACGGCCCTGCACGGCTTCGCCAAGGCCGCGGCGATCGAGGTCGCGCCCCGGCGGATCCGGGTCAACTGCGTGGCGCCGGGGGCCATCTGGTTCCCGGGCGGCTCGTGGGATGCCCGACGAATCCACGATCCGGAAACCTTCGCCCGCGTGGAACGCTCCATTCCCTGGAAACGGCTCGGGAGGCCCGAGGAGGTGGGGGATGCGGTGGCCTTTCTGGCCTCGCCCCGCGCGTCCTGGGTCACGGGCGCGGTCCTGGTGGTGGACGGCGGGCAGACACATCGAATCGCCTGAGGCGACTCGGAGGGAGAGATGAAAAAGACCATCCAAAGGTTCCTGGGAGCGCTTTTCGCACTGGGACTGGTCGCCTGTGGGCAGGCGTCGGAGGACGGCGAGGGAGGGACCGGCGGCACCGGGGGAGGCGGCGGAGGAGGCGGCGGCACCCAGGTCGTCGATTTGGAGGTCTCGCCCCTCTCCCTGGTCCTCGGGATCCAACAGGAGCGGAAGATCGAGGTGGTCGCGAAGGATGCCGACGGCGAGAAGGTGGAGGTTCCGGTCTTCTTCCGCTCGGCGGACCCGGAGATCGCGCTGGTGGCCGGCGACGGGACGGTGACGGGCCGGTCGAAGGGGCAGACCCGGATCGAGATCGAGGCGGGCAAGGTCGGGGCGGTGGTCGCGGTCACGGTCGAGGGCGCGCCCGCCCGCCTCGAACTCCCCGAGAGCGTCAAGGTGGCGCTCGGCCGAACCTTCCCGATCGACGTGATCCTCGAGGACGCCGACGGCGAGGATCTCGATCCGGCGATGCTCGAATGGACCTCGGACGATCCGGGGATCGCGAAGGTGGAGGAGGGAGAGGTGGTCGCCGTCGGCTGGGGCGAGACGGTGCTCACGGCGAGGGTGAACGAGCTCGAGGCCTTTATGACGGTCCGGACCCTCCTCCGCTTCTCCGAGATCGGAGTGGCCAGGGACCACACTTGCGGCTTGACCACGGTGGGAACCGTCTACTGCTGGGGACTGGCCCGCGAGGGCCGGCTGGGCTTCGAGACGGAGGAGTGGCAGGTGGTGGCGCCGACCCGAGCCGTGGGCAACGGCGCTCGCTTCTCGGCTCTGACGGTGGGCTCGCGCCATGCTTGCGCGCTCGACGACGCGGGCCGCGCCCGCTGCTGGGGCGCCAACGACGCGGGCCAGCTCGGCGCTCCCGGCGAGTCGTTTTCCGATTCCCCGAAGTCGGTCCCGGGCCTCCTGGGCCTCGTGGCCATCGCCTCGCGCGGCGAGCAGACCTGCGCGCTGGACGCCGACGGCAAGGCCCATTGCTGGGGTGGGCCGGTCGGTCCCCAGCCGACCGCCGTGGAGGGAGGACCCTTCGTGGAGCTGGCGGTCGGGGCGCGGCACGCCTGCGGCCTCGCCGAGGAGGGCAAGGTCTTCTGCTGGGGAGAGAACGGTCTCGGCCAGCTCGGGAGGAGCGACCTCGGCGCCTCGGAGGAACCGGTGGAGGTCGAGGGGCTCGCTCCGATGAGAGCCATCGCCGCCGGCCACGATCACGTCTGCGGAATCACCGAGGAAGGTTCGCTCGTCCACTGCTGGGGCTCGAATTCCCGGGGCGAGCTGGGACGAGGCAGCGTCGGGGAGTCGGGGGAACCGGGGCAGGTGCACAATCCCTTCGCTTTCAAGTTCCTGGCGCTCGGCGAGGCGACGAGCTGCGCGGTCTCCGAGGGCGGCACCTATTGCTGGGGGGCCAACGACACCAACCAGGTCGGGAGCGACACGGTGGACCCCGAGATCCTGGTGCCGACGAAGATCGCCTCGGGCCCCTGGACCTTCCAGAAGATCTATGCCGGGAGCCGCCACACCTGCGGCGTGACCGCCCAGAGCGAGGCCTATTGTTGGGGAGACAACTCCCTCGGTCAGCTCGGCGTCCCGAGCTGCGACGAGGAGACCGACATCTGCCTCTACCCCGAATACCTGATCGGTCAGCGGTAGCGCCGCGGAGGCATACGGCCGCCCGGATGCCTAGCTTGCGGGGAATGGAACGCTACTTCGATCGAGTGGAGGCGGGACGGCGCCTGGCGGAGATCGTGGCGCCCAGGCTGGACGGGCCGGCGGTGGTGCTGGCCGTTCCTCGAGGCGGGGTGCAGGTGGGGGCGCAGGTGGCCAAGGCATTGCACGCGCCGCTCCTGCCCCTCCTGGTGCGGAAAGTGGGGCTGCCCGAGCAGCCGAGCGTGGTGGTCGGGGCGATCGACGCCGACGGCGCGATGGTGATGGACGAACTCGCCCCCGACCTGGGGCTGCTCCCGGCCGAGATGGAGGCCATCGGCGAGGACGTCTCGCGCAGGCTCCTCCGCTGGAGGGAGAGCTTCGGCAGTCCCGACCCCGCGACGGCCATCCGCGGGCGGGTGGCCGTCCTGGTCGACGACGCCATCGTCAGCGGGCTGACCACCGCCGCGGGCGTGCAATTCCTCGAGCGCCGGGGGGCACAGCGCATCGTCGTGGCGGTGCCGAGCGCCGTGGCGGCCGGGCGCCGGAGGCTGGAGAGGCGGGGGGTGGAGGTGATCGCGCCGGTCCAGGTGGATCTCCCCGAGCAGATCCAGGGGACATACGAGCACCTCCCCGAGGTCAGTGCCCGGGAGGTGGCGATCCTCCTCGCCCAGGCGGGGCCCTCGACCCCCAGGAACCTCAGGTTCCGCGGGGGCGTGGACGAACCCCTGCGCCTCGTCGACTCCCGGCTCGAGGCCCATCGCGCTCGCCTCCACGTGCCGCGCGGCCTCGGGCCCGCGCCGGCGATGATCCTCGTCGGCCTCTCCCGGGGAAGGGAGGCGCTCGTCATGCGCCTGGCGGAAGCGGGGATCGCCAGCCTGCGGATCGATTTCGAGCCCACGCAGGCCGACGGCTCGACGGAGCGCGTCGCCGACGCCCTGCGAGCCGCGCTCGGCATCCTGGCCTCGCGGCCGGAGCTCGATCCCTACCGCCTGGGCATCCTGGGGGCGGGCGCGCTCGCCCCGGTGGCGATCGAGGTGGGCACCACGGACGCTCGGGCGCGCCTCCTCGTCCTCGTCGAGCCGCCACGGGGGACCTCCGTCCCCGAAGGCTCCTTCGTCTTCCCCGTGGCGGAGCTCGAAGCCCGCAGCACCGATCGCCTCGTCCGGTGGCTGGGAGACAGCCTCTATCCCACCGAGTCGGCGTAGGTCATAACGAGGTACATGAGGGCGTCCTGATCGCCGGGGTTCCGGTAGACGTGCGGGACGTCGGCCTCGAAGAGGATCGAGTCTCCCTTCTCCAGCCGGTGGACCTCGTCGCCCAGGGTGATCTCCACCGTGCCCTCCACGACCACGAGGTTCTCGCCCGTGCCCGCGGGGTGGGGATCGGCCTCCTCCACCCCGCCCGCCCGCAACCGGAGTTCGTAGAACTCCACGCGGCGCGGCTCGTCGAAGGGAAAGAGCGCCCGGGAGGTGAAGCTGTGGTCGGCGCTGGCGAGGACGTGGCTCTCCGCCGCGCGGAGCACGGTGGCCCGGCTCGTGGGGCGCTCGGAGATGAGCGCCGAGAAGGTCACGTCCAGGGCCCGCGCGATCTTCCAGAGGACCGTGATGGTGGGGGCGCTCTTGCCGAGCTCGATCTGGCCGAGCATGGCGCGGCTCACGCCGCAGGCGCGGGAGAGCTTTTCGAGCGAGAGCCCCCGGCGGCTCCGCAGCATGCGGAGGTTGGCGCCGACGATCTGGGCCAGGCGCTGCGCGTCGTCCGCGCCCTCGTCGCGAACTTTCTTCTCGCCGTCGGACATGCGCCCCACCTTAACCGAGAGGAAGGAACGCCGCGAGGGCGTTCCTTCCGGATCAGTGGAGGGTGGCGGCCGCCTCGCCCTGCCGGCGGAAGCTCAGCGCCTCGCCGTCGGCGTCCACCTGGATGGTGTCGCCGGGCTCGAACTCGCCGCGCAGCAGGCGCATGGCCAGCTCGTCCAGGAGGAGGCGCTGGATCGCGCGCTTCAGCGGCCGGGCGCCGTAGGCGGGGTCGTATCCCACCTCCGCGATGAGGTCCTTGGCGGCATCGCTCACCTCGACCTTGAGGTTCTTGTCGGCCAGGAGCTTCTCGACGCGCCCGAGCTGGATGTCCACGATCCTCCGGAGCTGCGCCCGGGTGAGCGGGTGGAAGAGGACGATCTCGTCCAGGCGGTTCAGGAACTCGGGGCGGAAGTTCGCCCGGAGCTCGGCCATCACGCCCTCCCGCACCGGCCCGGGGATCGTCGCCGGCTCCGCGGTGGGACCGTCGCCCTCGGCCGGCGCGAGCAGGCTCTCCTGGATGAGGTTGGAGCCGATGTTGGAGGTCATGATGATGACCGCGTTGCGGAAGTCCACGACCCGTCCCTGGCCGTCCGTGAGCCGGCCGTCGTCGAGCACCTGGAGGAGCGAGTTGAAGACGTCCGGATGCGCCTTCTCGATCTCGTCGAAGAGGACCACCGAGTAGGGCTTGCGGCGTACCGCCTCGGTGAGCTGTCCACCCTCCTCGTAGCCGACGTAGCCGGGGGGCGCTCCGAAGAGCCGGGCCACGCTGTGCTTCTCCATGTACTCCGACATGTCGAGGCGGACCATGGCGGTCTCGTCGTCGAAGAGGAACTCCGCCAGGGCGCGCGCGAGCTCGGTCTTGCCCACCCCCGTCGGCCCGAGGAAGAGGAAGGAGCCGATGGGCCGGTTGGGATCCGCGAGGCCCGAGCGCGAGCGGCGCACGGCGTTGGCCACGGCGTGGATGGCCTCCTTCTGGTCCACCACGCGCTGGCCGATGCGCTCCTCCATCTGGACGAGCTTGGCCATCTCGCTCTCGAGCATCCGGGTGACGGGGATGCCGGTCCATTTGCTGACCACGTAGGCGATGTCTTCGGCGCCCACCTCCTCGCGGAGCATCTTCCGCTCCTTCTGGAGCTCGGCCAGCTTGCGAGAGGCCTCGTCCACCTCCTTCTGGAGCGTGGGGATGGTCCCGTAGCGCAGCTCCGCCGCGCGGTTCAGATCGCCGCTACGCAGGGCCTCCTGCTCCTCGTTGCCCGCCTGCTCCAGCTTCGCCTTCGCCTCGCGGATGCGATCGAGCTGCTCCTTCTCGCTGTCCCAGTGGCTCTTGAGTCCCGCGAATTGCTCGTTGAGCGAGGCGAGCTCCTCTTCGATCTTCGCGAGCCGATCCATCGAGAGGGGATCGGATTCCTTCTTGAGGGCCTCCCTCTCGATCTCGAGCTGGAGGATCTCGCGACGGATGGAATCCAGCTCCGCCGGCATGGAGTCCATCTCGATGCGGATGCGGGAAGCCGCCTCGTCGATCAGGTCGATCGCCTTGTCGGGGAGGAAGCGGTCGGTGATGTATCGGTTGGAGAGGGTCGCGGCGCTCACCAGGGCGGAGTCGGTGATCTTCACGCCGTGGTGGGTCTCGTACCTCTCCTTCAGTCCGCGCAGGATCGAGATGGTGTCCTCGACGCTGGGCTCGTCGACCAGCACGGGCTGGAAGCGTCGCTCGAGCGCGGCGTCCTTCTCGATGTGCTTGCGGTACTCGTCCACGGTGGTCGCGCCGATGGCGCGGAGTTCACCGCGGGCGAGCGCGGGCTTGAGCATGTTGCCCGCGTCCATGGCGCCCTCGGCCTTCCCGGCGCCGACCAGGGTGTGGAGCTCGTCGATGAAGAGGATGATCTCGCCCTCCGACTTGGTGACCTCCTCCAGGACCGCCTTGAGACGCTCCTCGAACTCGCCGCGGAACTTCGCCCCCGCGATGAGCGCACCCAGGTCGAGCGAGACGATGCGCTTGTTTTTCAACCCCTCCGGGACGTCGCCGTCCACGATGCGGCGGGCGAGCCCCTCGACGATCGCCGTTTTTCCCACACCGGGGTCGCCGATGAGGACCGGATTGTTCTTGGTCCGCCGCGAGAGCACCTGCATGGTGCGTCGAATTTCCTCGTCCCGTCCGATGACGGGGTCGAGCTTCCCTTCGCGGGCCCGGGCCGTCAGGTCCACGCCGTATTTTTCGAGCGCGCGGAACTGGGCCTCGGGGTTCTGGCTCGTGACCCGTGCGCCCCCGCGGAGGTCGCGCACGGCGGCGATCACCCGGTCGCGGCTCGCACCCACGCTCTGGAGCGCCTCGCCGGCACCTTGGCGATCACCGGCGATCGCGGCCAGCATGTGCTCGGTGGAGACGTACTCGTCCCCCAACTCGGAGGCGAGGTCCTCCGCGGCATCCATGGTCTTGGCCAAACGCTGGGCGGCGTAGAGATCGCCCCCCTTGACCTTGGGGATGCGTGCGAGCGCCTCGTCGAGTCGCGAGCGCAATAGATCGAGATTGGCTCCAATTTTCTGCAACACCGGAACGACGATCCCGTCCGGCTGATCCAGGAGCGCCTGCAGGAGGTGCTCCAGATCGACCTGCTGGTGGTCGTTTCGGCGTGCGACGGCCTGCGCGTCTTGAAGGGCCTCTTGCGCCTTCAGGGTGTATCGATCGAGCTTCATGGCTCCAACCTAAGACAGCCCCGGGCGTTGACAAGCGAGCCCCCTTCAACTCCCTTCCAAGGCGGGCGGTCGGCGGCGCTGGAGCCAGATCCAGGCGGGAAGCGCGAAACAAGCGGCGAAGGCGAGGGTGAGGAGCTGGCCCGCGATCCCGGTGACGATGGCCTCCTCCACGGGGACGCCCACCCAGACGAAGCCGGCGACCCACGAGGCCTCGTGGGTTCCGATCGTCCCCACCGCGGCGACCGGGACGGCGGAGCCGGCCTGGGCGACGGCGGCGCCCCGCGCCAGGGAAAAGAGGGGCAGGCGGATGCCGTAGGCGAGAAGGATGGCGCCGAAGAGCGCGGTCTGGCCCGCGAAGATGCCCAGGGAGGCGAGGGCCACCTTGGCATAGTCGCGGCCCGCCAGGCGTTTGGCCTGCGAGGTCGCGGCCAGGAGCTTGTCGAGCGCGCGGTCCGCGCCGGACCACCGGCCGCGCGCCGCCCGGGTCCAGAGCGCGCGCGCCGCCCGGAGCAGGCCTCCCAGCCAGAGGCGGAAGGTGGAGACGAGGACGACCAGAAGGAAGGAGGCTGCGCCGAGCATGGGCAGGTTCGCCCCGGTCGGCCCGAGGGCGAGCGAGAGCCCGATCGCCCAGACGACGATCGCGAGATCGAGGAGCCGGACGAAGACCAGCACCACCAGGGAGGAGGCCAGGTCCACGCCCGCGTGTCGGCGAAGGAGGAGGGGTAGGGAGATCTCCCCGAGCCGAAAGGGCGTGATCCGGTTCAGGAAGACCTGGATGGCCACGGCCGGCGTCGTGATCTCGAGGCCCGCCGCGCGCGTCAGCACCGAGAAGCGATGGGCGCGCAGGAGGAGGACGAGGAAGGAGAAGAGGCCGGCCGACGCGACGGCCGAAGGATCGGCGCTCGCCAGCCGATCGAGCGCGGGTCCGAGCTCCAGCCGGGAGAGGAGCCATGCGAGAAGACCGCCGGAAACCGCGATGGCCAGGGCTGAACGAACCAGTCTTCTCTTCACGTCATCCGTCCGATTTCGGAGTTTGACCGGAACCTACCACGCCGCTAGGCTGCCCGCGGATTTATGAAGCCCACGCTCTCATTCGTCATTCCCTTCCTCAACGAGGAAGCCACGGTCCAGGAGCTGTTTCGGCAGATCTCCGCCACCGTCCGGGCCCTGCCCGACGCGCCCTCCTTCGAGGTGATCTTCGTCGACGACGGCAGCACGGACGAGTCGGCGGCGCGCGTGGAGGAACTCGCCGCTTCCCATCCCGAGGTGATCCTGCTCCAGCTTCGGGGGAATTTCGGAAAGAGCGCCGCCCTGGCGGCGGGATTCGAGCGGGCGAGGGGCGAGATCGTCTTCACGATGGACGCCGACCTCCAGGACGACCCCAAGGAGATCCCGCGCTTCCTCGCCAAGTTGGAGGAAGGCTACGACGTGGTCTCGGGCTTCAAGCAGAAGCGGCACGATCCCTGGCACAAGGTCATCCCCTCCCGGATCTTCAACGGCATGGTGCGCAAGCTGACGGGCATCCCGCTTCGGGACGTCAACTGCGGCTTCAAGGCCTACCGCCGGGAGGTGGTGCGCAGCGTGCGTCTCTACGGAGAGATGCACCGCTTCGTCCCGGTCCTGGCGCACTGGCGGCGATTCCGCATCGCCGAGCTGGTGGTCGAGCACCACCCTCGGCGCTTCGGCGTCAGCAAATTCGGTGCGGGCCGCTTCTACCGCGGCCTCATGGACCTGCTCACCGTCTACTTCCTGCTGAAGTTCGACCGAAAGCCCCTCCACTTCTTCGGACTCCCGGGGCTTTTCTCGTTCGTCGTCGGCTTCGCGATCTGCGCCTACCTGACGGGACTCTGGCTCCTCGGCCACCCCATCGGCCACCGCCCGCTCCTCTTCCTCGGAGTCCTGCTCCTCGTGGTGGGCGTCCAGATCCTCGCCACGGGCCTCATCGCGGAGCTGCTCGTCCACCTCGGCACGCGAGAGGAACCCCCCTACGACATCCGTCGGATCGTGGAAGGGCCGAAGGCCGTCGAGGACGTCTCGGTGAGCGCATGAAGTCCACCAACGAGCAAAAATACGAGAGCGGCAATCCGATCCTCCAGAAGCTGATCGCTCGCTTCCATCGGAGGATCGTCGAGATCGTCGCGCCGCTTCGGCCCACGACCGTCCTCGACGCGGGGTGCGGGGAGGGCTACCTCGCCCGCCACCTCCTCGATCACCTGCCGGGGATCCGCCTCACGGGAGTGGACGTCTCCGCGCAGGCGATCGAGCGGGCGAAGCGACGCTGCCCGGAGGGGCAGTTCTCGGTGGGCACCCTCGAGGCCCTCGAATCCGGGGGGCGGAGCTTCGATCTGGTGGTCTGCAGCGAGGTGCTCGAGCATCTGGAGGATCCCCGGGCGGCCCTCGAGCGACTCGCATCCCTCGCCGCTCCCCACGCTTTGCTCACGGTTCCCTGGGAGCCGTGGTTCCAGCTCGCGAACCTGGCCCGGGGCAAGTATCTGCGAAACCTCGGCAACCATCCCGAGCACATCCAGCGTTGGACGAAGCGTGGATTCGTCCGCATCGTCGAGACCACATTCGAACCCTTGCACGTGGAGGTGCGTTTTCCCTGGACGCTCCTCTTGGCCCGAACGCGGGTATCGAGCCAACGGACGGTGGCCTGAGCGGGATCCGATATGGAGTTGGAAGCAGGGCGCTCGACTTCCCTTCGTGAGCGGCTCGCCGGGAGGTGGGCCTTCCTCGTGTCCGCGAGGTGGTCCCTCGCGCTGGCCCTGGTGCTCGGCGCCGCTCCGGGCCAATTCCTCTTCCCCCTCGTCTTCGACAAGCGCTCGGCGCTCCTCGACAACCTCGAGCTCACGGCCCGCGACCGGCTCCTCTCCGTCGTCTTCGTCGGGGTCTCGCTCCTGCTCTTCTTCCTCGGCCTTCTGGGATTCCGCCGGCTTCGAGTCCGGCGAGGCCGAGAGGAGACCTTCCAAGAGACGCTCGCCGCCTGGAATCGCGCCACCCTCTGGCTGCTCGGCCTTCCGCCGATCGCCGCCCTGGCCATCCCCAAGGTGGAGACGGCCAAGCCCTGGCTCGCGATCTTCGCGGCGGGGATGCTCGCGGTCGTCGCCGTGGCCTTCCTCTACCGGTTGCCCTCGGTTTCCCTGCCGAGGATCCGGGGCGCGAGCCTCGTCGTCGGCCTGCTCGTCGTCGCGTATGCGGCGTTGTTTTCTTTTTTCGCCATCCAGCAGCACCACGCGCTCGGTACGCACACCTACGACCTGGGGATTTACGACAACCTCTTCTGGAACACGCTCCAGGGCAGGTGGCTCGCCTCCACCTTCGTCCGATCCGGGACGCACCTCTCGGCGCACTTCGACCCGATCATCGTCCTGCTCTCGCCCATCTATGCCCTGAATCCCCGCGCCGAGACGCTGCTCGTTCTCCAGTCGGTCTGGCTCGCCCTCGGCGCGATCCCCCTCTTCATCCTCGCGAAGCGGAAGCTCGAGAGCCCGTGGCTGGGCGTCGCCCTCGTCCTCGTCTACCTCCTCTACCCCGCGCTCCACGGGGTGAACCTCTACGACTTCCACACCCTGGCGCTCGCCGGGCCCGTCTTGATCGCGGTCGTGGCGGCGCTCGAGGTCGGAGCGCTTCGCGCCTACTGGTTCTTCTTCGCGCTCGCCTTGTCGGTGCGCGAGGACATCCCCCTGATCCTCGTGGGGGTGGGGCTCTACGCCCTGCTCGTGCACCGTCGCACGAAGACGGGATTCGCGACGATCGGTTTGGCGATCGCCTACTTCGCCTTCGTGAAGTTCTTCGTGATGCTCGATCCGGGCATCTTCATGGATTCGAGCCGCGGGACCTACGGCTACGCCTACTACTACAAGGATCTGATGGGTAAGGGCGGCGGGAGCGTCTTCGACATGCTCGCCAGCATCGTGGGCAATCCCGTCTTCGTCCTCAAGCACCTGACCACCGAACCCAAGCTCCGCTTCTTCTTCCTTCTCTTCCTGCCGCTCCTCTTCGTGCCGCTCTGCGGTCGCCGGCGGCTCGTCGTCCTGCTCTACGGCTTCGCCTTCCTCTTCCTCAGCAGCCGCAAGCCCGTCCACACCATCCACTTCCAGTACACGACCGTCCTCACGCCCCTCGCCTTCGCCATCCTTCCCCCGGTGTTGGCGGAGCTACGGGAGTCCGAATGGGTGAGGGCGATCTTCTCGAACCCGCGCCGACTCGCGACCTCGCTGGTCTGCGGCATGCTCGTTTCGACCACGGCCCTCTCCCTGAAGTTCGGAGCCATCGGATACAACGAGTCGTTCAAGGCGGGATTCTCCAATTTCGTGCGGAAGACGAGGAGCCACCACGTGGAGACGCACCGCTGGCTGACGGACGTTCTGAGCCGGGTGCCGAAAGAGGCATCGGTATCGGCGACGAGCCGCCTGGGACCGCACGTCTCCAACCGCGACGAGGTCTACGGCTTCCCCCGGAAGACCGATTTCGTCTTCGTCCACCGCGGGGACCTGGGCGGGAAGGGACGCGCCCGACTCGACGAGCTGCGCAAGGACGGCTACGTGGTCTTCGATCGGCACCGGGACGTCACGGTGTATCGAAAGGGCGACGGGGGCGGGGGAGCCGAAGGCGAGGCGAAGTCCCCATGAGCGCGGTCGACGCGCCCGGACGAGCGCTCACCGCCGAGCGAAGTTTCGACCGCACCTCCGTCGCCGCCGTCTCCGCCTCCCTGGGGGCGATGCTCGTCCTCCTCGCCTGGGGAGCCCTCCACGACTCGCCCACGGTCGACGAGCCGAATCACATCGTCCGCGGAATGGCGCTCGGGAGGACCGGCGACGCGAGGCTGAGCTTCGCCCACCCCCCGCTCGCCAACGGTCTGCAGGCCCTTCCCGTGATCGTCTTGGGGACCTCGCTCCCCATCGAGGAACTCGAGGGATGGGAGGAGTGGGCGATCGAGACCACCGTCGATTCGGCGGCGGCCCACGATTACGCCGCGTTCCGAAGCGCGATCGTCCAGGGGCGATTCGTGACCATGGCCCTCACGATCGCCCTCGGCCTGTATCTCTTTTTCTTCGTCCGGGAGTTCTTCGGGGTGGTGGCCGCGAGATTCGCGATCGTCATCTACGCCCTGCACCCCGTCTTCCTGGCCCACGGTCGGCTCGTCACCACCGACCTCCCCGTCACCCTGGGGACGCTCCTCTTCACCGGAGAGCTGGTCCGGTATCTCGGGAGCCGCAGGCGTCTCCACCTCTTCACGCTCGGCCTATCCCTGGCCTTCGCCTGCACCGTGAAGTTCAGCGGGCTCTTCCTCGTGCCTCCCTTTGCGTTCGCGATGGCGTGGGCGGCCTTGCGCGGTTCCGGCAGGTTTCCTCGGGAGCTTCCCCGGGGCAGGCGTCTTCGCCTCTGCGCCCGAGACTTCGCCATCGTCGGCCTGATCACCTGGGCCGCGGTGAACGCTTCGTACGGCTTCGAGCGCACCGGGATGACGGTGGAGCAGATCCTCGCCCACGAGCCCGAGCCCGACAATTGGATCCTCCGGCGAGCGGAGGGCCAGCTCTTGGAGAAGATCTCCTTCCTGCCGTCGCTACCGGGCTGGCTTCCCGTCCCCCTCCCGTACTCCTTCGTCTACGGGCTCTTCACGATCCAGGCGCAGAATTCCAAGGGGCATTCGGGCTGGTTCATGGGGAAGGAGTCGTGGGACGGAAATCCCCTCTACTTCCCCATCATGTTCGTCCTCAAGAACCCGGCGGCCCTCGTTCTCCTCCTGGGGATCGGGGTCGTGCTGGCCTGGCGCCGCCGTGGAACGCTAGGGCACGTGGCGTGCGAGAGGCTCGGGCATCCGCTGGTGGTCGTTCCCCTCTTCCTCTCCGTGCTCCTCCTGGGGACGAAGATCCAGATCGGCATCCGCCACGCGATGCCGATCTTTCCCTTCCTGGTCCTCCTCGCCGCCCTTGTGGCGGCCGAGATCTGGAGCGAGGGGCGGCGGGGGAGGGGAGTGGCGCTGGGGCTCGTCGGCCTTCTGGCCTTGGAGGCGATCGCCACCCAGCCCCACCAGATCAGCCACTTCAATTGGCTGGTGGGAGGGCCGGCGGTCGGGCATCGCATCTCCATGGTCGGAGAGGATTGGGGCCAGGATCTTGCCGAAGTCGCCCGCCTGGTGCGAGAGGAGAAACTCGAGCCGCTCCACTACTTCCCCTACGTGCCGGTCATGCTGCACGAGCTTTCCCACTTCGGGGCGCACGCGGTGCCGATCCGGTGCGGCGATCCGGCACCGAGCCATGGCTGGTACGCCACCCACGCCGCCTCGGCCCTGAGGAGCAAGGATCAATGCGTTCCGATCGATCGCAATCGTCCTCCGGACCGGATCGTCAACCGCCACGTCTGGCTCTACCGGATCGGCCCGTGATCGAGCGGGGGCTCGCCGAGGCGCGTGCGGAATCGCCGGCACTTCCCCTGGCGTCGGCGCTTTTCGCTCTCGTCCTCTCCGCCTGCCCCGGTGTCTTCCTCTTTCCGCTGATCCTCCGGCGGGCGGACTTCCTCCTCGACAATGCCCGGCTCACCCCGGGCGAGCGCGGCCTCGGAGCCGGATTGGTCCTCGGCTCCATCTGCCTGATGCTGGGGCTCTTCGCGCTCTTCGGCCGGCGGCCGGGCGCAAACCTCGAAGCACAGCTGCGCGAGTGGAACCGCAGGACCCTATGGCTCCTCGGTCTGCCGCTCGTCGCACTCCTCTCCGCGCCCGGGATCGAGGTTCGCTCTCCCGTCTGGACGCTCCTCGCGGTGTTGGGCCTCGCGGCCCTGGCGGGAAGCTGGGCGTACCGCTCCGATCGGCTCGGGCCGAAAAGCGAGACATGGGCGAAGGGTTTGGCGCTCGCGCTCACCCTGGCCTACGCCGCTCTCTTCTCGTTCTTCGCCCTCGCCCGCCACTGGTCGCTGAGCAGCTACCTCTACGACCTGGGCATCTACGACAACCTCGTCTGGAATACGAGCCACGGAAACTTTCTCGGCTCCAGCCTCGTTCGCGGGGGCTCGCACCTCTCGGCGCATTTCGATCCCATCCTCCTCCTGCTGGTGCCCTTCTACCGCCTCTTCCCCAGAGCCGAGACCCTCCTCGTCTTCCAGTCGGTCTGGCTGGCACTCGGCGCCATCCCGCTCTTCTGGCTGGCGAGAAGGAAGACGAAGAGCGCCTGGACCGCCCTCGCCGTCGTGGTGGTGTATCTCTTCTATCCCGCCCTCCACGGCGTGAACCTCTACGACTTCCACTCCGTCGCCCTGGCGATCCCCCTCCTCGTCGCCGCCGTCGCCGCCCTGGAGGTGGGGAGGGTGCGGCTCTACGCACTTTTCGTCGTCCTGCTGCTCGCGACGCGCGAGGATCTCTCCCTCGTCGTCATGGGCATCGGCGCCTACGCGATCGTCGCCCTCGGACGCCCCCGCCTCGGCACGGCGACGATGGGCACGGCGCTCGTCTATCTCCTCGTGGTGAAGCTCTTCGTGATGACCGATCCGGGGATCTTCATGGCCGAGAGCGAGACGAGCTACGGCTACGGCCAGTGGTACGGAGACCTCATCCCGAACGAGGAGGACGGTGCGCTGGGGATGGTGCTCAGCCTCCTCTCCAATCCCCTCTTCGTCCTCCGCCTCCTCACGACCCCGGCGAAGCTCCTCTTCTTCGCGCTGCTCTTCGTCCCGCTCCTCTTCTTGCCGGTCCTCTTCGGCGGGCGGCGCCTCGTCGTGCTGGCCTACGGCTTCGCCTTCCTCTTCCTGAGCAGCCGCGAGACCATCCACTCGATCCACTACCAGTACACCTCGGTCTTCTTTCCCCTCGCGGTGGCGCTCCTCCCCATCGCCCTCGCGAATTTCACGGAGGGGAGGTGGCCGATGAGGCTGGGGCTCGAGCCGACGCGGCTACGACGGGCGCTCTCGCTCGCTCTGGTCGTGGCGGCCGTCGGGACGAGCGCGAAGTTCGGCGCCATCTTTCCCAACGAGTCCTTCCGCAGCGGCACGACGCAGGCCGCCCGCAAATTCGCCAAGAGGGATCGGGAGCGGTACGCGCAGCTCGCCGAGGCGCTCCGCCTCGTCCCGTCGAGCGCTTCGGTGGCGGCCACGGAGAAGATGGTCCCCCACGTCTCCAATCGGCGGGAGGTCTACGTCTTCCCCCGGGAGGCGGATTTCCTCCTGGTGCACGAGGCGGACCTCGACGAGGGGCGCCGACGCGCGCTGGAGGACTTCCTCCGGGGCGACTACCGCGTCGTTCGGAGCATGCGGGAGGTGAGGCTTCTCGAGCGGACGCGTTGAGGGAGACTGCGTCAGGACCGGGAGGCCTCGACGAAACGCAGCCGCAGGTCGTAGAGGAGGGAGCCGAGGAAGCGATCCTCCTCGGGGGTGAGGTTCCCCTTGGTCTTCTCCTGGAGCATGGAGAGGACGTCGATCGTCTCCCGCGCGAGCGGGAGGTTTTTTTCGACCACACCCGTCTCCGGATTCGGCGCGTCGCCCAGATGCATCAAGGCGGAGGAGCCGAGGGAGAAGACGAAGGTGAGAAAGTCGATCTTGTGAGGATGGGTGGGGCGGTCGCCCGACGTCTCGGGACTCGCGGGACCGTCGCGGAGCGCGTCCGCGGCCGCGGAGGCGGCCCCGTGGGGCGCGGAACCCTCCGGCTCGCGAGGCTCGCCGCTCTCGGTGAAGCGGCGGCGGTCCTCGACCTTGAAGGGCTTTTCCTCCCCGTTATTCGACATCCTTGCGCTTCTCCAGAACCCCGGTCTGAAGCTCGGCGGTGAAGGGCTCCGCGTTTTCGGCGACGTCGGGAAGGGTGGCGAGGTACTTCTCCCACTCCTCCTCGCTGAGCTGTCCGTTGCGGATCATCCTCTCGGCGATCCGCCGGTCGAGGCTTGCAAAGTCGATCTTGGCCATGGCGTGTCCTCTGGCCGGTTCTGATAAGGCAGCCTCCCCGGTGTGTCAACACGCGCCTGGCCCCATCCCGGCGGGGGAGGTAGTGTCCCGGACATGCGAATCGAAGGACTCTACGGGCTGGCCGACCCCGGCATCCGAAACGACCTCGACATCCCCGAACTCTGCCTGGCCCTGGCGCGCGGCGGCGCCCGGGTGGTGCAGATCCGCTGGAAGGAAACCGGCTCCCGCGCGCTCCTCGAGGCCACCCGAGCGGCCCGCCGGGCGCTCGCCGGCTTCGACACCCTCCTCATCGTCAACGACCGGCCGGACGTCGCCCTCCTCGGAGGCGCGGACGGCGTCCACGTGGGGGACGAGGACCTCCCCGTCTCCGAGGTTCGACGCCTCGTCGGCGACCGCCTCCTCGTGGGCGCCACGGTCCGCGACCTCGACGGCGCCCGCGCGGCGGCCGAGGCGGGCGCCGACTACGTCGGATTCGGCCCCGTCTTCTCCACCACCACCAAGGTCGTCGGCGTGCCGCCGAAGGGGCTCGATGCTTTGGCCGTCGTCGCTTCCGGCTCGCCCGTTCCCGTCGTGGCCATCGCCGGCATCTCCCTCCAGAACGTCGCGGACGTGGCCGCGGCCGGGGCCCACGCCGCCGCGGTGGGCTCCGCCGCGCTACGGGCTCCCTCCATCGAGGCGCGGGCCCGAGCGCTTCGCGAGGCCTTCGAGGCCGGCCGCGCCCGGAGGGTGAGCGCATGAGCTCCCGTCCCACCATCCTCCTCTCGCCCGATTTCGAGGGCCGGCACTTCCAGCTCGACCGCGCCTACGCCGACGCCGTGGCCGAGGCGGGAGGGCTTCCGCTCGTCGCCACCTACGGCGCCCCGGTCGAGAAGCTGCTCGACCTCGCCGAGGGCGTGGTGATCACCGGAGGCGCCTTCGACATCCCCCCGAGCGCCTACGGGGACGAGCTTCGCCCCGGATGCGGGCCGCTCAAGGAGGAGCGGACCCGCTTCGAATGGGCCCTCCTCCAGGGCGCGCTCGAGCGAGGCCTCCCCGTGCTCGGGGTGTGTGGCGGGATGCAGCTCCTCAACGTGGTCCTGGGCGGCACGCTCGTGCAGGACATCCCCACCGAGGTGGCCGGGGCGCTTTCGCACGAGCAGAAGACGCCGAAGGACGAGCCCTCGCACGAGATCCGCATCGAGGAGGGCAGCGTGCTCGCGCGCGCCGTGGGAAGGGCGGGCGAGGCGCGGGTCAACAGCACCCACCACCAGGCGGTGGCCCGGCTGGGCCGGGGGCTCGTCGTCTCCGCCACCGCCCCGGACGGGGTGATCGAGGCCATCGAGGCCTCCACGGGCTTCGTACTCGGCGTGCAGTGGCATCCGGAGCGCCTCCTCGACT
>Ga0180216_1002097_pt1 | contig 17005 bp, 12 predicted proteins | sample eDN3rd37CBELigMG_FD_128879 | JGI IMG/M metagenome (GOLD analysis project Ga0180216, IMG submission 128879) | Enriched Miracle-Growth compost microbial communities from Emeryville, California, USA - eDNA 3rd pass 37_C BE-Lig MG (version 2)... ... | reverse complement strand
CAACCTGCTGCAAACGGCGCTGGCTGGGCCGTTCGAGCGGGTCGAGGCCGTCACGCGCGAGATCGTCGCCGGCGGCTACTCGGCCGCGGCCGTCGTGAACCAGCTGCTGGACCAGCTGCTGGCGTCGCCCACCGTCACCAACGAAAGCCGCGCGCTGATCGCGCAGCGCATTGGCCAGGTGCGCACCGCGGGGCCTAACGCTGAGGGCGCGCCTCCGCCACGGCTCACGCGCGGTGTCCCGCGTTTGTGGCCCGTCGCGGCGCAGGTGGACAAGGCGCTGATCGACGGCGCCGACGAGCACCTGCAGCTGCTGTCGCTGGCAACGTTCATCATGGACACAGTGCGTACACGCCGCGCATAGCGGCCTCACACCCTTAGAGACGGGTGCGATCTCTGTACAGCTGGAAATACAGGCAGCCGGGAAAAACTGCATTACACGCACGCGCTCGCGAACGTTCAGGACGGCGCGAAATCTATGTCGACAGGAGGACGCCCAGCTGCAGCCGGGTCTGCGTGAGCTGCGACCCCAGGGCCGCCGTTTTGTCCGCCGGCAGGCTCGCCAGATACTGGGACAGCCAGCATCTCACGAGGCAACGCGCTATCGCCGTTAGCCGGCCGCGCGCGCGCGCGCGCGCGCCGCCAACCTCAGGCGCCGTCCGCGAGCTCCTACCGACTGCCACACCGAGGCGTCGAGCGGGAACAGCTCGACGGCGCGCGCCAGCAGCGCCTCCTGCGCGACGGCCCGGCCGGCCGCGGCCTCGTACGCCGCCGCCATCAGCCAGAGCACCGTGGACGCGATGCCGCGTTCCAGGCCGCTGTACAGCGTCTGCAGCGCGCCGTCCACGCCCTCCGTCTCGGCCACGACCTGTGCCGCGTGCGCAACCAGGCTGACCTGCCGCGGGAACAGCGTGGCCAGCCGGACGGCCGCGTCGGCGGCGACGTGCTTGGGCGCCGCGCGCTCCAGCGCCGTCAGCAGCAGCGCGGCGACCGTTGGCGGCGCCTGACGGGGGGCAGCCAACCGGCGAGAATCTATGTGCCGGCCTTAGCAACGCGTTAGCTTCCGTGGCTGCGCCGCGGTGGCGAACGGCCGTACCGGCGTGCGCCGCAGGATGGCCGCCATGGCGTCGTCGTAGCGGCGCCAGGGATGCTTGGCCACGTCCCCGTCGCCCAGCGTCGCCACCGCGCGATGGAACAGCCTGCCGTTCCGCACGCACGGAGCGGCACGGGAGAACGGTCAGCGCGCGCCACCGACCGGGCCGCGCGTGGGCCCCTCCCTCGCGCGTACTGCAGGGCGCGGCCGTGGTTGTCCCTGGCCTGCGCCGGCAGGTGCATGTGGCTGGAGGGCACGCGCACGCGCGTCGTCACAGGCCCGGCCGCGCGGCGTGTTAGCGGCCAGCGCGTGCCATCACGCTCGATGCCGTCGCGAGCGGCGCGTACAGCAGGTAGAGCGGGAGGTGCGTCGCCACCGGATGGCGCGCGACGTCGCCCTCCATCAGCTGCTGGTAGGACTCGGCGATGGCTTCCTGTGCTGCTTGCGGGCTGTGCGCTCCCACCCCCACTCGCAATCGAGCGTTGCTATCCTGCGTTATCCCCACCGTCACCAGCGCCCCGGCGCGCCCGTGCGAACCGCACCTCGCCGCGGCCGCGGCGGTGGCGAGCAGGCGCACCAGCTGCCACAGGCACACGGACGTGGGCGGAACGGGCAGGACGGCCAGCCCCTGCCGTAGCCGCACGCCGGTGTCGCTGAGCGCCCCGGCGCGGTCCGCACCTCCCAGCACCGCCTCCAACGCGGCGGCGGCGCCCGCGGCGCCCTCGCTGGCGTCCGCACGCAGCCGCTGCAAGACGAGGAAGAGCGGCGCCAGCATGGCGGCCGCCTGGGGAGCGTGGAGCTCCCCGCCTCCGGCGGCCATCGCCGCCGTGGCGAAGAGCAGCATCAGCACCGCCAGCTCGCTCTGGTCCACCGACGTCGCCGCGGAAAACACGCCGCCACAGGCTATGGCGACGTCGCTGGCCACCGCCACCAGCGCGTTGGTGCTGCGCCGCTCTGCCCAAGTTGGCAAGGCGGTCGCGACCGCCAGCCACAGGGGCGTGCAGGTGGCCCTGTCGCGGGCCAGCGCCAGCACCTCGTCCGCGCCGTGCCCGTTGGGGGCGAGCGCCACCAACGTCGTCGCCAAGTGCACAATCATCCTGCCGCCCGTCCCGTGACCGCACCCCCGCGACGGCGGCGCCAAGGGCCATGCCGGCGTCAAGTAACTCTCGGCCTGGCTGGCCAGGGGGGCTGGGCGAGGTCTCGTCGTACCGTGCATCGGCGTCGCCGTCGCTGAGGGCCTCGCGCAAGGCGACGCGCGTGAGGGCGAGCGCCATTCCGCGGTTGCGCGGCGTCGCGCTCGGCCGCACGGTAAACTCCATCAAGTCGCGACGGACGAGCGGCGCAAACGGCGGCGCCATGAAGACGGGCCCGCCGGCCTCGGGCAAGCGGCCGTGCTCGGCCAGGTGGATGCGCAACATCTCGAGGAGCGTGAGCGGCCACTGGTGGCGGACCCCGGACGCGCTCGTCGTCTTGAGGAGCGCCCCCAACGTGGTTCGCACCTGCCACAGCCGTTTCTGGCGCGAGCGCGGCCCAAGCCAGCGCACCCACCTAGTTAGATCGGGTCCGGTGCGCGGCGCGCACAGGGGTCGGCGCGCGCGGGGCACCACCTTGGCCACCTCGTCGCCGTGGTCCTCCCGTTGCAGCTCGAGGACGATGGGCTCGAGGTGTGTGCACAGCTCGGCCAGCGGCATCCGGTACGCGAGCGCAAGCCATACGTCGGCGAGGTCGGTCCACCCGGCGGACGCCCACAGCTCCGCCACGGCGGCCACGGCGTCGAGGTGGCTCCACACGCTGCGCTTCTCGACGCTCGCGTCCCGCACCCACCGCAGCAGGATGGCGGAGCGCGCGAGGACGGTGCCCTGGAACCGCGCATAGCTCCACCACAGCGGGCCGCAGTTGGTGGCATACTGCACCGCCTGCTCATACATGGCGTTGGTGTCCTGCGCATCCATGCACAACGCACTGACGCAGAGGGGCCTCGGTCGGCCGCCAGGGCCACTGCGAGCGAGCGCGGGGAGGCGGAGGCTGCGTACCGCCACCGAGGCGCGCCGCCCGTAGAGCTCCATGTAGACCAACCAGAGCGACGTGCTGTGCGGCAGCGCCTCGAGGCCCAGCGAGAGCACGTGGAGCACCTTGTCGAGCGTCACGCGGCTCACCGCCTGCCCCGCCGCGGTCATCCGGTCCGGCAGCTGGTCCGGCAGCAGCTGGGTGCGCGACACCGTCAAAAGGCGCTTGGGAAGAGTCAACAGGTGGGCGTGAGCGGTGCCCCCCCCCCCTGCGGGCGCTCGCCGGCGCAGGCGGTTGGCTGGGCCGTACGTGCAGGGCCCACTGGATCCAGTGCATGGCGTTGCCGGGCTCGGCCCGTGCCCGCTGCTCCAAGCGCGCGGTCGCGTCCGGATCAAAGTAGCGCCCGGACGCGTTCGCTGCGCCGCGCAGCAGCGCCTGGGCCGTCAGCGCTGTGCGCCACGTGCGAAGCGCGTGCGGGGACGCAGGCGAGAGGCATCAGAGGCAGCGCAGGAGGCAGCACGGCCGGTCGCAGGCATACCTTCTACGAGGAACGGCTCGGGCACGCCCATCGCCAGGACGGCTTGGTGGAGCTGCGCCACGCGGCTGGCCATGGGCATCCCAGCGACGGCCGGCAGCGGCGCCGGCGGTGCTGGCGGTGCGCCGTCCGCGTCCGCGCCTGGGGGATTCGCCGCGCCGTCGGCGGCGGCGGCGCCGCACAGGTGCTCGAAGCGGCAGCCCGGGTCGTTGCAGACGCCGTGCAGCTCGAAGGGGCACAACACGCCGTTGACGTCGAACCGGCTGCGGCGGCGGCGCGCGGCCGCGTCGCCGTGGCCTGCCGTCGCCTCCCGGGCGGCGGTGCCGGCCAGTGCAGCGAGGAGGCGGGCGAGGTGCCGGAGCAGAAACTCGAGCGCCGACTCGGGCACGGCCACCGTGCCGGAGCCGACGCGCACCCAGCCGTCGACCGTGGACGCCAGCACGTCTGTTCGCGGCGGCAGCGCCACCGGCGCACGCACGGCCAGCGACGTGCTAGCTTCCGGCTCGCGCGTTGGAGCGACCGGGCCCGGCGCGGCAGCATGTTCCGGGGATGCAGCCGGGATGTCGCTGCTCGGCGGCGGCGGCGGCGGCGGCGCATCTTCCGCGGCGGTGGCTAGAGCCGTCTTAACCGGTCCCGGCACCTCGGGTGCCGCGAGCACGGCCGTCGCGGCATCGGCGTCGCGAAGCGCGGGCGCGGCCAACGGGACGGCGGCCGGCGACGGGCTGGCGGCCAGCGCGAGCACGGCATTGTCCACGTGCAGCGTCGAGCGCTTTCGCACCAGCGTCGCTTGGATGCGCTCCACCTGCAACATCGTCGGACCGCCAACGGCGAGCAGGGGAGGCTGCGAGATTGAGCAGGGCGTTACAGGTGTACCGCCAGCATTGTTGCACGGACCGTGTCGGCTGCGTTGGTGTAGGCTTGCACGGCGTTCGGGACGGCAACTTTGCGCTGCCGGACGGCCTTCTCCGTGTTGAGCGCCAGCTGGGCGCGCTGCTTGATCACCTCGCGTTCCAGCCGCGCCAGCTCGTCCTGCGCGGCCTGCAGCGCCGCCGCCGCGCGCTCGCGTGCCTAGAGAGACGAGCTCCGCGCGCGTGGCAAACACGCGTGTTGGCGTATAGCCGCGCGCGGCAAGGGGCAGCAGGAGCGCACGGCCGTGCACGCACCACGATGGCGGCAATCAGGTCCGACACGGCGACGTCGGCGGCATCTGCCTCGGCGGTCCGCGGCGGTGCGGACGGCGCGGGCGCGTCCTCCCCGTCCTCGCCGTCGCGGTCGCTCGACTCGTCCAGGCGGATCTGCAGATCGGAGCCGAAGCGCACGGGCAGGCCCGCGAACGCCGGCGGCACGCGGAGCGCTGCCGTTGCCCGAGCCCGTTTTGCTGGCGGCCGGGGCGGTGCCGCCGGTGGCGCCGCACTGGCGCGCTCCGTCGGTGGTGCAGACGTGGGCGCCTGGGACAGCGCGGCGGCCTCAGGCGCCGCCGCCGCCGCGCTGGTCCCGGCAGGCTGGTGCGGCTTCGATCGGCGGAACGCCAGCGCCGGTCTCAGAGCGAGGTGGGAAAGGGCCGAGATGCGCAGCGGCCGGCGCCGGCGGTGGGCCGGGGCGGCCACGGCCGTGCCATCCTCGACTGGCCGTTTCTGCCCGACGACAGCGGCGGGCCAGGCCGCGGGCGCCTGCAGCAGTTCGAGCAAGACGTCGTGCGGCGGGTGCATACCGTCGTCGGGTGGCGGCGTCGAGGTCGCCATGCGCGGCCGCTCGCCGCGCTCGGCGCGGAGGCGCAGCGCGGCCCGGACGACGTCCAGCTGGGCCGGCGTCAGGTGGAGCTTGCTCGCGAGCCGCGCAATCTCGTGGGCCACCGCTGCAAAGAGGCCGTGGACAGTCGGGGGCCAAACGGTGGCCGGACCTGTCAGTGGCGCGGCCGGCAGCGCGCCTGAGACAGCCGCCGCCGCCGCCGACCGTACCGTGCCGGTCGGTCGGGTCGAGCTCCGGCGGCATCAGCGCCGCCAGCCCCCAGGCATCGGGCGGGAGCAGTCGCTGGGGCGGCTTGTCCTGGGTGTTGCCCGGCGTCTGGGGGTGCGGCTGAGGCGGGCCGGCCCGTGCGGCGGGCGCGGCGGCGGGCGCAGGCGCGGCCGCGGCGTCCGCCGCAGCGCCGTCGCCGCCGTGCGCCATCGTTTTCGCGCCAAAATTTCTTCTCGAAACTTCCAGAACATTCTGTTATAGCCAACCATCCCGGGCACGGTGGTCGACCCAGACACAGGCAGCGCCGTGGTTGGACGGCTCGATCAACGCGTCTAGCGCTCCCGCTGTCCTCACCGGCCGGCCGGCACACTGGTGGCTGCTCACGGCGTCTATTGTTCTGAGACTGCATGCGGGCCACGGCACATACTTAACCCTTCGCATGCCCGCGTGTCCGCAACACCATGGGCCCCATGGCCGCACCAATCGATCGAGCGACGCTATAAGGTCCTACTCGAGAATAGTTCGACGTTTTATAATTATATCGATCGAGCTAGAGCAATTAAGCGTTCGTGTACGTAGCCTGCAGTGGGTAACTATTTCGTTTTCTAGTTGACCGGCAGAGATAGGGAGAGAGGAGCGTCAATATACTGCGCATCCTGACCTGCACATACAGCATGCATTGCACATATACGGCCCTAGTGCAGCGGCCCAGCTGTCGGTCCAGTTAAGTGCATGCATGCACGGAGACACGCGGCCGCACTGGCTGTGCTGAGGCGAATACGGTGGCACCTGAACTGGACCAATTAACACCACCAGCATGAGCGCACGACGTACAGTGGTCCATACACTACTAGCTTGCATGGAGTGCAGTTCAATCACAGTCTACTAAGTATAGCTCTCGCATATGCTGGACAGAAGCCTGAGGCCTGGTGCACTATCACTTGTTGGCGTGCGCGTTTGCCGTCTCCACGCGTGAAGTGTGCAAGCTAGGGCTTTGGGATGGGACACTGTCTACCCCACACCATCAGCGGCCCCAGCCCCTGACACCCTGACGCAATCACTGTGACCGCTTTCCGTTTATCGGACCGACACTAGCCCGATAAGCGGACATTATCACTGTCCATCGGGTTAGATTACGCCCCCGATAGACGGACATAAGCAAAAGAGGATGCGTTGCTTCGCGGATTAACATGTGAACCCGATGGACGAATATAAGGAAAACGGTACCCGTTGAGCTGGTTAAAATGTGGACCGCACAATCGGCCTATGACCCGTTGATCGGATTAAAGAATAAGTCCGTTGGACGGGCAACTGACCCGATGATCGGGTCGAAATGTGAACCCGTTGGACGGACACTTGACCCGATGATCGGGTTATAACGTGAACCCGTTGAACGGAAAATTTACCCGATGATCGGGTCAAAATGTGAACCCGTTCAACGGACACTTGATCCGATGATCGGGTCGAAATGTGAACCCGTTGGACCCGATGATCGGGTCGAAATGTGAATCCGTTGGACGGACACTTGACCCGATGATCGGATTAAACGATCGACCCGTTGGACAGACACTTGACCCGATTATCGGGTCAAAATGTGAACCCGTTGGACGGGCAGCTGACCCGATGATCGGGTTAAAATGTGAACCCTATTGACCCGATGATCGGGTTATAACGTGAACCCGATTGACCCGATGATCGGGTTATAACGTGAACCCGATGGACGGGCGACTGACGGGCGGAAAACCGGTTTGGAACCGGTTTTTTTGCGACAGAACACGCCACCGACCGCCGCCGCCCGCCGACGCTGAAGCAGCCGCCGCTGACGACGACGAAGAGGACGCTGAGGAAAGAGGACGCTGAGGCAGAAGACACGGAAGAGGACGCTGAAGACCCACGTTGGATGAAGAGGACGGCGGAAGACGACGGGTTGTTGGGAACGTCCGTGCACACTGTGGGAAGTGGAACAACAACAAATTGGGTGCACGCGCAGGCGCCCCCCCGGACCACGAAGAGAAGAAGAAGACGACGAAGAAGAAGAGGAAAGAGGAGAAAGCGGAGACAGGGCCACAGCAGCGGACAAAGAAGACGGGCTGGATGCTGGAAGGCTGGGCAAGTCGTTGTGGTCGTTGCGCATCAGCGGTCAGCACCGCGACGGCAAGGTGCCACCGTGATCCGCACCGGCCGCGCGCGCCCCAGACAACGACGAAGAGAGCGGGGTGGGCCACGACACGGACGGAGAAGCCTTGAAGACGCGGGAGATCAGCAAGTGGACCGAGCGCATTTGAATCGGCGGTCCTGGTCGACCATCGCCGAGGACGCGCGCGGTGCGTCACCTTCCGCGCCGATTTTCCTCCACCATCGTCCTCCGCTATTTGAGCGACATCCACCGCGCTCGCGCACCGGCACCCGCTCCCGCACGGACGAGCGCGCTGCCGTGCGGACGCATCCCCGACGATCCCGAGACGCGAGCACGGGCCGTTCATCGCGCAGCATTGCGGGCGCCGCCGCCGTGCGTCCACGTCATCTTTCGAGAAAGTTCCACGGCGGCGACGGTCATCGACGCACTCCCGCCATCGCCCACCCCTATAGCCACCCGCGCCATCAACCGGCCCCCCTCACCGCCCCGACCGTCCCCCGCCGTCTCCCGCTGCACCCCGCCGCACGCCCATCCTCCGCGCGCTTGCCATTGCTGGTACGTGTGCGGGACCGACGTTCGGGGCACCTTGGCCCCCGCCGAACGGCCGACGTGGCACGTTCCTTCCGAATGGCGCTAACGTCACCTCGGCCGGCCGCCGGCACACGGGCGGGCGATCTCCCTCTGTCCACGTCGTTGGGGCCGGCCGGCGCACACAGGACACCACCCACGTCGGGCGCCGCCCTCGAGCCGTTGACGTGCCGCCCGCCGCCTCACTTCTCTGCCCATCCTGCTACCCCCCGATTAGGAGCGGCCAGCGAATGCTGCCTGTGCTTCGTGCGGGCTTCCGGACAGCGCTCCCGCGGTCGCCGCCGCTCCCGCGGGCGGTGTACCATGGTGCAGCGGGGCCCCCGCGGCGCGCGCTCGCGGGCCTGGGCCCCGGCGCCGCCAACGCGCCCACGGCCGCGGCCGCCACCGCGGCGGTCGACGCCTGGCGCGCGCCCATGACCACCCCGAGCTCGCTCCAGGCCGGCCGTGCCGACGCCGCCGCGCCGACGTCATTGGCCGACCCCGCAGGCGGGCCGGCCGCCGCGCGCGCGCTCAGCACGCTGCCGTTCCCCGTGCCGCTGCCGGGCCCGACCGCCGCGCTGCCGGCCATGGAGCAGCCGCAGCCGGTGCAGCAGCCGCGGCAGCGGCAGCGCGGGGACGCGCTCGACTTTGACGACGTGCAGGTGTCATTCGCGACCAAGTCGACCGCGGAGCTGGTGCGCGCGTACGCCGTCTTCCAGCTGTCGGCCATCAACCCGCTCGTGCGGTACAGCCGCCAGCTGCTCGACCTGTCGTACGCGGTCGCGGGCAAGGCCGTGACGGAGTGGCTGCTCCGCCAGACCTTCTTTGGCCACTTTTGCGCGGGCGAGGATGCCGACGACATCGTGCCGACGGTGCGCCGCCTCGAGGCGGCGGGCATCGGCGCCATCCTCGACTACGCCGCCGAGGCCGACGTAGGCGATGCCGCGCAAGCCGCGGCAACGGCGGCGGGCGCCGCGGCGGACGCGCAGGAGCGCCGCTACGACGGCAACCTGGAGCTGCTCCTGTCGTGCGTGGCGACGTCGGCGCGCAGCCGCATCGGCGGCTTCGCCGCGTGCAAGCTCACCGCGCTGACCGACCCCGCGCTGCTGGAGCGCGTCTCCACCGTGCTGACGCAGCGCGGCGTCGCGCGCGGCGACGCGGCCGCGGTCACGCCCGCGGAGCTGGCCGCGGACCCGGCGCTGACGCCGGCCGAGCGCGCGCAGCTCGCGCGGCTGGTGGCGCGGCTGGAGCGGCTCGGCGCCGCCGCGCTCGAGCAGCGCGTGCGCCTGCTCGTGGACGCCGAGTACACGTACCTGCAGCCGGCGATCGACTACTGCGCGGCGCACCTGCAGCGGCGGTACAACCGCGCGTTCCCGACCATTTTCCAGACCTACCAGTGCTACCTGCTGGACAGCCTCGACCGCGTGCGCGCCGACCTGGACCGCGCGCGCGCCGGCGGCTACCACTTTGCCGCCAAGATCGTGCGCGGCGCCTACCTCGTCCAGGAGCGCGCGCTCGCCGCCCAGCAGGGCCGGCCGGACCCGATCCACGCGACGATCGAGGCGACGCACGCGTCGTACAACGCGGCGGTGCGCGCGGCGATCCTGGCCGAGCAGCCGCGCGAGGTCATGGTCGCGTCGCACAACGAGGAGAGCGCGCGCCGCGCCGTCGCGGCGATGGACGAGCGCGGCCTCGCGCCGACGCCGGCGTCGGGCGTGTACTTTGGCCAGCTGCTCGGCATGTGCGACCACGTCACGTACGCGCTCGCGCAGCGCGGCTACCCGGTGTACAAGTACGTGCCGTACGGGCCGATCCACGAGGTCCTGCCGTACCTCATCCGCCGCGCGCAGGAGAACGCGTCCGTCATGGCCGGCGCCGCCAAGGAGCGGCAGCTGCTCCGGCGCGAGCTGGCGCGGCGGCTCCGCACGTCGCCGCCGCTCAAGGCGCTGACCGCCTAATAAGACCTATGGGTGTTTGTTAGTTGCACAATCTGCACAGAGTGTACCTATGATGCGTGCATGTCCTGCGCGTTGTGGTGACGCAAAGTGATTCGGTTGTGTGTGCGTGTGTGTGCGACGTCGAAACTGTAAATGTGTACCCTGTACAGTGCGACACACCACGCGCCAATGGAACCTAACGTTTTTACATGCGCGCCTTGGCCGCCCGCGGCCCGCCGGCCGGCTGGCCGCCCTTGGCGCCGCTGTCGCTGTCGTCGCCGTCCTCGTCCTCGTCCGGGGTCGTCGCCGCCGCCGACTCGGTGCTGATGATGCGGTACGAAAACCGCGTGTTGCCCAGCCGCAGCACAAACTCGTTCTCCAGCACCACGTCGTCGTCCTCCTCCGCAGCGCCGGCGGCAGCGGCCTGCCGCTCCTGGCCTTCCTGCTGCCGCGCGAGCCGCATCGCCGCGCGCAGTTCCTTGAGCAGCGCGCGCAGCGCGCCGCGGTCGCCCGCGAGCATGCTGGCGGTCAACGCCAGCGGCTCCATGTTGAACAGGTGCTCCAGGTCCTCTTCCTCCTCCTCTTCGGCGACGATCGCCTCGCGCTTGCCGCCGGCCGGCGCCTCGGCGGCCGGCGGCTGGCTGCCGGCGGGCGCGCTCGCTTTCCCCGCGCTGCCACCCGCCGCGGCGGCCGGCGCGGCTTGCTTCTGCGCGGCCGGCGCGGTCGCGGCGGTGGTGGCAGTGGTGGTGGCCACCTTAAAGTTCAAGCCCACGACGCCTTCCTCCCCGCGCGTGTGGATGTGGCTCAGCTGCGTGGCGGCGGCGCCCAGACCCAACCCGGCCCGCGCGGTCGCCCGTGAGCGCACAATCCCCCTCTCCACGCTGGGCTCGTTGCGCGGCCCGGCCGCGGCACGTACCGGCGCAGCGTGGACGGCGCCGCCGCCGCTGCTGACGTACTCGGCCCACTCGGCGTCGCTGAGCACCTGCTGGCACTGGATCGGCAGCGCCACGCCCTCGCGCGGCCGGTACAGCGGGTGCGTGCACAGCCGCGGCGTCTGCACGACGAGCAGGTACTGGCACGTCGACGTCTCCTTGAGCACAGCGATGTGCTCCGCCTTGGTGGCGTCGCACGTGAAGCGGATCTCGGTCTTGCGCGGCTCGTTGGTCAGGTCGCACACCGTGCCGTCCAGGTACCACTCGCTGTAGTAGCGGTTGCCGTGCGCGTCGGTCGCCTCGGTGTGCACCGGCGCGTCGTCCGCGCCGTCGGCGGCCGCGGGCGGCACGCCGAGCAGAAACTCGACGCGCGGCTGCTTGCGCTCCGCGTCGTCGTGGAACTGCTTCACGTGCGTGCCGTAGCACAGCTCGTAGGTCCACCAGCCCGTCGGCCGGTACAGGCAGTACTCGCGCATCGGCGCCAGCAGCTCCCACGGCGTCTTGGTGGACTGCGCCGGGCAGCGCGCGAGGGGCACGCAACCGGGGGGGCGGGGCTGTTGGGTCAGTCGGGCGTGGAGGGCAGCGGCAAGGCGAGCGGCGGGCAGGCGGCGCGTGCCTTGGCGGCCTGCTCGGCGTCGGGGCTGGTGGCGTCGGTGACGGTGGTGGCTTCGGGCAGGTGGCACACGTAGCGCTTGCCCGAGGGGGCCGTCACCTCCATGGGCGTCGTGGGCACCACCTGGCACATTGGGGCGGCGGCGGCGGCGGCGGCGGCACAAACCAGTGGGGGGGCTAAGCAGTGCAGGCGGCACCAGCAGCACCCGGTAGCAGCCACACGCACCATCGGCCCGTCCGCCGCCGCGGCGGCGTCTCCGCTGGGCGGCGCCTCGGCCTGCAGGTCCGACGCGCGGATCGGGTTGGGCGAGAAGACGAGCTCGTACTTGGGCGTCGCCGCCGGATCCGCGAGCAGCTCCGCCGCGCTCTGGAAGGCCGCCGTCGGCGCGGCCGCGAGCGTCAGCGCCAGCGCCGTCGCCGCCGAAAGCGTCGTCTGCAGCGCGCGCAGTGCCATGGCGTATGCAGAGCCGTGCGTGGCTCGTCGGCGTTCCGTGTTGTGACGGTGCGTTGTCTCGTCCTCGTCAAAGTGGGCGGCTCGTCGTCCTCCTCGCCGTCCTTTTGCTCTTCTTTCTTCTTCTTCGTCGTTGCGTCGTCTTCGTTGTCCTCTTCTTCTTCGTCCTCTTCGTCGTCTGCGTCTGCGTCGTCTTCGTCGTCCTCTTCTTCTTCTTACTCTGCGTCGTCGTCGTCGTCCTCTTCCTCCTCCTCTTCGTCCTCCTCCTCCTTCTCTTCCTCCTCTTCGTCGTCCTCCTCTTCTTCGTCCTCTTCTTCTTCTTCTTCGTCGTCCTCCTCCTCCTCTTCGTCGTCCTCCTCTTCTTCTTCTTCTTCTTCTTCTTCTTCTTCTTCTTCTTCTTCCTCCTCCTCCTCCTCCTTCTCTTCGTCCTCCTCCTCCTCCTTCTCTTCTTCTTCTTCTTCGTCGTCCTCCTCCTCCTCCTCTTCTTCTTCGTCTTCGTCGTCCTCGTCGTCGTCTTCGTCGTCGTCCGCTTTCGCGCCAACTGTGCTGCCGATGACGTCACAGCACAACATCACGTGCTGCACACGTCACGTGAGACACACTGCCCCTAGGATGCCCCACATGCCTGTCCCCCCTCCCTTGCCGCCCCCGTGCCGTACAAGCGCACCAGCAGCAACAGCACGAGCACGCACGGTTCAGCGGTCGCAGAGACGGCCTCCTGCGCTACCTGCCACCGACGCCCACGGCCGACAGCCGACAGCCGACAGCGTCGAGCACAAGAACAAGGCAACTATCACGTGATCACATGTTCACGTGACTTTTGGCGCGCATTTTTCGTTCGTTTGCGGGCGCCGCCGCCGCCGCCGCCGCCGTTCGCGGCCCTCGGACGGCCCTGGGGACCCGCGCGGCTGGCCCTTGCGGCGCACGGACGTGTCACGCTGACGACGGGCTGCATGGGCATCAACGCATTCGCGCAGGCGGATTGGAAGGAGGCAGGATTAATTGGGAGGGCTGGACGGCGAGCGCCGCCCAGCGCTCAGGTGGTCTTTGGAACAGCAAGGGAGTCGGGGGGATCTGGCGCTGGCGAGGGGCGCGCGCGGCGGGCGACGACGCGACGACAGCGCCCTCGAGCACAGCACGATTGCGGCTGCACAGGCAGGCAGTACGTCTACGAGGGCGTGCGTTCTGGGTTGCCATCCGTGGACACCGGGCGCCCCCGCAGGCACCACGTCACTGCACGTCGCCGCGACACCGGCGGACGCGCCCGGTTGCTGTGGCGGCGGCGACACGGCCGCCCGACGTAGCCAAGCAGCCTGCCGACGCCGCGACCGACGCCGGCGGCCGAGCAAGCACGGCGCCCCCAACCCTCCCACGCCTTGATCAACACGGCCTTCACTTCTTTTAACAGCGCAACTATGGCCGCCCCCGACCGCGCAGCGACGGCAACGCCCGTCGACAAGCCGCTCCCGCCGCTGCCGACCGAGGCGCTCACGGTGTCCACGGCGCCCGCGCCGCCGGGCGCCCCGACGACGGCTGCCAACGGCGGCCGGCCCGAGAGCGCCGAGTACGAGAGCCTCGGCGGCTCGCCGAGCGGCGGGAGCTCCCTGCGCGCCGTCTACTCGATGGACATTGGCAGCCAGGGCAGCCTGCCCAGCCTGGCGCGCAGCGGCGGCGTGGGCGGCGCGTCGCCGTCGGCGTCGGTGCAGACGCTGCGGTCTGTGAGCATCGCCTCGCCCCACGCGGCGGGCACGCCGGGCAGCCTGGAGGGTGGCGCCGCGCGCTCGAGCATCGGCACGACGGTCGCCGAGTGGACCGCGGCCGCGCGCGAGCTGGTGGCGGCTGGCCTGCGCGCGCTCGCGGCGTCGTCCGCCGCGGCCGCCAGCGATCTGGTACGTGCATGCCCGGCGGGGTCGTAGGGCGGTCGGGCGGCCGCTAATGGCCCGGCGCGAGGCGCGTGGGGCGCGGCGGGGTCGCGTGCGGCGCAGGACGTGATCTTGCCGCTGCGGTCGGAGCTGTCGACGGCGCTGCTGGACGTGCTCGGCCAGGCCGCGAACGCGGCCGAGGACGGCAGCGAGGGCGGCGCCGCGGGCGACCGCGGCGCGCTGCGCGAGGCCCTCCAGCTGCTGGGCCTCCTCAACGTGGTGAGCATGCTCCAGACGACGCACCACGCGCTCGTCGACCCGGCGAGCACCGCGCAGGTGCGCGATGCCCAGGAACATAACAGGCCGGCGCGGGCTCCGGTGCTGAACGCCCTGGGCTGCGATGGCCGGCAACGGCGTCGTCGTCGTTTAGGATGCGCCGCTGGCGAGCCACTTGAGCGAGTTGCTCAAGCTGCTGCAGACGGAGCTGGCGCGGATCGAGGCCTTTGGCACGGCCGAGGGCGCGCCGGCGCTGCCGGCGCCGCCGCTCCTGCTCTCGGCCGAGGGCTCGCCGAGCTACTCCACGGGCGGCGACCGCGTCAAGCTGGCCAACTCGCTGACCCGGCTGGCGCAGCTGTGGGCGCAGCCCGAGAGCGGCCTCGCGCGCGACGTGGCGATCACGGTACGCGTTGGCCAGCCTGGGCTGGCGGAGCGGGAGCCAGACCTGTTCGCTAACACGCGCCAACACGCTGGCACTGGACCACGGCTCGTACGCAGGTGCGCAGCGATGTGCTCGCCATCTTGCGGGCCATGTCGGTCTCGTCCAGCACCAACTCGAGCACGGGGTCGCTGGCGCCGGAGCCGCCCTCGCCGGGCGCCGTCGAGGCCCTGTCGGACACTGCTGGTGCGCGCGCGCGCCTGCGTGAATGTGGCGAGTTTGGGAGGGGCGGCCTGAGCTGTCCATGCTAACTAGCTGCGCAATGTGATGCCCCATGCTTTGTATCCACCTAGCGTCGCCGAGCGCGCGGTGGCCGGCGCGCTTCAACCCGGCCCGCCGGCACTCGCGGCAGCGGTCGTCTGACCTCATCGGTACGCCCATCCGTGACTGGCTTGAAACGTGAGCGACGTTCTCAATCAGGGCGGCCGCAGTGGTCGGTGCGTGCACGTCGCCAGAAATGATCGCCAAGCTGAACCGGCAGCTGGACAACCAGCGCTACACGATGACGGACAAGAAGGCTCAGCACCTGGAGATGTCGGCCCTGCTGGCCAACGTGGACCGCCTGAACCAGGGGCGGCTGGAGGACCAGGTGCGCGCCCACGCGGCCCACACGAACGGCACCGATGCCGCGCGGTCTGACCGCTGGCCGGGCCTGGCCTCAGAGCGCGCACGCGGCGCACAGCGGTCGCCCTCGCCGCGTGAGCTGCGCGAGCGCCGCATCGACGTGCTGGAAAAGTACTTGGAGCGCCAGCGCCGCGGGTCGTTTGACAACCAGCGCGTCGAGCTGTCGGAGGAGCAGCTGCTCGAGATGTCGGCGGCCGACCTGGCGCGCTACGTCGAAAGCATGCATGCCATGCGCTTCCAGGTGCGCCTCCTGCATTCGGCGCTGCCTGCGGTTGATGTGCGGTCTGCTCACAAGCCCAGAGCAACGCGCCCTTACGGGTCGCGCCCGCAGGACCAAGCCGCGCCGCCGCCGCAAGACCGCCGCGACGCGATGCTGAACACCGTGGCCAACATCGTGGAGCGCATGCACAGCATGTCCATGGACGACCAGCGCTTTGTCGTGTACGTTGCGCGGGGGCGGCCCAGCTACGCGGCAATCCACCGCATTGCGCTGACGGCCTCTGCATCGACGCTGGCGGCGGACCGTCTCGCGCAGCACGATGGCGGAGCGGCTCGAGATGAGCCCCGAGTCGCTTCGCCGGGCCATCACACCCAAGTAGACCGCCCTGTCCCATTGCATCGCAATCGCCCAATCGTAAGCACCGCAATCTCCGCCGTTCGCGGCTCTCTGGACAGCAATGGCAGCGTTCTCGCACGATAACCTACGTTTGTGTACCATTGTGGACCTCGCAGAAACTGTACAATTCGGTGGTTTTGCATAAAAGCACTGACGACTTCGTTTTCAGGCCAAAGTACCGGCTGCGTCCGCCGGCTTCTCAGACTCCGCCGGCTTGTCAGACTCCGCCGGCTTGCTAGACTCCAGGGGTGTGTCAGCGTCCGCGGGCTTGTTGGCGTCCGCGGGCGTGTTGGCATCCTTGGCACCGCCCTCCGCCTCCTGCAACGCCTTCAGGCGCCGCTGCAGCACCTGCTGGCGCAGGAGCTTCTCGCGCAGCTCGTTCTGCGGGGTTGACGAGAAACGAGTTGGCGTATCTCATGTCAGCAGCCACATAACCACGGGAGAACGAGGGCGAGCCGATCACGCGAGGCCGCACCTCGCGCTGTGCCGCATCGGCATCCGGCGTCGGGTCGGTGGGGGCGGGCGACGCCGTTGCCGTGTCGCGCTTGCGCACCTCGTCGCGGCGCGGGCTCCGGCTCCGGCTCCTGCTGCGGCTGCGGCTCCGGCGGCGGCGGTCGCGGTCGCGGCTGCGGCTGCGGCTCCGGCGGCGGCGGTCGCGGTCGCGGCTGCGGCTGCGGCTCCGGCGGCGGCGGTCGCGGTCCCGGCTGCGGCTGCGGCTGCGGCTCCTGCTGCGGCTGCGGTCCCGCCGCGAGTGGCGCGAGCTGCGCGACGACCGGTCGTCCCGTCGGCGGTGGCGGCTGCGCGAGCGGCTGCGGCTGCGGCTGCGTGAGCTGCTCGGGCTCCGGGCCCGGAGCCGGGCCCGGCTCCGGCTCCGGCTCCGGCTCCAGCTTCGGCGCCGACCGCGACTGCGGCTGCGGCTGCTGCGGCTGCTGCGGTGCCGGTGCCGGCGGCTGCGGCTGCGGCT
>Ga0180216_1002096_pt1 | contig 17009 bp, 13 predicted proteins | sample eDN3rd37CBELigMG_FD_128879 | JGI IMG/M metagenome (GOLD analysis project Ga0180216, IMG submission 128879) | Enriched Miracle-Growth compost microbial communities from Emeryville, California, USA - eDNA 3rd pass 37_C BE-Lig MG (version 2)... ... | reverse complement strand
GTCGTCCACATGGCACAATGGCTCAGGCACTGGGATGCGCTCGAGGCCCTCGCACCCACGAACCCGTTCGCCGTGGTCGTCATGGCCCACCTCACCGCCCTGCGCCTGCGCCGCAAGGCCGACCGGCTGGCCCCCAAGGTCGAACTGATGCGTCGCCTGGCCGGCTACGGATACCCGCGGTACGACATCGATGCCCTGGTCAGGCTGGTCGACTGGATGATCGCACTGCCCGAGGCGCTGGAACCAGACTACATGCGGGCATTGGAAACCTTCAAGCAGGAGCACACCATGACGTACATCACCACACCCGAAAGAGTCGGCCTGCGGCGCGGACGCGCCGAGGGGCTCATTGAAGGACGCAACGAAGGCCGCGTCGAAGGACGCAATGAAGGACGCAACGAAGGACTCATCGAAGGGCAAGCCAAGCTGCTGCTGCGGTTATTGTCCCGTCGCTTCGGGACGATTCCCGACACCCTGACCGAACGCATCCGCACGGCAACTGCCGAGCAGCTCGAGACCTGGTCGCTGAACATCCTCGACGCCGAAACCCTGGACGAGGTGTTCGGCGAATAAATCCCGCAAGCGCTCCCCCTGACACCGATACGGGCTACGCGAGACCAATAGACCCGGCCCGCCCACATCCGCACCGCCAGGGCCGGCGCGAGCAAGCACCTTTCCCGTCGAGCACAGGGCTCAATGGCTGGGGCACTGGGACGCCAGAGGCGGCTTGTTCCGCCAAGCTCACCAGATCCGTCCAAGCTGCATCGCAGAACCCCAAGGGTTTATACCCTCCCTCACTGATGTCATGAAATGACACAATATGAGTGCTGTCGGCGCAAGGCATCGGCTTTGCGCCCTGTGCGAGCCATCGAGACAACCGAGCCGAGTGCAAGGGCATTCCGGCCTGGATCGAACAGGCGGCGCAAAGACGCCGCCCGATGACACCAAGGGGGAATCATCATGGGCGAACAACACATTCCCGGGCCCCGGGAATACCTGGAATCCGCGGACGGGCAACAGGTTCCGCTCTACATCATCCGTTTCGACAAAGAAGGAAAATACAAAGACGACGGCAGCCTGGCGCCCCTGCTGGCCGAGGCGGGGAATTATTCCGACATCTTCGTGTTCTCGCACGGCTGGAACAATGAATGGTCGGACGCGATTGGACGATACCGGGCGTTCTTCAAAGGCTACGCGGGAATGCGCAAGGCACGCGGCCTGCCGATGCCCCCGGACTACCGGCCGCTGCTGGTCGGAATCTTCTGGCCCAGCGCCGCCCTGGCGTTCGGCGAGTCCGGACTCGGGCCAAAGGCCCTGGGGGTCGACGCCGAGGCCGCTCTCCAGGACGAGGCCCAATACCAGCGCGAACTCACCGAACTCGCGGATTGCTTCGCGGCGGATGCCGAGCGGACCGAGTTCCATGCGCTCACCCAGCAGCCCAGCCTCTCGGAATCGCAGGCGTGGCGCCTGGCCGAACTGGCCGCTGGCATCCTGACCGACTCCGAGGCGGAGCACGAATCCGGCGAGCCGCCGGAGGTCGAGGGCCTGTTGCGCAGCTGGCAAGCCATGGCCGACGAGATCGGGGCGGGAATGGGCCCTGATCTGGGGCCCGCGCTGGCCGGCATGGCCCAGCCGGCGGGCGTCGCAGGCGGGATGTGGCGCTGGCTGGACCCCAGGCAGCTGGTCCGCATGCTGACGGTGGCCATCATGAAGGACCGCGCGGGCGTCGTGGGCGCCAGGGGCGTCGGCCCCGTACTCGAAACCCTCCTGCGCCAGACCAGCGCCCGCGTCCATCTGATCGGACATTCCTATGGCACCAAGGTGGTTCTGTCCGCGCTGTGCGGCATCGCAGCCCCGCCGCGCAAGGTTCGTTCCGCCCTTTTGCTGCAGCCGGCGATCTCGCATCTGTGCTTCGCCGACCGGGTCCCGGGCAAAGACTACCCCGGTGGATACCGCGGGGCGTTCGAACGGATCGAGCAGCCGATCCTGGCGACGTACAGCCCCCATGATGCCGCACTGCATACCCTGTTCCACTGGGCATTGCGGCGAGATGTGGACCTGGGCGAACCCCTGGGCCTGGACAAGGCGGTCGAGGTGCCCAGCCATTACGCGGCGCTGGGCGGCTATGGTCCGCGCCGCGCGGGCGAGCGCCTGATGCCGATCCAGGCGCCGGGCGAGCCCTACGCCTTCGACGGCCAGGTCCGGGTCTATGGCCTGGGTGGCGCCAAGTGCAGGATCAAGAGCCACGCGGATATCTCGAACAAATATACGTGGTGGGCGCTGTACTCGCTGGTGGCGGGGGCGCATTGATGTCACGAGATGACACAACGTAAACACTGCTGCCGCAGACCTCCGGCTTTGCGCCCCACGCAATGCCGGGTCCTACGGACGAGCCTTTGGGGGGAAACGCCATGAGGGGAATCTTGCCTTTGGGGATGGCCGCCGCGCTGGCGGCTGCTGGATGCACGACGACACTCCAGACGCGGCATGTTTCAGCCGGCCAGGAACCGGAGCCCGTCCAGGGGGTCCTGTATTCACTGCCAATGACGGCGTTCGACGTCGAGGCGCAGGTGTTGGTGGTGTCTTGCGATGCGTCCAAGGCGCACTTACCCGATGGTCCCCTAGGCTACGAGCTGACGAAAGGCACGATCCGCAGCTATTGGATCCCCGACCCGCACGAAACCTACAGCATCGACTATCCGGCGCTCAATTCCCCGCTCAAGGCCACCACGTTTGAGGCAACATTCCATCCCAACGGCATGATCAAGACGATCAACGCCGACATCGAGGACAAGGTCTTTGACACCATGGTCTCGGCCGGCGAGGCGGCGCTGAATCTCTACAGGATGAGCTTCGGTCTCGTCGCCGCGCCCATGAGCGCGGCGGCAGGCGCGAGCGCGTGCAACGGATATATCAGCGACAGGCTGAAGGAGCGCGCGGCCTTGTTGGGGAAAAGCGATCCGGCATCGAAGGCCAGGTTCGAGGCGCTGACGTCCGACCTGACCGCGACCTTGCGCCTGCATGCCTGGATACCGAACCCCCAAGATGCGTCAAAGAAAGAAACATCACAGAAAGGGGCGCCAGGCACTGAGATCTGCGAGTCCTTCCCCACGAAGCAAAACGATTTCCTCAGGGGCCTGGCCTTGCGCGACAAGGTAACGCCGATGACGGCCCACCAGAAAGCCAAGTTTGCGTTCGAGGTCTGCATCACGCCGGTCTTGCGCCCACCGATGGCCGCCCCGGCGGCCATTGACGGCCATCTCCATCACGGACTGGTCTACCGCTTCCCCGCATATGGCACGATCCGCATTCACGACACAGACGGCAGGAACGAAAGCCTGAACCACACGGAACTGGTGAGCCTGCCGCAGTTCGGCGTCAAGGGCCTGCTGAGCCTGGACAACCAGGCGTTCGATCACAACACGATCAAGGTCTCTTTCAATGAGGACGGCTCGATCAGCGCGCTGGACTTTACCGCCCAGGCCAGCGCCCAGAAAGCGGCTGCGGCCGCATCGGATGCGTCGGGCAAGCTCTCGCAAGCCGCCAGCCAGCGCGCCGCGGCCCGCGCCGCGGAATCCCGGGAGGCCGACGCGGCGCGCCGCAAGGTGACACAGGATCGGCTGGACGACATGGAGGACCGGATCAAGCTCATGACGAAGGAAATGGAACTCGACAAGCTCACCAAGGAATACAAGGAGGCGCTGGGGATTCCCTGAACGCGCCCGGCGGCGCGCGGCGCGGCGGCTCGTCCAGGAGATTCCCAAGCAGGGGGGCCGGATGAAATTGGGTCTATTTTTACTCGCCCTGGCGCTGGCCAGTGGGCATGCGAGCGCGCAGGGCGTCCGGATCAGTGATCGGCAGCAACTGCTGCCATTGCGCGCGGACGGGCTGGGCCTACTGGATCCGGCGGCGGGCATGCTGCCGGGGCTGCGCGGGGATTCCCTGCTCGCCAATCTGCCGGGCTATGGCAAAGACATACTCATCACCAAAGCGCAGCCGGCCAGCTACGGCGACAGGCCCCTTGTTCCCAACCTCAGCACGGTCTGGATTCCAGGCCTGAAGTTCGCGGCGCTGGTCGCACGGCGCAACGGCGCGGGCTATCAGGCGCATTGTTCGGGCACGGTGATCGGCCGTCAATGGGTCGTGACCGCGGCGCATTGCCTGCTCGACGAGATCAAAGGCGAAAAAGCCGACACCGCGGCGTTGGCGGTGTTCCTGCCGTTTCACGGGGGCCAGGAAACCGTCATCAACGCCCGAGGCGCCATCAACCGTCACATGCGCCGGATGGGCGTGCGCCAAGCGGTCTGGCTGGGCGAACAGACGGGAGATCCGTTTCCCTCCAGCAATCGCCGATTCGCGGCGGTCATCCACGAGGGCAGGGATTTGGCCCTGCTGGAGCTCGACACGGCCGGTTTGACGGCGCTGTTTTCAGCGATCCCCGAGGTACGCGTGCCCAGCCGCAACCCGCTGGACGCGGACTTCAGCATGATCGGCTACGGCCTCTCGGACAAGAATCCCACCGGCGGCTCGACCCTATTGGTGGGGCGGCGAAAGACACCGTTGAGTGGACTCCAGGCGCAAGACGCATTGCTGTCCTTCGGGCCGAACCTGCGCATCAGCGCAGGGGGCATCTGTGATGGCGATTCCGGCGGCGGCCTGTTTGCCGGCGACGTGAATGGCATGAATGCCCAGCCGCTGCAACTGATCGCGGTCGTCAGCGGACTGTTGCAAACGGCGTCGCACGGGGATGCCGGTACGTGCATGGACAATATGCAAGGCTATGCCTCGCTGCTGGCCGAACCCAATCGGACGTTCGTCTGCTCCTATGCGCCGCAGGCGTGCGACCCGTAAATTGCCAAGGCACTTCAATGCAGACGAAGGCCTCGGCGAAGCGCCAGGCCGGCGTCCTGCGGCCGAAGACCACCGACAGGGGTACACAAGGCGCTGCTGCGCGCCCGGGAATGCGTTGGGACTTGCGGTGGGCCTTCGGTCTTCCCCCACGGACATCCCTGATCAAGCGCCGTGCCGCAACGGGCCGCCGGGCCGCACCATGGTTGCCATCTCGAACGCGATGGAACCCAGACCATGGGCAAAACCGATGCCGCCTACCGGCGCCTGTTCCAGCACAAGGCGCTGCTGCGCGACCTGATGGCCTGCGCGCTGCCGCCCACGCTCTTCGACGCCCTGGACTGGGACCGCATGGAGCCCATACCCACCAGCTACATCAGCGACCGCCTGCGGCAGCGCTTCGGCGACGGCGCCTGGCGAATCCCCTATCGGACACCCCCGCAGCCGCCTGGGTCCCGACTGCCCCGGTACTTGTACGTGCTGCTGCTCTTCGAGCACCAGAACGAGCCTGACGCCATCATGGCGCTTCGGGCGGCCTCCTACGCCGGCTTGCTGTATCAATCGCTGCTGCGCGACAAACAAATCCAGTTGCCGCTGCCGCCCGTGCTGCCAGTGGTGCTGTACAGCGGCGACAAGCCCTGGCGGGCCGCGCCGGAGCTCTCGGGCCTGATCGCCGCCGTGCCCGAGGAACTACGCCCCTATCAGCTGCAGATGCGCTACCTGCTGATCGAAGAGCGGGCGCTGCTGCGCGCCAGCGGCCTGCCCGAAGACAACCGGGCGGCGTTGCTGGTGCGAATGGGGGCCAGCCGCGACGTTGAAGAATGGCGCGCTTTGCTGCACACTCTCATGAAGACGGTCCAGGGCCCTGGCTTCGAGGAACTGAACCGCAGCCTGACCAGTTGGCTGCTGCACGTCGCACAGTCCAATGCGGCGCCCGACGAGGCGCTGCCCGCCGTGAACACCCTGGAGGAACTGGACATGATGATCAGCGAAAAGCCCGGCGTCTGGGCACAGCAGTGGAAACAGGAAGGGATCCAGATCGGCTTGCAGAAGGGGCATGCCGATCTGCTATTGCGCCAGATCGAACGGCGCTTCGGGCCACAGCCCGCAGCGGTCACCGAACGGATCCGCGCCGCGCCTGAATCCCAATTGTCGCAGTGGGCCTTGAACATCCTCGACGCCGAAACCCTCGGCGAGGTCTTCGGCGACTGACCGCCATGGGTTCGTTTTTGACGATCGTGCCGACGGCACCGGACCGGTCGGCGGGGGCGGTCCCGCGCTAAAATCCCCGCATGACCTCGCCCGACCCCGCCTTCTACCATCCCGCCCCGCGCACGCAGCAGTTCTGCTCGCAATGCGGCCACGCCCTCAGCCGCGAAATCCCGCCCGACGACAACCGCATCCGCGACCTGTGCACGCACTGCGGCGCCGTGCACTACCAGAATCCGCGCAACGTCGTCGGCGTGCTGCCCATCTGGGGCGACCGGGTGCTGCTGTGCCGCCGGGCGATCGAACCGCGCTACGGGAAATGGACGCTGCCCGCCGGCTTCATGGAACTGGGCGAGACCACCGAGCAAGGCGCCGAACGGGAAAACCAGGAAGAATCGGGCGCACGGATCCGGATTCGCTCGCTGTTCACGGTGATCGACGTGCCCTCCGTGAACCAGGTGCATTTCTATTACCTGGCCGACGTGCTGGGGCCGCAACTCGCGCCGGGGCCCGAAACGCTCGAGGCCGAATTCTTTCCGCTGGACGGAATCCCCTGGAAGGAACTCTCTTTCCGCACGGTCTACACGACCCTGGAGCACTATCTCGATGACCGCCGCGAGGGGCTCTTTCCGACGCACCGCTACGCGATCGACTTCCGTTTCCCGGACTGAATCGCCAGCGCAGGCGCCATGCAGCTGAACTGGGTGGATGCCGATACGCCCCTGCCCGACCCCGAGGCCGGCCTGCCCGGCGGCCTGGTGGCGGCGGGGCTGGACCTGTCGCCGGCGCGCCTCGAAGAAGCCTACGGCAAGGGGATGTTTCCCTGGTTCAGCCCCGGCGACCCGGTCCTGTGGTGGAGCCCCGACCCCCGCATGGTGCTGCCCTGCGATGGACTGCGGGTCTCGCATTCCCTGGCCAAGCGCCTGCGCCAGTTCGGCCGCGATCCGCAGGCCCTGGACGCGCCCCTCAGGGTGACGGTGGACATGGCATTCAGCGAGGTCATCCGCGCCTGCGCGCGGCGCCAGGAGGCGCGCCTGGGGATCGGCGCGGCGCGCGCCGGTGCCGCCTGGCCGGTTGCGCCCACGGACGCAGGCCGCGACGCGACCTGGATCACGCCGGACATCATCGCGGTCTACGAGGCCTGGCATCAACTGGGGCGGGTGCATAGCGTCGAAACCTGGATCGACGGGCGCCTGGCCGGCGGCCTGTACGGAGTGTCGATCGGGCGCTGCTTTTTCGGGGAATCGATGTTCAGCCGCGCGGCCGACGCGAGCAAGGTGGCGTTGGCCTACCTGGTGGCGCACCTGCGCCGCCACGGCGTGCCCTGGATCGACTGCCAGCAGGAAACCCCGCACCTGAGGCGCCTGGGCGCCGCGCCCGTGCCGCGCGCGCGATTCCTCGCCAGCCTGGCGGCGCTGAAGAATGCGCCCCCGCCGCCCTGGGCGCGCGGGCGGCTGTTGCCGGATGGGATCCGCCTGGACGCGCAATAGTCCGGGTGCCACAATAGCCTGGAACCATCCAGGCACGGCCATGAGCAACCCCAGTGAATCGATTTTCAGGAAACTGCAGTTCTACACGACCGCCAGTTACCCCTGCAGCTACCTGCCCGGGCGCCTGGCGCGATCCGAGGTGGCGGCGCCCGCGCACCTGGTCGACGACACCGCCTATTCCCGCCTGATCGAGCAGGGCTTTCGCCGCAGCGGCCTGTTCACCTACCGGCCCGATTGCGAGACCTGTCAGGCCTGTATCCCGATCCGCGTCGACGCGCGCCGGTTCCAGCGCGACCGCACGCAGCGCAAGCTCTGGAACCGCATGAGTACGATGCGGGTCAAGGTCTCGCCCCTGCACTGGGATGCACGCCATTTCGACCTGTACCAGCGCTACCAGTCGCGGCGCCACCCCGGCGCGGGGATGGACCAGGACGACCAGGCGCAATATACGCAGTTCCTGCTGACCAGCCGGGTGCGGTCCGACATGGCCGAATTCACCGATGCCGAGGGCGTGGTGCGGATGGTGGCGATCATGGATCGCGTGGACACGGGCATTTCGGCAGTCTACACCTTTTACGACCCCGACTGGCCGGGCAGCCTGGGTACCTACGGCATCCTGTGGCAGCTGGAATACTGCCGGCACCTGGGGCTGCAATGGCTGTACCTGGGCTACTGGATCGAGGAAAGCCGCAAGATGGCGTACAAGTCGCGCTTCCAGCCGCACCAGATCCTGCGCGGCGGAGTCTGGATCGAGCCGGCGCCGCGCTGAGGCCGCGTCCCGGCGGCTGTCCCGCACCAGACCGATGAACACGATGAACAGGCAGCCAGCAGCGACGACCGCTGGTTTCGTGCAAAGGTGAAGGCCAGCTTGGCCGGCCCACGTCCCAGCATTCCCCACGACGAGGGGATGGCCCGCATGGATGCCATCATCGGACAGGCGGAAATCCAGGCACCTGATCGACCAGACGCGTAAACCCGTAAAATGGCGCCTGGCCCGATTTTCGACAGGTCCCGACGCCATGCCCTCCTTGTTCCAAGCCTATCCGCTCGCGCGCGCCGCGCTGTTTTCCCTGGACGCCGAGCGTGCGCACGAATTGACGCTGAGCATGCTGCACCGCGCGCACGACTGCGGCGTCACGCGCGCCATGCTGTCGCAGCGCCCCGCCCTGCCGCGCACAGTGATGGGCCTGCCCCTGCGCAACCCGGTGGGGCTGGCGGCGGGCCTGGACAAGAACGGCGCGCACATCGACGCCCTGGGCGGGCTGGGCTTCGGCTTCATCGAGGTGGGCACGGTGACGCCGCGGGCGCAGCCGGGCAATCCCAAGCCCCGCATGTTCCGCCTGCCGCGCGCGCGCAGCCTGATCAACCGCATGGGTTTCAACAACGACGGCCTGGACGCCTTCATCGCCAATGTGCGCGCCAGCCGCTGGCGCGCCGAGGGCGGCATCCTGGGGCTGAACATCGGCAAGAACGCCGACACGCCGATCGAGCGCGCCATCGACGATTACCTGCTGGGGCTCGACGGCGTATACCCGCACGCCGACTACGTGACGGTGAACATTTCCTCGCCCAACACGCGCAACCTGCGCAGCCTGCAGGACCACGACGCCCTGGACGCGTTGCTGGGGGCGCTGAGCGAGCGGCGCGAGGCGCTGGCCGACCGGCACGGGCGGCGCACGCCCCTGGTGGTCAAGATCGCGCCCGACCTGGACGAGGTCGGCATCGACGCAATCGCCGACATCGTGCCGCGCCACGGCATGGACGGCATCATCGCCACCAACACCACGCTGTCGCGCGAGGCGGTGCGCGGCCTGCCCTACGAGGACGAGACCGGCGGCCTGTCGGGGCCGCCGGTGCATGCGCTGTCGCTGCGGGTAATCCGCCGCCTGCGCGAACGCCTGGGGCGGGACACCGCCATCATCGGGGTGGGCGGCATCGAGTCCGGCCGCCAGGCGGTGGAAAAAATGCAGGCCGGCGCCGATGCGGTCCAGCTGTACACCGGCCTGATCTACCAGGGCCCCGCGCTGGTCGAGGAGTGCGTCCGGGCGCTGGCTAAGGGCTGAATCGCAAAGGTCCGGGCCGGGGGACGTGCCTGGACCTTATTTCTGCGGACGTCAGGCGTGAGCAGCGGATTCGGGGCGTCACCGCGATGAAGGCGGGTCAGAGAATTGCCCATGCAAAGCCTTGCCGCCTTTACGGGTGCCGATTACCGGACGCCCGGGGCGTTGGACTACGTCAGCTTCTTGCGGGCGACGCAGCTGTGCACCAATGATGTGCGAGAGATGGGGGCGGCCTTCAAACGCGCCGTCTTCAACGTCGCATTCAACAACCGCGACGATCATCCCAAGAACTTCGCGTACATCATGGCGCCAGATGGCCATTGGAGACTGGCGCCGGCATACGACGTGACCTTCTGCGAGGGACCCCGTGGATATCATCAGATGGACGTGATGGGAGAGGCCCTGGCGATTTCCCGCACGCACATGCTTCGGCTCGCCGAGGAAGCCGAAATGCCCCAGGACGATGCAGACATGATGATTGACGGCATTTGCGAGGTGGCCGGCCAGTTCGCAGTCATCGCCGAGGGCATGTACCCACAGATGATTGCTCGAGATACCCTGCGCACGATCCAGCGCAGGATCGACGAGAATGTGGAGCAGCTGCGGCAAGGTCTCGGGGGCCGCGGTCGTCATCGAGAATGAACCGGCGAGGGAACGGTTCCGATGTGGTGGCGTCGGAGGTAGTCGATCGGATGTTCCTAGGGCCGGGAATCCTAAGAGAGGATGTGGTAGATAGGATTGTTGTGTTTTGTTACGATGGTTTGGCTGATGACGGGAATCGGCCAGAAGCAGTCAATCGGACAAAGGAAATGCAGTCGTTCAACGTTTGAGGTAACCGGCGTGTGGTAGGCACGTCCGGTTGACCAAGAGGTTAGGCGTCAGGCCACTCCGCGGATTCGATTGAGTTGTTCCATAAACATTTTCAGATCTTGGTCTGGAATATCAAGCACAAACGCCAGCTTGTTGCCAAGGCCTCCAAACGAGGTTCCCATCAGAGTGCCAGTCATGTTATCTCGAATGATCGTTCGATCATGGATTTCGGTCGTCTGCCAGTACGACACCTGGGTACCTCTGCCTCGAACCCGATCATTGAATTTCTTGAGTATCCGCTTGTTAGGACCAGGGAGAATGAATAGCTCAAGCTTTTTGAGTTCCCGCGGGATGTAGTCAACGATGTAATCGGTGTACTTCTTCTCGGAGGGAAATGCCTTGTTTGGACCGTCCCACTGCAGAAAGTAGGGATCGGTGATGATCAGCCATTCGTTCGAATGAGACTTCTTCTTGAGGTACTTGTGATCGCGTTCCACCTCACCGGATACGCCGGTGAGCATATGGATGACTTGGCCTCTGTCTTCGGTGTAGGCACAGCGTACGGGCTTGTCGCGACTCCGCAAAACCTCTTCACGAAGGCTTCGGATCTGTGACTCTACCTCCAGCAAGTGCCGATGAACACCCAGACTGCTCATGGGATAGATGAACCGGCGTTGCATTTCCTCGGGATACAGTCGATCTTCACGTAGGGCAGCAAGGATCTGCTCTAGCTCAGCAATCAGTTCTTGTCGGGCGGATGGCAATGTACGCTCCTGCTGGTTGGGGGCCTAACGTAATGTATCCCGCAAAACATGCGGAATAACCTGGGCGATGCGGGATATCCTAGGCATGATTTCCTCCGCAAAGTGGCTTGCAGCCTAGCTTAGCAATCGATAAGCCGTGTAGAAACACAGATATGAAGTTTTCATGGCTCCCGGTACGCCTGTTTTGCGTTAGATACGACTGCTGGACCAGTTCCGCGAGCGCGTTCGCTACCTTCTTCACTATAGCCTCGGTATTGAGATAGCTTAACTGTACTGAGCTCGCTTTTTCATTCGTTGGCATGGTCGTGCAGAGGATATGACAGTCCACTTTGCGGTTGATGAATGGCCGTCTCTTGCGGGTCGAAAACAGCCTGCCCCCGGAGACATTGGTACGCTAAAAAAAATGGCCAGCCCTTCACTTCAGCCGGCCATTTCCACTACTTGCCAAGCCCCCCGCTACCCCAACCAAAAATCAGATCGACAGGGTCTCGGGGGCCAGATAACAATCAGCGGTTTTCCATACGCGGCACATTCCACGGATTACCCGCCTGCACCGGTTCCGGCTGGTGGCTGTCCGGGATGTCCTGGTAGGCCACGGGCCGCAGGAAGCGCTGGATCGCCAGCGTCCCGACCGAGGTGCTGCGCGCGTCCGAGGTCGCCGGGAAGGGGCCGCCGTGCACCATGGCATGGCAGACCTCGACGCCGGTCGGGTAGCCGTTGGCGAGGATGCGGCCGGCCTTCAGTTCCAGGATCGGCAGCAGGGCCGACACCAGGGCGTCGTCCTGGCCCGCCTCGAGCTGCAGGGTGGCGGTCAGCTGGCCCTCGAGGGCGCGCGCCACGTCCAGCATCTGGGCCTCGTCGGCGCAGCGGACGACCAGCGAACTGGCGCCGAAGACCTCGTGGCCGAGGCTCTGGGGATCGCGGACGAAGGCTTCGGCCGTGCAGGCCAGCAGGGCGGCCTGGCACTGGTTCGGCGCATCCGACCGGCCGCCGCGGGCCAGCACCTCGACCTGGGACAGGCCGGACAGGCGCCGGACGCCGTCCTCGTAGGCCTGGTGGATGCCGGCGGTCAGCATGGTGCTGGCGCCGCTGCCCGCGACACCCTCGCGCGCCGCGGCGACGAAGGCATCCAGTTCGGGCGAGGCGATGCCGATCACCAGGCCGGGGTTGGTGCAGAGTTGCCCGGCGCTGCCCACCAGCGAGGCCACGAAGCCGCCGGCGATGGCCGCCGCGCGCGCCTTGAGGGCGGCGGGCATGAGGAACACCGGATTGGTGCTGCTCATTTCGGCAAAGACGGGAATGGGCTCGGGACGCGCCGCCGCGGCCCGCATCAGGGCCAGGCCGCCCCCGCGCGAGCCGGTGAAGCCGACGGCCTTGACCAGGGGATGGGTGACCAGGGCCTGGCCGATGTCGTTGCCGACGCCGAAGACCAGCGAGAACACGCCCTCGTGCAGGCCGTGCGCCTGGACGGCGGCGCGGATCGCCCGGCCGACCAGTTCCGAGGTGCCGGGGTGCGCGGGATGCCCCTTGACGATCACCGGCGCGCCCGCCGCCAGGGCCGAGGCGGTGTCCCCGCCCGCCACCGAGAAGGCCAGGGGGAAATTGCTGGCGCCGAAGACGGCGACCGGGCCGATCGGGATGTAGCGCAGGCGGATGTCGCTGCGCGGCATGGGCTTGCGCTCGGGCTGGGCGTGGTCGATGCGTGCGCCGTGCCAGCCGCCGGCCTCGACCACCGAGGCGAACAGGTTCAACTGATTGACGGTGCGGCCGCGCTCGCCCTCGAGGCGTGCGCGCGGCAGGCCGGTTTCGGCCATGGCCCGCTCGATCAGGGTGTCGCCCAGCGCCATGATTTGGCTGCCGATCTCGCGCAGGAAGGCCGCGCGCTGCGCGGGCGGGGTCGACCGATAGCTGGCGAAGGCCGCGTCGGCCAGTTGCGCGGCCGTATCGACGTGGGCCGGGCTGCCGCCCGCATAGCCTGGATCGAGCGCCGCGCCCGTGGCGGGATCGATGGCCTGGAAGGCGGCCTCGGTACCGGTGACGTCGGCCTGGCCTATCAACATGGCGCCGGTGATTTGCATCTGGATGACCTCTGAGTTTGAAAAAAGGTTGAAGGGAGGATGGAGCCTCAGGGCCGTCAGGCCCTAGTGCGCCAGCGATTGCTCGCGCACGGCCCGGATGAAGAGTTCGGCCGCCGTGGTCGGCATCCCGCCCTTGCGGGTGACGATGCCGAAGGTATTGGCGGGGATTTTCAAGTTGATGGGCAGGATCCGGATCTGGCCCGCCTCGGCAAAGATCCGCGCCACGTCCGTGGGCAGCAAGGCGACGGTATCGCCGCTGTTGCGCAGGATGGCGATCGTGGCGAAGGTGGATGCGGTCTCGATGACGTTGGCCGGCGCGGCCATGCCCGCCTGGTCCATTTCCTTTTCGAGCAGCACGCGCAAGGGCATCCCCTTAGGATACACGACCCAGCGGGAACCCCGCAGCGCCTCGAACGGCATGTCGCCGGCCGTCCCGGGGTGATTCGCACCCGCCACGACGGAAATCGGCTCGTCGGACAAGGGGTAATAGTTGTATTCGAAGGGCTCGGGGCTGACACTGGAGCGGCCGATCATCAGGTCGAGCCGGCCGTTGTCCAGCAGGTCCAGCAGTTCCTTGCTGGTGCCCTCGATGACCTCGATCGACAGGTCGGGATGGGCCGTGCGCAGCCAGTTCAATGCCGACACCAGGATTCCCGGAATCGCGCCCATGATGGTGCCGATCGCCAGGCGGCCGCCGACCCCCGACTGGATGTCCGAGATCTCGTGGCAGAAATTATTCAGTTCGGTGGTGATGAGCCTGGCGTAGCGGATCGCGCAATGGCCCATGGCGTTCGGAACCAGGCCGACCTTGGTGCGCTCGAACAGTGTGGCTTCCAGCATTCCTTCGATTTCCTGCAATGCCTTGCTGGCGGCCGATTGGGTCATGAACATCGCACCGGCGGCCTTGTACAGGGATTTCTGCTCGCTGAGGGCGATCAGCAGCTGCAATTGCTTGACCCTCAGTTTACCAATCACCGCCTTCAGGGTCCTGTCCGTGGCATTCATAATATTCATCATCGCATGGAAAATATTCAATCCCGGCCGCGGCGCGAACCCGCCTACAATCCAGCCGGCAACGGATTCATAGGCAGACGACATGCGACTGATTCAATTCATCAACGCCGCGACGCAGCGTGAAGTAGGTATTATCCGGGACGACGGCCAGCACGTCGACGCGGTCCAGGGCGTGCGGTCCACGCATGCCCTGGCAATGGCGGCGATCGCGGCCGGTCGCACGCTGGCCGAGGAGGTCGCCGTCCGCGGCACGGTCCCGGTCAAGGAATCCTATCCGGCCCTGCTCTCCGAACTGCGCGTGCTCGTCCCCCTGGACCACGAGGACGCCGCGCACTGCCTGGTCACCGGCACCGGCCTGACCCACCTGGGCAGCGCCGCCACCCGGGACAAGATGCACCTCGGGCAAGCCGCCGAAGAGGCCATGACCGACTCGATGCGGATGTTCCGCTGGGGCCTGGAAAACGGCCGCCCCCCGGCGGGCAGCCCGGGCGTCCAGCCGGAATGGTTCTATAAGGGCGATGGCGATATCCTGGTGGCGCCCGGCTGCCCCATCCCCTCGCCACCGTTCGGCGAGGACGCGGGCGAGGAGCCCGAGATCGTCGGCCTGTACGTGATCGGCGACGACGGCAGGCCCTATCGCCTGGGCTTCGCCATCGGCAATGAGTTTTCCGACCACGTGATGGAGCGCCGCAACTACCTGTACCTGGCCCATTCCAAGCTGCGGTTCTGCTCGTTCGGCCCGGAACTGCGGGTCGGCGGAATGCCGCGGCACATCCAGGGCGCCAGCCGCATCCTGCGCGACGACAAGGTCCTCTGGGAAAAACCGTTTCTGTCCGGCGAGGACAATATGAGCCACACGCTGGAGAACCTGGAATACCACCATTTCAAGTACAGCCAGTTCCTGCGCCCCGGCAGCGTCCACGTGCATTTCTTCGGCACCGCCACGCTGTCGTTCGCCGACGCGGTGCGCACCCGGCCGGGCGACGTGTTCGAGATCGAGGCCCCGGATTTCGGTAAACCCCTGCGCAACCCGATCGGCACGGCGCCGGCCCGGTATTCGCCCGGGGAAACGGTCCAGCTCTGAGGCGCGAAACCCCATCGGGCACGGAGGATGCGCGGCGCATCCCCATGCTCCGTCAATGGCCCTCCGATTAATGGTTTACCCCTAAACCAGGCCGCCAATCGAAACTATCGGCGTTACACTTGCTCCAAGCTTTTGCGTGACGCGCCTGGTTGAATACGACCGCTACGCAGCTCTCTTCCTTTCCTCGGGGGACAGCGCCGCCACATGCAACGGTCTTTCCGACGACCTGCCCCCTCCTTCCCTCAAGGAGGCAGGTCATGTCGTACCATTTCCTCGACCCAGGCCGCGATCGCCGGCCGGTTTCCCGCTACGCTGTCACGCACTCGACCACGCGCCGCCGCATCCTGCAGGCCGGCGGCCTGGTCGCCCTGGGCGTGCCCCTGTTCCCCCTGAAGGCCCTGGCGGCCGACAAGACGCTGAAGATCCTGCAATGGAGCCACTTCGTTCCGTCCTATGACACCTGGTTCGACGCCTTCGCCAAGGCCTGGGGCGAGGCCCACGGCGTGCAGGTCGTGGTGGACCACATCAATATCGGCGACCTGGTCACCACGACCACGTCCGAGATGTCGGCGGGCTCCGGCCACGACCTGATCGAACTCGGCCCCGAGGCCGCCCAGTTCACGCCCAATGTGCTGGACATGGCCGACGTCAACCAGCAGGCGGCCCAGCAGTTCGGCAAGGTGTTCGGCGTCATCCCGCGCATTTCCTACAACCCGGTGGTCAAGTCCTGGTATGCGTTCTGCCACGGGTGGACCATCGACTGCGGCGACTACCGCCGCAGCCTCTGGCAAAAGGCCGGCATGGAAAACGGCCCCGACACCTGGATGCAGCTGCTGGAGGTCGGTGAAAAGATCCGCAAGGAACAAGGCGTGCAGGTCGGCATCGGCATGTCGCAGGAGCTGGACTCGAACATGGTGGCGCGCTCGGTCCTGTGGTCCTGGGGCGCGTCGGTGCAGGACGAGGACGACAACGTGATCCTGGGCGCGGGCGAGAACCGCACGCGCGCCATCGAGGCGGTGAAATACATGGTGGACCTGTACCACCGGACCATGACGCCGGCGGTGTTCGCCTGGAACGCGGCCTCGAACAACCAGGACCTGATCGCGGGCAAGGCCTCGTACATCGTGAATTCGATATCGGCCTATCGATCCGCCCAGGAGACCAAGCCCGACATCGCCAAGGACGTGTTCTTCACCGGCCCGCTGGCCGGCCCCCGGGGCGACCGCTGGGCCAACGTGCACGTGCTCTACAACTACATCATTCCCAAGTTCGCCCAGGCGCGCGAGGACCTCGCCAAGCAGTTCATCCTGCACCTGACCGCCAACTACGACCAGGCGATGTACCACAGCAAGCTCTACAACACGCCCAGCTATTTCGATACGGCGGTGCCGGCCGGCGACCGCGGCTATCCGGCGGTCGCGGGGGCCGGCACGCTGAAGAACCTGAACGACGCCTGGTTCGCCAAGGACCCCTTCCGCCTCGAGGGCGAGGCCGAGGGCAAGCTCGCCGCGCTGACCAGCTCCACCGACTGGACGACGAACCTGGGCCATCCGGGCTATTCGAATCCGGCGGTGGGCGAGGTGTTCAACACCTTCATCCTGCCCAACATGATGGCCAAGGCCGCGCGCGGCGACCTCACGCCCGAACAGGCG
>Ga0180216_1002094_pt1 | contig 17014 bp, 18 predicted proteins | sample eDN3rd37CBELigMG_FD_128879 | JGI IMG/M metagenome (GOLD analysis project Ga0180216, IMG submission 128879) | Enriched Miracle-Growth compost microbial communities from Emeryville, California, USA - eDNA 3rd pass 37_C BE-Lig MG (version 2)... ... | reverse complement strand
TATATCCAATTGAACCATCTAGGTACTCCCGCACAACCATCAGTTTAAAACCATTGCTATATTTAGCCAAACAAAACACCCCAAAATTAGATTTTTACCTCTAACTTTTGGGGTGCAGTTCAAGTCTAGGCTTTTTTCTCGATTCATTTCTCTGCTGGAGGATTTGTTGGTTGTTGCTTTTTTTCCAATACATCACGAGGTAGCTGTGGTATGATTCTTCCTGCAATATCCGCTAATTCCTCTGCAAATCCGGAAATCGGTCGTCCCCTTTTAATATCCTGGTTAATTTCTCGAATCCGTTGAACAATATCAGGATCAGCCGTTACAATCGCATTGGCCCCTTGTGGGTCCTTTTTCAAGGCCTCGGCAACGGTATACTTTATTGTACCAACCCGTGGACGATCTAATTTGGCATTTACATCAATTCCTACGATGGCGATTTTGGAAAAGACAATAGCCGTTGCCCCATTTACATTCGGTACATCAGTTGCAACTTTTACTAATCTTTTTGCAGTGGCTTCAGGGCTTTGGTCCTTCGGTTGTGGTTTAGCTGTCTGTGGAACTCGCTCTGTTTTTTGTACGGTTGCTCCGTTTTTCGTATTTGATTCAGCCTGCTGATTCTTTCCCATTTGACAACCTGCGAGGACCAGAGATAGAACTAGTGCTGTACAAAGTAGATGTCTCATGTCGTAACCCCTTTCTTGGCCTGTATAGTTTTATTCTTTCGAATGTCGAGGGGATTCATGCATATATATTTTCCACTCTTTCAACAAATTAACTCGTCTATATTGATTTTTGCACTCATAAACTAAAGCAAACTCCCCTAATTTCAGACCATTCTTTTCCTTATCTGCATAAAATAAAATAAGAAAAGCTTCAGTTGAAGCCCATTTGAGGATGAGGTATCCATCCTTAAAGGAAGCTTTTCATGCCGATCGAAAGGTCTAGTTCACACTAACAGATTAGTGAATCTAAACTTTCCTATGCGGTAGGCGAGAACCGTTCTAAAATCTTTACGAATGTGTCGAGAAGAATTATAGGAGGCGAGATATTGAACAAAATCTACGTCTTGGATACAAATGTTTTACTTCAAGATCCAAATGCAATCTATGCCTTTCAAGACAATGAAATCATCATCCCGGCAGTCGTATTGGAGGAAATTGATTCGAAAAAAAGAAATATGGATGAAATCGGAAGGAATGCCCGCCAGGTGTCACGGCTTTTGGACAGTTTCAGGCTAAAAAGCAAGCTGCATCAGGGGGTCGCATTAGAAACTGGGGGAATTTTGAAGGTTGAATTAAATCATAAATCATTTGTAAAAATGCAAGAACATTTCGGAGAAGCAACAAATGATAACCGTATCTTGGCAGTCGCCTTAAATATTCAAACAGAACAACAGGAGATGGGGAACGGTAGACCAGTAATTCTAGTTAGTAAGGACGCCTTGGTAAGGGTGAAAGCAGATGCACTCGGACTCCATGCGGAAGATTTTCTTTCCGATCGGGTGGTTCATGAATATACAAATTTGTATTCAGGTCATCTAAAATTGGCTGTTGCAAGTGCTTATATTCAATCGTTTTATGAGAACGGAAAACTCGATTTAACGAAAAGTTTCCCAAAAACTGGCTTTTATCCTCATCAATTTGTTATCATGCGAGATGAATTAGGAGGATCTGGGTCTGCCATCGGGAAGGTTAGTGCTGATGGGAAGTGGCTTGAGACTCTACGAAGGGACGAGGATCAAGTATGGGGAATTAAGGCAAGAAATGCACAACAAAGAATGGCTATGGAGCTGCTGCTTAATAACCAAATCCCGTTAGTTACCCTAACAGGAAAGGCAGGAACAGGGAAAACTTTATTATCGTTGGCAGCCGGACTCCATTTAATTGAAGATGAAAGAGTTTATAAGAAGCTCTTAGTGGCCCGGCCAATTGTTCCTTTAGGTAAAGACATCGGATTTCTCCCGGGGGAAAAGGAAGAAAAACTAAGACCCTGGATGCAGCCAATCTTTGACAATCTGGAGTACTTGTTTAATACGAAGAAATCAGGGGATTTAGATAAAATATTGGCTGGTATGGGTAGTATTCAAGTAGAAGCCCTCACCTATATCCGTGGAAGAAGTATTCCTGAACAATTTATTATTATTGATGAAGCACAAAATCTAACGAAACATGAGGTCAAGACCATTCTAACAAGGGTGGGAGAGGGAAGTAAAATTGTTTTAATGGGTGACCCACAGCAAATTGATCATCCTTATTTGGATGAATCTAATAATGGTTTGACCTATGTGGTAGAAAGCTTCAAGGATCAGAAATTAGCAGGTCATGTTCGATTAGAGAAAGGGGAACGTTCTACATTAGCTCAATTGGCTGCTGATCTTTTATGAAGTGTCTTGGATGTTAGAGGTTGCAATGGAGGAAATCGGCGTTTTGGCCGATTTCAATTTTTTTGTTTCAGATGGGTGCTCCAGTTCAACCTCAAACCTCCAACCCTAGGGTTAGTTATGCAAAGATGTATTGATCCAAAGAGACCCACTCAGAGAGCATTCCTCACAACGCTTTTTGGACGTGGCTTGGTCTTGATAAAGCTAGATCCGTAGCTGCTAACCTCTTCTAACTAGGAAAATACCTGTAATTCATATACAATAAAAGAAAGCAAAGGAGGGGTTCGATGAAAATTTACATGTATCCTTTAGGATTGGTACAAACCAATACATACCTGATCTGTAACGAAGAAACAGAAGAAGCCATTGTAATCGATGCAAGCTCCGAGCCCCACGAACTATTAGAGGTGGCGGAAAAATACAAGGTAAAAGCTATCCTATTAACACATGCCCATTTTGACCATATTTCCGGACTGAATGAGATCCGAAAAGCGACTGGTGCCCCTGTTTATATCCATCCATCTGAACAGAGTTGGCTGTCAGATCCTACTTTGAATGGTTCAACTCGTTGGCCAAATGTTGGGCAGGTCGTCTGCGAAAAAGCGGAATTTGAGCTTCAAGATCAACAGGAGTTAACATTAGCAGGATTTAAAATCCAAGTATTGCATACACCTGGCCATTCTCCTGGGGGAGTTTCCTTTAAGTTTGAAAATGGAATTTTGTTTTGCGGAGACGCCTTGTTTGCCGGGTCGATCGGTCGAACGGACCTTCCGGGAGGGAATTATGAACAGTTGATTGAAAGCATTCAGGATCAACTAATGGACTTGCCAGATGAAACAATTTGTTATCCGGGCCACGGGCCAAAAACAACAATTGGCAGAGAAAAAGTGGTGAATCCTTATATTACGGGGATTCTAAGATAAAATCGGCTCTTTTTGGTGAGGGTAGCCCCACTAATTATGTATCCACAAAAATAAACACAGCCTTCGGGGTAGAAGGCTGTGTTTGGGGGAGGTTTAATTCCAAAATAATTAGGGTGGGGGGAAATTCCCCTTCCTCATTACCATGGTAATGAGGGATGATTCCCTTTTATCTTATCTGAATATTTTTAGCGTGTCAATAGTGTTAATAAATATAACCATGTTTTGGAGTGGGGCAAATTGAACTTGTTACTTTCAGTGATCAAGGAAAAAATTAAAACTTCAGAAAAAAAATCGATTTCCTTTTATGACTATATGGATCTTGCCTTATACCATCCTGAATGGGGATATTACAGCAAGGAAAAGCAAAAGGTCGGAAAACAGGGTGACTTTTATACCAATTCCTCAGTTGGAAGCATATTTGGGGAGACCCTAGCTTCTGTTATTGCAGAAATGGCAAAGGAAATCCCACATTCAAATCAGGTCAAAATGGTGGAAATGGGTGGTGGCACGGGCGAACTAATGAAACATATTTTGGACGAATGGCAAACTATTTTCCCAAACTTTGAAGAAAAGATAGCTCCCATCATGATTGAGAAAAGTCCTTACCACCGTTCCATTCAAGAAGAAAAACTGCAATCCTTCCCGGTGACCTGGTATGAGGATTGGGAAGAATTTGTCCAACATGAAGGGGAGGTTAAGGGAATTGTTTATTCAAATGAACTATTTGATGCCTTCCCTGTGTACCTTATAGAATGGGATCAGGATAGTTGGAAAGAGGTACGGATTACCTGGGATGATGCAGAGGAATGTTTAACGGAAATCAAGCAGGAATTGGAAAATCAAGAAGTGTTCCGCTTTTTGGAGGAACAAAAATTGCCGCTGCCAAAAATTCAACATTACAGGTTTGAAGTCAATTTGGACGCTGTTCAGTGGATCCGAAAACTGGCTGTAGGGCTTTCAGAGGGATATTTAATAACGATCGATTACGGCTATGCCAACGAGGAATTTTATATTCCTGGGAGGCAAAGGGGGACCTTAATGTGTTACAAGGACCATCTGGCCTTAGAGAATCCCTTAGAGCAACCGGGGGAAATGGACATCACAACACATATCAATTTTTCTACCCTAATTGCTGAAGGTGAAAAAAATGGATTAACCAATCTTGGACTTTTTACGCAAAGTCAATTCTTGGTTAATGCAGGGATTCTTGAAAAACTGACCGATCATCAGGATCCCAATCCGTTTTCTGCAGTGAGCCGAAAAAATCGGGCAATCCGACAACTGATCTATCCGGGTGGAATGGGAGATACCTTTAAGGTATTAGTGCAAATGAAAGGGGACGTTAGCAGTCAATTGCAAAGGCTACAGCCGAAGGAATGGTTTAAATGAAAAAGAAGCTCGTACATTGTACGAGCTTCTTTTTCCAATATAAGAATGTATAATGGCTCTGAGCCAAATACCGAAAGTCCAGCCTCTAACTTCCAAAGGGTGCAGCCCTTTAGTATGTAACGGGCTTAAATATCTAGAGCGTTAGAAGTGCTGCAAGTGCTTCGTGCTGTTCTCCGCCTAGCGGCATGATAAAGAATGCGTAATAGAAGAAGCCAACGAAAGAAAATACCATATAAGCTGCAAATAACAACATGTATGTTCTTTCCGAAAGGTTAATATAGCTAAGCGCTACGAAGATAGCTGTTTCGGCGAAGAAGATCAATGCCATATTGGTCAATCCAGCCCACGCAGCCATAAGTGCGATCATTAGAGTCCAAAACCCTAATACGCGGTACATACGAGCCATTCTACTCCCTCCTTTTGTAACAAATCCATGTCAATCCCTTTACAATTATAATGTAGAAAAGAATGGATGTAAATGTAAAGGTTTAGCTTGTACTTTTGTCTAAATTTTGTCTGCTGAATTTTCCATTCTAAAGTTCAACAAGCTTTAATAAGGTATAGTCACAAGAATGACAACCACCCATAATGGAGTTATCCTCTATTAAGCTAATATCTCCAAAGAAGGTTTCAAAAATTCCTTTTAGGAAGGTTTGATGCATTTGGCAAATCGCTTCTGGTCTTTTCTTGGCGGTCTCCTTAAAGGTGCAATTGAAAATGCGAAACTTTACTGTTTGTTCGTCAATGACCTCTATTTCTGGATTTAAGCCTTGAGCATAAAGGATTTTACGAATATAATCCAATTTGCTGTCCCGGTCTAATGCCTGTAAGTTAATACGTTCCGCTTCAATTGCCCTTCTTGCCGCTTCCCCGCCAAATCGTCTGCCCATATCACGAAGAGCTTTTTGTCCTGTTTCTCCAAAAGACAGAAGGGTATCAATGGCAATTTCAGAAAGCAGTTGATAATCGCGCGGTGGGAATTGCAAATTTACCATTTGTTCCGAAACGGAATAAAGTCTGCTTGGTCTTCCGCCTTTACCGGTCTTTTCGGAGCAGCTGGTCAATAAATTGACATCCTCCAACTTTGTCAGATGGAGTCGGGCTACATTGGGGTGTATATCAAATTCATCTGCGATTTCCTGTACAGTAACTTGACGGTGGCGATTTACAATATATTGATAAATGGAAAAGCGTGTTGGATCAGACAAAACACTTGTTATTTTTAAGGTTTCGTTTTCCATGAGCCAGACTACCCCCTCATTTTATATCCACTATATTAACATATTGTTAACAAAAATATAGGATTCTCTTCGAAAATTCATGACTTTGTCAATGATTTTTTCGATTTCAGGGAGGAATACGGGAAGATTATTAACACTATTGACATAGTAATAAATTAAGTAATATACTTTTCTTAGAGTAGTATTGCATTCTATAGATAAGATGATAATTGTTTTCAATATGTTAAGGGGTGGGATCAGGAGTGAAATCTAACCTTCGTTTTTATACATACCCAAGTTGCACTTCGTGTCGGAAAGCAAAGTCATTTTTAAGGGAAAATGGGATTGAATTTGAAGAAAGACATCTCTTTCGGGATCCACCAACGAAAGAGGAGCTTTTGGATATCATTAAGAGGACGGACAATGGACTGGATGATATTTTATCGACCAGAAGCCGAACCTTTAAAGAATTGGATGTACAAATTGAAGAATTAACCGTCTTTCAACTTCTCGAAATGTTAAGTGAGGAGCCAAGACTATTAAGAAGGCCTATCTTGATTGATGATGAGAAATTGATTATCGGGTACAATCGGGTGGCCATGGAAGATTTGCTAGCCTGAGAAGAATATTTGGGGGGTAACGGGAAAAAATCCCGTTACTTTTTTTTTGCATAGGTTTGCATAGGAATGTTTAATCTTCTTGAAAAAACATCCCTATCGGCATGAAGAGCTTCCGCTTAAGATGGATTCGACAACTTCTTCGAATGGGCTTCGATAAAAGCTTTTCCTATGCAAACCATTTTTTCAAACTTTGAAACTCTAGTTTGTCTAACATGCTATGAACCTTGTCCACGTTGAATTGGTACTTGCACTGATCAAGATTGCACTCGATCGGAACAGAAAGATTAATGGTAGCCAGCTGCCGAGAAAGGTAGACCTGGTTTTTATTATCTAATAGGGTTTGCTTCAATTTCCCATTAATCTCATCGATATTGGCATAGACTCCATCAATGGTTTTGTGGCTGTCCAATAGCCTGAGCGCGGTTTTCGGACCAACACTCGGGCATCCAGGGATATTATCTGCGGTGTCTCCCATCAAGCCTTTTAATTCAATGATTTGTTCCGGTGAATCAACCCCTTTGACACTCGGCAGGTCTTCAAGTTGAATCATCTGATAATTTCCAAACCCTTTTTTCATCATAATGACTGATATATGGTGGTCCAAAAGCTGTAGCGCATCCCCGTCACCGGTTAATATGTAGACATGAACGTCCTCATTGGCGTGTTTCTTTGCCAATGTTCCGATGACATCATCTGCCTCATATCCCTCTATCCCAATAACCGGAATATCGAAGGCAGCAATTAGTTCCTGCAGGACATCAAACTGCGGGATTAATTCCATTGGCGGCTCTCCGCGATTTGCTTTATATTCCGGATAAAGACCGTTTCGGAAAGTTTTCTTCCCCATATCAATGGCACATACTATATGCGAAGGTGAAAAGGTTTTAACAGCATCCATTAGATATTTTGTGTATTGATACAGTGCATTCGTATATAGGCCGTCCTTTGTTTGCATGATCTTCCCAAACTGGGAAGTGGCAAAAAAACCTCTGAATAATAATGCCATACTATCCACAATTAAGAGTTTGCTTGTCTCTTTGTTATCCATCATAGAACTCCTTTCTTGTCCAAAGCTTATCTTTACCTTACAGGAAAGTACAAGTTTTTAAAAGTATGAAAGTGTATGACAACCGAATAAGGATCAAGAGGTTTAAATTACGTCCATTTTGGGGATACTTTTCTACTAGAAAATCATTCTATGAACTCTATTACCTGCATAGAATAAAATACCACCAATTTAAACGGAGGGATTCTTATGACAGCAGCGAGACAAGATGCTTGGACTCCTGATGATGACCTATTATTGGCGGAGGTTACCCTAAGACATATTCGCGAAGGGGGTACCCAATTAGCCGCCTTTGAGGAAGTGGGAGAGAAGCTAGGAAGAACGGCGGCAGCATGTGGATTTCGTTGGAATAGTTTTGTACGTAAAAAATACGAAGCCGCTATTCAAATCGCAAAGGCGCAACGAAAGCAGCGTAAACAATCACAACGAGCAAAACCAAATATCCCTGTAAATGTAAGTTATCAAGAAAGCGCCATGGCTTCGTCTACAGCTGAATCCACCGTTTCCACGGCACCGGCCGGCATGAACAGCCCTGATGATGAAATCTCGTTAGAAGCGGTTGTTCGCTTTTTGAAAAATCAAAAGGATTTAGGTAGGAAGCTGAAACAAGTAGAAAAAGAATTAGAAGAAAAAGAAGAAGAACTAAACAGGCTTAGATTAGAAAATGAAAGAATGAGTAAACAGCTAAACCATGTACAAACCGACTATCAGGTTGTCAACGAAGACTATCGAACCCTCATCCAAATCATGGATCGAGCACGAAAAATGGCCCTTTTAACAGAAAATGAGGAAGTTGTGATGAAACCAAGATTTAAAATGGATGCAAACGGAAACCTGGAACGGGTTGATACCTAAGATCAATCTTGCTGGTAAGGCTCTCAAGAGCTTTTCGGCAAGATTTTTTTTTGATTATAGAACTAGCAACTTGTTTTCTTATTGGGTGAGCAATCAAAGATTTACAGTAACGGCAGGAAATTGTCCAGCAAAAGAGAAAGAAATACCAGGAAGATACAACAAGAGCGAAAACAATTAGAAAGGATGATGGAGATGACCATTGGGATTTTTGGTGCTGGATCGATTGGTTTGCATTTAGCTGCTCAGCTTTTTCTTGCAGGAAAAAATCCAACAGTAATTTGTCGTACCCCCAAGCAGGCAGATCTTTTACGGGGGAACGGGCTCTTTTATACACAGTTAGACGGTACGGAAGAAAAGTTGATAATTGACGCTGTGACTGTTGAAAAATGTCATTTGCCGCTAGACTATCTGTTTATTACGGTAAAACAGCATCAATTGAAAGATGTCCTTCCTATTTTAGAAAAATTACCCATACATCCAAGTACCCGCATAATTGCCTTTCAAAATGGAATTGGTCATGAGGAATTGCTCCGTCAGGTTTTCCCACAACATCCTTTATTTCTTGCGGTGACCACTGAGGGGGCTTATCGCGAACAATTGGATCGAATTCGGCATACTGGAAAGGGTACTACATGGATTGGTCCGTCTCAGAAAATGAGAGGTCAAGATTGGAAAGAAAGTTGGCCGTTGATTAATATATTTACGGGCAGTCAGCTCGACGTATCGTTGGAGGATCAAATCGCAGAACGGATCTGGAAAAAGCTGATCATTAATAGCTGCATTAACCCATTAACCGGAATTCTTCGGGTGAAAAATGGTTGGTTGGTCGAATCCCCATATACACTTGGTATAATGGAATCTCTATTCCAAGAGGCAGCCAAAGTTGCGGAAAAAGAAGGGATAGGAATTGAAAGAAGTTTTTTGCAGGAAATTGTCATAGTATGTAGAAATACTTACCATAATAAATCATCTATGCTTCAAGACCTAGAAGCTGGCAGGAATACAGAAATTGATTACATAAACGGTGCAATAAAAAAAATTGCTGATAAACATAGGATAAATGTTCCATACCATACAATGATGATTCAACTTGTGCAGGCACGTCAACAAATGGAGAAGTTCTAAAGCCCTAAAAAGACAACTAAATGGTTTTTGAAAGAGGGCTATAATTCGACGTAATTCACTAACCGTAGTAGAAGGAGGCTGAGAAATGGAGGCGATTGCTCGAATTCTTGCCGGCATCGTGACGGTACCAATTTTTGTACCCTTTGTGGTCTTTATTTTGGTTTACTTTTATTCGGGGTGGAAGCGAAAAACAAAGCGGGATGCGGTAACTATGGCTGTAAATATTACAACCTTTTTTCTCATTACTGCTGTTATCATGATGTATGGATTGATTAAAGATGAAGGCTCCGCCTCCGCTTTTTGGTGGGTATTGTTATTTTTTCTCATTATCGGAGGAGCCCTTGCCTTCCTGCAGGTGAAAGTCCGCGGGCAGATAGATCTACCAAAGGTCTTCCGGGCTTCCTGGAGGCTTGCCTTCTTATTCTTCACCGTCGCATATGTAGTTTTACTTTTTTCTGGGGTTAGTTACTTTCTTCAGCATACCTAATCATTCTTTTTACCAATAAAATAATTCCTTAACAATACTCCGTTTGTTCTCAGTTTGTTCACATTGTTAAGCAGGGATAAACTTTTCCCTGTTGAAAATGTTTAGTGGGGAGAATCTTAATGTTTGGGGGAGTTGGGGTATATGGAATTACCTTTAGAAAGGATTGGGGGAAAGATAAGGGCTGTTCGTAAAAGACAGGGACAGACGCTGGAGGATTTATCGCACAGCACGGGATTGTCGAAAGGGCTTCTGAGTCAGGTAGAACGCGGCGTTTCGCAACCATCGTTAGAAACCCTGTGGAAGATTACAATGGCCTTGGACACACCGATTGTGCACTTTTTCGATGACTTAACGGATCAGCGGGTGCGGATTACTCGTGAGGATGAGCGGAAAAAGATTATCTTACCGGGAATCCTTGGTTCCTGTGAGTGGCTTGGACAGAGTAGCAATGCTCGTCTAAAGGCAATGGAAATCTTGCTGCACCCAGGGGAAAAGGTAGCCCACACTGACTTGCCGATTGAAGGTGAAGTTTGCATACTCGTTAAATATGGGCAATTGGATGTTGGGATTTGCGAAGAATTTTATTCTGTATCTGCGGGGGACAGTTTGTTCTTTGACAGCCAAAGCCCCTTCCAATTCACCAATGAAACAAATGATAAGGCATCCTTTGAGATTATTTTCACATCGTCACATATTTAAATTTAAGGCGAGAAGTGAAAATGACCTAAATTGGTCGAAATAACAATAGACGACTCCTATTCAAGTTTGAATGCAGAGTCGTCTTTTCTTTTATTTTAGCCGAATGTTATTCCTGCTTTTTGTTGTTACAAGTTTTACTTGGCGAGGCTGTCGACAGTCTTTTAATCAAAGGCGGTTCTTCATTTAGAGAAGGATGGATCTTAGTACCGTCTATCAGGCACAACAGTGATTCGACAATACATTCTGCAACTTTGTCAATGGGGAAACCTACTGCGGTTACAGGAATTTCTAATGTTTCCATTTGTGGAATATTATCATAACTAACTATTGAAATGTTTTCCGGAATGGAAAGTCCAGCGTCTTTTATGGCCTTGATTACACCAATTGTAATTTCATAGCTACCACAAATAACACCAGTGGCTTGATAACTTGAAGCCAATAGTTTATGGACTGCTTGATAGCCGTTTTCAATTCCATGACCTTGCGTATCGATTGCCATATTTGGATTTGAAGGTAGGCTAAATTTCATTATTCCCTCTGTGAATCCAATATATTTTTCTTGTTGTGCACGACTTTTATGAGATAGATCTCCAATATAGGCAATTTTTCTATGTCCTAATTGATAAAGGTGTTCCACCGCTTTCAAGATCGCTTGTCGACGATTGACATTAACAATTGGATGATGGTAGGACTCACAAGGACCATAATCTAGAATAGGTATTGAAGAAAAAGTACTATCCAGTTGATTATCGTTCCCAAAAACCAAAATCGCGTCAACACGCAATTGATTAAACAAGGAAACAGCACTTTCAACCGGGTTTATGGACAGTAACATATGATAAGAGTAAGCTTTTAATTTTTCATTGATAATGGTGGCGAGATTAGACCAAACCGTTCGGTCGACGGAGGGCCAAACGACCCCAATTGTATTACTTTTCTTGGAAACTAAACTTTTTGCTACCATGTTGGGATGATACCCCATCTGATTAGCAATATCGAGTACTTTCCTCTTTGTACCTTCTTTTACAAGTGGGCTGTTATTTAATGCTTTGGAAACTGTTGAATAACTCACCCCAGCAATGCGTGCAATGTCTTTGATTGTTACTTCCATAAATTCTTCATGCAACCTCCTGTATTTTTTAGTGCGAATTTACCTAATAGTCTTGAAAAGGGGAATCTCCTTTATTATAGTTATAGTAACAACGTTGTCATAAAAATAGCATAAATTGAAAAATCTGTCCATGTATCTTTGTGAACAAATACCCAATAGTCCTAAATATGAAAAAAGAGGGTGGATTAGTTGATCCAATATGAAGAACTTCACCATGTAAGTTTGATTGTTACCGATTTGGCCAGGGCTAAAAGATTTTATAGCGGGGTTCTTAATTTACAAGAAATTTCTCGGCCAGCATTTGACTTTCCAGGGGCATGGTATCAGATAGGAAATCAACAACTACATCTTATTGTTCATCCGCCTGCTCAAGTGTTAAGAACAAAAGGTGGAATTGATACCAGGGACGGCCATTTTGCACTGAGAGTTAGGGATTATAAGGAAACAGTTGAGTGGTTAAGATCTCGTGATATTGAAGTAGTGCTTAAGCCAGATAGTACAGCTGGTTTTGCACAGATTTATTGCTGTGACCCCGATGGGAACGTGATTGAATTTAATGTGAATTATGTTGTTAAGGAGGACGCCTAATGGGACCTAGCGGTGTTCTGGGCGGCATATATCGTATTTGTGAATGGATCATGAAATTGGCTTATCTTAACATATTGTGGATATTCTTCACATTATTAGGGGTTATTATCTTTGGATTTTTTCCAGCGATAGCAGCTATGTTTTCTGTTACACGTAGGTGGGCTACTGGTGAGTATGATATTCCAGTATTTGCAATCTTCTGGAAAACATACAAAACCGAATTTTTTAGGTCAAATTTCTTGGGTGCCTTTCTTGTGGTAATAGGTTTAGTCCTATTTGTGGATTTCAAGTATTTCACAGTTCAAACCGGCTTTGTCTTTCAAGTACTCTCATTGCTTGTTTTTACTGTAGGATTTCTATACATGTCAACTATATTATATATTTTTCCGGTCTTTGCACATTATGATCTGGGATTGTTCCACTGTTTTAAGAATTCCGTCTTGATTGCGATGACCCATCCAGTACGCACAGTTACAATGATATTGGTAAGTGCTGGCTTAATGTTTATACTTTTATATTTTACGCAGTTTCTCTTGTTTTTCGGCGGGAGTGTGCTGAGTTTTCTTCTTATGACCTCAGCTTACCAGGCATTTTCAAGAATCGAAAAAATGAAAGCTAAATCAGAAGATGTAGATCTATCCATATTGAAGATTTAGAAAGTAATAGGTGATTGTAAGAAATAAGGGAAAAAGCAAATTTGCTCTTCTAACATCTGCACAATGATTACTAATCTTCAGTTGCTTGTGGAAGCAACCGTTTTCAAGGGGTAAATATCTAAAAAATTGTTGAAAGATTTTATATATTGGATTAACATTAGATTAACAACGTTGTTAAAGTTATTTTAATACATAATTCGAAGGGATGATTAGTATGCAACGATTTCACAAGGCAAAACAAGCGGAAGGCTATCAGGATATTATTAAAGAAGATGACCAATTATTGAAGTATCTAGCGTTTGGGAAGGTCTCTTTAAAACAAGGGCAATCTTATGAAAGTCAAACAGGTGGTTTCGAAACTGCACTTGTTATTTTAACAGGGAAAGCATCCGTTGCTGCAGAGGGCGAAAAGTGGGATCACTTAGGTGGGAGAAATAGTGTTTTTGAAGGGAAAGCAACTACTGTTTTTGTTTCTTGTCAATCCGCTTATCAAATTATTGCTGAAACTGATATAGAGGTTGCGGTTTGTAAGGTAAAGGCTGAAGAAAAATTTGCTCCCTTTATTGTGACACCTGAGGAAGTTGTAGTTCACCAACGTGGAAAAGCCCAATGGAACCGAGAGGTCCATGACATTATTGCAGACAATGCTGATAATCGAGTGCAGCGTATGATTCTAGGAGAGACATTTAATAAACCTGGACAGATGTCGGGTTATCCGCCGCATAAGCATGACGGTGAGTTTGCTCCAGAAGAACCCAATATGGAAGAGATATACTATTACCAGGTCAATCCACAACAAGGTTTCGGTGTTCAATTGCATTATACAAAAGATCAATCCATCGAAGAGGCTCACATTATCCGTCATGGAGATAGTTTTGCTATTGATAAAGGATATCATCCTGTGATGGCTGCCGGAGGTTATGAAGTATATTACTTGTGGTTTATGGCAGGAGACTCTGGAAGAAAGCTAAAGCCTTACGAAGATCCTGATCACAGATGGCTTAACAACGCTTAGTTAATTCAGAATAGACATAGTCTTGGTTTTTAAATAACTATGTCTATTCTTTTTTTCGACTAAACCTTTACCAACAATGGATATCGTTACAAACAGGAGTGAAAACCATGCAAGAAGTTAAACAGAAGCTAGGACGGATACGAGATTTATTAAAGAAAAAGAAACTAGATGGTATTCTTATAACCCAGCAAAAAAATTTTTCCTGGCTTACCTCAGGTAGGGGGTTTGTCAATCAAGCAACGGAGAGGGCAGTATCAACGATTCTGATTACCAACGGAGAAGCCAGGATGATTGTAAACAATATTGAAGCAGCACGACTTATAGAAGAAGAGACCCAGGCCGAGTTTGATCACGTGGAGAGCTTTCCCTGGTATGAGCCGACACAATTAAATGAGCTAATTATGAAAAGGACTAGTGGTGCACATGTTGCATGGGATACAGATTTGGAAGCAGATTTCATATCGCTGCGGACTACTCTGACCGAGAAGGAGGAGCAGCGTATTCGCCTTTTAGCCGTCGATACAGCTGAAGCAATAGAACAAACTGCTAGAGAAATTCAAATCGGGGAAACCGAGATGAAAATGGCCGCACGCTTGGCTGCAAACTGTATTTCCAAAGGAATTGAACCGATTGTAAACCTAGTTGCTACCGATCAACGCGTATTCATAAGAAGGCATCCGTTACCCACCTTTAAGACTCTTGAAAAATACGCCATGTTGGTCATTGGAGGCCGACGCCAAGGGCAGATCGTGTCAGCCACCCGATCGATTCATTTTGGTGAGCCCCCTAGTAATTTGTTATCACGCCAGCAAGCAGTAGCTACAGTCGATGCAGCCATGATTGCACAGACCATACCGGGAGCGCGATTTACTGACCTGTTCACCCAAATGAAGGAAGCTTATTCTATCGTTGGATATGCTGATGAATGGAGACATCATCATCAAGGAGGATTAAGTGGATATGTTTCGCGAGAACAAATCCTTCACATAGAAAGTAAGACAGAGGTAAAGGTAGGGCAGGTTTATGCATGGAATCCAAGTATCTCGGGTGTTAAATCTGAAGATACAATCTTGGTTAGTGAACAGGGGCAAGAGATCTTAAGTTTAACGAACCAGTATCCCACGATAGAAGTGGAATGGAACGGACAAAAGTGGAAACGGCCGGGAATTTTAGTTCGTTAAGGGGGTGAAAAGAATGAAGAAATTAAGCAAGAGAGTATATGTAGAGGGCCGTAGGTTTGATCACTTACCCGAAAAAATAATTCAATTTGGAGAAGGAAATTTCTTGCGCGGGTTTGTTGACTGGATGGTCCAACAAATGAATATGCAGGATTTATTTATGGGGAGGATAGTGGCTATCCAACCAACACCTCATGGTAAGGTTGTTCCTAAGCTAAATGCCCAAGATGGACTCTATACTGTTGTACTTCGAGGGATTGAAAATGGAGCTGAAGTAGACCATGTTGAAACCATTTCTTCGATTAGCAGGGGAATCAATCCATACACGAATTGGGAGGAAGTATTAAAGCTGGCTGAAAGTAAGGATATACAGTTTGTATTTTCTAATACAACCGAAGCTGGATTGAGTTACGTAAAAGAGGAGTATGAACCAGAAAAGTCCCCTTTATCTTTTCCAGGAAAACTAACAGCCTTCCTTTTTCATCGATTTCAAGTGATGGGGGATATTCCAAATACTGGACTAAAAATTTTCCCCTGTGAATTATTAGAGAATAACGGAGATCTGTTAAAACAAATTGTCCTCCAGATTTCTGCTGATTGGAATCTTCCAACCGGGTTTATTAATTGGGTTACTGAGCATAACCGTTTCTGTAATACTCTTGTGGATCGCATTGTAACAGGGTTTCCGAAAGATAATCTGGAAGAATTTATGAAAAGATTGGGATATGAGGATGAACTGTTGACTGTGGGGGAACCTTTTCACCTTTTTGCAATTGAAGCGGATGAGGAAACCGCTCTATCCATCCCTTTTCATCTTGCAGGATTAAATGTCAAATGGGGGGATGTGAAACCATTCCGGGAGTTGAAAGTTAGGATTTTGAATGGGGCTCACACCATGATGTTTGCTGCGGCGTATCTATCCGGTGCCAACACAGTTCTGGAAGCGATGCAAGACAAGATTCTGCGTGAATATATAATAAATGGAATTTATCAGGAAATCCTGCCCGTTTTACCTATGGAGATAGAACAGAAGAAGGACTTTGCTAATTCCGTTGTAGAGAGGTTTCGTAATCCGTTTACCCACCATCAGCTGCTTGATCTGGGACTCAATGCAGTATTCAAATACAGGGTTAGGGTACTGCCTACGCTAATTGATTCGGCGGAAAGCGGACATCTGCCTTCAGCGATTTGTTTTTCCCTGGCAGCTCTGATTGCTTTCTATCGGGGCGAGCACGTGAAGGGCAACCTGATGATCGGATATCGGGGGGAGGAAGAATATTCTGTTCGTGAGCAAACAGAAACGCTGCAATTCTTTAGAGATGCTTGGGCCGGTTACCAAGGACGGGAAGACGATGTAAAGTTGTTAGTTGAAACCGTTCTGGCGAATGAATGTTTGTGGGGGTGTAATCTAACTGAGATTGAAGAATTAACGGAAATCGTTTCCGCATACCTGCACCATATAATTCAAGAAGGAATGAAGCCAGCACTTGTTCAACTTCTCAGAACAGGAAATGTTTAATTCTAGCGATTACTGTCGAGCAGGATAACTTTTTTCATTCCTTCTATTTAGGAAGAGAGGGAGATAGTAAAAGAAGCCTGTCAAAAGTATGGGGCAGTTTCTTTTGCAGCGGTAGGTGGACTATCGGCCATATTGAGCAAGTGTATTCAAGAGGTTGAAATTGTTGCCTATGAGGATTTA